>WLWD01002302.1_pt1 | contig 96156 bp, 38 predicted proteins | sample 6712731 | NCBI WGS metagenome assembly WLWD01 (sample SAMN12718690, study PRJNA576275) | sponge metagenome | isolation source: marine sponge | host: Mycale hentscheli | place: New Zealand: South Island, Marlborough, Capsize Point | collected 2014-11-01
AGTTAGATATTTTGTAGATTTAACAAAGTAGCCAGCAACTAAGGATTGAAAAAGTTGCCTTGTCAAAGTGAATGACAAAGAAAAGTAGCCATGACTGTATTGTATTAGTGCAAATAAAAAGATAATACAATTATGTAAAATTTGATGAGATTATGTGAATATAGTTGGGTAACTTTTTTTTTTAATTTTTTTATTCATTTTTTTTAATTATTATTTTTTTTTTTGTGAAAGATAGTATTTACATTGCGGGGGACATAAGAAATGTTATGTAATTTTTGAGAGGCATAGTGACCCAGTTGAGATAATTCTATTTACTAGCTGTTACTTGTTGGACTGCACACTTCTATAAACTCAACTGACATAAGAGCTGGATCAAAGAGGCTATTCATATCTGGTGAATTCCATACTTCAACCAGGATGAAGGACTTCACATCAGCCCTATCTGGACAAGTGACATTATAAGATGAATCACTGGTTTCCGTAGTATTATTGTTGCTATTATTATATCATTATTATTAGCATTTCCTGTATAATATTTGTTTGACTAGATATAGACATCCTTGATTATTAAAGTTAAAATCCACTAGTCATTTATGACTAGTGGATTAATCAAGGATATTATTAGCATTGTTATTGTTATTTATAGTACATTTCTGTACCCTTAGGGTGGGAAATCGTATGCATTTTTGGGCATTATTGGCGAGCGAGACACTTACAGGGGTAACGGGGATATGAGTTTGTTTATATATGTGTGGACGTACGTATGTCATTTTGTACTTTGACCCTCGCGTATTTTTGTGTTTGCTCTGTGTTCGACCCCGTCCCAAACTTCACTAAACGGAATCCTTATCACCTTAGAAATTGAATTGTTTACCACTTTGAATTGTGTTGAGGGTGCAGTTAAAACTCAAAAACTTATGGGAGCTCCATTTCTATTCGAGTTAGTGGCGGTGGTAAGTTAATACGCTATTTGTCACAGTTATAAGCCCTACTCAACAGTATTTACTTGAAAATTCATTGTCCACTAGACGAACCACGAAGGTAAGTCTTGCTAGGTATGCTCAGTTGTGTGAAAGTATTGTGCGTTACAACTACTATTAAGAATATCACAAAGAAATTTTTAAACAACGTGACTTGATTTTGTTGCTTCTTTTTCAATTCGAACAGTTGCGGGGAGCGGTTACTATGGCATTGAATCCCTTTCACCGCATATACTTAATTTAAAAACTCGACTTTATTTTAGTAGCTTGAGTGTTAGTTGTTAAAATCAATCATTTAACAATAGTATAGTTTAAGGCTCGCTCGCCATTTGTGCTCAAGCACACCACTAATATGAGTAGTTGTTTCTATAACATTCTTTTAATGCAAGTATTTATAACTGAATAGTCAAATAGCAATTGATATTCACAGTTGAAATGTTATGCGAAAAAAATGCAATGATATTAGATAAGCTTTGTGGTCTGTATTTCAGAGCTCATAGTTCTCAACTGTCTCTATTTGAACAGGACACTCATGATATTCTTGTAGCCTTTCCAGGGCACGATTCAGTCCCATTGGACGGAGTCAGTAAAAGTATCGTGGTTTAAAATGAGGCATCAGACTTTCTGTGGTCACCCAACCTGTTCCTAGAGCTCAGAATCCAAAAGACCTTGCTATTTTGAATATGTAAGCTTAGAATTTTTTGTATTGTACTTTGAACCTGGAGTATTCAATAGGACAAAGAAACAAAAAAGAGTGTATAGCCTGTGATCCCCATCATTCCCTTCCTTTGCTGCACTGCCACAGAAGGCTACTGAAGCAGGAAGTCTGAGACTCTGTCTCAGTTGTCTCTTCTAGGACAACCCAACTCGTTTGGAAGACACATGGACTTTGGGCCAATTGCATCAGAGGTCTATGGCTATTAAAACAAAAAGTTGAGCAGAATAACAACCTTGGTACTTATGTTTTTCCTCTGCTGCTGTGGCATTTTTAACCCTCAGCGCGCATGCGCGAGAGGGTTATAGTAGTCGTCCTGTCTGTCTGTCTGTCTGTCACGCTCTGATTTTGGAGAATACTGACAATTAACAGTTGATTTAGGTATGAATTTACTCAGGACGAAAATTTAAGACCTTTTATTGTGCTACTTTTTAAAATTTCGGGCTAATCGTTGAGAAAACGCGAAGTTTTCAGCTCTGCATTAGGTACCAGCTTTTATGGGCAACGCCCCCTAGCGTCACGTCATAATCACGTGAGCAAATAGTTTCTTGCAGCCAGCGGTGTAGCTTGATTTTATGCTCAGGGAAGTCAACGGAGTTGAAAGAAGTGAAGTTTCACATTGAAAATGCATATTGGTGAGTGTTTCTGGCTAGTTTAGCTTCTTTTCTTATGAAGGCAGTGTTTCCATGTACCATTTTCATTGGTCGAGCTATTTTGGCGCCTCGTTAAAATAGCTAACAGATTGCTTTTTCTTTTGGAAGGAGATTATATTGTAATCACTAGTAGTGCTTAATAGCAAGCTGAGAGTTCGCACCTTTGGTGCTTCATTCCCCTGGCATGAGCTATAAGTAGGTTTAAAAATGTTTAGGCAGGTGGCGTCCCAGACCAGCAAGCAGCCAAACTTCTATGAGATTATTCGATTATTTTTAGCTGGTTATGAGGATAGCCTAGTTATTATCTTTAATTGTAGGAACTACCTTTGCAGGATAATATTAAAACAAAACAAAAAACGGCATTAGAAGCTGTCTGCTTTTTTGTTTTTGTTTTTAATAAAAGAGGTGGGTGTACAATGGAAAATCATATATGGACATGTGTGTTGCATGTTTGTATAGCATGTGATAGTGCAACTTTTTTTTCAGTGTAGCATTTTGAAAAGGCTAAGTCATAGCATCCTACAAATACACACTTTGTTTATTCAGCATGCCAGTTAACGATTTTTAGCTCCACTTGACATGCCTTCCTAAGACATTTGCTTTCGCTGTGCCATTGAAAGGCAAATTCACTTTGACAACTTATTCATCACGAGCTATTGTGGGGGGGAGGGGGTATTTAATTTAAGGCATTCAAAATGTATGCCTTAGTTTTGCCATACTTAAGAAATCGATCATAATAGTTTAAATGTGGATGAATCTTTAAAACATGTTCAAAGTATACAATTATAATACTTTTTATCATTAAATGTAGCTGGTACATTATTTGTGCTGATAGTATCGTTAATATTATTATTATTATCATTATCATTATTAGTAATTTTGTTGTTGTTTTAGTTTTTATTGTTAACCCTCAGCACGCATGTGCAAGAGTAGTTGTGTGTCTGTCTGTCTGTCTGTCTGTCAGCATTCGATTTCACGAATCGCTGAGAACTAACCTATAAAACAAGTATGACCAGACACAGTATGAGAATTTAAGTCCCTTAAATTGACCACTTTTTCAAATTTTGAGCTAGTTTCTGAGTAAATGAGGAGAAACTTCATCTCCGAACAAACGCAAGCTAGATGCAACAACCCTTACCTTTTGCGTACATTGGTTTACGTCATACAGCAATCACGTAATCACTTATGCTTCGCGTATTTTCTCTTAACCACATGTGTCTTCGGTCATTAGAAGTAATCAGAAGAAATGTAAAATGCACAGAGGGTTCGAACCCTTGGTGCTCTAGTTATTGTTGGATTGTTGTTGCAAAATCACAACTTTTTTGTGGGGGGCTTATTATTTATAGCAAACCTGAGTGCCCTCACTGAAGGACATGACTAGTTCATGTTAGATCACATTTCAAGTCTCTCACTGTGTAGGAATTCCATTGTTTAAATACACTTGGAATGAGGTGTGTTAAAGTGACTACAATTTTGTATTAACTACAAATGTATTTATATATAGTAAGTTTGACACACACTCACTGTGTTTCCTTGAGTTACTAAGGTCATATTTATCATTACATACTAGTAAGATCTCAGAATGGAAACAAATATGCGCAGTAAATTGAAACCACAATATATTTTGTTTGTTTTATAACTTTTGCTTTTGAATTCTCCAAGGTACAGTAGAAGACAAAAAAAAGTTTCGAATTTCGTTCCGTAGAACTGCCGTCGCACAATTAAAAAACGGGGGGAAAACGGTACGCCGTTTGTTAAAAAACGGCCGTTCTGTTCGACCGCGTTACCGTTTTAATCTTTCTCGTTCACCGTATGTCTCGCTCAAAGAAATATAAAAAATTGTTTATCCAATAAAACGTTCCGATTTTTTGTTTATAGGCTCCAGAGGCGGAGCTTTTCGGGTTAAAAAAATTTGAAGCCGTCCTATTCGTAGTTGTCTCGCGGAGAATTGTTAGTTCGACCACCGCACAGTATCGACGTTTTCTCAAAGTTAGGGCCTTCTCGGGCTTAGATTTTTTACTACTGGAGGTCCATCAGTAGTTAACAGAAAATTACGAAGTGCGGACCTCGTTATAGCTCTGTGCCCATCGGAATTTCGCTCTGCAACTTTATTGAAGCAAGTTAAAATTTTGTACGAGCTTTTTTTCACTATCCCCGTAGCGTTTAATGGTCGATATAAGGCCTTAGCTTGCTGATATAGCTATAGAAGAATTTCTAGCTAGAAAATATCTGTGAATCGACGGAAATGCTTCACCGTTTTAGTATATGGTGTCGGCCGTTTAGTCAAAACAATACGGAATGCAACGACAAAAACTACGGTAAAAAAACTACCGTTTTACGGCCGTACTACGGAACGGAATTCGAAACTTTTTTTTATCTCCTACTGTATGTCAACCTGAATAACTTCTTTAAAATACCTAACTGTGTTGTATCTATGAATATATTATCTATGTATACAGAGAAATGTTGCTGTACAATTATATTTGTTCAGCTGATATCATGGCTGATTTATACGTCTTAAATCTATGGGTTCTAAAAGTTATGTGTACCTTTTTGACTCATCTGGTGCATTTTGTTTGTAATTTAGTAAGGTCAAAATGTATACTTATGTAAGCACAATTTTTTTTTATTTTTTGGCTTTCGTTTATTTTGGGTGATGTAATAATAGCAAGCATTATTTTTTTAATCGTAATGTACAACTATAGCACAAGCAGGCTAGCTAGCTGTATTTAGGTGTACACTAATGCTATTTAAACTTCAACTTAGATCTTGCAGGTGATAAATTGATATGCAATAAAGATTTAGCAATGTGACACAAAATACCTAAAGCTCCAGTTGCATGAAACAAAATAGGCAATGAGAGTGGAGAAAAATATTCATGTGAGTGAATGTTGGATGGGCACACATAGTCCAAGTTTTAGCTTTCCTTTTCTTGTGGACTCAAAAAGTGCTACATAAGCCTCTATTTTTGTGGAAATAGCTAGTTTTAGAGATAACAGTAACTTCCCATGTGTCATACCTTAATCAATATCACACCCCAAAACACACCTGCTATTTATGTGTGATAATTGCAGAACTACAATGTCTTTGTTACAATTAAATAGTAAATGCGTGGCTGTAGATAGGCAGTATTAGGATATGCTGTATCACCAAAATAATGCAATATAACTATATTAAATTTGAATACATCTTAAATTTAAAAGCTAATTTAATAGGAGCATGAGATGCATGTCCAATTGATAAAAAAAAGTTAGGTTCAAGTTATTAAATTGTTTTTTTGTTTTGTTGTTGTTGTTTTACATTCAAATTGAGCTTAGAATTTTTTTTTGTCTGGCATAATATTAGAGTATATGTAGTAAAAAAATACTGCTTAAAAATTAGAAATGCATCATGACAGAAACCGGTTGTTTTTTCCTCTATTTTGTAAAGTTTCACTGAATTGTGCAGCAATTATCGTCATCATCTCCTTCATTATCTCCTCCTCCATGAGACTTAGTCAGTTTTATCATTTGCTCTTGGATCTGAAGTAACAAATAAAGTAAGTTTACATCAAATCATAACAAAATGTGTAGGATAAAGAGAAATACTGTCGCAAAATCTATTTAATTTATTTCAATGTGCTTTTTCTACAACAGTGTTATAATTATACTTGCAAATTTTAACAATTGCTGTCACCATTCTCTCTCTTCTTTTTTAAGTGTAAGTACTTCTGACAATCCAGGTAACTTACCTTCATTATTTCTTTCAAAATCCTAGATATTCTGTTTCTAAAGTAGCTGTTTCCAAAAGTATCAGGAGAAGAGTCAGCAGCGATCAAGTTTCAGCTATTCTAGCCGCTATCTTTTTGCGATCAGTCTTTGGATTCACTTCGCCTTTCTTACTTTTATATAAAATTAATTATAACTGTTCTCTATAGATAGACTATTATTAGTACAGTGATGTAATTCCTTAGAATCTACTACTACTTGATTTATTTTAGAGCATGGGGCTATAATTAGCACTGTGATGGGGAAAGGGGGCTATAATTAGTGCTGTGTGGGCAGCCTGTAGTCCACCCATTGAAATTTTGGCCTTTAGTAGCCTATAGACCACCCATAGAAATTTTGGCCTACTTGAGTAGCCCAAAGAAGATGTAATGTATTTTCAGATCAGTAACCACTAGTAATAATCTATCATTTTACGATTATAGCTGCCACTGGGTAAGACAATTTTTTTATATAAGTAAGGTACATTTTGTTTGAAGTTACCACAGCAGCATAACTTGTTGGAATAGTCACCATCATAGCAATGTTTTTTAAACCCTACTAACCTGTAAAAGATCTCAGGGTCTTAGGATACTTAGTGGATGATATTTGGCAACTACTTGGCCCACAACATCCTTAAAATGTAGATTATTTTCTAGCTTTTCCAATTAATACTAATTTACTGGATTACATTTGCGCAAAAGTTCCTTTATTTATTTATTTTTTAAAATTTTGTATTGACCAATGTTTCACCAGTAGTTACACTAATGATAATGTTACAGTCACACTCTCTAAAGTATACAACACATTTTGGATTGTCTAAGTAAGATAATAGTAAAAGTATATTTCAGTATCATAGATAAACTTGCTACTCTATCAACACAGACCGGTGGCTTATAGTGTAGATTAAAATAGTCTGAGGTATAAATCATGTTCACACAAAATAGTGCATTGGGAGTTGCCAGTGTTTTTTATTAGGTTATCATCTCCATAGCTCACTACTTTAACTGGTGGATCTTCCATGGCCTATTATTAGAAATCATGTATATATATACATATATAATATTTGACTAATTTTTGTCTTCTAAGTAATGGTTTGGTAACAACTTATGAGGACGTATTTATTTCAGAAGTTCAGGTCAGGAAATTACTTTTTAATTAACTTTTTCCACTTCCAGCTACTATAACTTTTGCTCTCATCAGCAAGTACCGGAACAGTATTTCAGTCATGCTGCTTTCTTTTTTCTTTTTCTTTTTTTCTGAGTACTTTATGCTTTGTGGTGTTATGGTGACAGTAGTTATTTTTTGGCATTCTTAATAGCACTTTTCTTGAAGAGTATATCAATTTCTATTACTTGTTATGGGTTAGAAGGCATTTTTTTGCCTAAGATATCCTACAAGTTGTTTCACTATCCAAGTTTATTATATATATATATATATATATATTACACTTATTTACAGCTCTAACGTTTTAGTAGTCTATTTTGATACAATGTAGTTTGTGACTCTCTCATAGCTCATCCTTAGAAGTTGTAATGAAATTTAGACCACTAGTACTGATAATTGTAAATTCTACAATTTTATTTACAAAAAAAATTGTTTGGTTCAGTATTTTTTTACTAAAATATTTCTGTTATATAATCTAACATTTCATATAATTCCCAACTGCTAAGAAACAAATAATAAGGTACACTTTTTTCAAGTTAAGGAATCTCATGTTTGAGAACCCTGTAGATTCATAGAATAGTACAGCTGCAGTTGCCGTACTCATCACAGCAAGTCTTGATAACCGCTTCTTGGTTACTTATCTTCTTACCCTTCAAAACAATTTCAGTCATTTTTTTTTTAATCAGTAGTTTTACTTACCTCCATTGTTGACCAATCTTGTAGTCAGCAAAATTAGTAAGTCAAAATCTGCAACCAGAACTATAGTCTCATAAATACCGGAAAACTCCATTTTTTGTATTATTACTTTAACCTGAAATAGATCCCAGTCTTTCTGGACTTCTGTTGATGGTCTATAGGTGATGGTCTATAGGTGATGGTCTATAGGTGATGGTCTATAGGTGATGGTCTATAGGTGATGGTCTTTACCCGCAGTGTTCACTAAATGTGGATTATTGTTCTAGCTTTTCTTTATAAGAACTAATTTACTTCCGGTAAATTACTCAATTACTTTTTGCACTGGATTACATTTTACACACCCCAATTAATGGATACATTTCCGTTTGTATAGTTGTAATTTCAGTAATGTTAACCTTTCATTAATGTTAACCATTCAAAAATTTCCAGCACATTTTAAGTAGACTAAAGATACAGTAAATTATATATCAATAATAGTATGAGTACCGGTCTATAGCTACTCTACAAAAACAGACCAATAGGATCGATATGTGAAATACAATAGTCACAGAGATATGTAGGATCAAGTTCACAAAATTATGCAGTTGCAGTTGCTAGTGCCATCTCCGCTGTTACCTCCATAGCTCACAACTTTAACTGGTGGATCTTCCATGGCCTATTATTTGAAGTCATGTATATAATTTTTTTCTACTCTTCTAATAACTAAACTTACTTTAAATTCCTTTTTGGTGCCAAGATATTTCTCAAAATTTAACTGTAGGTACAGCAGAGTAGTTGTTTTTTTTTTAATTCAGAGTAGTGGTTGGGCGCAACTTGGCTGGGGCAACCTGGATGACCTTTTATTTATTTTCAGAAGTTCATAATCAGGAAGTTACTTTAATTTAAATTTTCAGCTTCCGGGCTACCGCTAGCTTCTGGCTATACGTTCTGGCTATATATACTCTACCGCTAGCTTCTGGCTATACGTTCTGGCTATACATACTCTACCTATACATACTCTACCGCTAGCTTTTGGCTATGGCTATACGTTCTGGCTATACATACTCTACCGCTATGCGTAACTTTTACTATCATCAGTTAGCTGACTCAAATAGTAGAGGTACTTTAGTCCCACTGCTTTCTTTTATCTGAGGTACTTCATGATAGTCTCACTGCTTTCTTTCCATTTTTCTTTTTTTCTTTCAGAGGTATCTCATGATCAGTGTTAGTTCATAGTAACAGTTCTTTACATTCTTATTAGCACTATTCTTTTGAAATCTATCAATTAGTATTTCTGGTTGGTCTTTAGGCGGAGTTGGAGTAAATAAGTAAAAATATACATCAATATCTAGGTGACTAAATAAGTAATAATATACATTAATATGAGTCGCTACTTTAAAACTACTTTAATATAAAAATTTTATGTGGATTAACAAGTCACAGATATATGAATCATGTTCACAAAATAGTGCACCAGTTGCCACTCTTATCTCCTTTGTTATCTCCATAGCTCACAACTGGTGGATCTTCCATGGCCTATTATTTGAAGACATGTATATAATTGTTTTCTACTCTTTAACTAATGAAACTTACTTTAAATCTTCAGCGCCAAAAGGTTTCTCAAAATATATACTGTAGTATACCTGGTGAAGTTTTCTTTAAAATTCACTAGTTGTTTTTTTTTGTTTTGTTTTTCAAGTACAGTTGAGAGGTTGAGCGGCAACTCTTGTTTTTAGTCGGTTAAGTCAGGAAAATACATTGCAATTTAAGTTGTCAGCATCCGGTGATCATTTACTGGGATCCAGACTCAAATAGTACCGGGTGACTCTAATTGTAACGGGCACCTCAATGAGGACCTTTTACCAACTCACACTCTAAGGCCAAAAGTTATTAAGGCTCTATTGCTTTTTATTTTATGAAAGTTATAGACTGATGGATCTTCCATTTAAATAATATAGTTATGTGCATCACTAAATCTTTTTTCTTTCTTCATATTTTTATCTGTCTTACCTTCAGTTTTTGTTATTTATTTGTTTCTTAAACAGGGTAGGTGTTGTACAGCTGTGATTGAGTATTTCTGAATAGTTACAGGTTGTTTGTTATAATTGTTTTAAAAGTATTGCCTTTTAACAATCAATTAGACTTACGTGCAAAGCAGGTGGCATGGTTGTTGTTGTTTTTTCCTTTTTTTTTCTTCTTGCAGTGATGGAACTTCTGTATATTACTTTCCACTTCAACATATTAGATGGCAGTGTAATTCAGTGGCTATTCTGAAGAAGTTTATAAAACTCAGTAACTGATTTTTTTTTTATCTGTTGGTATGTGGACAGTGTTTGTAAACATAGAAATTGTTTATATTCATTGTTTTCTTTCTAATTTGAAAAGCATCTTGGAAAATTATTTCAGTTGAGGAACTTCTTTTGCTGTCATTACTGTCTGTTGCAGTATATTGTTATCATAATTTATAATTAAATAGCCATTCTTAGTGACACTTACTGTATGAAATATGGATAAGTAAGTGGATACATGTTTTTTCTGATTGTCTTCCAAGACAGAGTTTTCCATAATTTCTTGATATTGATAGTATTGCACTGTTACAGGCTATCTGTAGAAAAAGTGGTGTTGTTATAGTTCTGCCACCTCTTGTAGTTCTAAACTTCCATGATTGTCTTAGATTATCAATAGCAGAATATTGCTGAGCAAGGTGTAGAAGAATTGAAATTCATTTTTTCCAGAAGTAAGGAAAATAATCATCTTCAATAGTATCCAACTGAATACAAAGTAGACTTGATCTTGTGTAATTTGAGACTGCGATGCTATTGTATTGAGATTGTGTTAAACTTACACAGTTTAAGAATATAAGGCACTTTTTTTTTTCTTTTTTTTTTTTTACTGTGGCTACTTGGGTGAAGGTGTGGGTTGTATGAGGCTATGTGTGTGTTGTGAGTGCGTTTTGATAAGGAGAATGTGGTGAAGTATGTGTGTGTAGGTGTGATGCTTGGGGGAGTGCTTGTTGAAAACATGATTGTTGGAAGACTGGTATTGGGGAAGATAGGAACATTTTATCTTACAGACTTGTTCTTTTGTTATTACTTATGGAAATGTCATTTGAGATAGTAAGCTGTGTTGCTTGTTTAGGTCAATGATTTGGCTTATTTCATGAAGCTAGTAAGTGAGCTTTTCATCTTTAGTAGCCATGTTATGAATAAACTTCAGCTGTCATTTACGGTGGTCATAGGAAAGGCACTATCAAGTGGTAAAGGTATTTTAGGGATCAATATCTTGTGAAATTTGGACTTAGTGTAGTTGGGTTTTTTTGTTTGTGTTTTGTATGATTCTACCAGTCCATGTGATTAGTTGCTATAGTTGTGAGAGACTAAATGTTGGTAGCCATTCATGTGATGAATGTGAGTATGTTATGCAAAATAAAGGGAAAAGATAGAGAGAATAACCTGGGGGAAACAGAGAAGTGGGACAACAAATGAGGGGGAAATGAATATGTTAAAGCTGTAAAGTATAAAGAAAGTGAGAATGAAAAGGAATGAAAAAAATGAGACATGATCATAGAGTATGAAAATATATTTTGGGTCTGAGTTTATGTGCACTTCATTGATGTAAATGCTTGCACTTTCATCAGGTGCAAAATGGCCACCCTGCTGCAATGTAGAGAGTTGACCACTCCCATGATGTTCTTTCAGCTCTTAGAGGTTGGCAGCTGTTGCAGCAGTTTGTTAAAAGCACCTGCAGTGATTGTGTGTGTTCAGAAGACTTTGTTTCAAATACTTAACTCAAACTTTACTCAACAAAACAAGATCAAAGCTCGTTTTTGTAAGAACTGTGGGTACTTATTTGAGCCCAATTTTGCATGCATGTTGCTCTATGTATGAACTGGCAAATTGTGTATGGTCTGTTTGGGGGCACTATCTATTCAAGTATTCAAGGATATTGTGGTATTCAATAACTTGCAAGCTATGTGTGCATATTGAAATAGTTTTGTGAGTATAATTTTGATATTCATAATGCACTAGCTAGGCTAAGTGAAGAAATACTCAGCATTATTTTAGAACTTGAAGCAGCGGATAATGGTTTATTCTTTGTAGTTCAATATGATTGACTGAGTAGTTACCTGTGAGTGTTCAGCTAAGCTTGTGTAATAACATTAAACATGTTATTTGTGATAATAGGTTGTGTACAACACTTCTCTACATGATAATAGGTGCATACAACTAAATATTAAACATAAAATACTAAATATAGTGCCTGTTGTAGTTGGTCAATGTTGGGTCACAGCACAACAGTCATCTTACTCATCTTATGTTATTGTTTTTTTAAACTTTTTATATAAACACACTGGAAAAGCGTACAAAAGGCTTCATTTATTTGGACTTCCAAGTAAAAGTATAGTGTACTTAGTGTTCATATATTATATACACTGTAATATGACAAATTTAATGTGGGTAAAATAGCTCTGGTGTAATACACACTGTAATATGACATTTAATGTGGGTAAAATAGCTCTGGTGTAATACAAGACAAAAAAAAGCCTCAAAATATTTGCAATTTTCATTTGGCCAATCACACCTTTAAGAGGATTTGCTTATTCTTGTGCATTTCCTCAAGATAAATGCTATTGATGTCAGGGGCATCGGAACTGCTTGCCGCACCAATACTTGAACAAAAGGGGAGTGTCTCTTAGCTGGTCTATTCTTTACTGTTTGTGGTTGTTGTCTAAATCAAGTGGTCGAAATGGCTTCTGAGGGGAGTAAAATGGCCAATTGAGCGATTTAAATTTACCTGGGAATCTTCCCAGCCTGGTTCTTCCTTTAGTTTTCCAAAAGTGATCTTTTAGAAAAACAAACGTTATTAGAGGTCCTTCTAGCATTGTTGGTTTGCAAATATACGTAGCTTTAGCTATATTTTGATGCTTGAATGAAGTCGATACCTTCAGCTGTTCAGTTTTTATGATTTTTTTCATGATCACAGGTAGTTAGACTGCCGTATGGCATATGGCAGTTACACCGGGGAAAGGGTTGATCGACATATTTGAAGAGGGATAGCTGCCACCTGCCCTTACATTTTTTGGTGGTTATGTATTGTTTATGCAGTCTCTTTTTGTGTTTGTACTTAATAAGGCGCATAAGCACCTAATTCAGCGAGTGAGCGAAGCTGACTATTAGTTGTGTTCAATTGAGATTTCAGATATATATATATGTATACGTACGTCAAAAAGTTTCGCCCGCGCTTCTAATTACGTAAGTTAGGTAAAGCGTTCACAGTTCCAGTATTTTTCAATTAACTAGCGCGGAGAATCCTGCTGCACTGCCTTACGCAACTTTGTTTCAACCAAAAAGTTTATAGCTACTCTCTTCTTGAAACAATTGTGAAGTCTTTGTGAAGTCTTTGTCAAGCTGCGCTTCTTTGCCACTGCTTTCGAAGTTTATTCAGGTAATTCTGTTATGGGTTCACTTCCGTAGTCTGGGATCAGAGACTTTAGATTCTTTGATGCTAACTGAGAATGGAAGGGGTTACACTGTGCACTACAGTTAGATGTAATTTCTGTCCTATTTTTCTGTAAAAAGAGTCGGCTCGCTCGCCATGCATTTGCGCTATTCGAGCGCACCACTAGTTATGATTCATACTGCGGAGTAGTAGGAAGACAAATTGAATTGGTATGGCCATTATAACCACACAGCCACACCCACTCATTCATTAAATTAATGAACTTGATTAATAGAAAAGGCAATATAGAATGTTCTAAGTTTACAGTAAATTCAAATGCCACTAATCACTCCAAACAATTCAGTACATGCCAAATTTTATTATATTATAAAACAAATGATTCTTATAAACAATCAGCAGGTTCATGTCAAATAAAGAACTTGTTAAATAATAATTAAACTATGCAAAGTGTATTGTATAGCTAATGTAGCTTCTTGGACATATATAGCAAACAACACAGCAAAAAGACTGAATCCACCATAATTAGAACTTACAGATGCCTGCCTTTTGTGGCAGACAACTTTATTTTCTTCAAAAACATCTAAGTATATGTGGCAAATAACTAAATCAGAAGACTTCTAGTAGTGCCAAAATGGCCATTTTCAAAACTAACAATGCTGGAAAGACCTGAACTATGTTTGCTTATGCCTACAGCTCAATGTGTGTGAATCGCTTTGGAATAGTAAACGAAGGACCAGGCTGGTGTGGAGTTCCCAGATACCTTCCACTATTACTCCCTGCTCAGTTTCGACCACAAGATCCGGTAAAGCCTAGAAAGTTTAATAGACATGCCCCTTTTTGTTAAAAGGTTGGTGCGACCATGGCCACACCCATTCCAACATTCATAACTGAAGTAGAAATTATGGCATTCCTGATGTAACTTAACAGTTTTAAAAGCATTACTCTAAGTTAGAGTGCTGAGAATTAGTGAGGAGGCAGTATTGTACCAGAAAACATTTGCTATTTTTTCTAATTTTATCGAATTAGTTCAAATTGTGGTGCAGTTCGTTATACTGTGTTTTGACTTGTGTAGCATAAACGTCATTACCATGAATAGACTTCAAAAAAATCTTAATCAAAATTTTATACTTATAACTCGATTATTGATGACTCCATCCACCAATTTTGGTTATATTCTGTGTACATAGACATTGATCAGTTACTGTAACAGCATGGACTCTAATAAAACCCATCTCACAATGAAAGCAATATATACAATAAATCATACAAAACAGAGATGATATTTGTCAATTTTTGAACCTCCTGGAGTAATCCTTGAGTCTGAAGGAGCTTCACTTGTCACACAACTGGAGAATCAGCTGACCACTTTGAAACGAAGATGAGAGCAAAAAAAGCTGACGAACAGTCAAGTATTTGTTGCAGCAGTTTGTTAAAAGCACCTGCAGTGATTGTGTGTGTTCAGAAGACTTTGCTTCAAATACTTAACTCAAACTTTTACTCAACAAAACAAGATCAAAGCTCATTTTTGTAAGAACTGTGGGTACTTATTTGAGCCCAATGTTGCATGCATGTTGCTCTATGTATGAACTGGCAAGTTGTGTATGGCCTGTTTGGGGGCACTATCTATTCAAGTATTCAAGGATATTGTAGTATTCAATAACTTGCAAGCTATGTGTGCATATTGAAATAGTTTTGTGAGTATAATTTTGATATTCGTAATGCACTAGCTAGGCTAAGTGAAGAAATACTCAGCATTATTTTAGAACTTGAGGCAACGGATAATGGTTTATTCTTTGTAGTTCAATATGATTGACTGAGTAGTTACCTGTGAGTGTTCAGCTAAGCTTGTGTAATAACATTAAACATGTTATTTGTGATAATAGGTTGTGTACAACACTTCTCTACATGATAATAGGTGCATACAACTAAATAGTAAACATAAAATACTAAATATAGTGCCTGTTGTAGTTGGTCAATGTTGGGTCATAGCACAACAGTCATCTCACTCATCTTATGTTGTTTTTTTAACTTTTTATGTAAACGCACTGGAAAAGCGTACAAAAGGCTTCATTTATTTGGACTTCCAAGTAAAAGTATAGTGTACTTAGTGTTCATATATTATATACACTGTAATATGACAAATTTAATGTGGGTAAAGTAGCTCTGGTGTAATACAAGACAAAAAAAAGCCTCAAAATATTTGCAATTTTCATTTGGCCAATCACACCTTAAAGAGGATTTGCTTATTCTTGTGCATTTCCTCAAGATAAATGCTATTGGTGTCAGGGGCATCGGAACTGCTTACCGCACCAATACTTGAACAAAAAGGGAGTGTCTCTTAGCTGGTCTATTCTTTACTGTTTGTGGTTGTTGTCTAAATCAAGTGGTCGAAATGGCTTCTGAGGGGAGTAAAATGGCCAATTGAGCGATTTAAATTTACCTGGGAATCTTCCCAGCCTGGTTCTTCCTTTAGTTTTCCAAAGTGATCTTTTAGAAAAACAAACGTTATTAGAGGTCCTTCTAGCATTGTTGGTTTGCAAATATATGTAGCTTTAGCTATATTTTGAAGCTTGAATGAAGTCGATACCTTCAGCTGTTCAGTTTTTATGATTTTTTTCATGACCACAGGTAGTTAGACTGCCGTATGGCATATGGCAGTTACACCGGGGAAAGGGTTGATCGACATATTTGAAGAGGGATAGCTGCCACCTGCCCTTACATTTTTTGGTGGTTATGTATTGTTTATGCAGTCTCTTTTTGTGTTTGTACTTAATAAGGCGCATAAGCACCTAATTCAGCGAGTGAGCGAAGCTGACTATTAGTTGTGTTCAATTGAGATTTCAGATATATATATATGTATACGTACGTCAAAAAGTTTCGCCCGCGCTTCTAATTACGTAAGTTAGGTAAAGCGTTCACAGTTCCAGTATTTTTTCAATTAACTAGCGCAGAGAATCCTGCTGCACTGCCTTACGCAACTTTGTTTCAACCAAAAAGTTTATAGCTACTTTCTTCTTGAAACAATTGTGAAGTCTTTGTCAAGCTGCGCTTCTTTGCCACTGCTTTCGAAGTTTATTCAGGTAATTCTGTTATGGGTTCACTTCCGTAGTCTGGGATCAGAGACTTTAGATTCTTTGATGCTAACTGAGAATGGAAAGGGTTACACTGTGCACTACAGTTAGATGTAATTTCTGTCCTATTTTTCTGTAAAAAGAGTCTGCTCGCTCGCCATGCATTTGCGCTATTCGAGCGCACCACTAGTTATGATTCATACTGTGGAGTAGTAGGAAGACAAATTGAATTGGTATGGCCATTATAACCACACCCACTTAGCCACACCCACTCATTCATTAAATTAATGAACTTGATTAATAGAAAAGGCAATATAGAATGTTCTAAGTTTCCAATAAATTCAAAATGCCACTAATCACTCCAAACAATTCAGTACATGCCAAATTTTATTATGTTATAAAACAAATGATTCTTATAAACAATCAGCAGGTTCATGTCAAATAAAGAACTTGTTAAATAATAATTAAATTATGCAAAGTGTATTGTGTAGCTAATGTAGCTGCTTGGACATATATAGCAAACAACACAGCAAAAAGACTGAATCCACCATAATTAGAACTTACAGATGCCTGCCTTTTGTGGCAGACAACTTTATTTTCTTCAAAAACATCTTTAAGTATATGTGGCAAATAACTAAATCAGAGGACTTCTAGTAGTGCAAAAATGGCCATTTTCAAAACTAACAATGCTGGAAAGACCTCTGAACTATGTTTGCTTATGCCTACAGCTCAATGTGTGCGATAGATCGCTTTGGAATAGTAAACGAAGGACCAGGCTAGTGTGGAGTTCCCAGATACCTTCCACTATTACTCCCAGCAGAAGCCATTTTTACTGCTCAGTTTCGACCACAAGATCCGGTAAAGCCTAGAAATTTTAATAGACGTGCCCCTTTTTGTTAAAAGGTTGGTGCGGCCATGGCCACACCCATTCCAACATTCATAACTGAAGTAGAAATTATGGCATTCCTGATGTAACTTAACAGTTTTAAAAGCATTACTCTAAGTTAGAGTGCTGAGAATTAGTGAGGCAATACTGTACCCGAAAATATTTGCAATTTTTTCTTATTTTATTGAATTAGTTCAAATTGTGGTGCAGTTCATTTTACTGTGTTTTGACTTGTGTAGCATAAACGTCATTACCATGAATAGACTTCAAGAAAATCTTAATCAAAATGCCATACTCATAACTCGATTATTGATGACTCCATCCACCAATTTTGGTTATATTCTGTGTACGTAGACATTGATCAGTTACTGTAACATGGACTCTAATTAAAACCCACCTCACAATGAAAGCAATATATACAATAAATCATACAAAACAGAGATGATGTTTGTCAATTTTTGAACCTCCTGGAGTAATCCTTGAGTCTGAAGGAGCTTCACTTGTCACACAACTGGATAATCAGCTGACCACTTGGAAATGAAGACGAGAGCAAAAAAACAACAACTGATGAACAGTCAAGTATTTGTTGCAGCAGTTTGTTAAAAGCACCTGCAGTGATTGTGTGCGTTCAGAAGACTTTGCTTCTAATACTTAACTCAAACTTTGCTCAGATCAATGCTCATTTTTGTAAGAACTGTGGGTAATTATTTGAGCCCAATTTTGCATGCATGTAGCTCTATGTGTTAACTGGCAAATTGTGTATTGTCTATTTGGGGGCACCATCAATTCAAGTATTCAAGGATATTCAATAGAATCAAGAAGCATAACTTGCAAGCTATGTGTGCATATTGAAATAGTTTTGTGAGTATAATTTTGAGATTTATAATGCACTAGCTAGGCTAAGTGAAGAAATACTCAGCATTATTGAGAACTTGAAGCAGCAGATAGTGGTTTATTCTTTGTAGTTCAATATGATTGACTGAGTAGTTACCTGTGAGTGTTCAGCTAAGCTTGTGTAGTAACATTAAACATAATAATAGGAAAAAAAATTCTTTTTTTAACAGCCAATATTTTTAATTATAACTTAACCTGACGTTTCGACTTCTTGCCGAAACCCTCAAGAAGTCGAAACATCGGGTTAAGTTTTAACTAAAATATTGGCTGTTAAAAAGAGAAAAAATTTCCTATTATTATAATTATTTCAGCCAAGAATGAAAACATTAAACATGTTATTTACTGTGATAATAAGTTGTGTACAACACTTCTCTACATGATAATAGGTGCATAACAAAAATATTAAACATAAAATACTAAATATAGTTCCTGTTGTAATTGGGTCAATGTTGGGTCGCAGCACAACAGTCATCTTACTCATCTTAATTTTTTTTTACTTTTTATGTAAACCCAACTTGATAAGATTCCTCAAACACTGGAAAAGCATACAAAAGGCTTCTTTTATTTGGACTTCCAAGTACAAGTAGTGTAATTAGTGTTCATATATATATATATATTATATAATATGTTATAGTTAAAGCATGAGCTCTTAGTTTCTAGTCGATTTATTGCACGACAGCCCGAGGGCCGTAGGCCCGAGGGCTGAGTGCGATAAATCGACTAGAAACTAATGCGCATGCTTTAACGATTTTAAATACCGTTGCCACTCGCAGTTGCCTTACAAACTGTCCTTTGTTTAGCTATGGCCGTGTCTAGTGACTATTTCAGTGAAGACATAGTAGGTTTTGTGAGCGCCTGAGTTCAACCCTGGGGCAGTTAAAGTACACAGTTTGAGGCAAGTGTTATTGCACACTTGCCAAGTTATTACACCTGACAACAATATAGCAACGGTATTTAAGACAATTTAATGTGGGTAAAGTGTAGGTAAAGTAGCTCTTGTGTAATATAAGTCAAACAAAAGCCTCAAAATATTTGCAATTTTTATTTGGCCAACCACACCTTTAAGAGGAGTTGCTTATTTTTGTGCATTTCCTCTAGCTAAATACTTATGGTGTCAGGGGCAACGGAACTGCTGGCTGCACCAATGTTTGAACAGAAGGGGAGTGTCTCTTAGCTTGTCTATTCTTTACTGCTTGAGGTTGTTGTCGAAATTGAGCAGTTGAAATGGCTTCTGCGGGGAGTAAATAGCCTTAAAAATACCTGGGAATCTTCACACCAGCCTGGTTGTTCCATTAGTTTTCCAAAGTAATCTTCTGGATAAACAAACATGATTCAGAGGTCCTTCTAGCATTGTTAGTTTGCAAAATGGCCATTTTTGCACTACTACAAGGAGTCTGCTGATGTAGTCTTTTCCACATATACATTAAAATGTAAAGCTAAGAATGCCACAAAAGCAGAGCAGGCATTTGCAAGTTCTGATTATGGTGTGTGCATTTGTTGTTGCTGTTTATCATTGTTTTGTTTGCTTTATTTGTGCAAGTAGCTATGTTAGCTATGTAATATGGACACTCTATATATCATTTATAATTAAAAAATTACTTGTTTGACATGAACCTACCAATTGTTTATAAAAAAAAATCATTTGCATTGATATAATAAATCCGCTTGTACTGAATTACTTGGGAGTGATTGCAGTGGCAATTGAATTTATTGGAAACTTAAAGCGTGGACTAAAAATCTTTGGTTCATTTGATAGAAATTAAACTTCTATATTGTTTTTTTTTAATCAAATTCATTAATTTAGTGAATGAGTGGGTGTGATTATAGTGGCTGCACCAACTCGATTTGGCTTCCTACTCTGGGTATTCATTACTTTAAGAAGCGTTAAATATACGTGTAAGTAGCTCGTTGAGTATTTGTGGTCAGAAATAAATAGGCTATGATATACAGCTAAACTCCCAGGTTTAGAGACAGTATAGTGGTAATTACTATTTCTTTCAACAAATTTAATTAAAGGAGAGCAAATACTAAAGAACAATATTTTAACAGTATCGTAATTACAGATATATTTGAAGTATTTTATATGAGAGGTAGTCAGTTATAATGGGTTTTTTTTAGCATCCCAGGTCCATTCATTGTAATCTTCTGGCCAGGGAGAGGTTGGTTCCCATTCGTCATAGTTCTTCCAGTCCAAAAAATGTTTGTGGTCTCTGTCATATTTTTCTCTCCACACTAACTCTTGCTCCCATTTCCAGATCTGTAAATTATTGCTCAAAAATTTACCAAAATATTAAATAAAAAAAGTTTGAAGACTTACCTGCTTTGGTAAAGTCAAAGCATCTTGGGGTTCCGTGTGTGTAACAAGTATATCTCTTGGGTCTCTAGGACGAGTTCTTGGAGGATTTATTTTTGCTTTCCACTCTGAATATGTTTCTGGCCAGACTCGAATACTTGGTATAAGAGACCAGTCCTCTCTGTTGGACCACACAATATGATTGTCCTGATTTTCACTTTCATATCTGATCCTCCAAGCTTTTTCTTGTTTCCAATTAAACTCCTAATAGTATAGAAATGTGAAAACTTTAACTTAATTGAGTCTGCAAGTTCTGCGTACTTACGCTGCACATTTTGCTATGTAATCAATGCTGAATTTTTGAATTTTGAATGAAACAAGTATTGAAGCTGGATTAATCAAAATTTGGAGCTGATTTTTTTGACTCAAGATTTTATACAAAATTTTGCTAGATTAGGGTTGTTATTTTTTGCTAGTTTAAAACTACAATATTACAGTGCCCTTATTGTGACGTAGCTTGCAGATCTAAAAATGTGATTTGTCTAAGTCTAAAAACATAAAATTACGGTGACGTAGCTTGCACAAGATAAATTACAGTGCCTGCAATAATAATGGGCAGTTTAGTTGATACATTTTTCTACCTATAAATAGCAACTTTAGCTGTACAGCAACTATTGTGAGTTAACACTTTTCAGCCCAATTAAGTTTTATGAACTATTTTTATAAATACTTTTTTATTCTTCAGAAATTTACAGTAGAAAACATTCTTGTGTCTTGTGGTCATTATATTTACTTTATTACTTTGGCAAGTGAATGACAAGTGGCAGTAATTAAGCATAATAAGTTTGCCAAATGAACCGATATCAGCAAGCTCAGTAGGTATGATATCAGTGAGGTCCAGGAGGTATGATTCGAGGAGGTTATATTCTATAAGTTCATCTTCATAATTTGTAGGTGCACACTTTCCACCACTTGTCCCAGGAAGGCCAGATCACTATACCATACGTATTTGCTTCAAATGTGTCTCTGTATATTTGCTCGATTGCCCAGGTAAAGGCTCCTGCCTGTAAAAAACTTAATTGTGGTGAAAGTATGAAGATGCAAGTAGGCTTTGGCCAGACAATAACTAGCAAGTATCATATTGTGGAGTTACTCTCAGCTTATATTCATTACCAGCAGGTAACACAATTCAATTCGATTAAGAATACAATAATTAACATTACTAATTAACTATACAACACTATAAATGTGAAAGAAATTTGTTCAAGAAAGTCTTTTTTAGCTAAGTTCTGGCGATAGGATTTACTTCTGGTTGAGCAGTTCTGTATTTCCATGTTGAGTACTCCCAAGACCAAGTAGGTACTGCCCAATGTTGTTTCCATTTTTGCTTATTTGGCCACACTAGCGTCACATTAGAATTAGCTCCATATGTCTCGGTCTTAAAATATATTCTCCATTTTTTTTCTTGTTCCCATTCCTGTAGATGTTAAGACAGTATCAAAATATGACGTATAAATAGGTCCATCTTACCGGTTCCCCTACAGGCATCTTTCTTGCTTTCTGAGCAATTCAGATTTAAGCTGGATTAATCAAAATTTGGAGCTGATTTTTTTAGACTCAAGATTTTATACAAAATTTTGCTAGATTAGGGATTTTTTTTTGCTAGTTTAAAAATACGATATTACAGTGCCCTTATTGTGACGTAGCTTGCAGGTCTAAAAATATGACTTGTCTAAGCCTAAAAATATGAAATTACTGTGACGTAACTTGCACAAAAATAAATTACTGTGCCGCAATTGCAACAGGTAGTTCAGTTCAACTTTAACTGTATAGCAACTATTATGAGTTAACACCATGTTTGTTTACATCTCTAGATTTTGGATATCCTGTACAGTTAGATCACTATACCATTATTAGCCAACTAAGTTTCATGTACTAGTTTATACAAAAAAAAAATTATCAGACAGTTACAGTAGAAACATTCTTGTAGTCAGTTATATTTGCTTATTTCTTTGCACAAGTGAATGTCAAGTAATAGTAATTAAGCATAATAAGTCTGTCAAATGAACCGATGATAATCAGCAAACTAAGGAGGTATAATATCAGCGAGGCCTAGGATGCACTATCCGAGGAGGTTCCATTCTAAGAGTCCAGTCTTCATAATTTATAGGAGCTGCACGCACTTTCCACCACTTCACCCAACTTTCGTAGGAAGGCCAGATCACTGTACCATTCGTATTTGCTTCAAATTTTGCTCTGTACTTTATCTCCATTGCCCAAGTAAAGGTTCCTGCCAGAATACAGCATATAATGTATGGGTACTTGCAATATTCAAGTCATTTATATTACCTACGCTTGCCATAATCACAGTCTTCGGATTTTAGAATTTTGGTCGCTCTATGAGTCATGAGAATTTATAACTGTAGTTCCTACAATTCCCCCCCCCCCAATCCCCGGAAGTTGTTGTTGTTTTTTGCCTCCTTTAAGTGGATTATTGGAACTTTCTTAATAGTTGCTTTATGAACTTTTTTGTCAATTGACAAGAATATAGCCTTCTCCTACTCTTGCAATAAGGTTTATTAAAGAAATTAAAATAAAACGTTATGCTATGGAAGTGGCCTGTGGCCAGTAAGTAACTTGGCAAATATGATCATACATATATTGTGCGAGTCATTCTCAGTTACTACATACCAGGTAAAAAGATTCAATTCTGATCAAAATAAATTAATTCTGTTTGCTTAGCTTTACTAAATAATATAGAACACTATAATACAAAAGACAACTATTCTAAAATGTCTTCTTCTTTTTTTTTAACTTTTTTTTTCCTTCATAACTAAGTCCTGCCGATAACACCTGCTGCCGGTTGAGGCGTTCTTTCTTTCCATGTAGAGTATTCCCAAGACCAAGTTCGTTGTGCCCAATGATTTTCCCATTGTGGCTTTCTGAGCCATGTTAGCTGCACATTTTCATTATCTCCATACACCTCCTCTTTATAATCTCTTCTCCATTTTTCTTCTTGTTCCCATTCCTTTACAGATTAAGACAATAACAGAATATATAATAGCTCTCTCATACCTGATCCCCTACAGACATCTTTCTGGCTTTTGAGACAATTCTGATAACGTTGTTGTTGCTGTTGTTTTGTCGGCTGATTATAAGTCACGCAACTTAATGGCTATATATAGATATAATAAGCTTTGTTAAAACATACACAAGCCATTATTTTTTGCGTATATTGGCATGAGTTTAACTTTGCGGTAGAGCTTAGTCCTTACTTTGCTAGTGAATTTGTTTCATTACTGTTTGTATATCTCATTGTTGCTAACTAGTTCTTATTTTCTTTTGATCCTTTTCTTTATATACAAAGAACAACAACAATTTCAAGTGGTTAATTAAATAATAACTAAATAACATTTTGAAAAAAATGCAAGTTACAAAAATATTTTTTTGGTCTTTTAAGTTCTTCTAAAAAAAAGGTTAGTTCAGCCTCTTGTTGGTTGTTTCATTCTCCTTTCCCAAGTGTTGTAGTCTTCAGGCCATTCTCGAGTAGACCAATATGTTTTCCACTCTTGGTAGTTTTGCCAATTGAACCTTACACAGTGACAGCCACGACAATTGTCATAAGTCACTCTCCAAACATTCTCCTGTAACCATTTCCAATCCTAAAATATATAATTGTAATATATATATTTTCCTGTATGCCTTTATCCCCTTACCTCTATAACTTTGTCACCTTCCCTTGGTCCCCTAGGCACCATTCTAGGGGGATTCATTCTATCTATCCAATCTTGATAAATGCTAGGCCATGACCTCAAACTCCAATATCTTTGCCAGGGATGGTAATCATCCCAGATTAAGTTGTGCTGCGGGTATGAGCTGTCATAGCGAGCTCTCCAAGCAGTCTCCTGTTGCCACCTCAACTCCTAAGTTTACCGAGGCTTATTGTTAAATTTTTATGGTAATTAGCAGCTTACCATGACTTCAAATTAGTGAGAGACCAATCTCACAAATATTTAATCTTTGAATCAGTGTTTTCTTGTCTTGCGATAATTCCAATGGAGATAATTTTGAAATCTGTGAGAGGCACTTTATACTGATTCAGAGGCACTTTATTCTGATTCATTTCCGGTTCATGCAATAATAAGATGGCCTCCCTTAAAAACCTTCAATATTTCCGGTGATACTCAGCTAAATGTCGTGTCACCTTGGTGGGCCTATTCATTTGGTTAGCTGACTCTGTTGCAATGTTGAACTGTAGTGAAGTAATTATGCTATTACTGGGGGAAAGTGACATGTGTTCTATCATTCTACCCAACTTTCATGTGAAGGCCAGATAATGGTGACCCTTATATTGTCCTGGCATATATATCTCTCTCTATTCTAGCTCTTTGTCCCAGGTAAACTAGTCTACCAGCATACAAATAGTTTCTAGCACTTATCTCTATCTTTTACCTTAGTTGGCCATGTTTGAACCTTCTGATTTCTGTGCTTATAAAATTTTTCCTTCTTGTTGTTTCTTTCATTCAAATTACTTCACACAAAATAATCTAATAATTTGGTAATGATGTTAATATTGTACTTCTATACTTAAAAAAACGTGGAATGAAAGAGAGAAAATATCATATCTAGAGAAAGTATACAATGTTATCTGTAATAGACTTGCACTTCTGGAGGATTCATTCTGTACTCCCATGTGTCATAGCTCTGAGGCCATTGTTTTATTGCCCAGTACGCCTTCCACTCTGATTTAGTTTGCCAGTGAAGATTAACTGGAACACCTGGTCCGCTGTATTTCTCAGCAATGTATTTCCTGCGCCACCTGAGTTCTTGCTCCCATTCCTACAAAAGGTATCTGAATACACAAAGCTCTAAATATTTTTAATCAGTGTCATACCCACTCTCCAACGGGCATTTTTTTTATGTCTGGTTAGTCTTCTGATACTTTTTCAAACCCCTATCTTTTGCCGATCTGATATGGAGTGATTTAAAGTTGGTTAAAATTGAGCTAATAAATTAAGTTTTAAGCGGAAGTAGTTAGCGGAAATTTAGCTGCAGAATGACGGTGCAAAGATGGCATGAAGTGTTGCTAGAATTGAGCACTCCAGCATTGCAATTTTTTTTCCTATTTTTCAAATCAATAGTCTAATTCTGCATTTGAAAAATCATTAATGTTATAGTGAGTAAAAGAGAAGGTAGCAAGTAGCTCACATAAGTAATTCAATATTACAGTAATTAGCCTACCACCAGGCCAGTTAATAATATTCCATGCATCATTTGTTCCAGTATTCTAGCCCTCAACCCATCGTATAGGATAATGTATATGAAGAGTAAAGATAAAAAAATGATTATTGAAAGGAGTAATATATGTTCATTTACAATAATAATCAGGCATCTAATCATCTCTGAACATGTATTATTTTTTTTCAATAGGCAAACACCTTCTTTCAAATGCTGCAATGCTGAGGCTAAATTGGCTTTGCCCAATTAATTTTTTTAATCTTCATTGGGTCTATCCAAATTCAAAGATTTTTCCAGAGTAAAATTCCAGTTTTTGTAATCAGCTCTTCATGTAAGCTCTTATTTTTATTCCAGCTGGTTTTAATGCAACAGAGCAGATCATTCAGTAGCTTGTAACATAAGCTTCTTCCTCATTGTTGCCGATCTAAGTTTGGATTATTTGCATTGTTTCTTAATACTAAAATTGGGGTAAAGATCGCAATACTTAAATCCCACCCATTTCTTGTGAATTCACATGGTAAGAATCGTTTATTCATAAGCTATTCAAATATTCATAAGTTATGCAAAGATTGAGTCGGCAGGGAGAAATTTTGAGTTAATTTAGCCACATAGTCTATATTAGCCTTATTCTATTATGGACTTATTTGATGCCAGTGATTACATTGCTAATATTATCAAGGAGGAAAAAGTTTAAAGTTTTACCTAGGTCGCTTTTGTAGCAGAAACAGTTTTAATGGATAAAGGTAAGTGAACATGTCATACTCCAATTGCAGTAGTTGCTCCATATCTATAAACCTTCAGTCATAACATTCAGTTTTAGTTGTGCTTAAAATAATACCACACATTTAGAGTCTTGAAGATGCTGGGTTAACCTTTTCATTTTGCTTGAATGTTCTAATATAAAGGCTGGACATATATTGCCTAGTGATGCATCACATAAAATTAGTCACCACTTTGAAACTGCTGTCTGCATTTATGTATGTATGTGTGTATATATAAGCAGAAGGATATAAAGGCATAGAGCTACTATTTTCTAGAAACTTCAACAATCTTTATGACAATTGAATGAAACAATCTTAGTACTTTAAAAAACAAAACAAAAAAACACACCATTACTACAGAGCTATTGTTTGCGTAGATTACATTGGTTTGTCTTTAGTTGAAAGATAATATATCGGATAAAGTACTTTTATTGTCTGAATGCTGCAATTTCAATGATTAGACGTCACTCTATAGAGTCAGGCAGAACTGAATAGTCGATTACTGCTTTACCCTCATGGACTAACCTATGTTTGGAACAATACACACTGATCATAAAAAGAGAAGAATTTGTCATTGAATGGGGTGCTACTGCTATTGTTAAAAATCAGATTCAAGTGTGGTACATTCTTCTCTCAAAAATTTTCTAAAGTTATGTGTGAACTAATAAACCGTTATGTAGAGAATCTTCCAATCTAGATAAAAAGAACCTTTAAAGCTACTGTATGTATCAAACGCCAAATTGTTAGAGTGTCTTCAAAGTGTTGTATCAACACTTAAACCATCATATGAGGAATTTTCCAAAATTATATGCCATCTCATGAACCGTAATAGAATAAGTTGAATTGCCATCTCCAATGTAATGCAAAAATAGGATTATACAATACTTTCTTCTTAATATCTCAAATAGTTTAGTTACAGTTCTGTATAATTAGTTAAAACCTGCAGCGGGCTAGCTTAGTGCTAGGATTAATATGCCTTAAACAGCTTTTATACTACTCCACTACTTCCATTTTGTGAAGTTCAGTGGATGTGGTTGGTGTGGTAATATTTAGTGTTGGGTTGCCCCAAGTGTAGTGTGCTGTGTGCTAACTGTGGGTGGGTGTTTGTGTATGGTGTTGGTGTATGAGTGATAAAGAGGAGGTGTGTGTGTGAGAGAGAGAGAGAGCAGGATGGGGAAGTGCCAATGCTAACAATACAGTGGACTATCCCACAAGTGGATTGCTTTACTATATAAGAGAAAGCTCAGAACTTACTAGCAAGTCAGCAGTAGCTTTAAAATGGTACTGCATGGCTAGAAAAACTAAGGAGTCTAACAATTTTTTGAGCTGTGTGGCAAGTTGATAAGTTAATTTTGTTGTCAAGTAAGTATATATTTGTGCAGTGATCACACTGCTATCTGTGTGACAGTTTAGGGAGAGAAAAAACATATTTGCTGGAAATATGTCATAAGTAGTTGTTGTTTTTTAATTTATTAATTCCTTGCAACATATTAAATTGTGAAGAACAAGCTTTTAAAGGTCTCAATTGACTTCACTATAAATATACATCATACATTTTGATGGTGTAGCAACATTTAACTGACAGCTCCTATGATTAATTGCTGTGAAATATTTACTGCAGAACTGGAAGAGTTATGAGTATTTCATATCTATTAAGTTTAAAGCTAATTCTTTAGTTGCCATTCATCCTCTATCTTGTTATTCATCATGGTGGCATCTGCTATGATCCACTGATGCACTGCCAAGGCTAATTTTCTTTTTGTATTCATATCTTTATTACTCAGAGAATGTTATTAACTTCCTTTTTTCACAAGATACTCTGCTCACACTGTCATAACATTGAGCATCACATTCATGAGGAAAACAACAACAGGCCACAGCAGCTGTGGTGAACTGAGAACACAACTGAAGATTTTAAATGACAACTATAGAAGATGATGAAATGTAGATAGTTTTGGGACCCTCCACCTACTCATAGGCAAAGCTTCTTGTCATTGGGTGTATCAGTCATGTGACTATTACAGCTGATTGCTAGCATGATTATTCAACCACAAGGAGGAGTTTCGTGCAGTGAAAGTTTTAAATTTATCAAAAATTTTGATGGGAGTTAATTGAGATATTTTTATTGACAGGCTACTGGACAACACTCTTCCTTCTTTAAAGTATCCCCTCCCCTCCCCCCTCAAATTTTGTCACGTACTTTGACCCAATCAAGCAAGATTAGAGACACTGATTCAAATAGTCATTTTTTTTCTGGGGGCATTTGTTTTAATGCTGTGATCTTTAAGACCCTACTAGTCTTCTGTTTGTGCTACAATAGCGAAAAAGGACTGCCGGATATTTGATGTAGATTTGTTAGTCTGATTATGTGCAACGAATAACTGGTAAATACTAACAGTATCTCTTTATGAAATTGTTTTGTGTATAAAGATTTCAATGTAAAGGTGATTGTAAACACTGGCTCCTAATTTTGAAGGGCTTAGTCTTTTTTCTTCAGAAGAGTAGTAACACATTACATCCCTCTACTATAGGCAATAAAGAAATTGACTAGCTAAGTAGAGCGGTAGATCAATGATAACTAAAAAGAATGAGCTAGTAGAAACTTGAAGTAACTCTGTAAATTTCAAGAACAGATTTTAAAGCAACATCTCTTTTTCCACATGCAGCACTGATTTACAGTCAACAGACTTATAGAGTAGAATTTGGTCAGTTCTTAAATGATTTGTTATTATCTTCCAAACTAAGTTCTACTGCTGCCGGACTTGGTACGGACATGAAGACACCATTGTTCGTCACATACACTTATGGTTTAAATTTTCCCACCATATCATGTTCTCAATTTATAGGGTATGTTTAACATGATTTTTTTTTCACTTGAGTGTCAAGAAGGGCCTTTTTAGATCCATGGAAATGAATGCATATGGTTCTGAAAGACCAAAGTTTGGAGTGGAGGGCTTTGTGTGTATGTATATAAATTGACTAGTTATATTTTGTTCAGTATTACAATATTTTGCCGAGTTTTAACAAATTTGGTGAGTTACATAAATTGGAGACTGATATTCATACATAGTATATATTTAAAATTTAAATGTTGCTTATCTACATCTTGACTAGCTTGGTGCAAAGAATAAGAGCTGTTGTTTCTTTTATTGCAAAAAAAAACAACAACAATAGCTTTTGTAGACCAATCTTGAAAAAATTGCATTCAGATCCACATGTGGTTATGATATCAGTGATGCTGACTTGGCAATGCTAAGAAAGATTGGCCCACAGCAATGCGTGTTACCCACCTACTTAAGCTTATGGTGCTTGCTCCAGTCAATTCTCAAGTAGGGGTCAAGCTAATGAGTAAGCGGAAAAGAGTTATTTCTTACTTAATGGTGATTTTTACAATCAATAAGATAATCCCATCCTGCTGGAAATGCAATTTCTGTAAAGGTGACTTTAAACCGTAAACTACTTTAAGCTGCTATTTAGATATTTATAGATCAGTTGCTACAAATAAGGCAATTTTCCTCCTATCCAGCAACGATAAGACGATTAAAAAAAATGAAAACAACAACAACAACAACGGCCCCTGTTCTATACACCAATATGTAGATAAGTAAAATTTAATTGACTTTCAACATTAAACATTTCATGTAAATTAATTACACTCTCCAATCAATTTAATCACCAAATTTGCCCAAATTTGGCAAGATATTAGACTACTAAGCAAAATATGAGATGTCAATCCAACTCAGAGCCCTCCATTCCAAAATTTGGTAAATTAATTAGATGTGTTCATAACTGAGCTTAACTCCATGGATCTAAACAAAATGCCATCTTTAAACAATTTGGTGCTCACCAGGTTCTATTCGTAGCACCAAGTTATTAGTTTTGGAATCATCTTATTGTAATTCATATGAATAAAAAATATGTTACTAACGACTAAAAATTAAATCAAAGTAACCTAAATACTAACTAAAATCTACAATTATATGTTTTTATTGAGCAAAAGTAGCATTGAAGTCTCCACATAATTGTGGAGCTTATACAAAATTTCTAAACACTATTAAAGAAGTGTGGCGTGCAGACTGTGGAAGAAGCCTAGTTACGAGAGTGTAAAATTTACTGATGGTGATTTAGTTTCCATACTAAATTTGTAACGTGCATTGTATTTTTCTCAAATTCTCTGTCCCCTTAAGTAGATCACGCCCTCAAATAGAATACAGCACACACCCGCACCCCACACAAATAAATTGATGACCATTACCTAAGTTATGTTGAACTGACGAAATTTTATCTAATATGATTGCAACACCAGCAACTATTGGCTGAAGCAACAAGTCAAATTACCTGTTACAATCTGCTGGTTTGACTGGCAAGTGTATCCAACTTTGCTGACTGAACTGGATGGAAGAGCATGTTAATGTGCACGATAGGTGATTCACTTAGCAAGCTAGCTATCACAGCATTACCTAACTTCTTTCTGCCTTAATGCTAACATTGCCCTGTCCAACACCACCCACAAAATGTATTAATTCTCAGGGAAAGTGAAAAATGTATTTGCAACGACAAAATGGAAATATAAATGTGGCTACATAAAGAAATGATGATGATGAATGATCAGTGTTTTTAGGGGGAGGGGTTTAATGAAAGTTGGGCTGAAGTGAAATTTGGAGGTCTCTGTGGGTAGGTTGAGGGAGTCTCCTGTCATGCCTGGCCCAGACACTAAAATACTGGTGAATGATGTAGAGTGCAGCTTTGAATAGACCACACCCTCAAATAAATCACACAGAGTTTGAAGACTTAAGAAGAATAAAACGTGTGCAGTCTATTCTAGGAAATATGGTAGCTACTTCTGTTTCAAATTTATTTAATTAATATTTTTATACCACTATGTAACAATATTTTTTTACTTAGAATTTTTATATTATTACTTGCTTTAGTAATTAATAGAAAAAGAAAGAATCCAGCATCACCATCTCAACTTTAGTTATTCACAATCAAGAATTAGTAATGTTTTATCAATTATTGTCTAGAATATTTGTACTATATTTTAATATTTTACTTTAATCATGAAGTTTAAATAGAAATGTTTCACTGTATTCTTAAATTTCTGTAATTATTGAATGGCATAACTCAAATTGGTCTTAACCTAACTAACTTAATTTATCAGGCATGGGTTCAAGAACTTAGCACTTGTGCTTATAAATACTTTAAGCACTTTTTAAGGAGTACTTGATGGTGCTGACAAGCACCTTTGAAGCACTAAGCACTTCCAATGATGAGCATGAAACAAAACATACATTGCACATTTTAGCAGCCCAAAGACTAATGTTCATCAGATATAACAAATACTAGCATTTCATTAATTTATAAAACTCTTGAAAATTTTATTAATAAAAAATTATGTTTTAAACAAAATGCTTTAAAAAGTGCTTAATGCTTAAGCAAAATAAAAGTGCTTGTACTGAAGCTTCAACTGTAATAAATGCTTGAACCCATCCCTGATATCTGTATAATATTACACTTGTATGTCAAATGACGGTGACCGACTATGACTGACAGTGTGTACTCATGAATAATTCATGAACACATCAGAGTTGGTAAAGCATTGTCATTACCTGAACGGGTAAAACATTAGACGGGAGGAGGGATGGGAGAAAAAAATTAACTTTCTCATTATTTGAACCTACAATCGCTGATTGTGAAGTGCACACACAAACCATTATATTGTCGGGACCTAACATCTTAGAGTACCGTGAAGTTCCTATGAACCTATTGTATCCTATAAGAACTGGACACTGAGGTAGCTGAACACTAACCATCATGAGAGGCAGAGAAGCAGGAGTATGCATTGGGTCAATACAAGTGAAATAAACTGACTGATATAACTACTTCAATGAAGAACGAAAGAAAATACACAGAAAGGACAGAGGTACTGGGGAGCAGGAGAATAAGAGTTAATTGGTATGAGCTACATATGAAATATCAGTACACAAATTAAAACACATTTTCTTGATCATAATAGCAAATTACATACTGCAACTCTTTGTATACACTTTTTATTCTTCTACGGGCTCATTCCACAGCTCCATGACTGAACATGCATTCACAATCTCATTCATTATTAGTTGACTCTTTATCTAGATCTTGCTCAGCAACACACTAACTAGAAACAGGGATATAGTCTTAAAAATTGCCAAAAATACATTTTGATAACACAATTTCTATTAACCGATTACATGCGAATAAAAACATTTAATTGCGCCTTACGTAATGCGGTCACAGGCGCACACAAGACACAGAGGATTGATTGTTTGGTGGGAGGGTAACTTTAAACGAGAGAAAGAAGACGAACGGTTGAAGATTGCCTCGGGGACAGTATTATCGGACAATAGAGTATGCTATTGGGAAAGCATAAATTCGACACTAAGGAGCTGTTCCCAACTAAAAAATAAAGTACTCGCACCGTTTGGCAAAAACTAATGGCATCACACTGAGGCTCTCAGTAAGCACACTAGTAAGGTTGGAAGTATGGTTTCATGGCTGAAGCAGTTCGCTACTGGATCATAGAGGTAAGAGAAAGTGTTTTTGCACACATCTGTCTTACATTATTTCGGGTGTGGTTTATTTTGAACTGAGCAGTCTGTTATAAATTTTGTGAACAGAGAAGCTTTTTATTGGCTTTGTGTATAAAACAGGTACATCACAAATAAGTGATAGAATATTTGAGTGTGTTCAGTTTGGTACTTCAAGGTGTCTTTACTTTTGATGTTCTGGTAGGTTGCAGTCTCACCAGAGTTACTGTCACTGCCACGCTGTGCCTGGTCAAGAATATTGCCTTCATCACTAGGATGCTGAAGTGCCAGTGTTCCACTTGCCCAGAGCTCTCTACTTGTCATATCATGAGCAGTTATAGCTAAAGTAATATTGGTTTGTAAAAAATTATTCTGTGTACCTTTATTATATTATGAAATATATTTTCAATTTATACTTTTTGAGAAAGAAGTCTTATTGTTGTGACAAAATTTACTCAACATTTTCTTATGGCAGTCTATGTTTTTTATAAGCCTAAAATAAACTTACAACAATATAGAATTGTCTGCAATTGTGATTGATGGTTTCCTTGACTCCACAAAGCTGTAGGGCGAAGTGGACGCGAAGACGCATTTTTGCGTCCTCCGCGGTTATCGATTTTTCTCAATTGATGCGTATTTGTGTCTTCCGCGATTAATCGGTTAATGTACTACAGCAAAACCTAAGTGCTTTTAAAATGAAGTCATTAAAAATATCAATATTGAAAATTAGGGATTTTTTTATTAACTTTACCAAGAGGTATCTGCTGTAAGAATTGATATTCAATCACGCTTATGCTTCATAGTTCAATTGGCAATTATGTGTAGCATGTATGTAAGTGTGGGTGTGGGCATTAGTAGTGTATAAATTAGGTTAATGAATTTGATGACCATTGGTAAATGCTTTCATCTCGTGATAGAGAATTGTAGTAGTGCAAGAAGAGACTTTGTGGATACTGTCTAAAGGCCTACATGCCAAAGGTGTGGTACAAATATATATGTATTGGTTTGAGGAAAGCAAAAGTTCAATCGATTGCCCACTGTGCACTTAATGTTGATTGTATGTACAACATTCCCCTTCAGCTGAATAGTGGTGGTTGTTGCAGTCATGGAGCCTTAGAATATATTTTGTGTAAAGTTTTTAGTGTGCTAACTAATAAGTGGAAATTCAATTGAGTTAAGTTAAATTTTTACTTCTCATCATAAAATGAATCGTACTTAAAATGTAAGAGAAATGCTTTCCTCTACCCCTTCATTTACTACCAATTTAGGTCTACCATCATAAGTATGTTAGTTTTTTGGGAGCTTTTTGGACTGTAAAGAATTCCCAAGAGTACTTGGCTTTGGCTTTTACACCTCACCAAACCCATACACATGCACACACACAGCATGCAAGGTTGGTTAGGGTTTTAAAAAAATCGATTATCCAATACAACGTTCTAGATTTTTGTTTATATGTTACTGTGACGTAGTACTTCCTGTAATAAAAAAATTGAAATGGAAGCAGTGATTATTTATTTTTTGGAAGTAAAAAAAATATGGCTGCTGAAATGCTTACCTTTGAGCAGTGGTCCACCAGAAATTTTTTTATTGTACGAGGCTCTAAAGCTCAGAATTTAGTAACTAGAAGGTGAATAAGCCGTGCACTGTGTTTGAACTCTGTGGCAGCATCATGGCTGTCTGTAATTGAGTTTAAGTTCAAACCAACTTGCTTTCTCTTACTGATTGTTTTTACAGAAAAAGAATATAAAAAAAAGTATACAATTATCAAGTTACTACAATGGTCGTCATAAATCTGCCGGTGAGAGGGTTAAAAAAGTTACAGCCACTTCACAAAATGTGCTATAGCTCAACTTTTTTGTTCTATGACTTCATTAGAAACTAAAATTTTGATCTAATTTTTTAAATTAAAACATTATTTAGTATTACATGCCAATTCTCCTATTTTTTTAAACAATTTGATTAGAATTAATGTTTAATTTTACATAATTAAGAATTTTACATATTGGGAGATACAGTGTAAAAATCTTTAAATGAAACATGTCATGTATCTACACAGTATAATGTAATATCACACTATTGGTGACTGTCTATCATCAGTCATTTCTGTCTTGGGGCCAAAGGTCGATTATCTGGTGGGTTCAGTTTTTGATCCACCCAAACAGTGCCATCTCCATATCGCTGTGAAGCATATGCTTTCATGTAGTCTTTGTACTGTTGATGTAGCCATTTCATAAAGCCCTCACTCTCTCTTCCAGACCTTGGATACTTACTATACCAATACTATAATATAAAGATATAACTATTTTTTGTAGATTAATGAGCTAAAGTTTTGCTTACATCTAATACCATCCTGGCAGTTTCAGAGACGTTACGTTGATTATAATCCACTGCTTTTGTGCGCACTGATTTTTCCCATTCTGCTTGCAGGAAGTTCATAACACCATACTTGTCATCTCCCCATTTTTTTATTCCAACACTCCAGGCATGATCCTGTAGCTTTTTAATTTCCTGAAGCAATAAAAAATAATAATTGGTGCGAAATTTCAAACTTCTAGCAATAAGTGTGGCGACCTACTTCTTCACTGGTCATGATGATGATAATAGCAGCAGCCGATGATTCTTGATATTTGCTGAAGTTACAAAACTAGGTAAATTTCGTAGTCGAGGTTATTAAGAATTTTTTCAACAATCCTTGCTGCTATTTTCGAACTTACAGTTGCAGTTGGTAGTGTGAGTGTGTGTGTGCGTGTGTGTTTTATTTAAAGTCTGTGGCAAGAATTTCTAATGAATTCATTTGCTTCCGGTATTAGGAAATTGGACTAATCAATGTTTTCTTATCCTATTTAGTTACACTGAAGCTTTTAGAATTTTTTACTTATCCTAATGCAATAAAAAGAAATAAAAATTTAATATGCTCAACACTGGGACGTAAGTTCAAACAAAACAACAGTAGAAGTGTCACTTAGAGTAGTATATCCACTATTCTGAGCAAAGACACAGAATATGAAGTTCCAGATTTGAAACATGACTTTCTTTAGTTTTATATCTGGATAGATTTGTGTTTTAGAGGAAGACTTATGTCTCATTTGAAAAATTGACCCCTGTCTATATTAGTTGTGTAAATCGGCTCTCTAATACATTTTACGAACATCTATACTTTAATTCTTGTGCGTCTGTAGTTGAATTCTTGGGAGGAGTGGCCGTAGGTTCATCTATGATACTAGCCAAGTTATCCTTTCAATATTGTTGTCATGAAAATGTCTTTTATTAGCAAGAGCATTTAATACATTGTGCATAAAAAGAAAACAATGTATTCTAGACATTCTGTCAAGAACATTTAGAGTACGCGTGATAAGTATAAAAATGAAGGAATAGACGAGAGTTGGCAGAGTTAAATCAGTTCATGAGAGCTCAGTTATCATCTGGTTTTTTTTCCTTTAGTACCTACCAAAACAACAGAAATCACAGATAAACATTTTACTGGAAAGTCGCAAACAATACAACTATAGCTTACAATATAGGCTCCAATTGATGCAAGAGCTGCGGCAGCCGCTGCTATAATTAATCCTACCATCTTCGGATATTATCTCTTCTTGAGAACAGATGCACTTCAAAACCAGGAGTTTAGTTTGCTCGTAAAGCAAAGTATTGATTTTTTAATTGTTTGCTACCATCAGCAATTTTATGTAAGTGATTTTATATGTGCGCTATTGCCGTAGAATAAATACTAGGATTTTCCCCGGGACCTTCCCAATAGTGTCCACCCATCTCTATATTTATGCTCCCTTCCACTTCCACAGCAATGTTCGCTGCAGGCAACTATTTTATTTTTTAAGCGCCTTACACTATCCCATGTAGCATAAGGTCAAATAGTATCACTTCTTCAGTTTATTTTAGTTTAACATCAGGAGGAGTCAGCATCAGCAAGAAATAATCATTGTTTTATAAATCCCCTATTCATGTAATGTTTGTCACTTGTATTTTATATTTGAATCCATTGCTCTAATCTACAGAGTCGATAGGAACATGGAATTAGGCATACTAGTTCTCTATCAAAATTTTGTGCCAGAAATTTACACTCTTCTTTTAAAAAGTTATTGTGGCATCTACAAATTTTCTTTCTTTACTTCCCAATTTATGATTTTTATTTATTTAAAGAAGTAACTTATTTATTTATTATCATCAATATCTGTCTCCATGAGACGAGGTTCAATTGCTGCTCTGGATGAGTTCAGATGCTAGATCAGTTTTAGTTAAACACCTGTGCAACGAACACATTGTAAGAACATAAATATTTAGTAAATTGATGAGGTAATTGCACAAAGTGTATTACAATTTATTTTACACAAGCTACACCAACATTAAAATAGCTGTACAGTACAAAATAGTTTTTAAAACAGTTATAATTCGTTTCTCCCATGCCTGGAAGGATTCTTTCTTGGGGGAACTAATTTGTTATCTTGTGGGTTTATATTGTCTTCTAATCCTCCTGTTTTCCAATAGTTGTAGTCAGCATCATACTGTGGCATATCTTTAGCTCCTCCTTGGTCTTTATTTCCTTCTTGTTCCTTTCTTTTCCCATTATCAGTTCCTCCTTTACTCCAGGCATGTCCAATCTAAGTATACCAATCCATGCAACTTTTCCCATGCAAATGAATCATGGCTTACTATCAGTGCTCCTACTAGCAGGACAACATATATCTTGATTGCTGTGGTTGTTTTCATTATTTTGGTTTGTTTTTTTTCACAACTGTGAAAAAAAACTGAAGGAGTGCCCATCTTTTTATACATTTTTAGAAATGTTACGAAATCTCTAAATTTCTGACGTGTTCTGTAGTTATTTTTAGCATAAAATTCCAACATCATGTAAATGAACTGCATAAATTACAAACTGGCACATCACAAGGGTGCTAATTATTTGCCACTTTAAAATGTAGCATATTTTTTAGATCACTATAAGTAATCTCAAATGACTTTGTAGAGTTAATTCAGGACTCTCATACTTCCTCAAACATAGACCAATAAAAAAACATTGCATGACAGCTTGAAATACAATCTATCAAGCACTCCACTACTGGGCTCTGAACCAGCCCACCACACTTTTTTTTTCCTTCTCAACAGACCAAAGAAATGTAACAATATTTTCACACTAGTAAATATTTCTCTAGCCTTTCTTTCATACATACATGCTCCAATAGTACATCTGTGACCCTCTGCTAGGTAAGTCACTTTGTCAGTACAGCAAGAAGGCACATTGCTTCACTCTTTCCAAACCAGAATACATCATATAATCAACTTTAATTATTTATTGCAAATTATTAACAGGTAGCTTAAATTTACAAAATAGTCTACAATACTAAACACATCACACTAAAGCTACAATGTCTCTGGCACTATAAATCATTGAAGCAAATAGCTAGACATTTTTTTTCTTGGTGGCAATGGTCGATTGTCTGGTGGGTTCAATTTTTTCGGAGAGTCACTCGGTGGTTCACCTCCAAATCGTTGGATGTTATAATCTCTCCTGTACTTCTTGTAAAGGTCATATAACCACCTCAGGAAGTTCTCATCGTTAATTCCTGGCCAGATGTATTTATCGGGATATTTTTGGTTCCAGTACTAAACACAAAAATCAATTAACTTGGCACATATGGGGACTAATTATTGGCTTACTTCTAATACACTCTTAGCTGTTTCAGAAAAATTTTGCTCAGTGTAATCCACAGACACAGTAAACTCTGTTTTTTCCCATTCTGTTTGTAAAAAATTCATTACGCCATATCTGTCAGCGCCCCAAATTTCTTTCGCATCACTCCAAGCTTCGTCTTGCAACTTTTGAATATCCTGTGCAGCAAATAAATATAATAACTACTGCATGTGTAATATACAATATAATGACTTACTTCTTCAGTGGACATGATAAAGAATGCAGCGAGAAAACTGGGTAATTTGATGGAAGTCAATCAAATTTCGGCTCTTGCAATTGCGATATTTCAAGTATCAATGTTTAGCTGAACCAATTTATTGTCGTGTTTAATGCGAAAATGCCTCGTAATCCTGTGCTGTGCGCCAGTGAGTTTATGTGCATTGATAGTAAAGAATTGTTAGGCTATTGATTATGAACTTTATTCATAGACATGTGCATGCTGGCAATGACAGTCCAATCTAGGATTACTCATATCCAGCTATGGCAGTCTCCCACCCTTCAGTCCACTTTATTACAATACAGAGTTGGTGGCCATATATTTTAAGGGAGTCAGTGAACAGTACAACTAATTTACAATATAGGTCCCAATGGATCCAAGAGCTAAACAGCAGCTACTAGAACTAATCAGTCCATTTGTCAAGATACTTCTAGGGAACATGGATACTTTAAAATTAGGGGTTTGGAGTTTGTTTGATGTTAACTGCCTTCAGCAATATTATATTAGCAATTTCATATGTGAAGGAATTATTTGGCATTACTAGATTTTTACATTGGGCCTTTCTAATTAGGTTTCAACTCTACCCCTTGGTTATTAGCTGCCCTTCAGTGATATAATGTTTGCAAATTCTATAGTATAAATTATTTGCCCATGAAAAGAATACTAGGATTTTCCCCGGGCCTTCCCAATCAATATTCATCGTGTTTATGCTCGTACTACTCTCCCCTCCAGTTCCGCTGAACAAAGTTAGCTGCGGTCTGCAATATTCTGCAATATTACGTTGGCTATTTTAAAAGTACCACTGAATAGAATACTATTCTAGGATTTCCCCCGGCATTTCCAAGCTCGTACTACTCTCCCCTCCCGTTCTGCAAACAACGCTGGCTGCCCTTGGAAATTTTATGTGTGCAATATTATATTGGCAATTTTATATGTGCGGAATTATTTGCCATAAAGAAAATACTAGGATTTTCCCTGGGGCCTTCCCGCTCTTTCCAATCGACCATCCCTTACTTTTCATGCTTTCACCTTCCAATCCAAGTAACATGGGCCTTCTTAAAATCAGATTTTGTTCCAATTAAAGGTAATCAAACTGAACATATGTTGTTTCATAAATTCCCTGCTCCTTGGTCAGTCTTTTTTATCTTTATCTGGATCCATTTCTCATTTCTACATCAATCTCTCCCTTACAAATTCCTGTTTTGTAGGAATTTGTCTTACTTTTTGTGAGTTTTAGTCAATACTCTCTCTAAAGCTGTGATCTGATGATGCAGCCAGATCAGGTTGATCACTAAACACTGCATGGTGAACAACTTTATCATTAGTAACTGTAAGAACACTGACAAAATATTCATTTATTATTTGTTCGCTAATAATTTATTTTCAGGTGAAATTGGTTCACAAGTAGCAAATTGGTAAAGAAAATATTGGTAATTTTTGGACAAATGTTATACTATCACTTTTTTTAAATATTTATAAAGTACAAGTTTTTAAATTGTTTATTTTTTGCCATTGAATACAGTTATTTTTTGCGCTGAAGCTTCTTTGTAGTTTGTCTTGGGGAACCGGCTGTGTTATCTTTTGGTTTTACTTTTTCTTCTGACTTTCTCCTTTCAATATATTTGTAATCAGACAACTTTATATCCCTATTTCTATGATGTTGCTTCACTTGATGTTTTTGTGAGCCACCTTCTTTTCCTCCATGGCTTGATACATGCCCAGTCTAAAGATAATCCAAGCATAAACTCCATTTGTGTAAATTAATTATAACTTACTATCAATGCTCCTATTAGAAGTCCGAAAAGTATCACCGTGACAAAACTAACCTTCATTATTTCTGTAATTTTTGTCCCACTTGTACTGAAAAATGAATGCATAAATTCTTTTATAATTTTGGAGTTGGGAGGATGCTTTGTCTGTATCCTGTGTATGCGGAGCATAGCTATAACAAATCTTCTTGATCACGATCACATCAGGAGTTATCTAAGAATAGCCTTTCCGGAAGTTATGTCAATATTCTTCAATTAAGTAACTAATCACTAGCTATACTTCCTGTGTAGAAGAGGAGCCGCATTTCAAAGTTTGGTTGCAGTAGTATCTGGGTCATTTTTATTGGGCTAGTTGTTATCCTCCAGTAGTTCAAGACAAAAAAAAATGCCTTCTAACCAGGAAGCCTTGGCGGCAGTGGTAATCGCTGGAGTTCTTGCAGTAGCTTGGCTAGTAAATTAAGCTATAAAGTTATGCTGTGCAGTTTTCATTTCCATTTTTTGATTGTAGCTCTGGAAGAGAGAAACAAATCCACGAGATAAAGGTCCGGGATAAAGAACCTTGAATTTTCCAGAGTAATTTGTTGTACAATGCTCCATTGGAGCCATAAAAGTTATCGCTTGTTGTGGACCTTGTTTTTTAGCTGTGGTTTCTATATCTTGTAATTTGCAAAATTTAATGAAAAAAATTATTGCCTTCAGTTTTGGAGTGGAGTAGCTCACTCTCTGCTCTGTCATGCAATGTATTCTCACGGAAGCTAAGTCAAATTCATTGAGAAGAGTTGATAAATCAATGGGCTACAAATTTATTAATAATGAAGACATACTAAAAATGCTTAAATATATATTAAACACAACGTTGTTTTTTTTTTGAGTTTCAGCAAACTTAGAGACATAGTTTTATTGTTCTAAGATCTTGGCTTTGGCGGCTTGTTGGGACTTGGGTTCACCTTCCCTGCCTCATATTGGGCTTTAATCCATTGCTCAAACTTTGGCTGAAGATATCCAGCTGTCTTCTTTTCATATTCTTCATACCAGTACTAGTAGTAGTAGTATAAATTAATGGTCACAGTTTAGCTATAAAGAAAATATTTACTAACCTTTATAACTTCATCTGCCTTGCTCTTCCAAGATTGAACATTTTGAGGAGATGTTGGTCGACTAGCTCCACGACTAGCTCCACCTCCACTTCCAAACCCATAGCCTCCTCCGTAGCCTCCACAGCTTGAAGCCATTCGCTGTGCTATTACCTGGTTATACTTTTTTTCCATCCAATTCCAAATATTTTGGGATATGTTTCCCCACTCATCATTAGCAATGTACCATTTCTCCCAAGGCTATAAAGCAAAAAATTGGTGTACTATCATTGAATCATTCTATTCTATTCTTACCGAACTCATAACGTAAAGTTATGTATTTTTTTTAATGAACTCTCCGTGGCTTTCTAATGTCCTGGTATGATGTGGTCAATTTAATTTTTGCAACCGGGAGCTGGAGGAAACTTTCTTAAATAATAGCTGGCCTCAATGACTCAGCCAAAATTGGTTGTTCATTCTCATCTATAATTCTATTTTTCATGTATATCAGTAAAATTAGAAATAGAAATAGTTTTATTAATCTAAAAAATGAAATTAAAAAGTATAGGGTATATTATTACAAGCAATATATATGTAGGCATCTATTATAATGCATATCTATTTCTTGTTCTTGTGCTTGGCTTGACATTGTCACTTGCTGCTACGCTGTACTGGTCTCTTATCCATCGAATGAGATAATAATTATCCTCCCAATATCCACTAGTAGGTGCACTTGATAATCTAAACTTGTTCCTCCAAAACTAGAGAATATGCCGCTAAATATAAATGCCAGTTTAGTTGATTTGACCACAGTGGCCGCAACTCACTTTAGTAATGATTTTCTTTTCATTTATCCAGTTTGCTTCAGTATCAGCAACCCATATGACTTCATTCTGGGATATGTACACTTTTCTCATCCATTTCCAGATACTGGGTGTTCGGCTTCCCCATAATTCATCATCAGGGTCTAGGTACTAAATGGCCAACAGCAGTTGATATTTAGCAGACTATTAATAACTTCTCTAAGTTTACTTACATTTTCTTCGCTCATTCTTCCTTAGAATGTGGTATTATTTGTATGGCTGTGGTTTATATATCCAGCAATTGCGCCATTTTTAGTTCCGGTTCATGGCAACTCCTTTTTTGAGGCTTCACTAATTATTTCATGCTAGACTATTTACAATTGCATAAATTTAGGGTTTTGAGTGATACATGCTCAATTTTAAAATTGCAATTAACATTTAGTATCTCTAGAGAAATAATTCAGCCATGATAAGTAACAATTAAATTGTTTAGGAATATAAAGATAGCACTTGATAGACTAGTTAAACAAAAATGTACGAATTTCTTTCCATTTTCCTTGGCACTTGCACTACTTTATTTTATTTATTATTTTTTTTGCAGACTATGCAGTTGTATATATATACATTATTGTATTAGTATTATAATAATAAACGGGTAAAGCAATAAAAACTTTTTAGTAGTTTAAAAATTTTCCCGGGCAGCTATTTTTTGCTGTATTTGCTCTTGGATTTTCTTGTTTGACTTGGACTATTGTTGGAGGGATTTACTTTGGGGCTCGACTTATCGCTACTTGCATCGCTTTGGGGCTCGACTTATCGCTACTTGCATAGCTTGACGGATGGCTTGATCCTCCATTGCCACCTCTCTTGGGTGTTTTTGGTCTTTTGTTGGGTGGATTAACTTTGGGCTTTGGCCGCTTCTTGTTTGCTGATCTTGAAGGTGTTCTTTTTCTTCCAGTCATTATTGTGGTTCCTTACTAGTTAGCTGATTAGTAGGACTGCCTGGAACTTAAATTAAAACTTTTTTATAAGAAATTGCGCGGGATTGTGTCGTATTTCTTCCCCCCCCCCCCTTCCGGTTGTTGATTGGCTGTGTATATATTTGGAATGTATTCAAACTGTAGTAGGAGTATTTCATATTAATATAACACTTTGAGCATTGGCTTGAAATACAAATTGGTTTGTAAAAGTGCAAGATGAAACATTGAAACAATTTTATTATTGAGAATAAAAATGTGCATAAAAAATAATTAATGATGACTTGAAACAAAATATTTTATGCAGTAATCAGTATTGGCTGTACCCTTTCCTTTTTTTTCTTGTGTCAGGGAACTTGTTATCATCTGCTCCCACCTTTTGCCTGTCATACTGACTTTGAAGCCAGGATATTAAAGCCGAGTTTCCCTGATAGTAAAAGCCTCCACCTGCAGCTTCGTATCTCCCCCTCCAGTACTATATTATAAATACCAAAAATGATATTATGTCCCTATAAGTATGATTTAAAAGTATTAAAAGTTAAATTACCGAAGTGATTTCTCGTTTTTCCTGTCTTCTGTTCTCTGGAGTGTCTGGAACTGAGTAAGTGACAACATTAGCCTTCCATACAGCTTTCATCCATTTCCAGATGTTGTCTGTTTCCTCTTCCCATGGGTACAGATCAGGGTCAATGTACTGAATAAAATATTTAACTAGATTTCTAAAGTTAGATATGCCTGTAAAACTTACATCGCTCATTGTTGGCTTGAGCGACTTATTATCTGATAATTGGTTTTTGTTGTTCCCGGCTGGATATGTTGTATCAAAAGTTCAACGGCCAATCTAATGTTCAACCTGCTTTTGGTGGTTTTTAAGCAAAAATAATTGCGAATTTTTTCAGGGATTTTCCCTGGTCCATTCCCGAAGCTTCCCGAAACTTCCTCTGAAAGGACTTCACTGATTTACGTGTAGGAATTTATATAATTCTTATTTCTGACTTTTGACGTGGCAATTACGCTGACGTAAAGACTAAATTTATATATAGAACCAGCCGTATGCACGTGCCAGCCATAGCTTTACTCAAAGTTCATAGGTCACATTGTTACTATTGCTGTTGACAGTTGCTTGTTGTATTTCATTCTCTGAACAATTACAAGGATTATCACCTGGGAGATTTCTTGTAGTTATAAATTCAAAATTTCTTGAACATGAATATTCATCCATGAGTTGATAGATATAAAGCAATCTAATGTATAGAATTCGATCTTCAACTTCACAGATGTAGTATAAGATTGATCCAATGTCTTTCACAAATCAACCCCAGAATAGTCCTACCTTGCCCAGTTTTCACTGATTTCAATTAATTCTAACAAACAAATGTCACCGAATACAGTTGTTCTCATACAGGCATTTCCATATCCCTTGCAGTCTAATCAGTAACAGAGTTTGCCATGGGTTTTGTGTGGTTAGTGATGGGGAGATGGAAGTGTTGGTGAGGGTGTGAGGCTGGGAGTGTGGGTTGTGGGTGGAGGGGGGATCTGAATGGGGATGAGTGTGGGTGAGGATTAGATTAGTGTGTGTATGTGTGTGTGTTCTTAGCTTACTATTCTAGTAGGTGCACTTGATAATCTAAACTTGTTCCTCCAAAACTAGAGAGTATGCCGCTAAATATAAAGGCCAATTTAGTCGATTTGACCACAGTGCCCCCCCCCCCCCCCCCCCCACCCCTCCCAACTCACTTTAGTAACAATTTTCTTTACATTTATCATGTTTGCTTCAGTATCAGCAACCCATCTGATTTCATTCTGGGATATGTACACTTTTCTCATCCATTCCAGATACTGGGTGTTGGCTTCCCCATACTTCATCATCAGGGTCTAGGTACTAAATTGCCAACAGCAGTTCAATATTTAGCAGATTATTAATAACTTCTCTAAGTTTACTTACATTTTCTTTACTCATTCTTCCTTTATTTTGTATGGCTGTGGTTTATATATCCAGCAATTGTGCCATTTTAGTGCCCTTTTTAGTTTGGTTCAAGGCAACTCCATTTTTGAGGCTTCAATAATGATTTCATGCTAGACTATTTACAAGTGCATAAATTTAGGGTTTTGAGTGATACATACTCAATTTTAAAATTGCAATTAACATTTAGTATCTCTAGAGAAATAATTCAGCCATGATAAGTAACAATTAAATTGTTTAGGAATATAAAGATAGCACTTAATAGACTAGTTAAACAAAAATGTATGAATTTCTTTCCATTTTCCTTGGCACTTGTACTACTTTATTTATTATTTTTGTGTATATATATACATTATTGTATTAGTATTATAATAATAAATGGGTAATGCAATAAAAACAAAAGTACATAGTTATGTAGTAGTTTGAAGTTTTTTGGGCAACTATTTTTTGCTGTATTTGCTTCCTGAACTACTTCTTGTTTGACTTGGACTATTGTTGGAGGGATTTACTTTGGTGCTCAACTTATCGCTACTTGCATAGCTTGACTGATGGCTTGATCCACTGCTGCCACTTGAGTATCCATAACTGGATCCTCCATTGCCACTTGAGCTTCCTGACGAATTCCCAGAATAAAAAAAACTACCAACATAGCCAGACCATGATCCACTGCTTCCAGACATGGTTCTGTTGTGTCTTGCTAGTCTGCTGCACTTGCGAGAAAGAGAGAGAGGCTCTGAAATGCTCTCTTAGGAAAAATTGCGCTTTTTATATACCGCAATTAATGATTTCAATCATATACTTACTTCCGGTTGTTAGCTGCTACTCAGTTTTTCACTCAGCAGACTATGGAAGTATACTAGTCATCTGTATTCATATAATTTGTGTTTGTGTTTCTGCCACTTTCTTATTTCACACCAATCCCATTCTCCACACCCTCAGTCCAAGTGCTGTTTAAGTAACATTATAGCTAGTATTGCAGATATTGTCTTTGTTTTGACATTCCAACTATTTTTACTACTAGTCCTCAAACTATAGAATCACACCTATCTTTGAGTTTCATATCATATGACATGTCCATAAAAAAAATTTTATAACATTATATCAGTTTGTAGAGCACAAGTTAACAAATGTCACTATCTGACTTCTTTCTATAGCTACTACTTCTACTAGTTTATTGGCTGCAGTTGGTTATGCTCTTTTTCTGTATTTGCTCTTGGATTTTCTTGTTTGACTTGGTCTATTGTTGGATGGATTAACTTTGGGCTTTGACCGCTTGATTCTTGGCCGAGAGCTGGATCCTCCAGTCTCCCTTGCTGATCTTGAAGGGTTTTTTCTACTTCCAGTCATTATTGTGTTCCTTGCTAGTTAGTTGATTAGTATAGGACTGCCTGAACTTGAGTTAAACTTAGTTTTTAAAAGAAATTGCGCGGGATTTTGTCCTTTCTATTTGTATTTCTTCCCTCCCTCCCCCCCCCCCCCTCCCTTTAACCTCATACACTTCCAGTTGTTTATTGGCTGTGTATATATTTGGAATGTATTCAAACTGTAGTAAGAGGAGTATTTCATATTAATATAACACTTTGATTTTTTTGCACTATGCTTTTACTTTACTCCTGCATTGGCTTGAAATACAAATTGGTTTGTAAAAGTGCAACATGAATTTATTGAAACAATTTAATTATTGAGAATAAAAATGTGCATGAAAAATAATTACTGATGACTTGAAACAAAATATTTAATGCATTAATCAGTCCGGCTGTACCCTTTCCTTTTCTTTCTTGTTTCTGGGAGCTTGTTATCATCTGGTCCCACCTTTTGCCTATCATACTGTCTTTGAAGCCAGTCTATTAAGGCCGTGTTTCCTGGACGATAAGAGCCACTGGCACCTGTTGCTTCATATTTCCTCCTCCAGTACTATATACAATACCAACAATGGTATGTCCTTATAAGTATAATTTACAAAAGTATTAAAAGTTAAATTACCGAGGTGATGTATTGCTTTTCTCTCCTTGTGTTCTCTGGAGTGTGTGGAACTGAGTGAGTAGCAACATTAGTCATCCAAACAGTTCTCATCCATTCCCAGATGTTGTCTGTTTCCTCTCCCCATGGGTTCAGGTCAGGGTTGATATACTGAATGAAATATTTAACTAGATTTCTGAAGTTAGATATGCCTGTAAGACTTACATCACTCATTGTTGGCTTGAACTACTTATTATCTGATAATTGATCTTCGTATTTGATCTAAAGTTCAACGGCCAATCTCTAACGTTCAACCTGCTGTTGCCGTGTTTTTAAGCAAAAATATAATTGCGAATTTTTTCAGGGATTTTCCCTGGTTCATTCCCGAACCTCCCTCTGAAAGGACTTCACTGACGTAAGTGTAGAAATTTGTATAATGTCTTTATTTCTGACCTTTGACGTGGCAATTAAGCTGACGTAAAGACTAAATTTATATATAGAACCAGCCGTATGCACGTGCCAGCCATAGCTTTACTCAAAGTTCAAAGGTCACCATTGTTACTATTGCTGTTGATAGTTGCTTGCTGTATTTCATTCTCTGAACAAGTACTAGTAGGATTATCACCTGGGAGATTTCTTGTAGTTATAAATTCAAAATTTCTTGAACATGAATATTCATCCATGAGTCCATAGGGAGCAAACAATCTAAATAGAATTAGATCTTCAACTTCACAGATGTGGTTTAAATTTGATCCAATGGCCTTCACAAATCAACCCCAGAATAGTCCTACCTTGCCCAGTTTTCACTAACATAATGATTTCAATTCATTCTAACAGACAAATGTCATCGAACACAGTTGTTCTCATACAGGTATTTCCATGTCCCTTGCAGTCTAATCAGTAACAGAGTTTGCCCGTGGGTTTGTGTGGTTAGTGATGGGGAGATGGAAGTGTTGGTGAGGGTGTGAGGCTGGGAGTGTGGGTGGTGGGTGGAGGGGGATCTGAATGGGGATGAGTGTGGGTGAGGATTAGATCAGTGTGTGTATGTGTGTGTGTATGTTCTTAGCTTAGATAACCATTTAAAAACTGGTTACAACAAAGACTGTCTGAGACTACAGACTAGTGAGAGCAGTATGCAGCTAGAGAGAAGAGTAAGCAGACTAGCAGTGAAGACAATCTATAATAGTGATTTTTTATAATTGTGATGTGTTCCTTTTCTATGAGTTTGTCAGAATTCAGGAATTAGGAATCATGATGAAACAACAGTATAGTGTTTAACTACAGAGGTTGTAGCTATTCCACCAACTATCTGTCAGCTATTTGGCATCTTTAGTTGCAGGTCAGTGCCATGAACTTAAGAACTTTACTGCTTTGGAAGAGTTTATTTGTAAATGGATTAGTGTTATTCCTCACACATATTGGAGCTGTATACAGTAGTTGTATACAGTCATCTCGGATTGTATGCTCAAAAATACAAATACATTCACAATTGCAAGTATAACTCGAGGCATCTTCTACTATTTGTTTACAATTTCATGTCAGTTAAGATGTATATCTGATATAATTGGGGAGAGATAAAAAAAATTCACCTTCAAGGTTTTAGGCTTTTTCCCCAAAGTACATTCTATATTAATTATCTTCTTTCATCTTTCATAAGAACATATTATATTATAATAGGCTACACTTGATCTGGGCTACATATATCTTATAGTCATGGAACTTGTAAAATCTAATCATCATTTGTTGGTTGTTGGATAGTTGTAGCATTTACTAATGCGCTACTTTCATGTCAGTCATCTACATTTGAACAGGAGTAGAACTTGGTATGGCAGGTATTGCATGCAAAACTTGTCAATTGCTCCATATTTGTGATTTGTTTAGCCTTGAGTCCTGACATTTACCAAAAAGTAAGTTTTACATGTCTATAATAGCTGAGGGATGAAGTACATGTATTATTTAATAGTGCAAAGTCAAATCGTGAAGATGTCTGAACATAAGCACTTAAAAATAACTAACATAAGAAATAGGTTGATTCAAGTGCTTTAAACTAATGACTCAATTCTGTCATTATATTTTTCCATTGAAGAACACTGCATAGTTAGCTGGAGGTGTGTTGGAATGGTCATGCTAATTACTGCTGAAAGTTGGTCCATTGAAGAACACTGCATAGTTAGCTGGAGGTGTGTTGGAATAGTCATGCTAATTACTGCTGAAAGTTGGTCCATTGAGAACACTGCATAGTTAGCTGGAGGTGTGTTGGAATAGTCATGCTAATTACTGCTGAACGTTGGCTCTATTATTGCATATTTGTATTATAGTTTGTTTGATTGTTCTTCACTTGTCTTTGTGTACTAGTAGATTGCTTGATGGCTTTATTCATTTTAGCAAAGCTCAGAGGAGGAACTTGTGCCTATTGTCATAATCTGTTACCATAATATGTTATATCTTCACTTCATACTTAAATATTTATGACTAGAAAATATAAAATGATATTGACTCAGTGAACTATTTCTAACTACCAATAACACACACGATTAAGAGAAACTACAATGTTTAATTCTATCACACATTGATTTCTTCATACATAAATATACTAGTGATGTGCTTGAGCACAAATGGTGAACGAGCCTAAAACTACACTATTGTTAACCCTTTGCGTACGATCGTCACGAATTCGTGACCGCCGTAACTTAACGCGCGCGTACGATGGTCACGAATCTGTGACACACCGGGTGCGTAAAGAGAATACGGCTGTCACGAATTCGTGACAAGCTCTTTCCTGCTCTGTTATTACAGTTACAGAGCGCGTAGCGCGCTAAAACTTTCAGTAGCTTATAGTATACATTTTGCAATCTCTATTCTACAAAATAAGTCTTATAAAATAAGTATAACTTATATCAAGTGCACCAACTAAATAAAAAAAATTGTTTTCTACACTTTGTGTCTAGCTATTTTCAAATAGAACATCTGCTAAGAAGTAAAGGCCTAAAGTAGCTAGAAATAAGCAAACTAAAACTAGAACTTACACTTGGGTGTGATTTCTCCTTTCATAAATATAAGCTAAAAAAATAGCTAACTAACTATGGCCTCCTCGATAATTCCAACTAAGTTTGTATTCAAAACAACTCTGTAAACTATAAACTAACGAATTACCATAGCTACAACGCTAGAGGCCGATTATTTGAGGCCTAACACAAAAGAAACACTCGCCCGTTTTCTTTTTCCACGTGTCGAACTCCACTGATAAAACGTCGTCGTCTCGGGCAACCTACGGCGTGCGCGTATTTAATTACATAATTGCTCGCCCGCGTTCGTCCGCAAAGGGTTAAACAATTAATTTTAACTTCAACACTCAAGCTACTAAAATAAAGTCAAGTTTAAATTACATGTATACGGTAAAGGGGATTCAATGCCATAGTAACCACTCCCTGCAACGGCTAGAATTTAAAAAAAAAAAGCAACAAAAACAAGTAGTATTATTTACACGTTTTCTTTGTGATATTCTTTAGCTAAGTAAAGGCACAATGCTTTCACACAACTGAACATACCTACACAAGGCTTACCTTCGTAGTTACTCTAGTGAACAAAGAATTTTCAAGCAAATACTGTTTAGTAGGGCTTATAACTATTACAAATAGCTTATTAACTTACCACCGCCACTAACTCGAATAGAAATAGAACTCCCTAAAGTTTTTGAGTTTTAACTAAGAATTCAGAGTGGTAAACAATTCAATTTTTAGGATGAGACGGGTAATGATCGCTAAACCGGAGGATTCCATTTAGTGAAGTTTGGGACGGGGTTGAACAACGAGCTAACACAAAAATACGTGAAGGTCAAAGTACAAAATGACATACGTACGTCCAAACATATATATATATATACTAGTGGTGTGCTTGAGCACAAATGGCGAGCGAGCCTGATAGTTAGGTAACATAAAACTAAGTATTGTTACTATGTTTTAGCTTAGTTCATGCAAAAACTATAATAGCAGTTATGACCTTTTATTTCAGCAAACAAATACAAAATCACTCTCCTCCTGATTTGTTAACTTTTGTAGTATCAAACATCTGCCATTCTGATAATCTCAATTACCAGTAACTCTTGAACAAGCTCTCAGCACGATAAAAAATAAACCAGTGTTATTATTTGTAATTTTAGCCAACAAATATGGAATTACTACTTACCTCAATTTCCTGAGTATTGATAACTTCTGTAGTATCAAATTGAAGTTGCTTTGACTATCTGAATTACCGTGAATTCTTGACAACAAGCTCTCAGCTACAAATACAAAAGACAATCAATTTTAGCACACAAATACAAAATTACTTTCTTACCTTATTTTCTTGAGCAGTGGTAACTTTTGTAGTACCAAATTTGAGCCAATCTGACTATTTGAATTTACCAGTCACTGTTGACAAGCTCTTAGCTACAAAAAAGAAAGGCCAGAGTTAATTTTGCATATTTAGCTAACAAATATGGAATTGCGTACTTACCTCAGCTTCCCTCGAGAAGTAGTAGCTTCCTTGGCATTAATACTACGGCATTCTGACTACCAATGGCTCTTGACAACCAACAATCGGCACTCTGTATCCCCCTATAAAACGGCGAAGTTTTGAAATTAAGTCTGGAAAAGTGTCTTCAATGCCATAGTAACCGGTCGAATCAACTTTTTGTTTCTTGAAAGCAAGCGTTTTCGCAGGAATTTTCTCACACTTCTGCGCTTAAGTATAAAGTAAGGTTTGCTTAATGCTGTAGTTTCAGAATAAACTGGGGTCAAGCCTAAAAAGCCGTGTTTTTTGGAGAAAAAAGTTCCCCGCGCGCGTTTAAGGGACATACGTACCATCCATATATACATATAACATATACCCGATTTTGCATTATCCACCCCTAATACTGTCTCGCTCGCTCCACTCGCTCACCAATAAACAAACAAACATCCCCGATTTTCAATTGTGTTACCCTGTAAGTGTCTCACTCACTCGCCAATAAATGTATACATATGTGACCGTCTAAGGGAAAACCGGGCACAACGCGGCGTGCGTAATATCGAGAAAAGATCGATCGAATTCTTAAAAATGTATTGTTTTAAGCCGACGGAAGGGAACGGTTAGGTCTATTATAGCGGGAACGACTTAAGCTACGACGATAAAACTTGGAGAGCTCAATATCTGGACGCCGACAACTCCGTAAGTGCAAAAAAAAAAATTTCGAAGGGTGCCGCGTTGTGCCTGGTTTTCCTATAGACGGTCACATATATACATGCATGCATACATGCATTGGCACATAGATACATGCGTATTTCTAATTAAGCCTTGAAGTGAGCCCAAGGCTTTACATTTATGAACTTGAGCTCTGTTAGTAACAATATGTTTAGAACTTTAAGCATGAAATGTGTTTGTAAGGGATATATTCGATCATTGCCATACTATAATAAACTAGTTACTGTCAGTTTTAAGTCAAAATTGAATAGAATCCATTATATGCAGTAAAATTAAATTATGGGATATCAAGTACAGCACTTGGTAGGTGTGTTCTTTTGGTTCTCAAGGTAACTTGGCAATGGGTAGTTGGCTAAACTAGAGCAATAAGGTGCATGCATGACAAGGTCACCTGACTGAGGGATGAGTGCTGGGTAAGGAATTGCAGGTGACAAAAACTCAATTAGCATGTCAGAGAGTGTTCATCAGTAAACATGTATTAGATTAGTCTTCAAAAAAAATTGTATTTGTATTGGATATAACTTTAACAACGTGCATGATGGCTACAGTTTTTCTACAGGTTTGGTTTTATGTTTAGTAGTAATGGTGGAGGAGATTCTGGAAGGAGTGACCTAACTGTAGTAGAAAATTTTTGTATCATTAATTCAATCCAGTTACATAATGGTGTCAAGACTTAAGTAGTAGCACCAAGAATCCTGTAGTATTACCGAAACTCTTCATGTGTTGATTACCACAGTGACTGCATCGAGTTATAATACTTAAGTCAGAACCCTTTACCAGCTTTTCACTTTCCTGTAAAAAGCACTGGCAAGATAAAAGTATAGGTAAAAATGGTGGCCTGTTATTTAAAAAAATTTGTCAATGATACAACTAAAATAAGTGATACAAATAAACTAAAAGACTTTCTTGCTGATGTTGTTTGTTTGTTTGTTTGTTTTTTATTTGGGAATTGAAGTACAATTAAATCTCACTCATGTAGTTGGGACCACTTGTTAACATACCAATACTATGTACAATTTCACGGTGTCATTTGTGGTGGTTGCTTTCTAATAGCAATCCACAGTAACAATTATTTATTTTATATTTATTAATCATATTATATTCGTGCATTTATTTTTACATAATTTTTATTCATTTTTTTTTTGTCCTAGTGCAGAAGCACAATTGCAGGCTATCACTATATTATTTTATAAAAGTGTAGCATTCGATAGCTCCGCCTGCCCCATGATGACCAGCACATTGGGGAGAAAACAGAGTTATAAAGAATGGTTTTGTGTGACAAATTATTTAACAAATAAAGATGTATTTAGAAGTAGTTGTCAATTAATTATTATTATTATTTTTATTATTATTATTATTATGCTTATTATTATAATAGGCAGACTTTTAATTTTTCTGTTTAATTATTTTGTTTTTATTAATCAGAACTTTACTTGAAACTTCTTTATTGAGATCTTAAACTTTGAACTGTAGGGACAGAGCATCAGAGTCCTAGTATATACTGGCTAGATTCCTAAAGCCTCCAAGTATTGCATTAAAAGATTAACAAATACCTATACACGGCACCTGCTAGTTTATTGTAAGATATATAACACTCTGCCACTTTGCATGATACAATTAACTTAAATGCTTTCTTTTTTTTATGGCCACTTACTCTCTACTATTTGAATTGCAAGCAAGTCTATGCAATAACTATTCCTCTGGATTTTCCGGACGTAAGCTGCAGCTACTCGTGCTGCTGCTTGTTGGTAACATTTTAAAGAATAAACTATTTTAAGACATATCAAAGATATGAAGTATAAGACAGGCCGACCAATCCAAGGTTTTATTTAAGAGGTTTATCACAAATTATGACACTCAAGGATCAGGGGTGGATCTAGAATTTTTAAAACGTTTTTTTTTGTTTGTTTGTTTTTTCTGATCACTTAAGCCACATGAAGTTGTATTAATTTTTTATTTTATTATTTGATGTTTGAAAAAAATCATAATAAATAACTGTAAATACTGTTAAGTTAGTGATGAGATATATTAAAAAGCTGCATTGATGCATTAGCTACAATATTACATGAGTGATTACAATGATCAATTACACTACTTAACTATTCATCAAAAGAAATGAAAGTAGCAGAGTGTTGACATCTAAAGTAATGGTGTAATAGTTACCCTTTTTTTAGCACTATTGAGTTGAAGCACCTTAACAATGGTCAGTTACAATCTTATTTTACTATTTAAATGTTTTTTTTGGTTGTCTGTTAATACTTTACAATCAGTTAGAGAGTTATGGGTGAACACATGTAAGTAGACCAGTGGAAATTACCGTTTGAAAAAAAAAGAAATCATTTGCTTTGGGACATGGCTGCTCATAGCCACAGATACTTCTACTTCACAAAATACTTTTCCCAGTCAATTTCTGACAACCGATGATATCTTCGGATACAAAGTCTCATTAACCAGCCATTCTCTGCGCGTAAAGGGCAGTGGCTGGTTAACAAGACTAGATAGAGACCTGTACAGAGCGTTACCAGGTTCAACTGTAGGTAGACGATGCCCATTTTTGTTTAGTCATGATCTAAAATGCTGAACAATATGTTAGACATAAATTGCGTTGCAGTTAGTCTGTTGAGTACAGTTGTTCAAGTTTGGGAATTAAGAAGAGGTGATAATTTAGGTAAGTTCCTAGCTAAAGGGTTTTTTTGTCCGAAGCCAGAACCCCTCCCCCCCTAGATCCACCACTGAAGAGATGGGTTTAGATCATTCACCGGATCAATTAGAAATAAAGACAGCTATGGTTTTAGACTGAGACTAACTCTGGCATCTGGCTGTCCTAACTTATTATATTTTTTAAGAATGGTCAAACTATTTTCCAGTGTTCTTGTTTATATCTGTTATGACATAACAAAAATTTTCATTTAAAACAACTTATTAAATTAAATGAATTTTTCAAAAAAAAAATTAGCTGACTATCTAAGGTCTTGTTCTTTGGATTTGTGAGCTGTTCTGTCAGAAGAACCAGATGGTGATCAGTGATGGCTCCAGTGAAGTCACAGTAGTAATAGTTGAGTCATTGGCAGACATATTGTCAGAGATAGCTGAAACAAAATTCAACTATTATCAATTGTTTTGCTTTCCTTGTAGAGTATGGGCTTATTACTATGCCGGTGAAGGATTAGTAATGCTTAGTATTGAGCATTATTAAAATGTAGTTTGTGTAAACGAGATAATATGGAGAACATTTCAAACTTGAATTCCTTCATCAGCTCACAAAGAATGGTCAAGCTGATGAAGAACTTTTGAACCAAAATGTTCTTCATATCTGCTTCAAGTTAACTACTTTTTAATAATGGTTCAAGAATAGATATAATTATTGATCACTAATTGTTTCTGTTTTTTTCTTTCTAAGTAGATGATGTTTATATAGAAGGTTGAATACAATTGAAATAAATAATCTCAGAAAAACCTGAAATTCACACGTAGGTACAATCTTTTGAAGGCAATGCCCAAAACTGTTACGTCACGTGACCGACGTGTTACATTCTGTCTCACATGATGTAGCTAATTAGCTACTTGTCTATTACTATTGCAGAACTTTGCTGTACATTTTCACCTGATGAAATAGCATGATTAAAAAAAACTTGGAAAGTAAAATATAAGTAGTTTTAGCTGGTCTAAGTGCAAGCAAACAGTTCCTCTGTCTAAAGCTCTTCTATGCATCCTTTAGTGCAGCAAACAGTTCCTCTGTCTAAAGCTCTTCTATGCATCCTTTAGTGCAGCAAACAGTTCCTCTGTCTAAAGCTCTTCTATGCATCCTTTAGTGCAGCAAATTTTTACTTGATTGAGACAATAACTAGACCAAATATACTTTGAAGTACAATAATAAGCAGCTTCATGTACTCCTGAGTTTCATATCTTTCTTAGTCTTGCTGCACCAACAGAAATGCATACACTCTCAGTGGAAGTCCTTTACACTTACACTTTAGCTGGCTTGGCTCCTTTTTTTTTTTTTTTTTTTTTTTTTTTTTTTTTTTTTGCTTTTTGGTCATTTATTTCTTCTTATTACCTAATTTCTTCTTCTTGTGATGCCTAATTTTTCTATTCACCTCCCACCTTGCAAATTAATCAGCACATGAGAAATCTTGTTAGTCAACACCATTGTTTTTTTTTGTTGGTTTTTTGTTGTTGTTGTTGTTTCATTAATAATAACTAAATTGGTCTCATATATGACAATCACAATAACCAAGTAAACATTGTTGAAATAAGAGTGGTTTAAGTGAATCAGTGTGTGATAGAAGAGAGTGTATGTGCTGATTGGCTAGAGTAGCTGGAGTTAGTGGATGCTCCTGGTGTAGGCAATGGTAGTAGTGAGGTAAGGAAGAGGAGGAGTGGAGGTGTGCCCATGGTAGGATCAGTCGCTGCAGACAACCTGTCCACACATAAAATAGTCCAGAGAGAATTTAGTCAAAATTGTCATTTCCACTTGATTAATTTTACTTTCACTCACTAACTTTTGATTGGATTTAATCTGGAGCATCAAAATGTTTATATAGCGTTGGTATTCTTTGCTTCAGTTGGTATTCTTTGCTTCAGTTGGTATTCTTTGCTTCGGTAGTTAGTTTGCAAGTCTCTTTACTGCTGTCAATTCACAATATCATATAAACCATAATGATAGCAATTAATATGGTCATCTTGCCAGTCTGTAAGACCGTACCACCATATTAGCAGTGGAGGGGTGTGTCCCAGAGTTCCATTGGTCATGGTTATGTTTGTGTGCTAAATACCAGATGTATGATCAGATATTGCTAAAATGAGATAAAAAAATTCAGCTATTGTAATTTTCAATCAGTTGTCTTGTTCTTTTGTTTGAATAGATCTGATATTTATATGAGTTATAAAAGTAAACTTGAATTCAATTGAAAAAATGGACACTCCGCAATCTCTGAAAAGCCGGAAATTTAAATTACATCCTCCCATTCAAATTACATCCTGCCCCTTCCATCTCAGATTAGACTTAGCTAATTACTTGGTCTCATTCCTAACTTGATTCCTGGTGGATATAGTACCATCACGTCATGTTCATCTTACTACTCCTTATAGTAGGCAATCTGGTCTACTTCTATTGCAGAGCTTTATTTCACATGTCACCATATGAATTAGTAGGAACTAACTATGTTAAAACTACGGTAAATAATTTTAGTTGTTTTTCAAAATGCTAACCAAAAAATGAAAAAGTAATAAAATCTATTAGCAGCAAAATTCTACAAGAAGTAGCACAATTGTTACAGTTGCAAGTTATATCTTCATGGTTTCCCACGGGGTTTCACATCTTTCTTTGTAACCTCCTGCACCAACAGAAATAGAACAGATGCTCCCAATTGTAAATCATTTTATTCCTGTACTCTTACGCTTTTTTTCGGGGCTTGCTTGTCCTTCTTTTTATCTGTAGTTTTTTTGTCATCTGATTTCTTATCACCACTGCCACCACCCATTTTAGCAGCTCCCTATTACACCAGAAGACCAGAAGTGACTGCACTGCTATCAAGAAGTGACTGCGGCTGCTATCAAACACTGTTGCGAAATAACCATCCAGGAGCAGTGTGTTCCTAATATATGTATAATTCCATTTTTAGGGTTGACGTCATACCTTGTAATGCCTAATTTCAAAATATTCACCTCCCCACCTTGAAATTTACTGGAATTGCAAAGTAGAATATAAAACTAACTATGATGTGACTTATCTCCTATTGTTTTAATTGAACTTCTTTGCCTGACTTAGTTCTTCTCAAGTGCCTATGTGCATGCAGAGACATCTCCCTCTGAGCCACGCCACTGTTCAATTGTTGAATATAAATTTTGTTCTAGTCAGCAACAGTTTCCCCATTACTGTCACAAGTATGGACTAGCTCACTAAGTCTACCAATAAGGTAAAACAGTCTATATCTTGAAGTAGGAGTTGTTCAATGAGTGAAGTGTGCCATACGGAGTGAATGAGATAATTGGCATAGAGAAGCAGCTGGAGATATTGGTATTGATATTTTTGTAGATGCCGCAAAACACAAATTTTGTATTCTATCTTTAGAGATGGTGCCATACCTTGTGACTAAAACTTCCCCTCCCCCCTTCTTGTACCGCCTGTTTTTACCTTCCGTATCTCTAATTTACTTGATTGCAAAAAACAATATCCAGAGCTCCCGAAAAACTTATCTCTTTGGATGCATGTCAAGTGCTGTGAGATAACTCATCTCCTAGAATGTTCTGACTAAGTTTTGCTGACAAACTATGCAATTCATACTGAGTTTGTAATATTTTATAGCAAATGAAAACTGCAAAAAAAAATTGTTTGTGTGTACACACTTCATGTTCTCTGTTCTGCCCATCTATTCTTACAAATAGCCTTGACTGATGAGTAGTAATGGATGCTAGAATTGTCCGGCTTACCAATATTAATTATTGCACAATATATTTAGAGCTAGCAGAATACTTTGTTCAAATTCTGTTGTAAAATTTTTTTTTGTCAATCACTAACAAAGCAGAATACATTTCTCATAATGCAAAACTATTGTCTCTAGTCTAACAACATGGCAGGCATAATAATGCAGCAAAGCGAGTTATGTCCCAAAGTAAGAGTTGCTGGATGACTTCAATCATCTCTTTGGTAGGGAGCACATGAGCTAACCGTCTTGGAGAAGTGGCTGGTGCTAGTAGATGTGCCTTTGCTGTTGGTATAGGCAACGGTAGTAGTGATGCAAGGATTAGGGTGGGTTGAATCAGAGGTAGTGGGGTCCGTCACTACTATCTGATAGAATAATTCCCATAATTACAACAACGACTCACAGGGAGGGATAAGTACTTACCGGCAGGACTTGTCCTGTGGGCATTTGGTAGTAGGTAGTAGCCATTTCTTGGATTAAATATCACTTTTTTTTTCACTCACAAAAAAGCTTTAATTATATTAGAGTTTTTGAATATGTCTTTTTATAAGCTCTGATTAAGTCGGCAACACTTCCGGTGAATTCCTAACGTATCTCTTTCCTCCTGAATTTATTTCGCCTTTAGTTCTCGTGTATCCGGTTAATATATTTTTAGCATTAATGTATTTTTAGCATTAAATTTTGGGGGTCAGTAGAATTACCATTCTGTAAGGCACTATTGGTAGTAACTACAGACCGGTGTGTAGCAGATGTTAGTGGGGTGTGTGTGTGTGTGTGTGCTTGCATGTGTGTGTGTGTGTGTATGTGTGCTCAGATAATCTAATTGGCTGGCACCACATTCTGCTGCAGTGCTTCTGTCTATTATTATTGGATATATTTGAGCTATTGCATCTCTTTTCAATCTCGTTAGTTTCAACTTGAGTAGCTCCTTGTAGGACTCATTTTAGAGTAGCTTTATTTATATTTTGTGCATAAAACTATTTTTCACTACAAATAAATGTTCAATCTCTCTAGCTTGAAAGTTTACCTTTTAATGGCCACCGGCTTTTTTATATTGATTTCCAACCTCTTAAAATATGTCCTCCATTGACTTATGAATGAATCATAATTTTTAATGATCAGTACAGTAAACAAAATGTCTAGAACTAGTTCTCTAATCAATTATCGCTATAATATTTAACAGCTATCAACAAAACTTGATAAAAAACAACAATTACAACTGTTTTCTCAGTTCAGTTCTTTGTTGTAGTGGAACTCTTTATCCGGTCATGGAGAGTCGTGGTCTGAATCATCTTTGGTCACCTCCTACATCAATTGCAAATCCATTTTATTTTTTTTGCAATGGTATACACTTTGCAAGTGTACACAAATACTTACGCTACCCTTCTTTTTGTCAGAGTTGTTACTATCTCCATTACCATCCATTATGCAGTTTTTGAGTCAAAATTTGATCAGATAGAACTAGGGCGAAACAAAGTGTGCTCTTCTTTTGTAGCTCTGCAGATTTGCGGGTCAGCAGCATGCATTATATATGACCAGCTAATTATTGATGACGTAGTGTCATAGTGTCCTTGCTGTTGTCTAACCCTCTATAGTTTTTCCAAATTTGTTGGCTTCTCAACTTATCCTCTCACTAAATAGTACAACTAACAAGCAGCAATTTATTGTTAGTGTATTTAGTGTTACATCCTATTTAAATCCTCCTTTCCATTCACAAATTTAATCAGCTTTTGTAAATGCTACGGCTACAGCCAATAAGATGTACTCATTGCAAATATACAATTTAATTTGTCTTTTGTATATGTCTTTTAAAGTATCTAATCTGGATCAGGATGGTGAGCATCTTTCCTTTTTACTTCCTGCAGCATTTAATTTGAAACAAGTAAATCATAATCAGTGTAATAATAACTTAGCTTACACTCTGCTTCTTCTTGGGGGATATTTTCTTTTTAGCACCTTTATCTGGCTTTCTCCTCTTCTTACGTTTTCCCTCACTTTTATTACTCTTCTTTTTAGCCATATTAGTCAATATTTCTCTTCTTTGGTATAGAATTCTCCTTATTGCTTAGAAATATTAGATGTAATGCTCCCCGCATAAAACTAATAAGTGTAGATTGGCGCCAAGGCACGCCTTCAATATTCTGCATGTTTGTCCTGTTTGTCTAATAATATTTAATCAGTGGCTAAAAATGCATTTTAGCAGCAGATTGGAATTGTCCCGTAGCTGCAGGCTATGCTGAGTATGTAGTGTGCAATTATAAATTGTTTGTTTTTCAACTCATTGATTTTCTGTGCCATGTCTGACTACAATTTTTGGAGCATGTTAAACAGTAATAACCTTGCATTTTACACAAAATAGAATCAAAAACAAAAATAATTCTAATGGCTCTTCACAATTGGGTTTATTTCAACTTGAGTGGTTATTTCTCCTTTACAACTCAGTTTTAATTATTTTTTTGTTTTTTGTTTTGTACATAAAATAATTTTCACCACAAGCAAATATATAGTCTCCACTTTAAAATACTTTGTAATGGCCTAGGCTCCCTTTATTTTTATTTCCAACCTTGTAAAATATGGCGCTTGCTTTTAATCTCATTGACTACATTTAGCCCATTCTGACTAAATCATTTATTTATAAGGATCATTGCCTATTGTAGATTAATAGCAATTTCTAGAAAAGTTCTCTAATCAATCATCTTTTAAGTCTATCAACAAAACAACTCAATAACAAAGGCAGTAACAAATGTCTTCTCAGTTCATTTCTTGGTTGTAGTGGAACTCTCTTCCACTGGATCCTCATGGTCTGAATCATCTTTGGTCACCTCCTACGTCAATTGCAAATCCATTTTATTTTTTTTGCAATGGTATACACTTTGCAAGTGTACACAAATACTTACGCTACCCTTCTTTTTGTCAGAGTTGTTACTATCTCCATTACCATCCATTATGCAGTTTTTGAGTCAAAATTTGATCAGATAGAACTAGGGCGAAACAAAGTGTGCTCTTCTTTTGTAGCTCTGCAGATTTGCAGGTCAGCAGCGTGCATTATATATGACCAGCTAATTATTGATGACGTAGTGTCATAGTGTCCTTGCTGTTGTCTAACCCTCTATAGTTTTTCCAAATTTGTTGGCTTCTCAACTTATCCTCTCACTAAATAGTACAACTAACAAGCAGCAATTGCAATTTATTGTTAGTGTATTTAGTGTTACATCCTATTTAAATCCTCCTTTCCATTCACAAATTTAATCAGCTTTTGTAAATGCTACAGCTACAGCCAATAAGATGTACTCATTACAAATATACAATTTAATTTGTCTTTTGTATATGTCTTCTAAAGCATCTAATCTGGATCAGGATGGTGAGCATCTTTCCTTTTTACTTCCTGCAGCATTATTAATTTGAAACAAGTAAATCATAATCAGCAGTAAGCAGTGTAATAATAACTTAGCTTACACTCTGCTTCTTCTTGGTGGATATTTTCTTTTTAGCACCTTTATCTGGCTTTCTCCTCTTCTTACGTTTTCCCTCACTTTTATTACCCTTCTTTTTAGCCATATTATCCAATATTTCTCTTCTTCGGTATAGAATTCTCCCTATTGCTTAGAAATATTAAATGTAATGCTCCCCCGCATAAAACTAATAAGTGTAGATTGGCGCCAAGGCACGCCTTCAATCTTCTGCATGTTTGTCCTCTTATGTTTATTTGTTTGTCTAATATTTAATCAGTGGCAAAAAATGCATTTTAGCAGCAGATTGGGATTGGCCCGTAGTTCGCTGCAGTGCTATGCTGAGTATGTAGTAGTGTGGTATTACAAATTGTCTGTTTTCAACTATTTGACAGATATTTTCCATGCAAAGTCTGACTACAATTTTTGGAGCATGTTAAAAATTATGTATTTTATTTACAAAATAGAATCTAAAACACAATAATTCTAATTGTTAGTCTTGCTACAATCGGAGTCCTAGCTCCTTCATCTTCCTGCAACAATCAATACGTTGTTTGTGAACTACAAATACGTAATAAGCTTCTGCATACATACTTGCATTATTTCACTGAGCTCCTGGTGGTGGTAGAAGATGTAGTGCTTGTACCTCTCGTGCCACTTGAAGCAGTTGAAACCTGAGTTGATGCAGCACAAGGAGGAGGATGAGTTGTGTTAGAGGTAGTGACGGTTGGACAGCTACAAGTCCAAAAGCCACTAGAAGTGGAGGTGTTGGTAGAAGACATTTTAATATTCCCCGTTAACTTGAAATTGACTCTCGATTATCTTGTAATCTCAAATTAGGCTTTAATTGTCGCAACAACAATTACACCGACTACAACTAATTTAGAATTTCCTTCATTATATTGTAATATTTGAAATTATAAACGGATATGTTCTCTTCCGGATGTGTTCTCTTTCCGCCGTGTTCTCTTTCCAGAGAAGGGGGGTGGGTTAAGTTGGTTGTCATTGATTGAACTGCAATAGTTTCCATGCCCATATATGGGTATTGTCATAATGACTGTATTATTTAAATCAAGTAGTTGTAGACTTAAATGTTTGTAGCAATACTTGTAGAGGTATTTACAATGGCCTCTGTAACTGTTGTGTTGTGTTTCTTTTGCATCTCTCAAACTGTCCTGCCAGTCAGCTTGCAGAGTATTATAATATTAATTAATTAAGAACTATTCTGAATAAATTTAGCCCTTCATGTATGGACTTAAATAATGTTGTTATTGTTGTTTTTGTTTGTTACTTTTTAGTTGTATTTGCATATGATTGTGGTTTGTATGTGATCACTAACTAGTTGGCATACTGTCTTTTAGTCCAGTCAACTATGTAAACATTTTCTAAGTATGACCATCTAGCAGTTGTTTGCTTGATATTTACTTCTCTAATAATGAAGACAACAACAAAATAGTATTAATTGCAAATGTATTCAAATGACAATAAAATAATTCGTAATCAAAAGGTTTTTCGTTTCTCAAGTAATTTCATGTTTCTTTTTTCTTCTGTTTCTCTGGAATGTCTGGAACTGAATGAATAGCAGCTGCACCATCCAACCGGTTCTCATTTACCCTCAAGTACTGCTTGTTTCATCTCCTCATGGGCTTAGATCAGGATCACCATGGTTATAGCACAAAAGTTAACCTAATACAAAAAAAATTACATTTGTAGTGAACTGATTTAATTTACTTATTGTTGACTTCTAAAGATGTTTTAAGTCTCTTTTTTAGCCAAAAATTCCATGATATTTTTTTAAGAATTGAGATAATATTTTGCTGGCTGATGGTGACCAATGATTTGGCACCACAACATGCACTGGTGTTCTCTATAATAATATTTTAAATTAGACTTGTACAAAAACTTCAACTACTTTTACTTACTTTTTAATGCTTTAGTTAAATTTGTCTTATTACAAATGATACAGTTTGCAACAGGTTGGAACATTCTTGTGTCAGTCATTTCTATCTTCAAACATTGAATTGATCATATTTAGATCCTCACTATATACAAATAATAAAGTTTCTTCTAAGACTTATTGTTGTTGAATATTTATTATATTACCTCATAGACTGTACACTATTCAAAGTAGCACATTCATAAGAACACATTCATCATATGTTCATATATGTGGCTTCTTTGTACATTATGTATTTTCCAACTACTCTTACCTAAGCCTTTGGTATTTACTGGATGATTACTATCCTAGGACTTACTTCTGTCCTGCCAGTGAACTAAATGGGCCCAGCAGGAACTAGCAGGACATTATATCATGTTCAGTCTTTGTAGATAGCATGCCATATATTTATTTCATCTTGATGAGTATGTGTGTGTGTGTGTGTGTGTGTGGGAGGGGGGGGGGGGGGGGGAAGCTGGAGTTGTGGAGTGAGGGTTGTGAGGTTTGTGGGCTAGAGGGTGGTGGAGGTCAGGAGTGGAAGAAAAGTTAGTGAGTGGCTGCGTGACTGTGGGAGAGGATTAGATTAGTGTGTGCTGTTAGTTTAGACAGCCATTAAATGCTGGCTATAATAAAGACTGGCCCAGAGGTAGCTCTCAGTTGGCGTGAGTCTATTCTAACATTGAATTTAGTCAGTACTTTCAAAGTGTGTTAGTTTAACTGCAAAATACAATTAAGTTCTTAGATACTTCTCATAATTCTCATTTTCTCCATAGTGCAGTAGTTTGAGCTTCAAAGTCCAAGACTTGATTTGAAGTGAGTCCAAGAAGATTGGGAATAAAAAGTGTCTCAAGGAAGGACAAAGTGCTTTATATAGTGAAGTTAAATATTTTATGGTTAATGAATGTATCTAGTGGACAATAAAACTTAAATAGACATTGTAGAATGAGATTTGAGTAGAGCATTCTTCTGGTTAGAAAATTCAAACAAAAAGTGGCAAATAAAAGCACATATCATCTTCCAGTTGAGTTCCTCTTCTCTCAAAGCATAAACAGTCCATCATCTTTGAGATCTGTTGACAGAGTGATTGAATAAATGAATGAGTTACAGAGATACTACTATAACCCTCATGTGCAAGGGTGACAGAGGGTTAATTATGGTTGCATATCAAATTTTCTTTATTAGTAACCAAATGTAAGTAGAAAAAGTCAATCTTCTATTTTCCAGCTAAAAAGTCTAAAATTAATAGCTAATAGTACATTGGCCAGGCAGGAAATCCTTTGAAAAAATGTTTATTTCATCACTTAAACTTAACTAGTGATGTGCTTCAGCAGAAATGGCAAGTGAGCCCTTGTCCACAAGTAATTCAAACAACGAGACACTTAAATTTAAACGTTTTGCCATTACAAAATGAAATGACAGAAAGGCTACATTTATTTAGTTTGCCAGTTTATTTTTTTTACCTAGTATTTAGGAAAACATCATTCAACATTCATTCTTAAAAATAGCTACAAGTATGTACCCGTTGACCTTAATTACTTCTTACCTCAATGAGGTAGCAGCTTTTGATTATCTTAATGACCGGTAGATACTGACAAAAAATATTCAGCTATTAAAAGACCGGCAGTCTTTAAATTATGTATGGTAAAGGGTTTCAATGCCATAGTAGCCCACTTGCCGCAACTGTTTCACTTAGAAAACCAGAAATTATAGCACAGTTTGAGCCTAACCCTAAAATTAGACTTGGTGCTATACTAAAAAAAAATTGGGAGGAACCAAATGGTTCTGTAAATGCAGCTAATATATTATCTGTTAGCTAGTTGAATGCTTACTTCAAGATTTATTTGTGCAATTGAATTATTTAGCTAAGTGGCAGCTGTAATACCAACACAAGACTTATATTGTAATCTCTTCATGACTTGACTATTGGAAAATGAATTATCAAAGAAACAATAGAACTTGTTAATTGGAACAATATTGTTGCCTAGGGCCTATAAATAGTGCTTCAAACTTACAGCCGGCACTAATTTGAATAGAAAATGAATTATGTAAGCTAACTGTGTCAGAAAAAAATAAGATAAGTCAGAGACAACCAATTCAAATGGGTAAATAATTAAATTTCCTTGGATGACACAAGTGGAGATCACTACCAAAGGATTCCATTTAGTGGAGTATGAGATGGGGTTGACCACCAAGCGAACACAAAAATGAAAAGGTCAAAGTGCAAAAGTTATATATGCGTCCACACATATTTATGTACAAACAAAACAAAATCCTCAATTTTGATTGTATTACATTCTCTTGCTAAATATTGCTAGCAGTTGAATTTAAATTAATAATAAATTTATTTTCTTTGCTAACTGCTATTTTGGCATAATTATGATTGTTATATATATATATATGTGCAGTTAAATAATGTATCAGCTTTTTTATATTTATTGTATTTACTCATGTGTAATATACAAAATTTAGATTACACCACGATGTTGAGATTGGTATGGGATTTATACAACCAAGGGCCAAAGGCCTGAGGATAATATAAATCACATACTGACCGAATATGGCTCTAGGCTATTGAATTTATTTTGTTTTTCAAAGTTTAGTGATAAAGTAGTAATATTCAAGTAAAAGATAGGCTGCTGTCCATCTTATTCTGAATAATCTGTAACTAGAAAAATTTTTAAATTATATATAATATATATATTATATATATATAGTACTTATTACATGAGTCAGAGTGTGATATGGCAAGATATTTCACAAGCAGGCTATTTTTTCACGAGCCAGAGGCAGTAAAACTAAAGCCTGAGAGTGAAATATCTTGTCATATCACTCTGACAAGTATAATAAGTGGTTTATTCCACACTAGATATCTTTACTACTGTGTAGTTAGTACTAGGGGGAGGGTAACTCACTGCTAAAGTTGGTTGTAGGGGCTACCCACACCCCCAGCCAGACATTTTAGCAGCTGTTCTAACCCTGTTGAGCAGGGTACAACAGAGTAAGGTAGCTGTAAAAACCAGAAAATTGAAAAGTTTGGCCCTGGGTTGCTATAATTACAAGGCTAATGAGCTTGCGCAGTACAGCATGAAATAACAGCATGAAATTTCACGGGTCATGTACCTAAAGATATCATTGTGAAGATATCTAGGGTGGAATATATATATATATATATATATATATTTATGTGATTTGCAGGATTTTTTCTATTTTTATAGTTGAAGTATAGAAGTGTAGCTTTGAAAGCCCCTACCTTACTGATACCAAACCTACTTTTCAAATCTAATTGATTACTTGAATATTTCAATAAACAATAGAACAAATGAATAAACAATTTAGTATTCTCACCTACTTAGACATTTCTGCTTGTGCTGCAATATTTTGTATGATAGAATTTGTACTTCTATAGCCTGTCACATATTTTCAGCACAATGAAGTAATTTCAATTTTTTTGTCATTAATACGTAATTGTCTCACAGAGTTCCTCACGGCAAGTTCACAATAGCACACAGTCATTTCTGAAGTCATCATTGACTTTTCAGAAATAAATCAATGTTGTATATTCCTGTTAAAGCATGTGTAGCTGGCGACGAGAGCATGAAGTTGCATTATGAAGAGATCATCAGCACTCTCTGACTCCACCAGTGAGTGGGTTGGAACCAACTCTCTGACTGTCATCAATGCATATCTAACTCTAATCTCATAAAATGCTATTACTATCTGATTTTATAGTTGTCTCTTTGTTTAATCCACATTATATTAAGGAAAAAATACCAGCAATAGCAACTGAACATCCTGTACATAGTTTTTAACCCTCAGCATGCATGTGCGAGAGGTTATAATAGTCTGTTTGTCATTCATCCATTCATTCACTCTGTCAACAGCAGATCTCAATGCCTCGAGAGAAGAGGAAATCAGACTATATGACAATTTAAGTCCCTTTAATTTGCCACTTTTTTTAAAATTTAGCTTAGTTTTTGAGAAAATGGGAGGAAAGGCAGCCTACAGTGAGTGCTGCTATATGGCCATACCCATTCAATAGTTTAGCTGCCATTTAGAATCACATGCACTCACTTGAGCATACAAATTTCACCGCACTCGGTTCAGATTTGTTGCTTGCATTCTGTAGTTCCAGTGCTTAACTTCTTTTGTCTGGTGTTGGGAAGTTTCTGCTGCTAGAGGTGCGCTTCTTTCATCAACTGTAAATATGTCTGCTCTCCAAAAAATGTACCCTAAGTGTTTGTGTAGCGTGCATGTCAGAAAGTCCAAATGTTCTGGTGGCAATTTTTTTTCTACCAAGCCAAGCCAGAGAATTCCATGAGGTCCTCCGAAAGTCGTAAAAACTGTATATGGCTGAGTATCAAGCTCGTCAAACAGCTTTAGAAAGTACGGATCAGTCCCGGGTATGTGTGGTTCTAAATGTTCATGCCCATAAAAAGCCTTTGAAATGCCTGAAGAATCCCAGAGATGCAAGCAGGCCAATTTAAGTTGCCCTAGACAACTTTTATTTAAAACTACAGTATTGTTATATGATTTATAGTAATATCTACTTTGATGACAAAATAGTACATAGCAGTTGACCATTATTTGAGTGGATACATAAACACTTTTGTGCCTTTAACTATTAGCCTCTGTAGTATTAAATGCTAAACCTTTCTGACTATCTGAACTACCTGTAACTATTGACAACAAGCACTCTGATTCACTACAAAAAATAGGCCAGATTTTTTTGTAATTATATAATAGATAGACAATGAAATCGAGGGATCTACCGCCACAGAACCTTGAGGGCTGCGGGCTGTACCGTCCCGAGCGTAGCGAGGGCGATACTAGCGGCCCGAGGGGTTCAACGGGCGGTAGTTCCCGAGATTTTGTTGTCTATCTGTTTTAGAACGTAGCAACTATAGCCTTAGTTACCAAACAATTTTTCCATCCTTTGTTCTATGTTGACACTCTACGACAAACACGGCAGAGACATTACGGAGAGGTGTCCAGTAATTGCAGCAATTCTAAGGAGCCACGGCGCATAGAATATTTTCATGTGTTGTGCGCTCGACTCCAGTGAACCGGCGAAAGTGATGGAATTAGAGTCAGGAGAATCAATATCACTGCGTTTTCAGCGAACTTAGTCAAAAAGAACATTCCAGCCCACCCATCTACATTACCTATTTTTCGCATTTCAGCTCAATTGGTGAGATAAAATTTACAAAACGGCTTTGTCTCTCCTAAATCTTCTTTCAACCAGCTACTCTTCCACCTTCTTCAACTCAATCATCTCTCCTTTATTTAGCTCCTCACAGTCAGCTCTCCAGTCTAGCTCCTCACCGTCAACTTTCAAGTCAAGCCCTTCACAATTACTACTCTAGCTTTGCTCTTTACAATCAATCTCCAGTCTAACTTAGCTTTTGAATCAAGATTTGGTCAACCTTTACATGATGATAAAAGTTTGAAAGATGTAAGGCCATGCAAAAAGTTTATATTTACAGTATCTGACATTGATGAACAGGTTGCGATGGATAAGGAAGGATTTTGATTACATAAGCAAAATACAACAAAAATACCATGAATGTAGTGCTTTTACATTGCAAACAATATACTAGAAGGGGTGCCTTTAATTTTCATAACTGTAGTGATATAAACATCCACAAGAATAGTACTAAAACTTTTAAAAAACATATGCAACTTATATAACTGCTTTTTTATTGTTCATTATGTTATTGGTTTCTTTCTCACTTTCTCATTTTGGTGATGATTGTATTAGTTAAGAAAAATATTGTTAGTGTGCAAGGCATGCGATGAATCCATCTTATCTTTCGCATCTGACAGGAAAACCGTGCAAACAACATTCTTGCACCATAGATAAAATAAAAATTCTTTAATTAATGCTTGCACGACTCATAAACAAAAAAAAAACTAATAAAATGCTAGAAGGGAGGATACTATCAGTAGTATCCTCCCTTCTGGCATTTAGTATCCCTGTGCACTCACTTGAACAACACTATGCTGGATAGAATGCCTACTTCACAATACAAAAAAGGGGTTAGCTATGTTCTAAAGCAATACAGAAAAACGTACTTACCTCAGTTTTCCAGAGTAGTAGTAGCTTACGTCTGTAGTATTCAGTATCTTAAAATTGCCATTGGCTCTTGACAACAAGCTCTCAGATGCTAAAGAAAAATAATGGCCAAGTTTTAAAATTGTGTCTGGTAAAGGGTCTTTAATGAATTAGTAACCACTGCCACAGCTTTCTGTGACTTGAAAGAAAAAAAAGAGTAATTCTGAGAAATTGTGCACAGTTTAAGCCTAACCTAATACTTGCTTATTTCTAAGTACAAGAAACTGGGGAGGGACAAGGGATAATTTGGACTGAGGCTATTGCCATCCATTTTAAATCTACTTTCACCATCCTTTCCTTGCTGATTTCACCTGCTTTCGTTTCCTCATTGCCTTCTGATCAGTTTGCAGTGATGCTTTACTGAATCACTTTGTGACTATGATATACCCAATCAGTTGTGGCGACACTTCACCAACCCGACTTAACTATTCACAAATACACACACGATCATTATTGCCGTCTGACACACAAGCATATTATTATATAGATTATTGTAATTAATATTGCTAGTGGTTGTTGTTTATTTTATTATCATTTATTTATTGTTGTTATTATTAATGTTATTATTAATTATTGTTGTTATTGTTGTTGTTGTAGTATTGCAGTTGCTATGTTCAAGGAAGTAGCAAAAGGATATTTTGGTAAAGGGTTTCTACTTTTAAACAGATGTAGTCAGTACATTTAATACACAATAGAACATTATTGTATCTTTATGCTGTTGAGATAACTAACTAGTGGGACACCTTCGACCAGCTCCACATCTTCTCTACATTTCATCTGTCTTAAACTTGTTTGATGACTTTCGAATAGCTAACTAATTTAACCAACACAAAAATGTCACATTATTGTAGAACCAAGCCTATAAAATGCTGGCAAGTACTGCAATAATTAGTAGTATAAGAGGTATTTTTATCCTTTTTTATCACCACTTGGTTTAGTTACATCAGTTTCCCTCTCCTTCTCTTTCTCTAAACTATCTCAGCTTTTCTTATCCCACTCTTCTCCTTTCTTCAGGTGGTCTTTCTTCTCGAGTCACGGAGTCCCTTCTTGTCCTTCTGTTATAATTTTGGACTTAAAGCTTTGTGAAACTTTTGCCTTTTGACAGTTTCACTTTACCCTTTGAAACTTTCGCCGCCTTTCATCTTTTTAACTGCAATAGTCTAATCTCCTGATGATGCTTTACCCATTCAGCTCTAATGACCATGCTTTACCGAATCGTCTCAGGTCATGAATTATTCATGAATACACTTGCCCTCATCACAAGTGTATATTATATAGATGACAGGGTAAGCACCTAGTATGGTAAGGTATGGATACTTTGCATGATAAGTTTAGAAGAGGCTCTCATATGTAGTGGAACATCAGAAATCATTCTATCTAATGACCAGGGGAGAATCCAGCACCAATGATGAGGAGGGGCCCAAATATATTGATGTCAAAATTTATTAAATTTAATACAGTATGTAGATAATTTGGACATTATTTATCAATGAAGAGCATACACTAGCATGGAGTTGTCCTATAAATATATTTGCTCATACTGGTACCCTTGTTCATCAATAAACTTGTTTTGAAGGGAGGCCTGGACCCCTCAGCCTCCCTCCCCTGGATCCTCCCCTGATGACCTAAGATGACAAAACACAAAGATTTGTGTGCTAGCAAGAGAACTTTCTGGAAGTGCAGTTGTAGCAAGTTAGCTACAGGTCATAGATCACAAACACACATACGTGTTCAAAATACTGACATATACTTAGTATACACTTCTAGTTTTCCTTGGTTTAGTAAAGGTTGGCATGCAGAGTGTCAGCAAATTATTGGATGAAAGTGATGCTTAGGGCAGGTAATCCACTCAATAGAAAGCTGGCTACAAATGAACAAACCATAGATTGTAGTCATGGCAACAAACATATGATTAGTAGCGTCAATCCTCATTTATTTGACCCCAATTTATTATTGACCATGTCAGCCTCCATTATAGAAAGGTTAAAACTACGTAGCGGGCACGAATTCCTGTATTTATTCCACTTCAGTTGTATTGCTGCTCGGTGCACCTTCTTTTTTTTTGTTCTTCTTCGTATATGAATATATCAAGGTAAACTGAGTTGGAGGTAGCCGTATGATATCTTTTATTATTGTCACAGGTTTTCACTGTGATGAGGCGGGGCTGTATTTGAATCTGTTACCTAACAAACACTTGTTTCACACATTAAAATAACAGACAAAAGCACTTTAAAAAGACTAAGGAAAGTGTTACAATAATAACACGTGCAAATGCCTCTTGACTTACTGAGTTACTTGTTTTTGTGCACGAGTCGCAGAATCCGCACATATTGACCAATACAAACTCCTAGTTCATTATCAGTCACAGAAGAGTTCATGAATGGATTCATCCATTATCCCAGAGGTTTAATCAGCAATATATTCCAATCTGTTGAAAAGGAGTAAAACTATTGGTGTGCTTGAGCACAAATGGCGAGCGAGTATAAAACTACACTATTGTTAAATGATTAATTTTTAATCCTAACACTCCGGCTACTAAAATATAGTTGAGTTTTTTTAATTACATATATACAGTAAAAGCATTCAATGCCATAGTAACCACTCCCGCAACTGTTTGAATTGAAAAAAAGAGCAACAAAACCAAGTCACGTTATTTAAACTTTTATTCTTACTAGTAGTTGTAATACACAATACTTTCACACAATTGAACATACCTATGCATGACTTACCTTCGTGGTTAGTCTAGTGGACAATGAATTTTCAAGTAAATACTGTTGTGTAGGGCTTATAACTGTGACAAATAGTGTATTAACTTACCACCGCCACTAACTTGAATAGAAATGAAGCTCCCGTTAGTTTTTTAGTTTTAACTGCACCCGCAAATGCATTCAAAGCAGTAAACAATTCAATTTCTAGGATGATATGGGTAATGATCGCTAATCAGAGGATTCTGTTTAGTGAAGTTTGGGACGGGGTCGAACACCGAGCTAACACAAAAGTACGAGAGGGTCAAAGTACAAAACGACATACGTACGTCCAAACATATAAACAAACAAACATCCCCGATTTTCAATTGTGTTAATTTCTTCTTGTTACACACCTGAATGTTTTTAACTTTATATTAAAGTCTAGTCAAGTGTATTTTTTCTTTGCTGAGCTTAGTCAGGCATAGCTCTGCCAATGAACTATGGACCTAGAACTTCAGCGTTGGTTGAAATTTGAATTGCTGCTGGTATTTTCAAGTCACAATGCTTTAATTTAAGCTACCAATGACTGAAGGTCAAAACATTGATGACTATTACTGTGAATGGCCAAAGCATTAGGAATTGGATAGTAGTTGGCGCAACTATTATAACCACACCCACTTAACCAAATCCACTTATTCATTAAATTAATGAATTCGATAAAGGACAATATAGAAGTTTATTTTTTTATTAATGAACCTAAGATTTTAGTCTATGCTCTGAGTTACCAATAAACTCAAATTGCAACTACAATGAAACACCAAAGGTGCGAACACTCAGCGCTATTAACACTACCTAGCTACTACAATATAATCTCCTTCCGAAAGAAAAAGCAATTTTAGCTATTTTAATGAGGCATCAAAATAGCTCGACCAATGAAAATGGTACATGGAAACGCTGTCTTCATAAGAGAAGAAGCTAAACTAGCCAGAAACACTCACCATTACGCATTTTCAACGCGAAACTTCACTTCTTTCAACTCCATTAACTTCCCTGAGCATAAATCAAACTACACCGCTGGCTGCAAGAAATTATTTGCTCACATGATTATGATGTGATGCTAGGGGGCGTTGCCCATAAAAACTGGTACCTACCGCGGAGCTGAAAGCTTCACGTTTTCTCAATGATTAGCCTGAAATTAAAAGTAGCACAATAAAAGGTCTTAAATTTTCGTCCTGAGTAAGTTCATACCTAAATTAACTGTTAATTGTCAGTATTCTCCAAAATCAGAGCGTGACAGACAGACAAACAGACAGACAAACAAACAGACAAACAGACAGGACGACTACTATAACCCTCTCGTGCATGCGCACTGAGGGTTAATCACATCTAACAATTCAGTGCAAGAGGTTCACTGGACTGATTGAAATTCAAATTTGAATGCTAGCCATTTGTAATATTTATTTGTTAGTTAAATGTTTTTGTTTAATTTATTTGTGCTATTCTTTAGCAACACACATTTTACACATACATACATACATACATACATACATACATACATACATACATACATACATACATACATACATACTTGTTCACTGGATGTAAGCAATCATATTTCCGAGGTGATATAGGTAAGGATGCCCCTCCCTCCCCCCCCCTCCAGGCTGCTTTAAAACGTTAACATTAGCATGGGCGCAAAACATTCAGGAGAAAAAACTTCAAAATAATGCCTGTAAAAACAACAGCAAACAGCTACCGAGTAAGAAAATGACAGATGTTTGCAGTTTGGTCTTACAAACTTGACAGATTCATTTTCTATTCTACTATCAGTGGTGGTAAGTTACCATAGTTAATACGCTGTTAGTTGTAACTATATGCCTTCATAATATATTTGTTCTTACTTGAAAATCTATTTTTCAATAGGATACTGCTTAAGCTAGCTGCCTTATCAATGTATGCTCTGTTGAAAATGTTCTATTGTACCAGAGCTCTAGTAGATAAAGCATTATAATAACTAACGTAGTATAATGAAATGTAGTGAACTGGCGACTTGGTAGTGGTCACCAGCGGCTGGCTGAAAATTGTGTGGTATTTTTACTTCTGATTGAATCCAATATACTTCATTTAAAAATCAATTTTAGAGAGAAATAAACACTCCAATTTAATTTTGAACCATGTTTTTATAAATGAATGCATAAGCCACCCACAACTACTTGTGGATGAGCTAAGTAACGTCTTTACAGATCATGCATAGTAAAACAGATATGAAATTGACGAGCAATAGAAAAGTACACATTCGTTACGGGACAGTAGCTAAATGATAAATCCGGGACTGTCCCCGGAGCTTTCAGGACAGTTGACAAGTATGAAAAAAAAAACTACATCAGTAGACTCTTTGTAGTGCAAAAAATGGCCAACAATGCTAGAATAACCTCTGAACCATGTTTGTTTCTCCAGAAAATCACTTTGTAAAACCAAATGGAGGATCATGCTGGTATGGAGGTTCCCTTTACCGGAGCCTAAATAGGCAGCAGCTCTGGTTGAGTATAACTTGCATCATGGTAGGTTCTAGCTGTTTAAGCGTATCAATAGACTCTGACCATATTGTACCTTCTAGATGAAATAGACTACCCCAAGGAAGTTTGGGAGAAGCCATGTGATCAATGCAAGAAGACCTGTGTTAACAGGTAGAACTTTGAAAACTCTTAAGATTAAATCAAGGTGGTTCAGTGAAGACCACATCAGAGAAATAACTACTTGTTTTCAATGTTTGGCTGAATTTAATTTGCCATTGACAGACGAGGACAAGGGTGTATACATTTGAGCAAGTCTGCAGATTCATTTGATGTACTAGTCACAACTTTGGAAGCAAGTCTCTTGATTGCCAGTGCAGAATGACATGACAGGTGACAGAATGCTTGCTACATGAGAAACAAATGAAATGAACTGAACGCGCTGGGAATGCTCTGAATGAAAAGGCCATGGAATGAAAGACAAGCAATCCAAGAAGAAATAGGCATGCCATCGCTGTGGGAAACTTGGTCACATTACAGGTGAGACAGCTTTGCTGATAAGTGAACTCAAGGAAGAAGTCCAAGGATACCAAGCATGAGGTCAGCCTGGTGTCTTAGCTAGACGTAAGAGGAACCAGAGTAGCTTCCTGGATGTAGAGGTTCCTGAAAAAGGAAATATAAAGCTCAATTTATCCTCCATGCTTTAAGCATACCATAAACTATGATAGTATTCTAAGAAGATACTTTGACTTGAGCAAATACAAATTGTGAGATTGTAATTTTATCACTATAGCTATTCGGATTAGTCCATCCTTTATGGTGGTTTCCATTTCATTTTTTGTTATTAATTGGCATTATCTCTACTCGCACATAATTACCAGTGCATGTGTCTCCTTACAATGTCACTGACAAAAACTCTTGTACTTCTTTATCTTCATCAAGCTCAAATCTGCAGATTGAAGGTGCTATCAGAAGTCAGGTCAATCCTTACCTCTCTCCAGCATTATAGACCAGTTCGTAACTGTGGAGGGCCTGGCTGGACAGAAGTAATCAATATCAACATGTCTGATGGGAACAGTGCATGTCCAGATGGACTGACTTTACTTGTTTCTCCTATTAGAAGTTGCAAAGTACCTAGAAGATTCTTTTTTTTTTTTCACGACTTCTACTTTTCCAGTGCCTGGGAATTACTCTAAAGTTTGCGGAAGAATATCGGCTATACAAAAAGGAGAACCTGATGGATTTAAAAACCATTATGAAGGTCTTTCATCTCAGTATGTGGATGGTCTCACCATCAGGCATGGTTCTCAATATAATGAGGGACATATTTGGACATTTGCATCTTCAATAAGTCAGCTACCTGAACTAAATAAATGTCCTTGTACTTCAGATAGGTATCCAGTGCCACACTTCGTAGGCTCACACTACTTTTGTGAGCGGCAACCACAATGATCGTTCACCATCTGCAGTTTACCTGGATAATCCTCTGTGGGATGGGAAAGGTTGTTTCGATATAGATTAATGTTGCCAGTTCAACAACCCACCATGGTTTTACAGGGAACTGCCAGAATCTAGCAGACAGCTTGAAACTTCATGTACAATTAAACTGAAATTTTAAAATTTCAAAATTCATTGTTGGACATTTAAATATTTAAGAGTAAAAATGAAGTTTTTTATAAGCTAGAATTTCTTTTTCAGTTTATAAGCTCTAAGCATACATATGGTTACACACACACACATACCTATGCAAGTTATAGGTATCTCACCATTCTTAGTCCTGAGTTCAGTTGGGTTTTTTTGTGAGTCTTCTCCATAATCAATATCATAATTCACTGTATCATGTTACAAAGCAAAGTGCAGTTAATTGTTTTTGGAAACATATTCTGTTTCTATCAGGACACTTCAACTCTGTTGAAGCCATGAAGATGTAAAGGAATATGATAAATTTGATTCCAAGGGTACACACATTCCTATGGCTACTTTTGGTCAGTATGTTTAAAAAACTATTCACTTAATTATGAAATGATTGAATTTCAAAGCCAGTTAGGTGACTAGGGTTTGTACGTATTCTTTCTCGTAACACTTCAAAGGGTTTTAAGACAGAATATTTGCTTCACATGAATGCATATTACAGAAGTAATCTATCCAAGTGTTGAATTAACTAGTATTAGTTGGTTTCTTGAGGTTTACTTTTATAAATTGTATGTTCATAGTAATAAGTTATTGAATTATTTTATTATTATGAGATTTGGTCATACCTATAGCCCAAGTTGCTAGTGTACACATAAATGTGCAGTCAATATAATTTTTGTTGATTTCAATAATAAGAAAATTTGAGTTCACACATCAATGTGCAAAAGCATTTTTTTTAATCAGGGAAAAAGTGGTAATAAATAATGTTGTTGTAACAGCTAGCTAACTAAAATTATTTGGTGGAGCTTCTAAGCATCTTGTGTGCGAATTTTATGGTAAGTGAGAAACTTGTGGACTAAATTTTACACACCCAAAATAATTATTGTGCTTGACTTTTGGTAATCTTTAAGTGCTAATTAAACCCTTATGTTTAATACATATATATTAATGTACAACCATTATTTATACAAATCATCCATATTGGGTGTCAAAGTGAAGCAGATACAATAAGGAATAAGACACGGGTGGAATCATCTCAATATCTCATTGTGTTCTGAAGTTATGGCAAGACAAATAATGCAGAATTTGCAACAAATATGACATGTAAGTGGAAACACGCAAATAAAAGAACCAATGAAGACATATTTCTTTGCAACATGCCAGCTGTCTAAAGAGTTTTATCATGAATTACTCATTGAGTATGACTGCTTAAGTTTGCAGATGTGAATTTTACAGGATACATGTGACATTAATGGGAAAATGTTTACACTGCTTGCCAAGCCCTGTCAATTACTGCATGTTTACTTGAGGCGTCCTGCCTGGTAAACTATGAGCTAAACACTGTCTTTATAAGAGAAGAAGCTGACGGCCAGAGACACTCACTGGTATATATTTTCAATGTGAAACTCCACTTCCAGCACTCCATTAATTTCCCAGCATAAAGCAGAACTACCACAGGCAGCAAGACATTATTTGTTCATGTGATTACGAATTGACGATGGGGGCATTACCCACAAAGCTGATAGAATCACGTTGTCTCAAAAATCAGCCCGAAGAAGTAGTATAATAAAAAGTCTTAAATCTGAGCAAGTTCATACCTGAATCAATAGTTAATTGTCAGTAATTAATCTCCAAAATCAGTGTGACAGACAGACAGACAGACAGACAAGATGACTACTATAACCCTCTTACACTCTGAGAGTTCACAATGCCGCACTGTTTCACTTCCAAACTATATTCTCAAAGCCATAATTTGTTGACTTCAATGAGAGAATTCTGTAAATTGATGAAACTATATAAAGACAGGAAATTTTTCGAATTTAATTGAGTTTTGTGGTTACCAACATTGTGCTGAGGTAAGTCCTAAATTTGATAACTTTTGGGACAATAAAACCTTGTACCAAAGTTCTTGCATAGAGTGGTTACATATTGAAGAACAAAGATATCACGTTTTGTTTGCAAGACAAAATTAAGTTTTGTGGTTACTACAGCATGAACCGGTGGGGGTATGCAACCTGAAAATGATTTTTGGGACAAAACTTGTGCTTAGAATGTCAACTATTTTGAGGAAACCAGAAAACTGTGATGAGTTGTGGTCACCAATGTGGGACTTGCATTTTTCAACAATAAGCAAAACATATACTATTTTAAATCATTTTGTCTTTTAACTACAAATGGGAATTAAAACTTCAAACAATGATAATAATTCTTGATCTTATTATGAAAAATGTCAGACTAGTTATAAAAAATATATATACTCTCAATTAGTGTAGTGAAAGGTGCCGTTTATTACAAACAATATATTACTAGTTATGAGGTGAATGCAGCAAAGTGAGACTTTAGAAGGTGTATAGTGAAGAATCAGGTATGTATTGCATAATATGAATGGTACGTGGTCGCTTTTCAGAGTGGGAGGTGAGGGGGAGGGGAAAAGTGGGTGGGAGAGCTCTGTTCCATTTGTATAACGTGTAAATTTAGGAAACAAATATGTTAGGTTAGTTAGTAGCAGCTAACAGCTTATTGTCAGGAGATACTGGTACCTTGAATACTCTTAGTTTAGATGTGATTCTGGTCGGTTTATGCTGATTTTTGTTGATTTCATTATAGTTATAGGAATTTTTTCAATTAGAAACAGTAAGCCTCTATGAAATCCATGCTTGGGGTCAAGTATTATGACACATGTAGAGGGTTTGGCTGCTTTCAGAGGTTAGCATGTATTGTGGTAGATCAATTTGTTCTTATTCATGTTGGCTGTTGTTTAGAGTCACGATGCTTTGGAGTTCCTTTGTAGAGAGGTTCCATGTTAAAGTTTTTTTTAACTACAATTAAGAGCCAATTCACATAGTTATTATAATAATATGAGTAACAATAATAAGTTTATAAAGTTTGTAAGCTAATGTACTTTGCAGTTTAACAAGTTGTTTTATTACAGAATGAGATTGTTTGAGAAATATAATAGTCTATAATTCAAATTACGCTAGTCCTTGTCTCTAAACAATACATTTCCTGAGGCAGAATAGTACAGTGGTGTATTTTGGCGAGTAGCTACTTCTGGGAATTAATTATACATGTTTCTTGCTAAAGCAACGGTTTCCTAGATACATAATTAAAGTTGTAATACTGAACTCTAATTGTAATTTTATATAATGAATATTGGATAGCATTTTGAAATGAAATGTAATATGAACATTCCGACACACAGTGTGTGGGGTATATATTGAAGCTACTTTGATGGTGGCCTACAATCTGAAAGACACATTTAACAATGTCCAAATACTCAGTCCTGCGGCTGCTGACTCTTATCTTCTTTATTGATATCACATCAACCCAAGCTCCCAATTGTTGCTTGAGGCAAGTACCCAATCAAGCTCTAGCAGATGGACTGGAGCTCCAGAGAACATTGGTTAACTGTAAGCGTGAGGTAAGAAAGTTTACGATTCAGTCATTCTTGGCTGAAATAATTATAATAATAGAAAATTTTTCTCTTTCTAGCAGCCAATGTTGTTATTTATAACTTAACCCGACGTTCAACTTCTTGCCAAAGTCTTCTTGACCCCTGAAGAGGACTTCGGCAAGAAGTCGAAACATCGGGTTAAGTTATAATTAACAATATTGGCTGTTAGAAAGAGAAAAATATGTATATATATATACATTTTATCTTTAAAATTTCACACTTTGCAGGGGTACATCTTTTTGCCAGGCGCGCTCACTAACACCGGAACTTATGAAACTGCTTCTATGATACTAAATTTGGTTAAACTAAAGGAAAGCCTCAACATACTTGATGATACTCCTACAGTGGCAGCTGTGAAACTTATTGCTAACTGTGCTATTGCTGATGCCTGCGCATATGTAAGTTTTTTTCTTAAACTCATTAGATGTATTCTCTCTCTTTCACAAGCTTTTTAAACAATACAGAATTATTTAGGGGTACTGCTATGCTACAGTCTCACTCTCAACAGACCAACAAAAATTCTCTTTTTTCAAAATTTCTTTTTTATTCGTTGAATTTTTTATTCCTCTAATTTATCACTTCATAATGTCCTAGCTCAGTGGCAGAGCACTTGTGCATTAAGCAAGCGGTCCTTGGTTTGATTCCTGGTGGTGACCAAAAGCCTGTGAAAGAGAAAAAAATCTAATGAGTAAAAGAAGGCTGAGAAAGAAATTATTATTTGTTAAACTATGAAATCTATTATATGTAAGCATTTCTATTCACTAATTTATTATGAATAATTTCAGCTGGTACAAGACTTGGAAATTCAAGTAAACTGCGAAGAACCATTAGAAGTTCAATCTCTGCTCTACAAGCTGGAGTTATTTACAATGATCAATACATTGGATGATATTAGCTTCTCCAAACTTCAAGGAAGTCCAAAGAACAGATATGCATATTGGGATGCATACGTACGCAATAACAATACTCCTTCTCGGGTTGTAGATGATATTCAAAAGATTATGTTGTTTGTGCCCAATGCAGACCAATGCTTGTGCAAATAAACTGAAAAAAGAAACAAAAAAGTATCTTACATTATTATTTGATACTATCACTTTCAAGTGTAATGAACGGAAAGATTTATTTCATTTATGTCAATACTTATCATTTAGTATAATAGTTTGCATTGCTCTGCATATTATTATATCCATATTACCTTATTACTGAAACAAATGAAACTCCAAAGGTGCGAACACTCAGCGCTATTAACACTACCTAGCTATTACAATAATTATAAATCTTCCAAAAGAACAAGAAATCTGTTAGCTATTTTAATGAGGCATCAGAATAGCTCGACCAATGAAAATAGTACATGGAATGGAAACGCTGTCTTCATAAGAGAAGAAGCTAAACTAGTCAGAAACACTCACCGGAGGCGTTGCCCATAAAAGCTGGTACCTACGCGGAGTTGAAAGCTTCCATTTTCTCAACGATTAGCCCGACATTAAAAAAAGTAGCACAATAAAAGGTCTTAAATCTTCATCCTGAGTAAGTTCATACCTAATTAGATCAACTGTTAATTGTCAGTAATCTCCTAAACCAGAGCGTGACAGACAGACAAACAGACCGGACGACTACTATAACCCTCTCACGCATGCGCGCAGTGGGTTAGCTACACCGTGAAACTATGTATGAGGTACATGTTGTTGGTTGTACCTATTTTATACTGCAGACGAAAGAAAAGTTAAATTGGAGAAGCAGACATTTGAGTAAGACCATGATTCCAGAGCAAGTCTTAATTGACACAGTCCTGATGTAGTCCATTGTTCATGCAAGCAAGCGCAAGTGCAGAGCTGTTTATTAGGTAAGTGTAAATAAAAATTTAATTGTGACTAATAATGGAAGATGGAGTGAAATGTAGAAAGTATACTTCCAATGAAACACCTGGAAAGTTTACTGAAAAGTGATTATTTTAACATTGTAAACATAGAGTGAAGAACAGTGATATTTTCAATATTCCTGATATTTTTGGTGTTCTGTATACACTAATTTATAATCTTGGCTGTCTTAACATGAAGGCTTTCATAGTCCAGTGATGTAAGAAGGTTTTTGACTGGTTTAACTTACAATTCTGATTGGTAGCTATGAAGTTTTTGTAACAAAGAAAGCCTCACTCTGCATTTTCATCAGAAGCTCGAATTGTATTGAGTCCTATGCATAGTTAGTAACTAGTCGGGTGAGCAAAAAAATGGTGTCTCATAAGAACAAAGTTGATTTGGCAACTACCTGAAGAAAACCTGGTGGCTGCACTAGCTAGCACTAATATCTCAGACTTGGTGGTTAAGCATACCACCCTCATACTGGACAGCCCCACAAACTACTTTATAAGGCTCAGGAGCACCAACTCTGCAGAGCTCGTCAACATGACCACCTCGTTGAATTGGAGTAGACTCACTAGTACTACTCTCACAACCCAGAGCATCCTCACTATCACTCATAGTTATAGAAAGCCAAGCTGTATATAGCTAGCAAGCTAAAATAAATCCTATTAAAGTTCCCATGAAATGCTTCAGACGTAGCCGAACTAGTTTTTATTAAGGTAAGCGAGCTAGTAGTTTAGTCACAATCATCACGGCAGATAATGTAATAATCAACTTGTAACTGCACTAAAGGAAAAGAGTCGAAAAATAATACCCAAAAACTGAAGTTTCAGAACTAGCTTTTGCATTGCTTGCTTTCTTTGCTCCTGCTACTGTATATAGCTACTCTAATTTAAGTTAAAAAGTTTAAATTTATTTATATATTGAAAGAGTAGTAGTATTAATGGAATTATATGAAATCTAAACAGGGACTAATACTATACTAAATTATACCTACTATACTAGCTAATTTAAGTTAAAATGTTTAAATATTGAAGGAGTAGCTAGTAATAATGAAATTATATGAAATAGCTACATGTACTCTTGATTAACATGAATATTCATGAAACATAAACAACAACAATTTTCTTCTGTTATAAACTATTGTTGTTGTTTTAGTACAGGACTTTTTAGTTAGTTAGTTTACAATAATTTTCTTCAATTTGGTAGCACTTTACTGGATTTTTTTCCAATTTTAGTTGTAGTTTTATAAAATAAAAAGTGTAAGTGTAAACTAACAATCAGTAGAAGTTTCAAACATTCTCACTAGCTATAACTTCCATGTAAACATTTCAGCTACAACTACTGAAAAACAAACACACACATCACAAGAATACACACAGAATCAATGTCTTGCTCTAAGTCACCACTGTGGATTATGGTCCCCCACAAATGTATCACATAAATCTCACTGAGAGCCGATGAGGTATATTAGTGATGGTAAAGCAGCCCTGAGCCAAGGACACAACCACTACACCAAACACACACACACACACACATAAAAACACATACGCACACACACACATACACACACAATTCTTATACATTATACATTATGCCATCCTCTGATTGTACAGCAGCACCTGTTAGCTCCATATACGTCTTATACAAATAATTTAAAGTGTTTTCAGCATATACACACACATTTTAGAAGTATTATTGCTGATAGGTATCTACCTTTCGCTTCTTTTTTTTTACTGGTTGTACCATTGGAAAGTGGAATCGCTAAAAAAAAACAAAGGAAAAGTGAATCTAAAATATAATAGGTTAAAGGGGAATACTTACTAAGTCAAGCTAATAAAAACCATACACAGCTTTACACAGCTTGATTAAATACCATACACAGCTTGGTTAGTAGTCAAAGTTTCCCCTAGCAATCCGAAAATGTATCATACCCTTTCCTTTCAACAGTGTCATAATATGCACTCCCAATAACACGGTTGCTATGTTACAGACATGTGATAATGGCATATCCTTTAAACTATGATATCATCCTCTCCCCTCCCTAATACTTCCCAAATTGTAGAATATCATGTCTTGTGTGTGACAAAACAAATAAGTCAATTTTAGCTGATGCAACAAGTCTCCTTCTCCTCCTGGAATGCCTTCAGCTCTAACTACATTAAACTACGCGAACTGCCACTTCACAATTAAATAACAACAACAACAACAACAACAACATAATAATAATAATAATAATAATAATAATAATAAACTAATAATAATGATAATAATAATAATAATAATAATAATAATAATAATAATAATGATAATAATAATAATAATAATAATAATAATAATAATAATATATCAATAATAATAATATTGAAGTTTCAATTTTCCTAGCTACACTGGTCCCAGGTTTATACATAGCGTTCTTGTACTATCTTTGAGTAGTTTCAGCATACATGTATATATTAGATGGTTCATCTCTCACTCGATTCTTATATTTTCTAGATACCACAGTGTACACAAGCAAGGTAACTATGCCAATGCCCAAGTTCAAACTGTGGTAAGCTGTTCCACAGCTAATTCCGCCTGGGAATGGAACAAACGTGAATGGAAGGACCAGAGCAGCTGCCAGAAGGTGAAACAATCCTTAGATAGCAAATGACAGGCCAATGAGGAGCCCTTTCATGGCTGGGGACTCTGGGAGCAAATGAACTCATAAAGACCAATGAATATGAGCATATTTGAGAAGGACTGTAAGATGCGGGGTAATACAATGATAGCAGTGTTGTAAAAGTGGGTAGGAGGAGGCAGTGTGTTGTTTGAAGCACCAAAGGCAGTGTTGTTGGCTGAGATAGATGAGTAACTTTGATGAAACATGCAGCCCTTGTCTTCATACTGAGCATGTGCAACAATATCAACAGTCAATAGACACACGAGTGAGAGAACAGTCAAGATGACTCCAAGACCCATTCTCTTCAACATCCCAGGAATGTAGTGTTGAAAGATAGGTCGTATCAACAAGAGATGGAGGGGAATGCAGATGCAGGTGACAAAAGGTGTCAAAATACCACTTTGAATGAATATTCTTTCGACTAATTCCGCGCTAGTAACATCTGTATAATTTTCTTGTGTGACTGTCCCATGGAGTGAGAACTGATACAGCAATACTTCTGTAGCAAATGTGAGAAAGAATACAGGCCCTAAGGCAAAAAGGACCTTCAGTATTCCATAAAACACCTTGACATCTTCGACTTGCTCAGTAGTAAAGGGGCCACCATATTTACTCTTGGCCAGGTTAAGTCCTGAGGGTATGTCATCTTCACAAAAAGTGAAGGCACTGCGTCTAATTGGCACCTTGTGCCTCCAGGCAAACCTGGTGACCGTATAGACCAGTTTGTAAGGGTTTAGTCGTCCTGCTTCAATGTGGAACCACTTCTTCTTGCAATGTGCAACGAAGAGAGAGAGGACCAGAAGAATTACAACAACCAATTCGAGAAAGGCAATATCACACTCTCCTATAACATGCAAAACTTGAGAATCCGTTGTGGTGATACTAATGGGAGCCAAAGTTAAGGTCCACACAATTTGTGTGACAAAATGAGCTGTAAACTATCCACACAAACCAGTGAATGAATACACTCTGATCTTCAGCTGGATAGCTATAGAGTTGATCCACTCCCAACTGCACTATATTAGATTCAAAGATGACTTTGCTAAGACTTAAAAACAAGAGAAAAACTGCAACTGAAAGATAGAAAAAAATCATTGTGGGCACCATGGTTACAAATGAAGCTACTAATCTAAGAGCCATGCTTGCGAGTAAAAAGAGAAGGGAAGGCAGCAAAAGCCAAAGTCCAAATGAAACCGTTTTGAAACGCCCAAACTTATTGTCTGCCATATATCCTGCTAGTGGGTAGAAAAATGAGATAGCGGCAATCACACTGTAGAGAATAATGCTGATAAGAAAGGACTGGTTGTCAAACCTGTTTTGTGACAGAGGGACCAGATAGAAGACGGAAGAATATGATATGAAGGCTATAAAACTCCATAGTAAGATAGCCAGGGCACCCTTGGATGTAGGAAATTTCCTTGTGTTCTTGTACCGTGTTATTAATGGCCACCTGGCTGTGAGTTTCTTCAAAAGTGGCCTTTCCTCCTGCAATGTTAAATTCATATTTATGATGGAAGTACTACTATAGCTCTGTGTGAAGAAATACTCATGGTTTGAGGATGGAGCCACCTGTTTTCTAGCTACATAATTATTTTAAAGCTCCTTTTTTAAAGGAAGTTGATCACATCATTTGTGACCAATTTGTGGTTGCAAAGTAGCACTTGTAAGAGGTGAGAGTGCAAAGATTACCACCACTGCCTTTATTAGGCCTTTCACAGGAGGCTGGAGGTGGAGGCTGGAGGGGCTGCTTCCCAAAGTTTTGAAAGGGTGGGGCTGAGCCCCCCCTTGCAGGTGTCCGTATATTATACTTCTAGGAGTTTGGCAAGGGTCGCTGAATTTTCAAAATATAGCGCACCATAAACGTTAGCATAAATTGCCGTAAAATGCTTTGTTTTCCTGCATATTCTCTGCACGGTGAAGTCTTGCCTGCAGCTCTATTCCTCCACAGCAAGTAAGAAGCCTGAAACCTGAACCTGAGTGGAAGGGATAAAGGTAGGCTGCACTAAGTTTAGTTTTCATTTATAGTCTTGTTTACGGATAGCTCAGATAAAATGTAAGAACAGTGAAGTAGCCCGTTTACCGAGACTTAGTGAGTATCAATGTTTGCTTGGGATTGCACGTGCCAGTGATTGTGTTCACGCCTGATTAATCAGTTTATATCTACACATTGACTTGCAAATAGCCGCCAGGGAGTGGGCAAGTCTTGGTGAGAGTCTCCATCCAGTTTTCCAGAATCAATCCTTAGGTGGATGCTACAGTAGATGAGCTCAAAATAGTTATAGTAGTAACTGACTATATATTATTTTCACTAATTAGTCAAAGTATTTGTTTTATTAAGTATGATAGTATGCGTCCATTTACTGGCTGTTTGTTGTTGGACTACACATCAATGAAACTAATCCTAGTACACGGTTCGACCAAGTTTGCTTCTTATGAGTAGAAGAAGACCAACTAGCTTGACTGAAATGTTATACTAGAAGTAGTTCCATTGAAATGCTTAGTTCAACAAGAGAACTATCACTCAACCGCATCACAATGTTGCCCCTCAATAATCACAGGTTAGTCCCTTCATGCTCTGAATCCTTCCTGACAGAAATGTGTACTGCCAAGATGGCTGAAGTAAAAAGGGGAGGCACACAGTTCTGGTTGTTTGAGAACATACACACATATATGTAGGATCTTCCAGGATATGTAGGATCTTCCAGGATATGTAGGATCTTCCAGGATATGTAGGATATGTAGGATCTTCTAGGATATGTAGGATCTTCCAGGATAGTGACAGACTTATTGTAAACATTCGGAGACAAAATCAAATATCAATTGCCTCCTATATTTGTAAAGATGGTACGGTACCTATAGATTCATGTTTCAAAGCACGTAAGGATGTTTTCCTATTCGGGCAAGAAATTATACTGACATGTCGTGTGATTAGTTGTGGTGTCTGTAGTGAGAGAGGGAGTGGGTGGGAGGGATAGGAAGTTAAGACGGTCATGGAAAGGCTGCATGTTTAACGAGTGATGGTTGAACTCCCTTTGATATTATATATAATACACAATATATAATGTGTGTCATGTCTGTGTGTACTTATATGTTGTCATGGTAACTGATTATATTGCACTTTCAGTCAGTACTCGGTGGAGGGAAGGTATGTAGTAGACACTCCAAGCATAGGGAAGTGGAGGAATATGTGCAGGTCTTGTGTAAAAAGAGATCAGGTATTCATGTTATGTTCATTACAATGGACAGGAAATCCCAATCAGTTTGTAGTATCTGCCGGAACATTGCAGCTACATGAATTCCGTCCATGCTTCATTGAGTGCAGCCACTTTACTAAGTGGTACACAATAGACACAAATGGATGAGAACACTGATAAGTGCTGACGCAGCTAAGAAAATATATGAGCACTTTTGAACTTGAATGTACTCTCATAGTAATGCAAGCTAGCAAAAACAAACACAAAAACCAAACATTAGGGGTGTCTGCTTTTATAAGGGTGTAGACTGTGTAAGTATGTTACCTCATCTCTCTTCACCACACACGCATGAGGTTGACCAGTATGGAGATATGCTGCTGCTGGTGGTGTGGGTCTCTAAAGGCCAGCAAATGTTCATTAAAGTTAGGTCCTACTTAGCTTGCTGGTCTATAATTTGAATTGAATTAAGAAGTGAAGTCATAGATACCAGGAATAGTCGTTAGGAGTTGATAAGAAATGGTGACATAAATGTTGTCAACCATAAGATAGGAAGGAGAGTTCAAGAGATAGTAATCAGCTACAAGCTCTGTAGTAGGTCATGATTCAGTAGTAGGTCATGATTCAGTAGTAGCTTCATGGATTAGTTATTTGAGTAGTGGTCTATCATTCAACCAAACATGGAATTGGTTAGATTAGTTCATCTTTAGGTTCAGGTAGATGTAGAAATAGGTCGCGGATGGGATCTAGAAATAGGTAAGGTGTAGCACACATTATCCAGGTTGAGCACTGTGCCCATGAAGTCAGTATAGGATTAAACTACGACTGAATGAGTTCAAACTAAACAACTTTTTCATGTTAATGCTGGTTGTTTCCTGTAGATCAGATCATAATGGCTGCTAGCACACCTCCAGAGAGTCGAACTCTCTCCTTGGACCTTCTAAAGACAGAAATAGACCAGCTCAAGCGACACCTTCATATAACCGGCAGTCCCTCGAAGGCCGTCCGACTCTCTGTGGAGGGGTTCCAGCTGGACACTCCCAACTTCCAGTACAGCGAGCCCTTCTACTCGCATGCATGCGGCTACAAGTTGTGTCTGCGCGTCGACCTATCTTCTAGCAGCAGTGACTCTGGCCCTCTGAGGTTCTCCATACATGCTTGTCTTATGAAGGGAGAGTTTGACACAGAATTAGAATGGCCTGTCAAGGCCAAAGTGACCATCCAGATTCAGGACCAGGGTCCGGAAGATAGCCACATTCGACGCAGTAAAACCATCTCTTGGCAGTACAAATCCAAGGGAGATCCTTTACCCATTCCTGTGATGACTGATGTGGATGCAGCCACAGTGAGGGGGGCTGAAGGCAGTCCTGTCAAGTACATTGTGAGAGGATTCATGTCCTTGCAGGCCAAGTACATGCAGTTGGAGAAGTGATGGCAGGCAGGAGTCAGTGTGTGGGCAGGGCTTCATGATGTGTGTGTGTGTGTGATACTTAGAGATTACGTGTAGAGAGTGACATTCATTCATACTTTATATCGCTTAAAATACTCTCTCGTGGTTTTTAATCCGTCTGTATTATTAAGTTGTTTGTCCAATAGAATGCAAATTACTTGATGATGTATTTGTATAGTGACTGAGTTAGTATGTTCATGAGTTGAACTGCATGTTGATGTGGATGTAACTGGTATTTAAGCTTTACCAGTCTTGTGACAGTGTGTGTGTGTGCGTGTGCAATGTTTACAAGTTAGCTTAATGCTCTTTGAAGTCATTACTGTGTCTTTCTAAAGAGATGGACAACTTCCTTAGTGAAAGTCAATGCACTGTCTTGATTAGATTCTGTATGATCTGATCTTGGCAATCATTATTTTTTGCTTACGCAACAACTGATTAATTAGCACCTGTGTGTGAACTGGATTAATTAGCACCTGTGCGTGAACTGGATTTATGGCTCAATCAAGTTCCTCGTGACAATAGTCATACCATACATGAATATTGTCATGGTGACCGCCCACCTCCGAGGCGTGACTCAGTGAATATGGAATGTGAGGAAATAGGAAAGTCACGCAGAAATATGTAGTGGATTTTATAGACCCACTTAATGCCCCTACTCTATCCCTAATTACTACTGATGTATCCCTAAGTTGGCAAGGTATTACTACTGATGTATCCCTAAGTTGGCAAGGTATTACTACTGATGTATCCCTAAGTTGGCAAGGTATTACTACTGATGTATCCCTAAGTTGGCAAGGTATTACTACTGATGTATCCCTAAGTTGGCAAGGTATTACTACTGATGTATCCCTAAGTTGGCAAGGTATTACTACTGATGTATCCCTAAGTTGGCAAGGTATTACTACTGACGTATCCCTAAGTTTTCATTACATTACTACTTGCATACTGATGGTTGTAGAGAATCCAGGCATAATAATTAAATAGAACTTGGAAGACTTAGTTTTAGTTCTTCCGTAATGTTATCGGAAGATTTAAAAATACCATGTTAAAGAATTAGTGTCATACTGTCAATTGACACACACACACACTTCCTGTTACCAGGGAACAAAAGATGTGTGCTCATGAACTGCATATCTTTGTAAAGGAAGACTTTGATTGTAGTCAAGCAAGTACTGCAAAAAAAAAAATGTGGCACAGCTTCTTTCAAAGAAACGACACCCACTTATTGTGGACTTCAGCATTAAAAATATTAGTGGGCCTAACCGTAGGTTAGGCTAGTGAACGGTAAAGATCGCTTAAAACTAGTAGTGCATTAATAGTCGCTCGCAAGCGAGACCCTTTACCTAACCTCCACGCGAAGTGGTTAGGTAAAGGGTCTAGCTCGCTAGACTGTTCCGGACTTCTACTATTCAAGTACAGCGTTAGGAATAATTGGAAACTACAGTGTGCAGAAATAAACTACACAGACATGAACTAAATGCATCAATCAATATGGATATTTACAGCAGTCATGAACACAATATGTAACATCTTGTTGGGCACTGGATAAATAATTCTGTTCAGGTAGCTCCCTGAACAACGGCTGTGTCGGAACCTCTGCTGCAGGCAACCCCTTCCCCTTACCTCTATAACTGGAGACAGCAAGTCCGGCACCCAGAAACAACAAACATTTCCATAGTAACCTTTTAATGTTTCATTCATAGTTACAATAATGCATACATTCCATCATTATCTACCCATTAGCTAGCACATCTCACTCTCTATATAAACAGACAATATCTATCATTCTTGGCTGTTCTAAAAGTAATATTTGTAACTGAGGACTTTGTCAGTAACGGAATTCATCACCGAGTCGCTCCTTCGTAGCTGCTCCCATCTTGCTGGTAACTAGAGAGTCGTCGTCCAAGCTAGCCACCAATTAACTCAACCTCAGGTCACCACTGCCATAACAGCATGGCAACCAGGCTTTTTGTATCTTTCTTTCCGGGTAAGGACCGGCAAAACGCCACTTCTTCCAGCCTCATCAAAACACCTATCGTAAACGTAAAATGCAAACACAAAAGGCTTATTCTTGTCCAGACAAGTCTTGAAGGTTTCAATGTCTTGAATTAGTCGTTGGTTTTGAGCTACAGTCCCTTTGGTTTCTTCATAGGCAGCCTGGCTTGGTTCTTCTGTTACTTTTTCTGTAATATACGGCCACAAATCTTCCGTGCAGACTCCATCGTATTTAAAAGCTTTGATGGTATCATGAATAGTGGCACTGTCGTCCATGTGTGTTTTGTTGGCCTGGCGACGAGAATTATAATAGAGAAAATGGTCTAGAAGGATCGAAACATCTTTTTGTGCCAGTTTCTTCCTCCTGTCTATTCAGCTTCACACTATAAGCAGAGCACAAGGCATTTGCTGTGCAGCTGTTGAGGTCTCCTTGATTATATATCTGGGGAACATAATCTTAGAGAAAGAGACTTCAGCTTTCTGCCCATAGCAATGACATTTTGTGGTGCTCTACTCTTCAAAGGTTGGTACACTTTAATGAAATCTCTCATCAAATGTTTCTCGAATAGCACCATAATACCTGGCCATCTTGCTACTCCTTCTTGCACAAGTAAGAAACATCTTCTTATACATATATCATAATATCTATTAGCTGATGTCATGTATAAATAAACTCAAGAAGGAACTGTATTTTTTTTTTTGTAAATCCGGTTTTGGTTTACAAACTCCAGACATTGATAGCTTCAGCTACTTTGAAAAACTTAGCTTTAGTTGCTGTAAATAGAAAATTCTACCAATGACAGTAGGTTTAATTCACTTTCTAATATTGTGACCACGTGTAGAACTGACAAACGTACGTAGCATAGCAGCTGTGTATGTTGTGAACAATATAAACGTGAGGTTTGAGCATGCGTAGTTTGATAAGGAATGAATGTGTGGAAACGTCGCAATTACTCTGAATCGCCGACTTCTCCCCCCAGATTTTCCTGAAATTTTGTGGTTACAAAAGTTATTAATTTTGACACTCCATACCGCACACACCTTTCCTGCATCATTTAGAATTCAACGTTGAATCCACATTTTTCACCAAGTTACAGCAGCGACGATTCTTAACCTAAAACGGTATTAACCGCGACGACGATTTTAACTGTGGCGACGATTTTAACTGGTGGCGACGATTCCAACCGCACCACCGAAGGACGGTACCTACCTACTATTTCCCACCACAAGATTTTATTTGAGGGGTGGGGTGGAGTTTCGGCCCACCATGTGGCAGTTTTCTTTTCCATTCGTTTTGTGAACAATTGACGTTGGGTATGGCTAATCGTGACTCTAGCAATCGGGAGGCTGTGAAGTCGGTGGAAAAGTTTTAACTAGTGCTGTGAATAAAGTATTATCGGCACCTAGCCCAGACCAGAACAAGCAAGAAGTACAGTATTCACCTCCTTCTGGTGATGATTTTGTCACACCTTGTCCTTCCCATTCTTCTGGCCGTGTATGTCCATCGAGTCCGTCAGATTCTCGACTTCACCATTCTAGGTCTGCTGCTAGTACAAGGTCTTCTGAGTATAGTTCCTCCAAGTAAGGTCTATTTTTTTTCTCAAATTAGTTGTGTAAAAATAGCTGCTGCTTATGTAATCACAAAAATGTTGTTTTGAAAATCGCTTAGCTTGTAATAGTGATGTTAATGATAATGGTGGTGTTATTGATAATTTTGAAGAGAGCAATAGTACTGTGTAGATATATTGCTATCATGAAGGACAGTAATACATCACATGTTTGGATAGTAGTAACCTGAGTAAGACAAGGGGTGCACTCACAACGCAGTGTGGCGAGCGAGCTAGCCCAGCTATACAAAATCAACCGTGGTTAGTATCAATTGTCAAATCTTTACGTTTTTATGTGATACGGGATGTCATTACGCTTGAACCAGAAGCAAACAGCCGATTGCTCGCCCAGGCAGCTCTCCAGGGTCGCTCGCCACACTCTGCAGTCTCAACTCGCATGTTTCAGATATCAATACTATTTTTGCAGGCTGTGTAATGAAAGCAACAGCCAAAACAACAACGACAGTAACAAGCAAACAAACAAACAAATTTTTTTAATAATCTTTAAAACAATTGTATTGGTCATTATAAAACTCCCTTTATTTAAGTAAAGACAGGTGATATATCATAGCCATAAAGATGCAAGTAATTTCCCATTCAGTTAGAACTTGAGGGTGTCTCCCTTGCTCTGCTTGCTCGCCAATTAAAGGGTGAGTGTACAGATTGTCAGACCAGGCTATGGGCCAATTCGTTTATGTTACTCGATTGCCAGAACCTGCAGCCGCTGGATATAATGGTGATAAAAAATTGGCGTCACACAAACATTTGGTTTCGATGTGACCCTTCATCAAGAGTTATACTGACCACTAAATATGCCACAAATATGTGTGATAGCTAGAAGGTGAAGATAAAATCTGCTTTATTGGGTTCAGGAAACGTTTTTTTCTTATGACAATATTTGGATATCTGTAGAGCTTGCTGGAAGACATTTAGGAAGAGGTGGGGTTCAAAAGGCAACTTTATCATGACAATAGTATTACTATCAGACCAATTGGTTGTAGTAAAATGTGAGCGATACTTCTATCACTGATACAAATTAGAAAAATTCAATTGTTTGAAATAGCTGTAAGTGACAGGTTATTTACATTTGTCAAAGTGGCTTTAATATAGTATTATTAGTCACATTGTTTCTGTGTTCAAGGAAAAAGCGGAAGTGTCATACTCAGCTTGCCTCCTCTGATGATGAAGAGGATAACTAAGCGCTTCCTCCTTATCCACTTCCTTATGGGCGAAAGTATGTTTGTGAGATGTGTGTTTGTGCTAATATTCATTGTGATGTATGTTGTTGTCATACTAATACATGTTTATTGGTTGGGAATGGTATGTGTGGCCATTTATTTATTTACATAAAGTGATGGGAAAGAATTGAATGAAAGTGCATTTTATGCTAACTGACTATTGCCGTTTATTTCAGTTGTTCATGCTAACTTTGGTTTTGCATCCACATCACTGTTTGTAGCCACTGGGTACACTCATAGAGATTAACTCACAGATTTTCATTCAAAATGCTTGCACGTTACTGAGTACAACTGACAAATGGAGTAAATTGTACTCAATGTATGTGGGGAAATACGGCACTCGAGTTCCACTAGTCAGACTCACACAGTCAGTGTATTATCCACTAGTCAGACTCACACAGTCACTTTATTATCCGCTTGCACAAAGAGGTATTAAATCTCATGCAGACTTGACTTCAAGAATAATATGACTGACTGAAAATGATGGCCTGTATCTGCCCTATATATTCTAACAGGTGCAGAGGCTCTAATGGAAGTTCCCAAGAACAATAACACAAAACAACAACCGACAATTACATGTTTGACATAAACACACATAGCTACTGTCTCTGTATGACATAAAATGAACAATTGGCAATCACGTTCCTGACACAAACATGTCTCTAAGAGTTAGCCTTAAATCTCTATGTGGGAGGTGTCGGATCCTGCTGAGCCCTTCCCACATGTACCCAAGTAAAAATTGCAAGTATTCTTAAAATATTTGAATATACATTTGAAAGTACTTTGCCCCATCTGTGGTGTATGTGTGCATGTGTGGTTTGTATTTATGTGCGTGTGCATGTATGCATATATGTGACCGTCTATGGGAAAATCGGGCACAACGCGGAGTATCATTTTAATTTTTTTTACAGAAATGGGCTCACCTATGTCTGAAAATATAATCCTCCAAGTTTGAAAGTCCACGCTCTAACCGTTCCCGAGATAATACACTATACATCTCCATTACGCAAGCTATAAACTTTTCAATAAAATCAAGATTTTTAGCCTCTTAGTCGTTGCTATAAGGCATGGTAGCAATGATTCCATATTCTACCGCACTCTCTGCATACTATAGGTTTTTACCGCGCATTGCGTCAAAACATCAACAAAGAGTTAT
>WLWD01001766.1_pt1 | contig 96149 bp, 116 predicted proteins | sample 6712731 | NCBI WGS metagenome assembly WLWD01 (sample SAMN12718690, study PRJNA576275) | sponge metagenome | isolation source: marine sponge | host: Mycale hentscheli | place: New Zealand: South Island, Marlborough, Capsize Point | collected 2014-11-01
CCTCTATCTTTGTGATGTGATTATAGCCTGCCAGGAAAGCTGGACTTCATTGACCATGTAGTGGGTAACCAAGGTAACGAGGAGATGGAGAGTATTGCCAGTCATTATGAAAAAACTCTTCAGTTTCATCGCTTTTGGTCCATTGATGATGACCTGGTAAGGTGTGATCAAGTAATTTTATTGAATATATTGGCAGGCGAGTGCAGCAAAGCAGGACATTATCAGGAGGGGTGTACAAATTGTGTGTGTGTGTGTGTGTGTGTGACATTGCCAACAACTAAAGACACTGACAGACCAGTGAGTGTCAAGAGAAACAACATTTACACTTTAAACTTTGGGAAGTTGATAAACACACTATGTGTGTGTTTCAGCACAAATGGCGAGTGAGCTAGCCTAGTTATATTGAACACATGTGCTGTTCCATTCACTATGGCCTTGCAAAGCAGTTGGTCCTTAGACCTACTTATGTTTACATTGTCAATCACATAACAATGCATAGCAACCTATAGGAATCACATAACAATGCATAGCAACCTATAGGAATCACATAACAATGCATAGCAACCTATAGGAATCACATAACAATGCATAGCAACCTATAGGAATTACTGCAAGGTGACACGCTACTTTGAATTTTGTGGACTCGCCCCATCGTGAATGAGTTCCTCTTCCTGACTCATTACTCATAATATATACATTATGGTTTAAAAATGGAGTGTGTATATTGACCAAATGTATTACTAAACAGTCACCAATCTGTGCTGCTGATACACACCATAAGTAAGTCCACACACACACACACACACACACACACACACACAAGGATAGATCATATATACATACAAACTAATAGACATACGTACATTCTACATATAAACACGCATACATGCAATGTACTCTTATTAATTGTGTCCTTCTGGAATAATTGCCTTCTCATGCATACTTGTTCAATAACTGCTTGCACAGCAAACAAGAATTCAATTAATATTGTATAAATTTTAAGCAGCAATTGTTTTGGTATGTTTGCTTAAAGTTCAGTTTCATTATTAGTGAACTAAACACTATCAGATGTACAAATTCAAGTCAATGATGTTGCATATATTTATATATATAATGGCTGGGCATATTAGTACCACATGTGATAGAGAAATGATTGTGATGACCATTGGGTAAAGATTGACAGACCTAGCATTTGAGTGTTAGTATATTCTTCAACTGTCATGACATGCAGCTTACACTGTCTGCAGCTTACAGTGTCTGCTGGAAGATGGCACTACTTCTATTCAGCATTCTGACAAAATACTTGAATAGCTACACTTCCAACTTGTGTGTCATCGAAGACTGTACTTGGAGTTCAAGAAAAATGGAGATACTGTAAACTTGAGGGCTTTCATATAACAGTAGGTCCTATCCCAGGCACAGGCAGAGGGATGTTCCCGGGAAGAATAAGGCACTTAAAAATTAAAAAAAAACGACACTACATAACAAGGCAGTAGGAAGTTTGTGTTTGTTGTTGTACATCTTTGTACGGTCACTGTCTGTCTGTGAGTAGTTGCCAACATGGCAGAGTGACCTGGCTCTTCTATTGTATTCTGACTCACAGTTAGAGAATATATGGTGTGTGTGTGTGTGTGTGTAGATGCATACTGAGTTCAGTGCCCTACGGTCTGTAGTTGTGACCAACTGGGACGAGACTATCAAAATGCCTCTTAACGAGCCAGCCCCTGCCAAGCGGAAGAGTCAGATTCAGGAGTACATAGACTATTATGGTTCCGCAGGAGTGCAGCACATTGCACTGAATACTTCTGATATTATTAGTGCAGTAAGTCAGGGTGTGTGGGAAGGTGGGGGGAATAGGTATGGGAGTGGTGTGTGTGTGTGTGTGCAAAGAATTTGTGAAGGGTCAGTTTTGTTGGAAGTGGGCGTGCTGTAGCACTTCAACATGAAATATGAGCAGCACCAGAATCTTGTTGTCCAATGACTCATCCTTACCAGTCCTAACCTCAATGTCGTAAAGTGTTAATTGAGGAACAGTAGAACTTGTTTGTAGAACTGTTTTGGCTAGTGCTAATGGTATTAAAGTGGTTCTCAGCCATTGGTATTTTACACGTTGTTCTTCAGTTCTTTCTGACTGTGTGCTTGTGTAATGTTCTGTGTGGTTCTCTGGTTGAAAATGGTATTTAACACATGTTAGTGTGAGACTTGCTCTTCACTGGCATGTGTACCCAGTGGCCTCCATTGGCTGTTCTAAAGCCTGGCTGGTATTGTAATGCACTTCTACAGTCATTGTAAACCAATCCACTATTAATACTCTGTCTTCCTAAAGTTGCCTCGTATGAAGAAACCAGTACTACTTTTTCCCACCGTTTGATAAGAACTGGTCCATAGTATTAAGACTAGCATTCAGATGTTCACATAGTTGGTCATTGTGATCACAGAGGACCGATTCTCTTGCTGTCCTGTTGACTTACAAGTCACATGATGAACCATAACTAATGTTTATGCTGTGTTATGAATGTATTGTCACTGTGTTGTGTCTAACTCGTTCTAGAACCTGCATTGTTCATGTACTGCATTAAGTGAATTTTCTAATTACTAAAACACTTGCTGGCTGACTCAATACAATTAAAAGAATTTTGCATTCTATTTGCATGTGTAGATATTAAGTGTTGAGTATATGTGTATATACTGATGAGCATGCATTGTTTGTTGTTGTTGTTGTTGTTGTTGTTGTTTTTTGTTGTTGTTGTTGTTGTTTGTGTGTGTGTCAGATTACCAATTTGAAGGCCAATGGTTTAGAGTTCATGAGTATCCCTGACTCGTACTATGACCAGCTCCGGGAGAAGCTCAAGACAGCAAAAATCACAGTAGCCGAAAATATTGACACTGTGAGTAGACAGGGGGAGGGGTTGGGCTAAGACCTTGGTATCTAGTACACTAACAACATTTTGTTGGTATGACTACCATCTTCTTGAATGTATCTCACGGCTAAATAAATCATTTCTATAATTATTGTTCGCACAAAATGGGAAGTTGTTGTTTAGAGGTTGTCTGTTAGAACAGTGCTCACACGTGGTTTCCTAGTGTTTGTTCAATGAAGTGTGTGTGTGTTTCTGTAGCTTCAAAAACTCAAGATCTTGGTGGACTTTGATGACAATGGCTACCTACTCCAGATTTTCACCAAACCTATGCAAGATCGACCCACACTCTTTCTGGAAGTCATTGAACGCCATAACCATTGTGTGAGTATACCAAGATTATACAGAGTGGGTTATGTGAATATACTGAAGTGTGTGAGTATACTGAGATTATACAGAGTAGGTTGTGAGTATACTGATATTATACAGAGTAGGTTGTGAGTATACTGATATTATACATAGTAGGTTGTGAGTATACTGATATTATACAGAGTAGGTTGTGAGTATACTGAGATTATACAGAGTAGGTTGTGAGTATACTGATATTATACAGAGTAGGTTGTGAGTATACTGATATTATACATAGTAGGTTGTGAGTATACTGAGATTATACAGAGTAGGTTGTGAGTATACTGAGATTATGCAGAGTGGGTTATGTGAATATACTGTATACTGAAGTGGTTAGTGTGTCCCGAATATGCCGAGGTGATTTACTGAATTATTGTGAAGATGTACTGTGAGAAATGATTACCTGATACTTAAAATGTGAGCATTAATGCAACTAATTACACATGACAGTGGTTATAATAAATCTGCTAGTGTTTTCTGTACTTTACATCATTGGCTAGTCAAAACCATTTCTGAATATTATCTGTGTGTGTGTTGTAGGGATTTGGAGCTGGTAACTTCAAGTCTCTGTTTCAGGCCATTGAAGCTGATCAGAATGCAAGAGGAAACTTGTAACAAGCAAACTAGAAGAAATTGTTTATACCACATTAATGTAAACTAATGTTATTTTTGTCCTTTTAAAAATATTAATGAATGAAATCTCAAAACAAGAGTAATGGAATAATTTACTGTCTCTGGTAAAACAAGAGCAGTAAACAATGAATACAAATATCTAAACAATGCTTCTAAACAAGCCAAACATGTATAAACATAAAAATAACTCAAGTTTAGCTCACAACAAAGCCAAGTCACAGCAAATCAATCTGCAACAGCAGGAATACTAGCTAATTAGCACCAAGAGCTGCCACTATTGGAGTCTGAGTTTGGGACATGCTGGTCTCACAAGTCTGGTACACCATGCCATTGTACACCACTTCCTTCTTGGGTGCCTTCTGCAACTCGTCAATGAGCTCTTGCATGCTATATGCAAACCACGGGGCTTGTTTCTTCACCACATCGCGTATGACATTCCCTCCAAAGCCAATAAAGCCATCCTGTAGCAAATGTATCAACATGAAATAATCCTCGTCGTAATACTGACAGTAATGAGGTACTTACAGCAGGAGGGTAAGCCTCCATGTCAGTGGCTCCATCTCCTATCATAACAATCCTAGCAACACAGCAGAGGAGGTGGGTCAACTCATTCAACTTTCGAGTTACTGATAAGACTTACTTCCGATGTTTCACTTTCAGTTTCTCCATGACGCGGGCCTTTCCACCAGACCTGCAAGTTAGTTCAGCCTCATCAAAGCCAACATATTTTCCTGCAAAAATGACAAAAAAAGTGAAAGCGTGTAACGCATGTACCTTGCACACATGATGTGTACAGGAAGGAAACAGTCTATTCAACTGCTGAATGAGCACAAAAACTAACTGCTCAAACACCAGACATGCATCAATTGCCAAAAATCCAATGATAATAGAATATAGTGGGTTGCCTATAAAAGACCATAGAAGGGTGTGTGGAAAACCCACAACCATGAATATGGTTAAGTCATTGTGCCCCAAATCTGAGTCATCCTGTTTTGTAGTGTATGCTACCACACAGAGGTGACCTTAACACAATGACTTTGGTATGGGTTACACTTTGCTGCTGGCCATTGTTGATTGATCAACCGTCAACAGAAGCCAATACAATGGAAGGTGACTCCAAAATAATTCCAATTACTAAATTCCATGGGATTACCCACTTGAGAAGGGAGTACAGTATTTAACATCCAGAGTAGAAGTTGCTCAACTCCCACACAATACATTCACTCACCATCTTGGAATAACAGTCTGTTTGCAAAAATGTTCTTTTTGGGAATTCCCAAATACTCTGCCAGTGGTTCTATGAGAGATCGAAAGCCTCCAGACACAAGATAAACTGAAGTCTTCCGACTGAGCAGCAAAGACACCAATTCACTAAACACGTGTGACATAGAGTAATAAAACCATACACAGTTCTATCTTTATCGACTCACGGGATGCCAGGAGTCAGGATTTCTTCAGGGTTCTTGGATTCAATGAAGTCACTCAGTTGTTGCTGAGTAATATTAATGATGTCCAATCGCATCTTCAGCGCTTCCTGAAAAGTCACCGAACCTCCCATGGCTTTCCTTGTCCTAAATTCATACCACACACCCAACACTTCTAATCAATTTCATGACTCTAATTTGATACTAAAATTAGATTCAAAGACAGTTCTCAGCATGAATGCTATCTCTAATCAACATTCATGATACAGACTCCCAGGGAGTGACACATACAGCTAGCAAAATTGGCTGGAGCACACACTTACATTTCTTTCACCTCCGCTCCAGCTCCACAAAATTTAGCCATTTCATCAATGCCTTCTTCTTTAATCAGAGTGCAGTCTACGTCAAAGCACACAGCATCCGCCCCCCTCCATGTAAGCCTAGCTTTCATTTCGTTTGCCATTTTTTTCTGTTGCTACCGTTGGGTTTAGTTCGCTGTTCCTTTACTAAAGTTTTGTTAATGCTGGGTACATCTAGGGACAAAGAAATATCCCAAGAATGTTAAAAGTACTTCTATAAGAAGTAAAAACTAAAGAAAATGAACAGGGTACGTGGTCCTGTTCAAGCACTATCAATAATTTCCAAGGTGACCTTTTTATTGGGCGGACAACTTCTTATATAAAGAGTTCTATATTGTGGGTGTGGTCAGCAAAGGGCACACTGTGGACACGTGCTGGGCGGTGAAGTGTATTTAAATCATCCTATGATGAGTAATCGGTAATTAATAGTCAATGTGGGCGTGCCTCTACGCCCAGTAAAATTGGGGCGTCCTTATAAACAAAACCACAAAAATGGAAGGATTGCAACTCTTTACCGACCTCAACCAGGCTATAACCCACGATGATATCATTAGTAAGTCCGGTATAAATAAACATAAATAAAATAATAATAAAAGGCATCATTATGTGCTTTTTTAGAAATAGGAGAAATTCTGCAGCACAAAGTCGAGACCACAGCCGAGGAGAACAAACAGAAAGCTATCAGAGCAACAGAAGATATAGTTAGAAGAGAAGAAGGTCTAAGACTTGACCAGGAGTTAACTAAAGCTTCGGAAGAATGGAAAAAAGAAAGGCAGCAAATCTATCTTGAAGCCCACCACAACCAATTGAGAGCCATTGCAAAGGAAACTGCTATTCTAGAGAAACAACTTAGAAGAGAGTTTAAGGATGAACTTGCAAAAGTCAAAGATGAATGTCAGAAAGAATTAGAGAGGGTGATTGAAGAGACTTGGAAAGAAGCTGACCAAGTCAAAACTGATGCAATAGCATTCACAAGGCGTGAAGAACAAGCACTTGCTCAAGAAAAAGCAAAAAAAGTAGCTCAAGAAGTCGAACAAGAAAAACAAAGAGAGAAAAAGGAAGCTGAGGAAGTTAAGGCTAAGGCTCTGGCCGATCAAGCTGAAGCTTTAAACACCCTGTATAAACAATCTCTAGCTGAGAAAGAACAAGAAATGAATTTATTATTTAACCAAAGAATGCGTGATTTACAAAACCAGCACGATGAAGAAATGGACAGGGTTCAGAGTGAACTGAAGGAGCAGTTAGCTTCCAATGAGTCTCTCACGAGTCGCCTCACAGAGACAACCAACTCCAGAGACACATGGAAAGAAAAGCATGACAGAGTAAAGAAAGAATTTTCTGACTTCCTTGACAGCTGCCCAGGATTCAGAGGAGAATTCATTTTAAAGTGACACCTCATGCCTTTATCCATTTATACCATTTAATAATAAGAAAAAAGAATGAGAAAAAAGAAAACAAAAGTAAAAATATTGATCATAAAAGAACATGTGAAATTTGGCAATTGACACTCTAGTATGTGCTGGTGAGTTTGAAGTGATATCAATTAGCACTGCGGCACCTAGAGCCACAGTTGGCACAGAATCCACTGGGGTCCTCGTAACACATCTTGTCACATGACACACAAACAGATAGATTGTCCATCGATTCCTGCACATCTATAGCTGAAGGGCTGCCACTTTTAGATAGTTTTAGCTGAGGGGAAGAAATGGGGGTTTTCATGCTTGGCGCAACAGTTGGTGACTGATCTCTGTGCAAGTCGATGGCTTTCATTAAGTGACCTATGTTGCCTTTAAAAGAAGAGGATCGGCTTTGATTTGATGAATCTGGTCTTTTTTCTGCCCATGTTTCTGCAGACTGTAAAGGTGTTGGGTGTCTGGCGCTAAATGTAGAGTGATGGCTCAAACTTGAGTTAGTTGCCGTGTGCATGCTATCTCCTGCTTTCTTCCAGTTCTCTTCCAACTCGTCAATCACATTGCTCTGCCAGAGTCTAATAGGCTTCTTGAATTCCTACAACAACAAGATAAACAACAACAACAACAATATTAATAATACCTTAGTCAGATTGAAATTCATTTAACACAAAAGTCAGTTGGAATTTTGAAAGCAAAAAATTAACAATAATTGAATTTCTGATTTCAGGCGGAGCAAAGTGATAGCTTAAGAACACTTTAATAGATTTATTAATAATAATAAAATAAAATAATAATATAATATTAACAGCAATGATCACACAGCTATTTAAGTCAATTGTGTAAGATGCTGACCTTTTTCCTATGAACCATGTTCTCTGTCTTTTCCTTCACAGCTTTTTTGAGGTTCAGATACCTGAGATCACTGTTTTGCTCTTCAAGGAGACATATTCTAACAGTGTTGGCATTGATCTGATTCTGTGACATTCTCCGTGCTACCAATGCAGTGATGTGATCAGAATAGCTACTGTCAGTACGCCAAACATACGGATAATCCATCAGCAGCCTAGAAGATGAGGAATAAAAGTGTCAGTGGAGAGAGAGAGAGTGAAGAAACTCTTATTATCAGGATCACACTTTTTATACCATCATTATTTTATTATTGGGCGAGCGAAGCGAGACTCTTACTAACGAGTCTCAATTGATTCTGGTATATATACATACATACATACATACATATATATATATTATATGGCAAAGTTTAAATAGGTCAATGCATGTCCACCCCCGGAGGCAGCTTAAAAATGTAAACATTAGCGTGGGCGCAAGAAATTTAGGAGAAGACTTCAAAATAATGCCAGAAAAAAATAAAGACAAAAATCTACGGAGACAGATGTTCACAGTTAGGTCTTACAAACTTAGCGGAGTTCATTTTCTATTCTATTATAGTGGCAGTGATAAGTCACCTTGGTTAATACGCTGTTTGTGATAGCAGAATCCTTTGGTTTAGCAATCCTTACCTGTCTCAGAAATTTGATTGCTTACCCTTAGAAAATCAATTGCCCAATAGTCAAGTCGCGAAGAAAATATGGTGTGTAAGTTTTGTGCTGGTATATCCAGTGATCAAGTGTATATGTGTGTACAAGTGTTGTGTGTTGCTAAAGAATAGCACAATAAATTAAACAAAAACATTCAACTAACAAATAAATATTATAACCGCTAGCATTCAAATTTGAATTTCAGTCAGACCAGCTCACTCGCCATTTGTGCTGTAGCACTTCACTCATTGTATTATTATTCTTATTGTCGTTAAAATTTAATCCTATAGTTACCTGCAATTATTCTTTTCCAATTCCAATTGATGCTTGGCCTCATCCAAGGAGACTTGAACAGAGGCCAGCTGAACTGATAAATCCTTTTGCTCAACAATGGACTTACTCAGCTTCTCCTACAATAGATATATATGCATCACCAGCATTCACAGGATATAGCTGGTAAAAGGCACCTAAAAGTAGTCTTTTCAAATGCTAAGTCAGTGTTGCAGTAGTACAAAACAAATGTATGATAAACTCACATCCTTATCTTTGTACTGAAGCTGAAGTTCCTCGTTGCTCAAGCTCAGTACATCCACTTCTTCCTGCAACTTCTGTCTCTGCTCTCTGATCTTTGCTGTCTCCTCTTTCAGAGCTGTGCACTCCTGGTCTAGCTGATCCAGTTGAGTCAGCAGAGCTAATTGTCTCTTCTTTGTTGTCTGTTCCACCAAACCAATACAAATATGATCCACTCTTGTAATATAGCACAACATACACACACACTACCTTGTGTTTGTCTTCTAAAGACTCGATGTACACTTTTGATTTCTTCAGTTCCACTTGTTGGTGGTCCACCACACTATGGATCATGTCCATCTTAGAAGTCAATAAGGAGATTTGCTCTTCAGCATTAACCCTCTTTCTTTCCAGTTCTTTTTCTCTATCATTTGCCAGATTTAATTCTGTCTCCACTTGATGAGAGTGAGCCCCTGAATTAAAGAAAATAATAATAGAGCTCTTTTCATTGGTTGCAGGTGATGGTAATGAGTGGGTTTGTTTGGGGAAGGAGGCAAGAAGGAGTTTAAAACAAGAACAGAGGTGCAAGAGTAGAATAAGGAGGGACATATCTATTGGGAGGGACATATCTATTGAGAGGGGCATATCTATTGGGAGGGGCATATCTATTGGGAGGGGCATACCTATTGGGAGGGGCATATCTATTGGGAGGGGCATACCTATTGGGAGGGGCATATCTATTGGGAGGGGCATATCTATTGGGAGGGGCATACCTAGGGAGTGGCTATGAGAGAGAGGAAGTAAGGGAAAGTACTAACTCAAATCGGCCAATGAAGAGCTCAACTGTCCGATTTCTTCTCTACTAGATGCAATCTTAGTTTGGAGTTCATTGTTAGCATTTTCCAGTTCTGCTCGGATTGTAGTCAAATTTTCTATAGATTCTGAAAAATTTGTGGTAATTTCTGTTACAGCAGCATCGTGGTTGGTTTTGCTTTCAATGATGGCCACCTGCAGAGAAGTATCAATACAGCTATACATAAGGAAACAACAAACACTGCAAAACAATAGAAAAAATATTGCCTGAATAGAAATCATGAAGCTCATTTTTCGTTCCCTATCAACTAAAAAAGATGTAATAGGTACAGTATTGAACCTTGGGTTATAGGGGACTCCAATTGGTGTGATACTTAATAGCTAGGCACTGACTCCGGGAGAACTACCTTTCTAAATGGTTCCAGAGGTACTAGGCTGTAGCAGTCTGAGCATAGTGAGGGGTCTACTTAGGGCCTGAGGGACCCTCGTTACAATAGTTCATGAAGGCTGGACAATGCCTAACTCATTTAAAACATAGCAATCGTTCCTAACAGCACAATTGATAGTAAAGTGCATCATGTAGCGAATTTAGAAAGAACGTAGTGATCATTCCTAACAACACAATAGGAGCCCGCTATCACAATAAAAATACACCAGCTATGTTCTAAATGAATACAAATCTGAATAAACTCCTACAGCACAGATAAGCATGCTACATGGAGCTTTATACTATTTGTCATGTATAAGAACTCAACTTTCAGCTGCTAGTATAAATTGAAGAATAATCTAGTACTTTGTGTAAATGTAGCTTGGAGGAAGGGAGGGAGGGGGGTGGGGTTATAGGACTAGCCTATACAATGGAGCGCCAAGTAAGCGGTAAACTCGGGTTAGCAAGGAGAACTTTGTTAGACTAGTTCATATTTCCCTCAAATCAAGACTCTCTGACTCCCTCACTGAGCATGGCCCAGCAAGTGATTAAGCGTGGGTGACAGTGTGAGTGCACGCATGGCTTATATGTTGCGCGTGTGTGCGTATGTGACAAATCAAGTATCTCTGAAAGCCACAACTCATAACATCACAATTACATACACATCTTCTATAACATACTAGAAAATCCCTCCCTCCCTCTTACATCAACCACAATAAGATTCCTATCGTAATATTAGATACATCAATCAATGACGTTCCTATTTTCACTAGTTCTATCACAAATGCAAACCTTCAAGGTGGCAACCTCATCAAGTAAACGGTTGTTTTCAACTCTTATGGAATCCATTTTGCTACCAATGCCGTTCTTCTCTGCCGTGAGCAGGACCATGGTGTCGTGCAGCCTGGCCCTCGAGCTGCTGAGTGACTCCATATCTGTCCTGAGAGCAGATCGCCACTTGCTCAAGTCTAACTCTCCATGCTTCAACATGGCCGTCCAGTCTGTCAGCCCCAGCTCAGAGCATAGCTTCAGCTTGCCGCATTCATTGACAACAAGGCTTACCGACTCCATCAGTGTTTGGTGCGTAGTCACGCAGTTCTTGCAGAGGATGAAGGAAGTGTTTGTAGTTTGTGTTGAAGAAGAGGCCACACTGCCGCTGCCTTGTGGTGAGTAAGACTTGGTATGAATGGTGACATTGTTTGTTAGGCTTTCTCCTGCCATTTTGGAGTTCTCTGGGGCCATTCCTGTGTTGTGTGTACTTCCATGATGTGACTGTTGACACACCTTCAACTCCCTTTGGGACTCTGCAATCTAATCACAAATATGTAACTGAAAGCTATACTCAACTTTCACTGCCAAAAATAAAATATTTTTGTTAAAGTTATGTTTGTCTGTCTCCATTATATAATGCAACAATGGAGACCACATCGTTACCTACAGGTAGTCTGAGTGTTTGTGTAGACTTCGGTATGATGGAATACAATGTTGAATTGAGTAGCTTCATTTTATTTGGCTTCCACCCCCCCCCCCCCCCCACCCTTCCGTTGCCAACACACTGTGAGCTGGGCCACAAATGAGAAAACATCAATTCCCAAATTAAATTAAGGGGCAGTGCATCCTCTCATAGCTCACTCACTGAGAGGAAGTGCTCATAATTTCAATATAAAAATTGTATTCTCTTTAATTATAATTGGCAAACAAGCAAAACCAATTGGACAATCTCTCTGTGCTAAATGTTCAATACGTTCCTTCTTCTTTTACGTAAATAGTCTGAACCTATTATGCAAATTTCTATTAGCCACTTTTTTGTTCTGCAACAACCAAACCTTGTTTCAGGCAGTGTGGATCCAAGGGGTGTACATAACTTTTAAATAGGCTATATATTTCATCTTCATGCACAGTTACTACCATAAATCACCAACAGCCAATTTGAAGTTTGAAAACCTTACTAAAGAGTCACTAGAACTTTCCACCCTTCAAATTCCATGTATTTATTACTCTACTCTTCAGCAGCAGTGAACACCAGCAGCTGTGGTACCACACTTGCCAGAGAGTGCATGGATCAGCAGTGAACACCAGCAGCTGTGGTACCACACTTGCCAGAGAGTGCATGGAGCAGCAGTGAACACCAGCAGCTGTGGTACCACACTTGCCAGAGAGTGCATGGAGCAGCAGTGAACACCAGCAGCTGTGGTACCACACTTGCCAGAGAGTGCATGGAGCAGCAGTGAACACCAGCAGCTGTGGTACCACACTTGGAGCAGATAAACTTACCCGTTCAGGGTGTCCACTCATTTGTTGTTAAAATCTAAGAGTAAGCATGTCGACTGACTTTTTCTTTTTGTTCATGAGTATCACTCGTTAAATGAAGCAGATTTAAAATCAAAGCTGACTGCACCATGAGAGAGAGAGAGAGTGAATAAAATAAGTACAGATGGATGAGCAGGATAGGCTTTTGGAAAATTAAAAAATATATATTGCAGTTGCCTAATTGAATTTTGCTAGCTTGGCTAGTTCATTCAGCACCTCTGAGTTATCCAGCTCTCCACTAGAATCATTTTCACAGCGAGTGAGTGCAAAAAAAAGTGAATTATGTTGATTGGTTCGTGGCAAATTTGAGCACATAGCAATGACAGATGTGACTATTTGATATTTGGCACTTGGAAGTCCCCATCTTTGATTTTATCACTGGCTGGATAGTACACTCACTTCAGAGAATGTATAGATATCTTTTATTGCTAATTTTGTTTTATCTTGGCACATTAAACTAATTGAATTTTGTTTCTTCTGCTGGCTGCTTTGATTCCAATGATTGAAGAATGAATTAATGAACACATTAATGAATGAATTGCTGGATGAACTAGACTATAGCTACAATTTGAAGTTTTAAGTTCTTTTTTTTTTTGCTGTTGTTTTTTTGTTTTGTTTTTTGCAAAATATTACTCATACATACCTCATCTTTCAATGATTTTATCTTGATAGAATGCTTCAGAGCACACTTGATAATTTTCTTCACAGCGGACCCAAGAGTCAGAGCTGAAGTAGGCGTCCTGTGGCTGGAGGAGGAGCTCTCCAGCAACTCAGTGATATTTTGAACCAGAAATAATAGCCTGCAAAAAGAGCAAATTTTAATGTAGAAACATGCATCATTTCAGTCATCCAACCTATCAATAATGAGCTCCAGCACGAAAACATGGCTGTTTGCAGTCTCAGGAATTTTCTCAAGGTGTTCTTCAATATTCACAGAGTGTGCGAGTTTTTCAGGAAAGCGCCAAGAAGGCACTTGCAGTGGGCCAACTTTTCCACTGAGCTCTGCGCAGCTTTGCACCACTTTCAGCAAATCGTTATTTAAAGCTTCCATGGAATCCATAAAAAAAATGCCCAACATAAATTGCCTCTAAATAGACCGCATCAAAAATAAAAGCGGGGATTGGGCTGGGTTTTGAAGCTCTTATCAGCTGATAAGAGTTTGGGAGTGCCCCAAAACCGCTACCCTTGTGAGGTTCTTGGACGGTGTGGAGTTGCTTGTGTGTTGGGTCATGGAAGTTGGGAACCTCTGGTTGATACCTTTGAGCTTGCTCTTCAATTCTGGACTCTTCTGGTTACAGAAACACTACCTCGTCAAGTGGTATTGTAGACGTTTCCTCGCTGAGTCGGTCGTACTCGAGTGTGACTTAAACAACAACAGAACAAATTCGAATGCCAATGGATTTGGAGCGGGTTCCAATGGCCACTGTAGTAATGGCAAGGGCGTTAACAATTCTGAACTGAAAGTGCCATGCAAGAAAAAGACTGTAACAGATGGGGATATATCAGCAGTGTCAATGGAGTAAGCCAAGCTGTTCTACAACAGTGTCTTGGTCATAACTTATCCTTAATGCAATCTTATGTCTATTCAGAAATGTTGGCTCTGTTATTGCTGGCATCACTGCTCTTGTGAGCTGGGTTGTCATGTTTGAAACAAGGCATGACATTGTATATGGCAGGTGAGACATAAAATGAGAGGGCAGAGTCAAGTACTTTGACATGCTGTACATTGTTGAAACAATGGAAACATCGTAATTGTAGAAGAATTAAAATACATAAATTCACATTTAGCAACATACATACTTTGAATATTTTTCTCACAAGTCTCGAGCGTGATTTTTTTCTCCTTTCTCATGCAGGTCTTCCATATTGATTCCGTGGTGTCACATAGCTGGCTGGTATTTTGTTATAGATCTCTACAACATGTACGATAGTGTCTACCTGAGGAAGAACCTTGCCACAAAACCCTTGAGGGCGAGGCTGGCCTATTTTGTGAGGGACAAACTTCCCTTTGTTTTGCACCATGTTATACTCTTTATCTTTGGTTACACCATTGTGGTGGTAAGTGGGTCATGGTTAAACACACAATTGTGCTAGGTTGAGTAGGTCCTTGAAATTGGAATTGTTTTTGTTTGTTTGTTTTGGGAAAGTTGTGGTGTAAAAGTTTTTTTGAAGGTGCTATTTTTAGAATTTTAGCTACGTAGGTGAAAGCGGAAATGTTCTGAAGGACATGCCAATTTGTTATTCTTTGACAATGTATGTTTACACTGGAGCAGGGCGGCTACAGTGTAGGGTGTTTTGGTACTGGTGGCATTGTTTGGTGAACAGAACAATGGGTGTGGTTCTTGACTCTGAAATCTAAAGGGTAAACACCTGGGCTTCCTGAGCTATGATTTTATTTAAAGCACATAAAAAATATTTAGTAATGAATTTTTGTGTATTTAAAAATGAAACTGAATATTTGTACCAAGTGTTTAGACAAGTAAGAACATGTGTATTGCATGTGACTAATGCATTAGTATTTATGCCTTGTGTACATTACTATGACTGCCCCAGACAGCGATCCTTGGGAGGAGTTTTAATCGCATATTGGAATGACTGTTAGCTCTTCTGTGTATGCTCCAGATGGTAAAAACAGTGACAGAACTCTAAATGTCATGTTAAAGAACTATTGTAATAAGACTTGTCAAAACTAACGTGATATCAACATGATGTGACATGGCAGTCTCTCACCCAATGGTTACTTATCTCTCACCAACTGCTTACCTTGTCTCTCTCCCACTTGTTCCTGGTGTCTATCACCCTCTTGTTCCTGGTGTCTCTCACCCACTTGTTCCTGGTGTCTCTCACCCACTTGTTCCTGGTGTCTCTCACCCTCTTGTTCCTGGTGTCTCTCACCCACTTGTTCCTGGTGTCTCTCACCCACTTGTTCCTGGTGTCTCTCACCCACTTGTTCTCTGGTGTCTCTCTCCCTCTTGTTCCTGGTGTCTCTCCCCACCCACCCACTTGTGTCTCTGGTGTCTCTCACCCACTTGTTCCTGGTGTCCTCTCACCCACTTGTTCCGGGTGTCTCCTCCCTCCTGTTCCTGGTGTCTCTCACTCTTGTTCCTGGGTGTCCTGGTGTCCTCACCCACTTGTTCCTGGTGTCTCTCACCCACTTGTTCCTGGTGTCTCTCACCCACTTGTTCCTGGTGTCTCTCACCCACTTGTTCCTGGTGTCTCTCTCCCACTGTTCCTGGTGTCTCTCCCTCTTGTTCCTGGTGTCTCTCACCCACTTGTTCCTGGTGTCTCTCTCCCTCTTGTTCCTGGTGTCTCTCACCCACTTGTTCCTGGTGTCTCTCACCCACTTGTTCCTGGTGTCTCTCACCCACTTGTTCCTGGTGTCTCTCACCCCCTGTTCTGTTCTCTCTCTCAACCCACTTGTTCCTGTGTCTCTCTCCCATGGTTCTGGTTTCTCTACCTCTTTTTTTTCCTGGTGTCTCTTCACCCTCTTGTTCCTGGTGTCCTCTCACCCACTTGTTCCTGTGTCTCTCACCCACTTGTTCCTGGTGTCTACACCCCACTTGTTTCCTGGTGTCTCTCACCCCTTGTTGCCGGTGCCCTCTCCCCCCTCACCCACTTGTTCCTGTTGTCTCCTCCCCCCCCTTTGTTCCTGGTGTCTCCTCTCTCCCACTTGTTCCCGGTGTCTCCTCACCCACTTGTTCCTGGTGTCTCTCTCCCCCCCCACTGTGTCCTGGTGTCTCTACCCTCTTTGTTCCTGGTGTCTCTCACCCACATTGTTTTCCTGGTGTCCTCTCACCCACTTGTTTCTGGTGTCTCGCACCCACTTGTTCCTGGGTTGTCTCTCACCCACTTGTTTCCTGGTGTCTAAATGACCCTTTGTTTCCTGGTGCTCTCACCCTCTTGTTCCTGGTGTCTCTCACCCACTTGTTCCTGGTGTCTCTCACCCACTTGTTCCTGGTGTCTCTCTCCCTCCTGTTCCTGGTGTCTATCACCCTCTTGTTCCTGGTGTCTCTCACCCACTTGTTCCTGGTGCCTCTCACCCACTTGTTCCTGGTGTCTCTCACCCACTTGTTCCTGGTGTCTCTCTCCCTCCTGTTCCTGGTGTCTCTCACTCTTGTTCCTGGTGTCTATCACCCTCTTGTTCCTGGTGTCTCTCACCCACTTGTTCCTGGTGCCTCTCACCCACTTGTTCCTGGTGTCTCTCACCCACTTGTTCCTGGTGTCTCTCACTCACTTGTTCCTTGTGTCTCTCACCCACTTGTTCCTGGTGTCTCTCACCCACTTGTTCCTGGTGTCTCTCTCCCACTTGTTCCTGGTGTCTCTCACCCACTTGTTCCTGGTGTCTCTCACCCACTTGTTCCTGGTGTCTCTCTCCCTCTTGTTCCTGGTGTCTCTCACCCACTTGTTCCTGGTGTCTCTCACCCACTTGTTCCTGGTGTCTCTCACCCACTTGTTCCTGGTGTCTCTCACCCACTTGTTCCTGGTGTCTCTCACCCACTTGTTCCTGGTGTCTCTCTCCCTCCTGTTCCTGGTGTCTCTCACTCTTGTTCCTGGTTCTCTCACCCACTTGTTCCTGGTGTCTCTCACTCTTGTTCCTGGTGTCTCTCACCCACTTGTTCCTGGTTCTCTCACCCACTTGTTCCTGGTGTCTATCACCCTCTTGTTCCTGGTGTCTCTCACCCACTTGTTCCTGGTGTCTCTCACCCACTTGTTCCTGGTGTCTCTCACCCACTTGTTCCTGGTTCTCTCACCCACTTGTTCCTGGTGTCTCTCACCCACTTGTTCCTGGTGTCTCTCTCCCACTTGTTCCTGGTGTCTCTCTCCCTCTTGTTCCTGGTGTCTCTCACCCACTTGTTCCTGGTGTCTCTCACCCACTTGTTCCCGGTGTCTCTCACCCACTTGTTCCTGGTGTCTCTCACCCACTTGTTCCTGGTGTCTCTCTCCCACTTGTTCCTGGTGTCTCTCTCCCACTTGTTCCTGGTGTCTCTCACCCTCTTGTTCCTGGTGTCTCTCACCCACTTGTTCCTGGTGTCTCTCACCCACTTGTTCCTGGTGTCTCTCACCCACTTGTTCCTGGTGTCTCTCACCCACTGTTCCTGTTGTCTCTCTCCCACTTGTTTCCGGGTTGTCTCTCTCCCCTTGTTCCTGGTGTCTCTCACCCTCTTGTTCCTGGTGTCCTCTCCCACTTGTTCCTGGTTGTCTCTCTCACACTTGTTCCGGTGTCTTCTCACCCCCGTGTTCCTTGTTTCTCTCACCCAATTGTATCCTGGTGTCTCTCACCCACTTGTTCCTGGTGTCTCTCACCCACTTGTTCCTGGTGTCTCTCACCCACTTGTTCCTGGTGTCTCTCACCCACTTGTTCCTGGTGTCTCTCTCCCACTTGTTCCTGGTGTCTCTCACCCACTTGTTCCTGGTGTCTCTCACCCTCTTGTTCCTGGTGTCTCTTGTTCCTGGTGTCTCTCACCCACTTGTTCCTGGTGTCTCTCACCCACTTGTTCCTGGTGTCTCTCACCCACTTGTTCCTGGTGTCTCTCACCCACTTGTTCCTGGTGTCTCTCTCCCACTTGTTCCTGGTGTCTCTCACCCTCTTGTTCCTGGTGTCTCTCTCCCACTTGTTCCTGGTGTCTCTCACCCTCTTGTTCCTGGTGTCTCTCACCCACTTGTTCCTGGTGTCTCTCACCCACTTGTTCCTGGTGTCTCTCTCCCACTTGTTCCTGGTGTCTCTCACCCACTTGTTCCTGGTGTCTCTCACCCACTTGTTCCTGGTGTCTCTCGCCCACTTGTTCCTGGTGTCTCTCTCCCACTTGTTCCTGGTGTCTCTCACCCACTTGTTCCTGGTGTCTCTCTCCCACTTGTTCCTGGTGTCTCTCACCCTCTTGTTCCTGGTGTCTCTCACCCACTTGTTCCTGGTGTCTCTCACCCACTTGTTCCTGGTGTCTCTCACCCACTTGTTCCTGGTGTCTCTCACCCACTTGTTCCTGGTGTCTCTCTCCCACTTGTTCCTGGTGTCTATCACCCTCTTGTTCCTGGTGTCTCTCTCCCACTTGTTCCTGGTGTCTCTCACCCTCTTGTTCCTGGTGTCTCTCACCCACTTGTTCCTGGTGTCTCTCACCCACTTGTTCCTGGTGTCTCTCACCCTCTTGTTCCTGGTGTCTCTCACCCACTTGTTCCTGGTGTCTCTCACCCACTTGTTCCTGGTGTCTCTCACCCACTTGTTCCTCCTGGTGTCTCTCTCCCTCCTGTTCCTGGTGTCTCTCACTCTTGTTCCTGGTGTCTCTCACCCACTTGTTCCTGGTGTCTCTCACCCTCTTGTTCCTGGTGTCTCTCACCCACTTGTTCCTGGTGTCTCTCTCCCACTTGTTCCTGGTGTCTCTCTCCCACTTGTTCCTGGTTCTCTCACCCACTTGTTCCTGGTGTCTCTCACCCACTTGTTCCTGGTGTCTCTCACCCACTTGTTCCTGGTGTCTCTCTCCCTCCTGTTCCTGGTGTCTCTCACTCTTGTTCCTGGTGTCTCTCACCCACTTGTTCCTGGTGTCTATCACCCACTTGTTCCTGGTGTCTCTCACCCACTTGTTCCTGGTGTCTCTCTCCCACTTGTTCCTGGTGTCTATCACCCTCTTGTTCCTGGTGTCTCTCACCCACTTGTTCCTGGTGTCTCTCACCCACTTGTTCCTGGTGTCTCTCGCCCACTTGTTCCTGGTGTCTCTCTCCCACTTGTTCCTGGTGTCTCTCACCCACTTGTTCCTGGTGTCTCTCTCCCACTTGTTCCTGGTGTCTCTCACCCACTTGTTCCTGCAGCTGTTCTATAAGTTAAAAATAGTCTTGGGCTATTTTTGTTTAAACTAATACGTTTAACTGGAATGGTGTAAAGATGACAACATTAATGGCCTTGTCTGGTTTCTTCTCACTCCATCCTACTCACTCCTCTTTCATCGTGGGGTTGTTTGGCACCTAGCATCAACACGGTTGGAGTGTTTCATATCTCCATCCTGTTGATACGATACTTACACAATATAAACTGGTGATGTTACTGTTTGCCAGAATCTGCTAGTCAATATTTTGACTTGTCAAACGTGTGGCCAGGATATCTTTTATTGTTTGTTTTTTAATAAAACTACTGAACTGATATTTTTTTAAAGCGTATTAAAGTTACACTTCATTCATATTTAACTGCACAGGACATGCAAGTTTAGCTCCCATTTGGTTTTCTTGTTTTCATGTCTGCTCTGTGTGTTGCTGCACTGTGTTTTCACTGTAGTAGTGTACACTGGCTAACTACGTACATACGTGTAATGAAGTGTGGATTCTGTGTCGAGTGTGTATCTCTGATTCCTATAACTATGGAAATTTTTTAATATTGGTAGAAAATAGGGAATAGCAAAAACTTTGTTTATAAAATAAGTTTCACATCTCCCCTTTCATTCTTAATCTTCATTCCAGACTCATTCTCAAAGACTCGTACTCAATCCAAACTCATTCTCAATCCAGACCCATTCTCGATCCAGACTCATTCTAAATCAAGAATTCAAACTCATTCTTAATCCGGTATCAATCTCAGCATGACTAGATGGAGTGACTACTACTACATTTCCACTATCATTAGTTCATGTCAACAGCAATTACTCCTAGTTACATTACCTCTCAGCTCGGTAATCACATTGAGGATAGCAATAGTATCTGTGGTGAGGCGTCAGATTTCCTCAAATACACCACGTGCATTTCATTCATTTCAAGCCTTCAATTGTGCGCAGTTTATTTGAGGGCGTGGTCTGTTTGAGAGAGAACGCCCTATAATATTCACCAGTAAGCTGCCACTAGGAATTAGTATTGTGTGGGGATGGTGTTGGGCAGGGCCGTGTTAGCACTTGAAGACGGAGAGAAGTTAAGTAGGTTGCAGTAGCTAGCTTAGCTAAATTACTGAATTGTTAGTGAAGTCTCTACCTACTCATCCAGTTCAGGATCAATGTCAGCCAAGTGGATCCCCTTGTCAGTGAAACAAGTAGCATTTAGAACGATAGTTTGACTACTTCTGTAATTTAAGGCTGATTTTAAGAAAACACGAAGCTGTCAGCTCTGTGTAGGTACAAGCTTTTGTGAGCAATGCCCCCTATCGTCACATCTGTATAGCTCGAGCAACGAAAACTGTAAATGTAAATGCTGTCTTCATAAAAGAAGCTAAACATGCAGGAGACACTCACCAGTATACAGCTTCAATTCAAACTCTAATTCCAGCACTCGGTTAACTGTTCAGCATAGAGCAAAACTGCCGTGGGCAGCAAGAAATTATTTACTCAATGATTATTGATACCTGATTAGGAATAGCCAAATAAATTATTCTTTCAGTCAGATAAATGATTTGTAATAGCTGGCTAGTGTATAGCAATGCTGAGGGTTCGCATCTTTGGTGCTTCATTCTCATTTGTATTATTCTACTTGAACACTTTAGCCTTCAGAAGTTAAATCTCAGGGATATATCAGACCTAGTGGAAGTATATCTGTGCTCTGCACCAACATCATCCATTTTTGATGGATAAATGCTAGCTCAATAATTAAGTGAAGTTTGAACTCTACTACGGGTTATCTCTAAAGTTTACAGCATTTTATAAATTGGTAAATCAAAAATATGGGAATCAAAGACAAGGATGGATTACTTATCGGTTTTTAATGAGCAGTGTGAAGATGCCAGGGACATAGAGTTTGGGAGGAAGAGGAGGAAGTGCAAGCTTTCACCAATCTTTTCTTTGCTTGTAGCCTTACACAAAGATGTCGTTGGCAATAGGAAGTGACATTTTCTTTTGTATTTTTGTTTTTAGAATGATCATCTGAGGGGCTATAAGGGAGACTTTCTTGTGGCTTCCATTATTGGGGAAGATCTCAGCAATCCATTCGTCAACTCAGCCAAGGTGTTCAAACTCGTAAGTTAGAAACCTGTCTCTCACTTCTTCTCTAATTTAATTTATTTTAATTTGATTACCTTTGCATAGCTTGGTCAAGAGAGAACACGGTATTACGTTGCCAATGGATACATCCTGGTCTTCACGTTTTTTGTGGTGAGAATTTTGAACATTCCCTTTGACTTGATAGTGTATGCGGCCCAGTATCACAACTGGAACATCCTCAGTGCCATGATGAACCTCCGCCTGGTCTGCTATGTTTCCATAGTCCTCATGTACATCCTTCAGATATACTGGTTTGTCATGATTCTTAAGATTGGTTTCAAGAGACTCAGAGAAATGAAGCAGCACGAGAAGCTCAAGGCACAATGAATGAGCTGATATGGATAATTTTTAGAGAACACTTTAATTTTTTTTCTTCAAAAAATTGCATATATTTTTATATGCCTCCCTCATTATAGACATCTGAGATTAGTAACTAAATCCCACATGTTATTTTTCATGTAAGCATTTTAATCATTTTTTTAGTTGCACTTAATAAAATGTATTTTACTTTACTTAATAAAATGTATTTACTAGAGCAGCTATACAGTTGCTCAAACTGCACATAGCTAGCTAGCTGCATAAAAAAAACTCTTATCATCAAAACTGTCAATTAATCCCATCACCACCGCTACAAGCCTATCCACGTTAGCGCGTAGTCTGGCGTCGCCGACCCCTTACCTTCCTTTTTGATTAATGGGCGGAGGAAGGAAGGGGTCTGGTGTCTCTAGTACCAACGACTTGTGCACGCCACTATAGTTGCGTGACCAATCAAATTGTAGTATTTCAGTTAATTGCATTCTTGATTACCGGTAAAGCCTGCGAGTTTCTAACTTCGCGTTCCTTGTTCAGCAGCTATGGGTGATCTATCGCAGCGTTTGTCTGAAGCATTGAGTGAAGCCTTCCAGGGGCTAGGTTTTTCTATGGTTAAGCCAGAGCAGAAACAAATTGTTGAAGGACTTCTGCAGCAAGATGTATTCGTCGTTCTCCCAACTGGCTTCGGAAAAAGTGCTTGTTTTCAGTGTTTACCAGCCTTGTTTGATATGCTTGCTCCATCTGGTGGCCCTTCAATTGTAGTTGTTGTAGCACCACTTACAGCTATTATGAAAGATCAAGTGAGTAAAAGTGTAGTTTACTAGCTAATGTGAATAGCTGTAATATTATTATAAACTCAACGACTAGGTGGCAGCTCTTTCTAAAGCTGGAATGAAAGCTTGCTACATTACTGGAGAGCAAGATGACAACAGCATTAAGGAGGATGTGGAAAAGGGACTCTATCAATTGGTATATTTTACTCCAGAAATACTCATACAAAGCAAGAGATGGCGACAGCTTCTTAGCAGTGAGGTGTACTCCAATAAGCTGCGTGCATTTGTAATAGATGAAGCTCACACTGTCACAAAATGGTAAGATATTAAATACACTCTCATGATTGCTAAATATGAACTCAAGATATATGGCATAGGGGTAGCACCTTTAGGAAACTGCTTTTGAGGATTGGAGAAGTAAGAAGCCTGCTACCTCCTCATGTTAATATTATGGCCATGACAGCTACGGCTACGGCAAAACTAAGAACTGATGTGTCAAGATTAATCGGCTTGAGGAATGAACTTGTGGTAGCTAGGTCTCCTTCAAAACTGAATATTACTTACACCGTTGAAGAATTTATATCTATTGAAAAGACGCTTGATGAAGCTCAGAGAGGAAGGGGCAAAATCTCCTCGAATAATTATTTATTGTCAAACATATGACGATTGTGCAAGTTTATATCTTTATTTTCGAAGATATCTAGGCAGTGGATTTACCACTCCACCTGGTGCACCAGACTTACCTAGGTTTCGTCTTGTGGACATGTACATGGGATGTACAGAATCAGCTGTGAAGGATGAAATCATTGATTTGTTTTGCCGGGAATCACCTTTACGACTAGTAGTAGCTACAGTAGCTTTTGGTATGGGCATCGATTGCCCAAACATTCGTAAGGTTATGCACTATGGCTGTCCAACTGACATCGAGTCCTATGTACAGGAAACAGGGCGAGCTGGACGAGATGGACTTCACAGCATTGCTGTTTTAGTGAAGAAGGGGAATGCAGGAAGACGTTTGGAAAGTAATATGCAAGATTATGTTTCTAATAAGAGTCTGTGTAGAAGAGACACCCTCTTTAGAAATTTTGATGGATATATTCATAATTTTGATGGACCTCTGTGTTTATGTTGTGATGTTGCAAGTCTTGTAAGTGTTTAGAATGTAAAAAATTATAATATTATCGCGTCACCTAAAGGCCAATGAGGGGCGGGAGGGAGGGGGGAGGGAGCCAAAGCCAAAAAGCTGAGTTAAAAAAATGTTAGCTACATCTAGCTAACTTGAAAACTCTTGGAACAGTCTTCCTGTCTGTTCCAAGAGTATACAAGCTAGTTACAAACAAGTGCATTCAGTTTTTAATTTGTGGCACAGTTGTACGGTACCCTTTGTGGAGATGTAGCAAGCTGTAACCATTAACACTTCTTTAGAGGGCTCTAGCTGGCTCAATAGGCCCTTTAACACTTTTTGAGGGATAAAATATTTCCCATCCAAGCCCTCCAGGCAATTAACAGCTATGCTTTAATTAGTTTTGGTTTCATCTGTTATCCCAGGAAGTGATTCTAGTGAATTAACTTTACACTAGCTCTGTTGTGGGGCAGTTGGGGAATAATGTGGAGCAGAGAAGCAGGCTAGCTCTGAGAGACCAGTACAAACCCTCCCATATATATATATATATAACAGAAAGTTATGTAGCTCTGCAAAATATAGCTATCGAATCATTTCAAACACTCTTGCACAAGCAATTGTGTACAATTTTAGAATATTTTGTAAGATTTAAAATTGGTCTGCACAATTGAAATTGTAATAGTATTAAAACTAATTAGAATTGTACTACACAAAAGGTAAAAGTCAGAACCAACTATACTACTGATTATCTCTTAAATGTTTTTGTATCCAATCAATAAGGTCATCTTTGCCAGTGGAATGCAAAACGTCCTTAGGATTTTTAAAAGTTGGATGGCAGCGATTGGGGACAACAGAAAAAATATTGGATTGGATAAGACAATCAATGATGACATCGCGGTCTTTTGTCCAGCTGGGCACTTTGTGAGACCCTGATGGTTTCCTGACAGAATTGTCACTATCAAAATTGTCGAGAACAGGATACAATGTTCCCAATGCCTTTCCCACTCGTGTCACAGCAACTTCAGTTTTGTTAGCTCTCAGACCTTTAATGGATTCCGTAATGACACGGTTGAGGTGCTCTTGGTGAAGATCTTCAGGAATGTTATGTCCTGGAGCAGACTTGGTACTCACAAATCTAGACCATATGAGTTCTTGAGCCTGTCGAGGTGTGAGGTCATAGTGATACTGACGTAACATGTTCAAGACCTCAACCGAATAATTTCTGCGACCAGAGCTCTTGAAAACTGGTAGCAAATACTTCCAACACCGTAAAACCCGGTGACCGTCACCTTCCCTGATGGCATCATGTAATTCGAGATAAAAACACCCAAATTCAAGCAATTTTTTACCATAATCATGTACCTAAGCAGTTAAAAAATACAATTATATGCTTAAATTTTGACATACAGTGATTACTATGTTATGTGTAACTAGCCTTATCACTGGATGACGATGGTGATTCATTAAATTTGAATGAGGCAAACTGGTCCACCACATCTAAACATATAGATAGAAGGACTTCTTTGCGTCTCTCAGCAGATTCCATCCAGAGGTCAGCAGCTGGAATGTCAATATCTGATAGTGTTGGATTGTCATCTAATGTCTGCATGTTCAGAGATTTCATCGTTGCCACTAAAACATAGCAGGTTACCACCATTGTGAAGAAATCATCACATTCATTAAAGTGATGAATAGGGTCAGTGGAAACATTGCTCCGTCCAATTGTATTGCGAAGCTGGTACATAGTGCCAAACTCTGCAGCTGAACTAGTGGAATAAAAATACTTCCAAGCAATCTGTGAATCATAATAATATTTTCACATCTTAAATATTCATTACATTTTAAAAGCAAGTTAACTTACGTCCAGTAAATTGAGAAGCACATGAAAATCAGCAGCAGTCGGTTCAATTCCTTCTAATCTGGTAAGTGGTGATAATGAATTGGCCCTTGCTCTTCTTGCTCCCCTAGCTCTAGCAGCTGTAAGCTGATCTCCTCCTAAAAGAATCTTTGTTATAGAAGCTTGAGGAACTTCTACTGTCTCCTCAGTGGTCATCATTTGTACTGTTTTCTTGTACTCAATGGAAGGAACATACTGATGGAGATGAGACATTATCTCCACCATGTCATCTCTTTTATTTTCATTTTTCAGCAAAACTCCCAGGGGTACCTAATTATAGTACACTTACATTAATAATAATTAAATAATGCTACACTTGTAATTGCATACTAACCACAACTGACGTTTGGCACATCTCAGAATAATATTTATGCTTTATATGCCTTGTAACTATTCCATCAAATGTATGATGGAAAAAAGGTATATTATCAACTATAATCCTTGACACAAGAACAGCCATGTTTGCGCGAAGATCATTATCATCCTCTACTGATGGCAGCAAATGTAGTGCTCTTCGCTTAGGACTGTTCAAGCAAGTTGCTGGGAAAATGTCTGGAAAGTCACTGAAGTCTATCCTGTTCTGGATAGCACAGAAGTGGAAATAGTGCAGAGATTGTCCACGATGCTTCTCAACTCTCATATATCGAGGTTTTACTCCTTTATCAATGTTGTCTCCAACAAGTTTATAGCCCAACAACTTAAGTGGAGCAGAATTGGATGCACAAGGTGAATCTATAATGGTTAAAAAAGATTAATAATTCTCATTTATTATGCAAGCTACAACAGACCACACCTGAAGACACACAGTCCATATTTGCAGCAGTAGTACATTCTGTTTCCGTACCTGCATATCAATTAGCTTGGTAGTTATTATGCACACATATGCCTTAATTTTTTCCCCCATACCTGTGGAATCAACCTCCATCTGTGGATCTAACAGGTTATTGTCAATCTCAATGTCATTTCCAGAATAGGCACTTTCAGAGTTAATTGGAGAGAATTGTGGAGATTGAATACTATTGCTTTCACGAGGGCTGCTACTTGAGATGGAGTCAGATGAGGGGTCTGAAGGATAATCTCCACAGTCCAGTACTTCTCTCTCTCTTAATGCGCTACTTGAGCTCTTTTCATAATAATGTATAAATAGATGTAAACAATTGGAATATGTTTAAAGACTTACCTTGAAATCATTATCTTTAAGACATGATACCAATTGATTTCTCCATTCTTTTGCCAAACTGTCATGGTCAGCTCCAAGCTTGGTTAAGAGCCGATTAGTAGCAACATGTGACATGCACAAGCCTACTTTCTGTAGGCGTTCATAAACCTATTTCATGAAGAGCAATAACAGCTATTAAAACACACACACACAAAGCTTACTTGTTTTGCAACATTTCCAGCGTAAAGAATTAACGAAACAATTTTCTGAAATAGGCACATCTTGGAGTAGCGAAATTTAAGTAAAACTGCACAGCACACTCCAATCACTGCATTTCTATTTTGTCTCAGCGTGCAAGTCTCAGTACAAGACTTTAAAATGGAGACCAAGATTGGAGCATGACTGGACAATTCGGTCATAAGTGTGCTCCAAGTAAATTCCTTTAAAGTAGTCGTAGAATGGCTTTTCAGCACTGACTGTGCCCTATCCGAACACATACTGGTGAGCTCTTTTCTTATCAACATTCCCACATGTCTGATGATATATCTTTTGGTGATGGGGTCCTTTAGGGAATTGGTAACAAGAGCGTTTCTGCTACGCCGGGCTATAGCTTTACCCACATACTTCCTGCTTGGTGTTAAGGCATACTTGCGTATTCCATGACTATATTGTACATTTATCTGCAATGACAATTGTTTTTATTGATATCATTAAAATTAAGTGAAATAATTTACTGACTGAAACATTTGGAGAACTACTATCAGTAGTAACATTGCTTGTAGGTGAAATAGAATATGTAGGAACACCAGAAGACATGACAACAGGTACAGTAGGTGTGGAAGACGTGGCAACAGGTATGCAGGAAGACATTGCAACAGGTACAGTGGATGTGAAAGATGTGGCAACAGGTACAGTGGAGGTAAAAAATGTGGTAACAGGAACAATAGATGTAGAAGGCATGGCAACAGATACAGTGGATGTGCAGGAAGATGTGGCAACCAGTACAGCAGATGTAGAAAATGTGGCAACAGGTACTACAGATGAGGATGCAGCCACAGCTGTATGAAAAAAAGTCATTTATTAAGTGTGCAAAATCAAACTAGGAGAAAGGTTCTAAGTAGGGTCTGTATATAGTTATTATTTTGTGACAGAGTAAAAGTAAACATAAAATCATTGGCAAATTGAACCGAATATTCCAACCTGATTGGAAAGTTGTGAAATTTGAATATCACTGGCTACCAAGCAAGCAGGTAGCTATATTAATTCAGATTTTGATTGAACAGTGGGTTATACATATGTACCCTTATCTGAACAAAATATAGAAATACTGGAAGAATGGTTGAAAGTTGATGAGTCGATTAATAAAAAAAAACAATAACAACTCTAGAAGTACGGGTCACAACAAACATCTGAGGTAATTTTTCAGTAGTAATATGCCATTTCTTACAAAATAATTACCAAATCAAGCACAATAGTTTATCACATCTTAGAGCTGTAATTCAAGTTGTATGATTTGGAAATTCAATACCACCTAATTAGTTAACCTTGCTGAATAGGGGATGATGTATTTGGAGGAACCAGCCTTCGTTTAGCTTGTGGTAAACTTGTAGCTGGTTGGCTAGTGCAAGGCCTCTTCCGTTGTAGATTTGTGCTACACTCAAAAGTTGAAGATGGTATCTGTACGTCTTGGGATAACTGTGTTCTAGGTGTAGCACCAATATTTGCAAGGATTACACATACCGCAACTTGCATTTTTGAAGCTAGCATCTATAAAATGATAATGAATTAACAACTGCATGAAAACATTAACAATTGATTACCTTCTTTGCTTCTAGTAGTTTTTCATAAGCATAGAAACATTTCCTACACATATAGGCTTCTTGTTGACTGCTAATCAGATTATCCAGATCAAGCGCTTCTCCTTTCTTCTCTAACTCTCTTTCAATTTCTTCTTTCCACAGAATACTCACCCCATCACAGCTTTGTGTTTTAATTATTCTCCTCGATCCAACAGCAGCCACTCCACCACACGCTAGACATATTGCAGACGTCATAGCAGACTTCATACAAACGCACTAATTTAATGTTCGCGCGGGTCTACCGCTATGATGTCATCAGACAACGACGTGCACAAGTCGTTGGTACTGTACTAGAGACACCAGACCCCTTCCTTCCTCCGCCCATTAATCAAAAAGGAAGGTAAGGGGTCGGCGACGCCAGACTAGTTAGCGCGCGGAGTAGCGGTTGGGTAAAGGGTCTGGCTACGCTAGACCACCCCCTCCCGGCGTGTCGGTAGGTAAAGGGTTCCGCTACGCGAGCCTTTCAAAAAGGGGTGGGTGGAGAGCAAGGAAGTTCTCTAGCTATGACACATCTTTGGCTGGGGCTCGCTCTTGCTAGTTTGACTATTTGGTTCGCCCTCTTTTTCTTCCAATGGTTTCTAGTGCCTTCCTTCCAGACTGGACCCACAGGCAATAGCCGAGGCAATGGTATCCCACTAGCTAAGTGCACCGAGTTGAACTCGTAAAAAAAAATTTTTTTTAAATTCTGCAGACAAAAAGGACAAACGAGATCTTAACACTTTACAGAACAATAATGCACTTGAGATATCGATGTTGTAAGTTGGTATGGGGAGAGTGGTCTTGTTCAGTTGTTCTTCATGCAGGAAAGAGGCGAGGCCCAGAGAGAGGAAAATGTCAGGTAATTTTCTCCAGCAAAATTGTCTTTGAATGTTAGGACAACCAATTAAATGACCAGGCTTTGTGAATGTCACATGTTTGCATTATCACATTTGCTCTACTCTGCACTGGCTCTTATGTATTTCGCGACTGCACGGTAGATCTCGCTCAAGTTGACATTATCACTAAAAGAATTAATTGCATCCAGCACTTCACAGAAACCTTGAGAGATTAACCAGACATTCTCCTTCCTCTGGAGCTTGCCATTCTGTGAAGAGAATGGCTTGTAACCAACGAAACTTGCAGATTTAAGCTTAACTAATTTTGGATGATTTTTACATCTTTGCAATATGTAGTAATAATTCATACTATTATCATGTGCAGACTCATGACATGGATAATGGGAGTGGCCACTTCCATAGTGAGCGTGTATGTATTACTGGAGACAAAGAGAGACACTTTGTTTGCAAGGTAATGAAACGAGTTAAAAATTGATAGAACACTAACTCTTGTTTGTGAGGTGGCTTATTTGAGATTAAACTTCCAGAGTTATTTTTTATATTGTTATTTTATATTGTCAGGTCAGAAATATTAATACCATTTGCCCATTTTGGTGCATGGTACTATGTTGTTGACACTTTTGCCATGTTTCAAACATTTGTTGCCAAAAACAATCTCTCCTCGGTGAGCATAAAAAGACAGGTGCATCTCTTTGCCAAACGCAAGTGGTCATCACTACTTCATCATTTCCTCCTCATGACCGTGGGATATCCTGTGACCGTGGTAATTGTGAAAGTGTATACTAATTAGACGGCCACAATATAGTTTTCTTCGTGTTTGACAGATCGCTGATTTCCGTGGTTACAAAGGAGATTTCTATGTTGCTGCACTTCTTGCCCAAGATTTCAGTAACCCATTTCTTGCCACTGCAAAAATATTAAGAATTGTAAATTATATTATAAAAAATATTTTTTATTCATTTTATCATATTTTATTTTGTGTATGTAGCTGGACCAGACTACAACTCTCCTGTACAAGATAAACGGTGCTCTGCTCATACTTGTGTTTCTAGTTGTGAGAGTCCTGAACATGCCACTGTGTGTTGTTGTCTTTGCTGCTCAATACCATGACTGGGATTTGGTCGCAGTTCTTGTTCGCATGCGCTGGACCTGTTATGCCGGCATTACTGTAGTGATAGTCATGCAGAGCTACTGGTTCCTGACTTTGTTAAGAATGGCTGGGGGCACTATCAAGAAGGATTGGAAACACAACATCAAATAAAACTTATCATGTGCTTTATATAGAGTATCAATTTGTGTGTCCATGATGTCTCCCAACAATATTGCATTTGTAAGTGTGTACTCATAATAGTGGTGAGGGACATACCGAGTTAGTGCTAAAACTTGATACCTCGATAATAGGGTCCTGGGTACCAATACTCAGTTTGGTGTAGCCACACCCTTTACTTTGGGTCTGGTCAAATGCAATATAGGGGCACCTGTTCTGGTGACTCATACAATTCCAGTGCACGTTTCTCCCACTTAATTAAATTAATGCGGGGAACCTGATAACATGTCGCTCTATTGCATTTGACCAGACCCTTTCCCTGTGAAATGGGTCTGGCTATGCCAGACTAGGTCTAAAAGTGGTATCAAATTTAATACAATACCAAGCAGTTATAGGGCAGATATGTATAACAATTGTGGGGTTTGAGAAACTTGGTTGAGTTATACATATTATTATTATGACAGTATTTGATTTGGAGCCGCCTCTGAACTGACCTTCACAACTTTCATATCCTATAACCCTATCAAGTTTTATCCTTGTATGTCAAACCCACAATTGTTTAAAATTCTGCCTCACTATGAGTCTCCACCTACTAAAATCTGGCATTGGTAACCCTTTACCCTTCCTTACAATGGAGAGCCTTTATACCTGAAATTTTCAGTGGAGACTCACACAAAGCGCTTGTTGTTGTTGTTTTTTGTTTGTTTGTTTTTTAACTCTACTTAGTATGTGAGGGTGCTACCAATTAGGTTTCTTCATTATAAAGGAACGTACCGTCTGTTTTAACATACCACAAGAAATCGCACTTGATCAGATAATTTGTATTGGAATCGAAATGAAATCGCCGTTATTATCTGTCGCACTTGCATGTAGACCCCTTACCAAACCCCTCGCCGAAGTTGTTGATTGGTTGACTTCGCGGATCTATATTATTACAAAGTCCTAGTAAAGGGTATTGTGCAGTATTAACCAACAATCGATCCTCTAGTAGATGGATTTGGATTTGGATATTGCGTGGTGGATTGGAGTTCCAATTTTAAGTTATTCCTTCAACATTGTTCTCTTTCTGTTTCTGAAGCACTACGGAGTGAATTGGTTTTGCAAGCAATTTTTTGCAGACTTGGCTTGTGTAGAGGACACTCAAGGAAATGGTGATAATAGAAAACACATTACTAAAGGTGACAAGTCGTCCATATCTGCAGAGTAAGACGAGTATTGCTTATCTAGAGAACTATAAACGTGTGCTGCTTCATTATGGTAATTAGGTTGGTAGGCTGTGTGATTCCAGGGTTGAATGGAGTCGTGGGACTGCTAGTCATGATTGAAACTGGATATGACACTGTCAATGCCAAGTATGTTTAGACATTACCTTCCCATTGTTCTGTTTGAATCTCTTTTTATTTCTTCAGATCAGCCATTTTTGTATCATGGTGTCACATAGGGGCGTGGTACTTGATTGCGGATCTGTACACAATGTATGACACTCAGTGCGAAAGAAGAAATCTTTACCACTTGCCCTTAGCTCAACGTATATTTCACAGTTTGCGACCTAAATCGTTGTACGTTTTCCATCATATTTTCTCTTTTCTCTTTGGATACATTGTGATTGTGGTAAGTGTTTTTTTTTGTTGTTGTGTAAATTATTTTGATGGGATGGAAGGAACAGACTAACTTTAGTGATGCATACCTAGTTTTTTTATTTGCCTTGCATCCACCTCTGCTGTGTACACATGCCATCAGCACTACCATCATCTTCATGCTTCGTTAATTATTACACATCATTATGCTTCATTAGTCACTGGTTATTTCTGATTGAGAAGATGTGAGAAACAGCCGATGTTGATGGTCTGCATTAGGACTTGGCACCTGCTACATTAGCATTTTACCAACCAGGCTCAGCCAACAAATTATTCATGAATACACACACCATCGTCATCATCATTTAATTGGCTAACAAGTGGAGGAAAAAAAATTATTTGAGAAAATTGAAACCAAGTATGTGAGTAACCACCAGCGTCACCAGTAAAGAGAGGGTTGGTCAAGTGTTGGCAGTAATGGGGGCAGTGTGGTGTGTGTATGAACTATGTGGTATGTGTGATGTGACTGTGGTGCGTGTTCATGAATACAGTGGCGTAGAAAGTGAGAGGCTCGGGGGAAGAATATGATTACTCCATAAACACCAGCAAACCACAAAACACATGCCCTTGGAGCCCACGCATACCGAAACATCTTCCTACACCACGCATTTCTAATTAGTACATCAAGTACTACTGTGGAGTAATACTTGCTAGTCTAGTTATTATTAACCCTCAGCGTGCATGTGCGAGAGGATTTATTATAGTAGTTGTTCTTGTCTGTCTGTCTATTACGCTCTGATTTTGGAGATTACTGACAATTAACCATTGACTTAGAACGATAATTTAAGACCTTTTTTTTGGGGGGGGGGGGCTGATTTTTTAGCAAGTGCGAAGCTTTCACCTCTACGTAAGGACAAACTTTTGTGAGTAATGCCCCTAGTCACATCGGCAAATAATTTCTTGCTGCCTGCAGTTGTTTTGCTTTATGGAGGGAAGTTAACAGAGTGCTGGAAGTGGAGGTTCGCATTGAAAATATATACTGGTGTGTATCCCTGACCTGTTTCTCTTGTGAAAACAGTGTCTACGTCATCTACCTTTTTTTATTTTTTGCTCTAGCTATATTGATACCCGATTAGAATTGAATAGCCAATAAATTATTTTTTTGGTCTTATGATTTTGTGATAGCTAGCCAATGTATAGTAGCCGCTGAGGGTTTGCACCTTTGGTGCTTCATTATTATTAGCAGTAGTAATAGTAGTAGTAGTAATAATATTAGTACTTTACATATGTGTCGGTGTTAGTAAAAGGCCAAGTTATTTTAGTTGCTATTTTACAAAATAACCTGATATTATTCTCCCTGAGTTTGGTGTTGTGTATTTATGAAACCTGTAAATTTATCTAAGGACATGGAGCTATGACCTCAAATCATCATTTGTAGCTAATGCACACTAAGGATATGTTAAAGAAACTCTGAATGCACGTCAAAATAACTAAGACCTGCATTAAGTTAATACACATGGGAACTGAATAAATAACACGGTAGCTGTACAACTTTTAATTGATGTTACTTCTTTAGTAAGTATCAACATGTAGGAACAGCTCATAGGTGCTTAATGGCACTTTCAGGAGGTCAAATTCACTCTGCATGGTATTAAAAATGTAGTTACTAGTATCCAAAGTTACTCTTGGATGCATGTTGAATGATCTATTAGGTAAATGCCCACTATTCTGTTAAATAGTTTGTGTATTTCTTTCCTCAGAACACAAGCTTCAGGCATGGAAAGATCGACTTTTATTTTGCATCAATTCTACTGGAAGAATTATGCAATCCATTTATCTGCTTTGCTAAGATAATGAGGGTGGTAAGTGAGTGAAATATATAATTAATTAGTAATATTAGATATTTTTGTCTTTCCTAGATGGGCCAAGCTAAATCTCCATATTACATGGTCAATGGACTTCTTCTAACATTCTCTTACTTCATATTTCGCGTTTTGAACCAACCGTTGGTGCTTCTAGCATACGTGGCTCAGTATCACAACTGGAACTTCATGCGAGCTGCTGCCAGTCTGAGACTGGTCTGTTATTTCACTTTCATTATCCAGTATTCCTTCCAAGTTTATTGGTTCTCTGCCATCTTGGGGTTAGTTATTAAAGGACTCAAGGAAAAATATTTTACTGACAAATCTAAAACTCAATAAGGCATTATTATGAACTTAGCATCAATGTACTTTTTATGTTCTGTATATTTATTTTTTTTATTGCTGAAGAAATTGTAACTCAAAATCATTCAAACATTGTTCTGGTATCAATGATAATTTTCTGTTGAAGTGAATAGGGAGGTGAAGTAACGGCTATTAAAATGGGTGGTATCTTATTCTACACTTTGTTGTCAGAATCAATTATAAATTCACTACGATCTCCAGGATGAGCACATAATGATCGATTAAAACACGCCTCTGACTCTTTCAACATTCTTGATTATATTATCACATTTACTTCTGGAAACACATGTTCTACTACTGCACAAAAACTAAAAATCGCACATCAAGATCACAACATTAATATTTCAACAGAATTGCTTCTCTTTGGAATGCACTTACACTGATTGACATCTCTGCTTCTCTCTACACAATCAAGAAATTACAAGGTCCTTTCTAACTTACATGGGTCCTTTCTAAATACAGCCCGGTGTAAAGAGTTTTTACAGGGGTCCTTTGTAACTGGTCATTGCGTTGAAACGCGCGTATGAACGTCAAAGGACGTACGAACGTCGGAGGATGTACGAACGTCGGAGGACGTTTCATATGCACCTCTACTTGCTTTGTCAACAAATTATTTTCACTTGTTCTCTACTTATTTACTTAGATTGACTATCTATACAGCAACTAAAATTTCACGCAGTGGCCCTTCACGTAAATAGTTATGTGTTTACTGGTAGCAATGCTGGAAGGAGCAGTAATTGGAAAGCATGATCTGGAAAACAGCTACTCTTTTTAGAACAAAGCAAACTGTATTAAAAGACTTGAAAATGTTCTATTTATTGTAATGCGTGTTTGTTTGGAATAGAGTGAGTGATTGTACAGGGAACACATTTTGAGTCTGTTGGCAGATAGGAAATTGTTTTGGCAATTATGAAAGACTAGGTGGGACTTTTTGGTATATTTATTATTAATAGTGAGCAAAGTACTTTCAGGGTTAATGTACAGTAGGAAATTTTCCTAATAATGTGACTGCCCACAGAACAGTTGTGAGTACAAAGTTTATAAATTTTAGACAATATTTTGCATATTATCTTAACAAAGATGACGTGTAAGTAGTTATAAATGCTTTCCATATAACGTGATCAAAAATAATATTAAAAGTTGCAATGGAAATATATTGATGCAATACTGTCATGAATCATTAAATACATTCAATTGTTCTTTTGTACATTACAGTATTTGGCAAAAACCAATCTAAATGCCAGAGCTCAAAATAGCATCACATAGCTGCACCCATAGCTCCACCCAGGTGATGTATGCACTGAAATTTAAACACGTCTGTGAGCTGTCTGTGAACACACTATAAATCATACTCCATTTGCACCTGTGCGAATGGAATATGATTTATGGTGTGTTCGCAGACAGTTCAAAAGAAAAGATAATTGCGTGAGTGTGGGGCTGGATCTCAGAAGAGAACTTCAAGACAAAGACACTGAACTGATAGATAGTCAGTTTCTTTATATAGATGTATGTATGCTTAAATCATTTATGGTTTCACATAACTAGTTAGTTTAGGAGTGTATTTTTTTTTTGTGTGTGTGAGTTGTGCCCCGGGTGTGTCCGGATGTGTGAACCATTGCGTTTGTGCAAGTGTTGGCCTTCTTATAAACTATCTGGCCACACTTGCATACGTCAGTTCTTCCTTAAATCAGATTTTAGTGTAAGACCTAAAGTCTGGTCTCTGGGATAGCTACTCTGGTGACTAGTAAGATGTTATTACAACCCTGAGCAGGGAAGAACCACCATGTGCTCGCCTTCATGGCACTATTTGATTTATCGACATGAACTCCTCCCCTCACATTTACCCTGCTCTTATTATGGTTCTCTCTCACACACTTCTAGTTGGTTCAGTTTTTTTCTTTTTCTGTGCACACTGTCAACCTCAGTTTGTTTCTGTAGCCATCATCTCTTTGTTTGTTTGTTTTTGTTTTGTTTTTTGCTTGAATTTCTGTAAGCTCAATTCTCTCAATTTTATTTGTGAAAGACTGTCTTCAACTGTTTCTTTGCAATCCCCTTGATGTGTGTTTCCTAATATCTGTGCAACAGTTATGAACTTTATTTGGTAGTCAATTTCCAATGGTGTGACTAACAGTCAGAGTTATGCCTGATTGATACAAGGAACAAATCACTTGCCCAACACGTGCAACAAGATCATTGTGAACATGATCATAATTATTCTATTCTTATTTAGATTTTAATTGGTTTTCTAGCAACATCTCTGCCTGAAGTATAAATGCACACCCGATAGGTTCAGGTGCTTGTTGTTTAAATGGCCAAGTTTTAGCATAGCACCTGAAGGGATATCGTGAAAGTGTTTCATTGCACCGTCCATTTGGAGGAAGCACCAGTGTAATGGTTTTCCACTTGTATGAAGATACTTATAGTAGTTATATATAATTAGCTAATACATTTGGTTAACCAAAAGTTACACAAGAAGGTTGTCCTATTGTTAAGTCCCAAAAGTAGCTATAACTAGCTATAACTAAAGCTAGAGTGTGCAGTTATAGTCAGGAAAATCAAAATTGCATAAAATGAATATAGTTTGTGTATTGTAAAAATCAACACTGTTTTATAGCTAACGATTGAAATTGAAGTAATTTACCTATATAAAATAAACCAGAACCAATATTAGCTAAACTAAATCAACATTGTTAACCATTATCCTGGCCACTAATGTTTACTGGAATTAATAGTGTGAAGTATAACACAGCATGATAGATTTTGAAGTACAATAATAACACAGATAATGGTAAACTATAGCTTTTAGCTAATGAATCTGGATAGAAGTATTAAAGCATTGATGGATAAACAGGAGCTAGTAAAAGTGAATGGAAAGGCAGATAGAGGTATGAAAAAGCAAGATGCACTAAAATTGAACAACCGTTAGTACAATTTCCGACGTACATACGCGCGTTTACGTTCGTCCAGATCAACGCAACGCAATGAACGGTTACAAAGTACCTTTGCCATATTTAGAAAGGCTCATAAAATCCTTTATTAGGCCGAGTAGTGATGTATCTCCTGAATGTCACCCACTCTGTGCGAATGTCAGAGGAAACTAAAGCTGGCACGGTAAATTCCTCTCCCTCTACTGACTTGGCTGCAAGTTCCTTGCCGTAGTGGTCCTCAAGAACACCAAGGAATTCATCCCCATATGACGACAGATCAGGAGAGTCTTTTTGTGGTAGCTTTGAAGAGTCAAAGATACTAAATGATGCTACAATATCTTGGGAAGAAAATCTCCTCGAAATATTTTCTTTCAAGTCAGTGACGAAGGGTTTAGCCACTTTATCTTGAAAGGAAGTGATAGATTCAGAGTCAATTATTGCGATAGCTTGAAGCTCATCTTGGGCATCTAGTAGCTCCAGCACCCAATTTGCAGCAGGTAACAAAGATTCATGAAGAGTTTGCAGAGTAGAATCAACCAAACCAGAAATAGCGGTCAAGTCGAGCTTTTCTGCTTGAAGACATCTGCTTAGTTTAGCAACTTGGGGCAGCACGAAGTCAAGGAGGTAGATTGCCATCACAGTAGACTTCTTTGATAGAGCTTTGTTGAGCCCCAGTGCTTCTGGCTCATGTGTTTGCTCATAGAAGGTCTCAAGAGCAATCACAATGGAAGCATAGCTCTTTTTCACTGCCTTGACACATTGTTCATGAGCTAACCAACGGGTGTCGGACGGTTTGGTGACCTTCAGTTCAGGTAGGTCAAGCACAGGACCAGTGTAAACATCGTAAGAAATCCTTACACAGGGCCTGTAATGGCTTAAATTAGAAAGGACCCCTGTAAGTTAGAAGAGACCCCTGTAAGCCTACGGTTACATAGGGCCTAAATAGGTTACATCGGGCCCAAATAGGTTACATCGGGCCCAAATAGGTTACATCGGGCCCAAATAGGTTACATCGGGCCCAAATAACTTACATAGGGCCCATATAAGGTAGGGATTTTTGTTACAAACGGCGTGCCATATGGTTGTAAAGTTAAAGAAATATACTTACAACAGTGTCAATGTAACTGTCATCAGTGGTAGTCTGGCGTAGCCAGACCCTTTACCCAACCGCTACGGGTAAAGGGTCTGGCTACGCCAGACTACATCAGTAGCCGTTAGGTCATTCCTTACCGATCCGCGTACTGTATTATGCAAGAAGTAACTGGATTTTGGTTTGTTGTGGGATCTGTTTTATTTCACAGCATTCTGTACCAAGCATCCAAGCACTATTTGGTGGAATGGATCTGCAAACGGTTCTTTTCAAAAGAAGTTGTGTTGGAACGCGACCTGAAGAATGAAACGTCGTCTTCAACCGCAACAAGCAAGTTAAGAGCACACTCGGGAGACAAGAAAGTGGTAACAGATGGAGACATAGCTACAGTTGCAGTAGAGTAAGAAAATTTGTGTTTCCAAGTAAGAGTTTTGAAATTTAGTGTATTTTACTCAGAATAGTAGCTATTTGTATTGGAACATTCATTGGAGCAATGGGTCTATACATTATGTATGAAACAAGACATGATACGCTCTACAGCAGGTAGATTTATTTGTTGCAGTGTTGATGTGCTGTGTTGTACTGCTTGAGATGTTATCTCCAGGTCTTCCGTTCTCCATGCTTGCTGCCACATCGCAGCTTGGTACTTTGTGGTTGATTTTTACAACATGTACGATGCGTATTACCTGAGGCATAAAATTTCTCATTTGTCGATGTCAAGGAGGTTATATTCCTTTTTTAAAGCAAGGCTGCCATACATTTTGCATCACTCCATCTTGTTTCTGATTGGCTACATCATTATAATGGTGAGGAGTATTTATTTTGAACCTTCTCATAATATGGTCAACTAAAATGGTATTAACTTTTTAATTTCAGTGCATTTTTTACTGCTTCTATATTATTATTATTATTATTGTTATCATTATTATTATCATTATTATCATCATTATTGTTGTTGTTGTTAGTAGTGTTCTGATTTGAGGAAGCACAAAGGAGATTTTTATGTGGCATCAATTTTCATTGAAGACCTCACTAATCCGCTCTTGTCAGGTGCTAAATCTCTCAAACTAGTAAGATGTTGCTTTTTAAATATTAGTATAGGTAATTACCATTGAGGAAAGAAGAAGACAGTAGAGGAACACATTATTTTTCATGTTTAGATATTCATTTATGTAGTTTTGTTGTTGTTGTTCTAGCTTGGTCAAGAGCAATCAACATTGTACGTGATCAATGGCTATGTTATGGTTGCAGCATTTTTCATCTTCAGAATCCTGAACTTTCCATTTGATATGATAGTTTACAGCGCCCAGTATCACCACTGGAATATCTGGCGAGCTATTCGTCACCTTACCCCCATCTGCTACATCTCTATGGCCGCCATGCTCTCCTTCCAAGTCTACTGGTTCATTGCAATTGTGAAGTTGGCCTTGAGACAGCTCAAGGCTAACAAAACCACGCCCCAAACACATAAAAACAAAACTGATTAGAAATTCCGTAGCTTGTTGTATCAACTTTTACTTTTGTGACTGATTTTAAAAATGTACTAGAAATCATTAAATCAATACTAGTGCTCACTACATGTGCATGGGTGGGAGGGTAGCAAGGTTAGAGGTGAACGTCATATTCTGCATTGGACAGTATAGTCAGTAGTTGAGAGCTGCCACAGAAGTTAGCCATACATCAAGAGATATTGCGACTGGAATTGTATTCCAGTATTGGACAACACCGATTCCAGTTATCTGAATACTTCAGTTAACCGAACACCCAATAGTACCATGTACAGACATGAAGAATTCATGCCCCCTAGTGTTTTTTATAATATACTTAATTTCGATTGTGTTCAGTTATCCGAACACCTCTTGTCCCAACATGTTCAGATAACTGATGTTCTACTGTATACTGTCAAGATAATTGGCAATCAGGCATATGGTATCAAGACATCAGAATTTTTTTTGTGTGTATGGCTGTCAAGGCTGGAGTATTAAAAAAAAAAGTTATAAAATAATTGAGCTCACAAAGGCATGAAATACTAGATAGTCAACATAACCAGTAAGTATTTCATATCTTGAGTGCTATCTTCTCTTTCTGTACATTGGCTCACCCAACGCAAAACAACAACAGTAAATGCAGCTACGTTTCTGAAGGAACTGCTCAACAAGTTGGTAAAATTCCAATGCTTCATTCTGAACTGTGCAAGTGCTAGATCTTCAACTGGTGGTGTAAAAATTGAGGGAAGGGACGTCAAGGATTTTACTGATAAAATAAAATTATCTGTACACCAGAGAATGATGAACTCATTGATTGCTCATTTTTCTCCTGCAACTTGTAAGTTCCCCTACTTTTCACAACAAGCAACATTCTTAATCTTGCGCTCGGGTTGGTAAAGGGTTTTGCTACGGTGGTGAAACACAAGGGATCACGCGATTTTAGCTTGCCCCAACCACCCGACGAGCCACGCCTTCAGCTAGCTAACTGCAGCAATGGCAAGCATTATAAACCGACCCCTCGACCTCCTAATAGTAGTTTGTCTTTTCTTTTTCCTGCTAATTGCTCTAACTATTGGTAATGGCAGATTTGCTAGTCTAATGTGTTCAGATAGTGTCTTCTTTCATTAGACTTTACACAAGCCTTCTATGGAGATGTTGTATCTTTGAAAGATGGAGGTGGAGTATGGCCACCTTCCTTCATTATTGAATATTATGCTTGGTGGAGTGAGAATTACGATCCCCTCCTCAGTAAAAACCCTTCTTGGTGAGTTCATGGCATATTTATACAATTTCAAGTTGGCATAGCTTCTATTATTGGCCAGGTATGAAACAATGAGTTGGTTTAGTCCACTATTGTATGCTCCATTCTACGTTTGTGCCATATATGCCTTCATCTTTGAGAAGAATTGGATAAGAATACCAGGTAAGCCTTACCACGTCATCATGTAGCTATTCTTTGAAGCTTCCTGTGCAATCCTTTGTGTAGCTCTTATGTGGGGGTATGGACTCATCTTGACGATGGTGGTTGTTGTGAGGGAGGAGCTGTATGGGGAATATGCCACACCCAACCCTGCCATGTTCCTGGCAGCATATGGAAGCTACGTTGCAGTTCCCATCATTGTCATGTTGAGAGTGGCTAGTGACCCAGTATTCGGCAAGAAGAAAATATCGTAGTTATTCTACATCTGGGAACAGAGCTTAAACTAAATGAGAAAAATTATACCACTGCATTTTTAACTGACTAGTTGAAATGGCATAGTCAAATGTTTATTTTTAAACAAAAACAAACAAACAAACAATCAAATGACACAACAAACAATCAAATGACAGCTGCTTTAAGTCCAATAATAATGAGAATAATGAGATCAATGAGATGAGACTAACACAACTTCAATGGGAGTAATTTAGTAACGTCTCGGTCAAAGGCAAGGTGAAAACAAACAAACAAACAAAAGGACAGCTGAAAGATGACTGTCTGGTATGCAGTGTTGGAATACATGATGAAGTGAATGATGTAGTTATTGTGTGATGAGTTAATTATTCACCTAGGAGTTCCTGAAGCTCCTTTGGAAGTTCTTTGTACACCTTCAAGCCACAGCGAGGAACCTGGCATTACATCAAATGACACATCCCATTAGTTTCTGAAGTTGTGAAGCTACGTAAACAGAAGACACCTTACCTGGTGACAAGCCTCAAACAATTGCTCACCAACCAACATACATCTAACCTAATCTAGTTTTAACCAGCCATAACCTTTTACCAACCGCTCACCAGGGGAATAAAGAGTCTTGGAACTTGCACACAGCATCCCCATAGTGGGTGTTCTAATTAATAAATTCCTATGTGCATGCAGGACATACTAGACATTGAACAACTTCACAACTTCCTGGTACCGAGTGACTTGAGAAAAACTAGTGGTGATGCTATTGGAGCGCCCTTTATTGGGGCCAACCAGTCCTTATATTGCACGTTCCCAGACTCTCTTTCCCTTCTAGTAGCAGGTTTAGGGTAGGTAAAGGGTCTGGCCTCACAAGACCACCCCAAATGTACCATTTCAGTGAGAAGATTGCACCTAGCAGCCACTTCTTCTATGATCTTCTGTTCTGGCTCAGATAGTGGGAAAGGTACAATAGTCTGCATCATATTGGGGTCACTGGCCAACACACTACAACACCAACCAACACATCTCAATATCAATGTACCGAGCAGAAGCAATAATACAACTTGTTGCCCCCCCCCCCCCCCCCCTTCCTTTAAATTATCTACCTGAACTTCTCTTGATAAAGATCTTTATACTGCTGTGCTTTCTCTTCTGATAACTTCTCATGGGGCTTCTCTTTGGCTTCCTCTGACGACTTGCTTGTAGAAAACATCTTAGAACACAATGATTTTTCAATGGCTTGGAATTTTCTAACAGCCCTATGATGAAATATATATATATATTATAACTCTGACCCTATACCTTGGTGATAGCCCAGACATGCAACAAATCATATAACTTCTGAAGGCCACAACTATTATTATAATTTCTTTGGCCAGCCATGTTTTTAATAGATAAACCTACACCATAATTCTTACAAACCTACAGAACAATTTCAAGGGGATAAGCAACCCCTTACCACAAAATTGTATGTAGTATATTTATAATTCTCATATTATTTTGTCACACATGGTCTTAAAAGAACAGCATATTTCTTTGACTAATTCTCCTCATTATTGCATGAATATAATCCTCAAAGACAGTAACAAGTGAATGCATTGGCCAATGCAATAACACAATTGAAAATTTGGGATATTTGTTTGTTGGCGAGCGAGCGAGACAGTATTAGGGGTGGATAATGCAAAATCGGGTATATGTTATATGTGTGTATGGATGGTACGTATGCCCCTTAAACGCGCGCGCGGGGAACTTTTTTCTTTTAATAACTCGGCTTTTTAAGCTTGACCCCAGTTTTTTCTGAAACTACAGCATTAAACAAGCCTTACTTTAAACTTAAGCTCCGAAGTATGAGAAAATTCCGGCGAAAACCCTTGTTTTCAAGACACAAAAAGTTGCTGAGACTGGTTACTATGGCATTGAAGACCCTTTTCCAAACATAATTTCAAAACTTCGCCGGTTTTAGGGGGGATACGGAGTGCCGTTTGTTTGTTGTCAAGAGCCATTGGTAGTCAGAATGCCGTAATGATAATGCTAAGGAAGTTACTACTACTCCAGTGAAGCTGAGGTAAGTACGTAATTCCATATTCTATGCAAAAATAACTCTGGCCTTTCTTTTTTGTAGCTAAGAGCTTGTTGTCAAAGGTGACTGGTAAATTCAAATAGTCAGAATGGCTTAAATTTGATACTACGGAAGTTACTACTGTTCAAGAAAATGAGGTAAGAAAGTAATTTTGTATTTGTGTGCTAACATTGATTGTCTTTTGTTTTTGTAGCTGAGAGCTTGTTGTCAAGAATTCACGGTAATTCAGATAGTCAAAGTAACTTAAATTTGATATTACAGAAGTTATCAATACTCAGGAAATTGAGGTAAGTAGTAATTCCATATTTGTTGGCTAAAATTACAAATAATAACACTGTTTTTTTTTTTTTGGTTTTTTTTTTATTGTACCCGAGAGCTTGTTCAAGAGTTACTGGTAATTGAGATTATCAGAATGGCAGATGTTTGATACTACAAAAGTTACCAATCGGGTAAGAGAGTGATTTTGTATTTGTTTGCTGAAATAAAAGGTCATAACTGCTATTAGAGTGTTTGCATGAACTAAACTAAAACATAGTAACAATACTGTAGTTTTATGTTATCTAACTATAAGGCTCGCTCGCCATTTGTGCTCAAGCACACCACTAGTTTATATATATGCGTGGATGTACGTATGTCATTTTGTACTTTGACCCTCGTGTTTGCTTTGTGGTCTACAATAAAACCTCCGAACAACAACCGGTCTTGGGGACAGATCGTTTGACCTTTGTTGAGAGAGTTGCCTCTCTTTGGGGGTTCTTAGAGTATTATGCCAAGCAACAATGATAATCCATAATATAATAGAAATAGACCAATGAATGATTTATTGAGGTGAAAAATAGTCAAATAATGATCTCTGTGTTAGTGATTTTCTTGCAGAATTTGCTAGCCAAACATGAACCTTCCAATGTCAGAGACAAGAGTGCTGTAGCAGTCTTCAAAGATGGATCAATTGTTGGACATGTCCCCACATGGCTCCAATTCTGTACCAGTTTTTAAGAAGAGAAGTCAACAAGGCTTTTGTTGAAGTTAAGGGTGAAAAAGTGAAGAGGTGGTGGCTATGGACTGGAAATACCCTGTGTTTATCGTTTATACGGTCCGCCACGGTATATACAAAGATTGAAAGATACTCTTGAACCACTGATCGCCGCTGGACATTTGTAAATAGCTATTAAGAACAATTATTATATTATTATGTAGCTGTAATTTTGCTATTTTGACCGCTCTAGGATAATTATCCCTGGCCGTTGTTAAGAATTTGGGGGGGGGGGGGGGGGGGGGGGGCGTTCATCGGAAGCTATAAAACTATTGGAACTGTACTGTAAACGTTTCGTTCCACTAAAAACTACCGCTGTGGAGAGGCTGACCGTTCTTCGGGAGCCCGTTGTTGAGAGAATTCACTGTACCCCTTCCCATACCTCCACTAAACAGAATCTTTCCGTTTAGCGATCCCGTATCATTTAAGAAAATTGTTTACCCCTTGTTTCTGAATGACACAAAGACGCACTTAGGTCTTAAAAACTTACTGCTAAACTCAACAATGTGCAGTAATTCTTTAGAACATCTTGTTTTTATCAAGTCGCAAAATGTCATGGTGAATGGTTACTATGGTATTGAAACCCTTTTCCAGACGTAATTAAAAAATACTTGGCCTGTTTTAGTAGCTGCGGGTGTTTGCTGTCAAAAGCTATTGGTAATTCAGATAGTCAGAGACTACAGAAAACACCAGTCCTTGGGGAATTGAGGTAAGAAAGTAGTTCTGTACTTGTTAGCTAAAGTATACTATTGGTGTGCTTGAGCACAAATGGTGAGCGAGCCTTAAACCACACTATTGTTAAACGATTGATTCTAACTACTAACACTCAAGCTACTAAAATAAAGTCGAGTTTTTAAATTACGTATATACGGTAAAGGGGATTCAATGCCATAGTAACCGCTCCCCGCAACTGTTTGAATTGAAAAAGAAGCAACAAAATCAAGTCACGTTATTTCAACTTTTTCTCTGTGTAGTAGTTGTAACGCACAATTCTTCACACAACTGAACATTCCTACGCAAGACTTACCTTCAATGTTAGTCTAGTGGACAATGAATTTTCAAGTAAATACTGTTGCGTAGTGCTTATAACTCTGACAAATAGTGTATTAACTTACAACCGCCACTAACTCAAATAGAAATAGAGCTCCCATAAGTTTTTGAGTTTTAACTGCACCCACAAAAGAATTCAAAGCGGTAAACAATTCAATTTCTAGGGTGATACGGGTAATGATCGCTAAACCGGAGGATTCTGTTTAATGAAGTTTGGCACGGGGTCGAACACGGAGCGAACACAAACATACTCGAGGGTCAAAGTAAATGACATACGTACGTCCAAACATATATATAAATAAACAAACATCCCCGATTTTCAATTGTGTTACCCCTGAGAGTGTCTCGCTCGCTCGCCAATAAAGGTGTCACAACGGCTACGTACTTATACTTTTAGAAATGGACTGAAAGATTCTTTTGAAGTGCACAGGCTCGCTCGCCCTTTGTGCTCAAGCACATTACTAGTTATTAAGGTCAATGTATATAATCCACTTGCTAGGAATATGCCCTGGCTTGTACTTCACCTTAAACAATTGCACAAACATTGCTAGGCACTCTCCCTATTTTAATACTTTCACTGATGCTGATATCTGTATTGGTGTTAATTAACTGTTGTTATAATATTATGAGCATAGGAGCTATCTTCATAGGCTCCAACTTTTCTAATAATGCTTTAAGGACACAAACCACACCCATCTATAATTTAATTACCATGCCCCTAATTAACACAACCATACCACACCCACATTAATGGAGTAAATGAATTTTATTTTTTTATTATGCAGTACAGTTGCTTTTTTGCACTTAGTGAGAAGTTCTTCACTAAAAATTGAGTCATGACAGCATTCTTCACTGTTGAACTTGATGGTCATTAAAGAAATTATTGTTGACTGTTTCTGAGATAGTCGCTGATCAGTATGAACTTTTCTAAGCATGGAAAAGCCCCTCTCACTGTCAGCATTTGAAGCAGGAATTGACATCAAACCTGACATCAGCCTCACCAACAAAGGAAGTCTCAGCTCTCCATCAAAATGTTTAATCTGACCAACCTCATACCAAAACCGCCCGGTCTTGGCTTGTCATCTCCTGTGGCCGACTTGTACATTTCTACAGTAGGATGCTCAATTGGAGATAGCTTGAAATCCATAAACTCATCTCTCAGTGCATCAATGGATGCAGATTCGGCCAATTCTAATTGTGGAAAATGCTTTGCAAGTGTCTGAATAGTAGTAAAGTTGTAAGTGCGACCAGGGTTTATGATGCCTAAATCCTTCAAAATGGTGTCCCCAAATGGGAATTTTTTGAGCATTTTATTCAATGAAGCCACATAGAAAGCCCGCACTGCTTGGTAGAAGGGTTTTGTATCAAATTCCTCTTCCATTTCAGAGAGAGCTGCCCATGTTGAGTCCCCCAATTCCAGATTCTCATCTGCTGGCTGGTTTGCACTTGCAAAGCTTAGCTTACTGAGATCCTCACCCACTGCAGTTATAGACTCTGGCTTCAAAACATTGCTGGCATACAAACTAACCAGCCCAGACATTTCCATGTACAACTGACAGTATTCTGGGTTGACTTCTGAAATAGACGGTTAAACTTACCCATTGATGGAAGAATAAAAGACAGGAAATAAAGAAGTGGTTTGGTAAGAGGGTTTTCAAGCCGTTGTAGAATGCTAACTACTTTACTTGTCTCAGCCTCACTACAGGATCGAAAATAAGATATCAAACCATCAAATTGAGAAAAACCAACCAACACAACACAATAGACTAAGCCACCAAGTAGTACAATGCTTAAGAACTGTTTGAGGCTCACTTGTAAATAGAGAACACCAGAGGTCACAAAATTCTTGCTTCCTTTTACTGGAATGGTAAAAGTAATAAAATATATCCAAGAACAATTGATCTATGTCTATGGGAAGCACTTCCATACCCGACTTTGCAGCAAGATCTGCTAGATGACAGATACAGCCCACATCAAACACATGATGATACTAATTCCTTATTAGTTTCTGAACACCCGACCTGGGACCTGGTGCCTTTCATCACATTAGTCGTGTCAGACATAAAGGCCAAACACTTACTGAAATATGATCTGAGAGACAACTTCAAGGCATCAAAAAGGTTACAGGTTGTACCCAAATTGACAATAGGCATGTCAAGAAATCTAGTGCGAATGTCTCCCACACATAATAAAAAAACACGAACAAGAATAATACAGGACTTGTCCGTTTTATCATTCGACTCATCTATCATTGACATATCATAGTTTTAGATAGAAAATGGGGGGCCAAAGCTTCCTTGATGATTGCTGCCGTTTTTGTGTGTCCACAGGCAAATTTCTTTGCTATGTTGGAATATGGAAACATGCGACTGAAGAGTTTGGTGGCATGGTCACTGGCATGGAAAGAAATATTATGTTTAGCCACAAACTGTGTCCTCAGAGCCTCTGCTTCAATTACACCTTGAGGTGCCTGTGGCTGGAAAAAAAGTTTTCACTGACCTTGAAGAGCAGGCTGTGGCCATCTCTTGGTGATGATTTCCATGTAAATGAGTTTTCACATTACTGAGCCCACCATTAGATATGCTGAAGTCTGATGCACAGTAAGTACATCTTGCATACGCATTACCTGTTATTATGTTTACATGAAATGTGTATCTCTAGAACTATGACATATATACGTACCCTTGGAAGAAGTCCCAATTCCTGGAAACTGTTGAATCCAGCTTGGATCAAAATGACATAGTCTTTTGGGTTTCTTAGGCAGTGTAGGCCCAGGCAAAGAATCAGACATAATTTATTGAAGACACAACAAGTTTAGAGGTCTGAGGAATGAGACTCAGAAAGCAAGAAAGCTGTTCAGACCTGACCAGAAAGCAGTTGAGAGAGCTGGCAGCAGCTGCATGTGGCTATAGCAGCTGTATATTTTAATAATTGTGTACATGTCATGATGGATATTATTTATATCTTATATCTTATTTTGCATTCTTTAAAAACTATGCAAGCTTGCAGTTGTAGTTACAGTGTATACATGGTGACATTATTAACCCTCGGAGAGGGTTAATAGTAGTCGTCCTGTCTGTTTGTCTGTCTGTCTGTCTGTCTGTCACGCTCTGATTTTGGAGATTACTGACAATTAACAGCTGATTTAGGTATGAACTTACTCAGGATGAAGATTTAAGACCTTTTATTGTGCTACTTTTTTTTAATTTCGGGCTATTCGTTGAGAAAAATAGAAGCTTTCAACTCCGCGTAGGTACCAGCTTTTATGGGCAACGCCCCCTAGCGTCACGTCATAATCACGTGAGCAAATAATTTCTGCAGCCAGCGGTGTACTTAGCTTTATGCTCAGGCTCTAAGCGTTACTCCGGGGAAGTTAACGGAGTTGAAAGAAGTGAAGTTTCGCGTTGAAAATGTATACAGGTGAGTGTTTCTGGCTAGTTTAGCTTCTTCTCTTATGAAGATAGTGTTTACATGTACCATTTTCATTGGTCGAGCTATTTTGATACCTCATTAAAAATAGCTAACATATTGCTTGTTCTTTTGGAAGGAGATTATATTGTAATAGCTAGGTAGTGTTTAATAGCAGGGTTCCACTGTTGGTGCTTCATAGCAGTAGCAAGCCTTTGAAGGACGAAGGACAAAGTCCAAAAATTAAGGACTGTCCTTCGGATTTAAGGACAGTTGGAGCCTATGTATCTTTCTCACACTTCAACTCACCGCTGACGCAAGGTCCATGTCAACGCCCTCCTCACCCGCGCCGCCTCGAAATAATGTGGCATGGCGCGAATAACTGGCGGGAAAAAATACCGCGCGCGGCTATAGCTAGCATGCACGCAGCAGCAGCAGCATCAGTAGAAAAACAAATATAGAATCCCAGGTGCGGCGGTGCAATGCTCGTGTACAAGTTACTTGCAGTCCTGTTCCTGGCAGTAGCCGCTCTAAGTGATAGCCCTTTCTGCTACGACCATCAGGGTGACACCTATACCCCTCAATTTGAAGTAACTGAATGTAACAAAGAATGCACTGTGACGCCGTTCTTCTCGCCTGACCATTCGATAGACACGTACGTAGAACTCATCCAATCCGCAAAAGAGAGCATCGATCTATACACACCAGGTAAGCTAATCAGCACAGCACTCGCATTCTCAACTACACCATGGCGTCGTTATATCCACAGGTTTCAACAGTTGGAGTAAATGCACTAACTTCAGCAACTCCTGCAATACGTGCCAGGGATGCAGCGTTCAGGACCAGAAAGACGAGGAGTTTCCAGTGTTTGCAGCACTGCTAAATGCAGTCCACAAGGGCATCAAAGTGCGCATGGTCACCAATAATTTCACGCAAACGAGCTGCAAGGGGCTGATCAGTCCACTGGACTGGCTGTATTTGAATGGCATTCAAATAAAATGGTACACTTCAACTACCTTTATGCATTCCAAGGTGGTCATAGTAGACAAGGGGAGAAGAACATCCATTTCCTCGGTCAATTTCAGCTACACATCCTTCATGAAGAACAGGGAGGCAGGAGTGGTCATAGAAGACTGTACGTGTCCTCTGCTGGACATGTATGGCCAACTGTTCCAGTATGACTGGGAGAACGGAGATGCATTCCAGGAGTATGCAGCATATTCCCGTGATGATATGTCCATCATAACAGACAAGGACCCAATGCAAGTCAACCTCCCAAGCCAGCCCCACATAGACGGTGCGTATGTCACAAAGAAGGTGGCGTATAGCAACGTACCAGTCACCATGGGATACACATCCCCAGACGGAGCCCGTGCTCAAATCCTTTCAGCTCTTTCCAGCATCAAATCCTCACTCCAAGTAAGTTAACAATAAAAAACATTCGACTAACGGGAAACATCCCAGCTAGTTTTATCTTAAATTTGTCATCTCACACATTCATCAACCCTTCCCCTGCATGCCAACAGGTTGCCATTTATCAGATCACAGACGACGAGATATGCTCCAAGGTGCTTGATCTCCACAATGCAGGCGTGAACATAAGCATCATCACCTCCAATCAGATTGTGTCGTACATCGACTACAAGCTGAACCTCAAGTGCTGCTCCAAGCTGTACAATGGTGGCATGAACGGACTGGTCCGGAAGAGCTACAGTAAATTCACTTACTCCCACCAGAAATACTGGATCATGGATGGGAAAACAGTTCACTTGAGCACAGGTTAGTACACACATATTATATATAATAAAAATAAATACAAAGCTATTTTTAAGTGCAAAATTATAGTAACCAAATATACCAGCACATAACATTAAATCTCTCTGTGTTGTGTAGGTAATTGGAGTCCCAGTGACTTTCCATCAGGACGCTCCTTTGCTCCTCGCAGTTCAAGCAATCCGGCTGTCAACAGAGATTTGGTGGTGGCCATGGATGGAAAAGACATGGTGGAAGCTTTTGGAAGAGTCTTCAATGAAGATTGGGCCGTCACAACTGCGTGGAAACCTTAAATGATCCTAACTAACTTATGTTGTTTTGTTTGTTTACTGCACCAATATCATTGTTAGCAAGTAAGAGTTGTGCTTGAAAGTGACACTTATTTATATCACTGAATATTAACTTTATATTGTTATGTGAGAAAGATCATTAGCCATTGATAATATATTTGCAGCAATTGGTGTGTACTGGTAATTGCCCAGTTATTCCTATTTGCACGCACAATGTCAACTACGATGTGAATCCCCCCATGTTTGTTAGGATTGGAGACAAAAACATTATTTTAAACCCTACAACCATTACAATGTACTGTTCACATCACAGATACCAGATAACCTCAACACAGCCATATCTACCAGAATCTGCACATACGAGGTGAACCATTGGCCATCCTCAATGCAGGACCCAAGAAAGGTCGCTAATAATTCAAGCAGAGTGGTTAGTTTATAATTACATTCATAAACAATTATGTACACACCCACACCTGCGGATATCATCAGCTGAGGTGGGTACAATAATGGAGGTAGAGGGGCTGATTGGTAGATAATTAGAGATAACTTACTGATCCAGTTTATTGAGCTCTTGCCGGATCTCCTCGTTGCCTGGTGAAAGGCGTCCAGCTTTGGTCAAGTAACTGCGAGATCTCTCAAAGTCCGACAGTTGCAAGTAAGCCTACACAACAGCAACTCTAGTAATGCTTAACATGCACGCACACAGGTAGGTCAGTCTTCAATATTAGTAGTGCACCCAATAGGGCAGAGCGAACAAGCCTGGCAAACACAGCTACATGGCTGGCAAACACGGCTACATGGTACTGGTCAGCCACGTATTCCCATTTATCTACATTTCATAAATCCAATAAAATTCAATATTAATCATGAAACAAAAGAATGAAATAACTCGAACTTCTGCTGAGCCTGCATACATGTACATAATAATTAATTAAGCAAGCTATTAAGGGTTAAGTACACACACACACACACACACACACACACACAGAGTATATGACCCAATCAGTAAGTCACTGATTTAGTTCTTCTCCCAGGGAGCTTAGGACAACTTGCCATACACCCACCTCCGTGGAGAATTCATAACCCACCCACCATACCTGGCCCATCCTAAAGATGGCCTTTACATTCTTCTCCTCCAGCTCCAGCACACTGCGGCACTGAACAATGGCCAGCTTTGGTCGCTTCATACGAATGCTGCACAAAGACTGATTAAGATACAACTTCACCAACATTGGCTTCCACTTCTTCTCCTCTTCCTCATCCTTCAGACGACGCTTTTCTAAGATGTTTACAGCCTGCAGGGACCACAACTGTCAAGTCCAGGGTAGCTAAAGTTTCTATCTGGTAAAAAATATGCCTGGAACAAAACTATTGATCAGCTAAATAACCCAGGGTTAGGACAATTAAAAAAAGGACCTAAATAGATTATTTATTTACAATTATTAAACAAGATAACGGTTTGGTGGAGCTATTGGCTATGGCAGCTTTTGATATGGTGAGATGATTGTACCAGTCCATTCAAAGTGCCAAAATAAAAATGCAGTCTAACAATTATGTTAATATTAATATCAATTAATTAGTCGCTTCACACCCACCTTTCTGTACTTCATAGCAGCTTTAAAAATATTTCCTTGGTAAAAGAGGTCATTCCCTTCCTATGAAAATATATAGAACATATTATAATAGTACAGTGTGTAAATTGCCCATTAAAAATGTATGGGAAAAATCGCTGTTCAATTGAAATCACATGGTGAAAGTGAAATAGCACAGAAACTAAGTGGAAACTAAGTGAAATAGTACGGTAGCTAAGTGAAATGGTAGCTAAGTGAAATAGTACGGGTAAGCAGGGTTTCAGATGTAGGGGGCGCCCTGAGACCCCCCCCCCCCCATATATAGGGGGTAAGGGCTAGCCCTCACATATCATATCCGGGCCTCACACCGCTTTATCCAGCCTATAGAGGTTATGCAGGAAGTGACGTAATGTTTACGTTTACTTAGCAACAGTTGTTACGTCGCCATTTTGAGTGGCAAAACGTTTGGGGTGCTCGTGCTGATTTTACAGTAGTGTGGCTTCTCCTGGCTTTTCTGCCTATTACCATTCGTGCAGGAAGTGTTTGGCCGAGTATATGGCTTCTCCCGAAGCTGCTGTTTTCTCCCCTTATTACCATTCCCTGGATCACGCTTCTAGGGAGAGATATAAAGAAAAAATAGCTAAGCTCGGAGGTCTGAAGGACCCTTACCTGGATGATCTAGCGGGGATTGATCAAGATAAATGGGAAAAATGGCCAGCCGTGGAATATCCGGACATTTTCTGCTATCTTATTCAAACAACCAGTGAGTATACAGGGGAAAGTTTGAAAGCCTATAAAAGCCTTGAATCATATAATTTTTTTGTGACTGGTTGGGTTGCTAATGTTAGAGCAGTACCAGTTCCTGACTCAGAGTCACATTTAGTAATGGCTTCAGTTCGCCACTCTCAACGACTTTCTGTACGTCCAGCTACTCCATGGGTTCTTGCTAAAAAAGATGGGACTGTTGTTTGTTCCCACTGCACTTGCATGGCTGGGCTTGGAGTGGCATGTTCGCATATTGCTGCCCTTTTATTTACCTTGGAAGCAAATACACGGTTTAAAAAAGAACAGTCATGCACTTCAATGCCATGTTCATGGCTTCCTCCCTCCTTTCACAATGTTGAATATGCTGAAATAGCAAGCATTGATTTTATGACTCCAACACTAAAGCGGAAGAAGGGTGAAACTGAGGTAGTCAGTAATGCTACTAGCAACGAGAACGAATCTAGCTCCATTCAATGTCCATCTGCTGAAGAACTGGACTCATTTTATAAAACCTTAGCAAGCAATGGAAAACATGCTATTCTTTCATTAGTTCCAAACTACTGTGAGTCCTATAAGCCTCTTCAAATCAAAGGAACTCTTCCAGAATGTCTATTCAATATAGAAAACATGGCATTACCATTCAATATGTTATTGGAGAAATGTGAAAAAATATATGATGAATATGAACTAGCACGTGATTTGGTGAAAAATGTGGAATTATATACTAAAGACCAGAGTCGATCTAAATTTTGGTTTCAGCAAAGAGCTGGGCGCATAACAGCATCTCGATTGAAAGTTGCCTTATGCACCGATATCACTCAACCAGCTAAATCTCTTGTCAAATGTATCTGTTATCCTGAAACCACTAAGTTTTATTCCAAAGCTACTTGCTATGGGTGTGAGCATGAACAGATTGCTTATGATGCATACAAGAAGAAGGCAATAAGTGAACACTTGAACTTCTCACTTTCAAAAAGCGGATTAGTAATTGACCCAAATTATCCATTTTTAGGTGCATCACCGGATGGTACAATTCAGTGTGCTTGCTGTAAGCCTGGAGTTCTGGAAATCAAGTGCCCTTATTCATGTCAAAGTGAACCCTTTCTTCGTAAGGCAAGGGAGTCACAATTTTTTCTTCATGACTTAGGTGGGTTACTCTTTCTGGATGTATATCACAGCTATTATTTCCAAGTTCAGGCTCAAATCAAAATTTGTTCTGCATCATACTCAGATTTTGTGGTTTGGCAAGAGCAGGATTTATTTGTGCAGAGAATTTACTTGGACGAACCATTTATAACTTATGCCTTTATGAAGGCAAACGACCTCATCAAGGTTGGAATTCTTCCTGAGCTTGTTGGAAAGTGGTGGTTCTCTAAACAGCAAAATGTTTCAATTACACCTTCAATTTGCTATGATGTCACCACACCTGTGGAATTGGATGATGAAAGTAATTAGCTACTTAGTCGGATGAAACGGGGTGGACAGCAATTGCATAATGCACAACAAATAAAAACTACCTTGTCTATGGTACTAATGGGTTCATCATCACTGGTCATGATGAAATTAATAGGAAGTGTTGACCCAAAAATGGAATATTTTTGACGAAGAACACCAATAACTCGCTCGACATGAATTCTGACGCGTGATAGCTGGCGTGAAAAATCAACTTCACTCTTTGTTAATTGAGGCTTTCCTTTAGTGAAGGGTGGGAGTTTGACCTCTGCACAATAGAGACCTGCACTGTCATGAATATTAAAGCCTCTGTCAGCTAAAATGAGATCCCCAGGTGAGAGCTTGTCTAGTAGACCGCTATTTCCAGTTAAATGAACATCAGAAACTCTACCACCCCATCCTTTGGAAATGAATGTCACAACCCCTTGTGGAGCAATTCCTATCAAAAACTTGACAGTATTGTGGTGCTTATAGTTCGACCATGTCTGTGCTCTGGCTTTCAGACTTGTAGGACGTACAATGAACACCTCAAAGCAGTCAATTATTGTAACACACTTACTGAAAATTTTTCGAAACGCAACAGGCATTGTTTCCATAAGCTCATGCCTCTCTGGCCATCTCACTAGTGGATTTAACCGAATATATAAATGGTCAATGACTCTCTTCACAAATCGTGATATTGTTGTTTGATCAACCTGAAAACGATACGCTAAATCTTGATCACCTAGACCAAGACGCAATTTCATCAACACGGCACACAACTGCTGAAACAAAGTGAGTCTGGACCTACTCTCTGGAGGGTTTGGATAAACAAGTTGAAAAATACTTTGCAGCGTAGCAAAATCTGGCAATCCGGTGTAATACTTCACCATTTTATCATTACCCTTTAGTGTTGACTGAGAAATGCTTACTGTATTAATTTGTGCTCAAATTCATAAATATAAATTGCTTTCAATTCATGCTTGTATTCCTGTACCAGTGTTTCTAGCTCTGCCTGCTTTGTAAATGATTTTTCAATATCAATTGTGGACATATCAGTCATAGTTCCAGTACCTGTATGCGGCTCACAGAATTCTTCACCATTACCTGTGTCAGACAATTGGAGTAGAGTCCTAGCAACTTCTTCTCTAATGGTATTTTCTTGCCTTCGTTTCTTGACATCAGCGCTCCTTTTAAATCTTGCCATATCTTCAACAGCTTTTTGTTTCAGTGAAGTAGAAGCATGAGCAAACACTGAGGGAACATAGTCTGGAGACAATGGGTCATTGCTTTTGCTTCCAGATATGAAGTGGTCACTACACAGCCAAGTGTATTTAGTGGGCATCAAATCCTTACGACCTACTGCTGCTATCCAGCGCAACTTCCTCTCTTTATCTTCAGGAAATCTGTAAAAGTTTACTCCAGAACCCTTCCTGAAGCGGTTAGAACAACCGACAGCACAGCAACTCTTCCCCATTGCCACTCGTTATTGCCACTCAATATGGCCACGCGGCCTAAACGTAAACACATACGTCACTTCCTGCATAACCTCTATTCTATTAAACTAAAACTCAAAAATAGCAATACCCCAAGGGTGGTTAGTATGCACAGTTTATATACCTAAAGGCAAAAAATAGTGCACACTTACCAAGTTGGTACACCTAGTAACAATATAGCAACGGGTTCTAATTAATGGTATTCTGTGGTTATGATTTATAATGGTATCCTGTGATTTTGTTGTTTGTATATACCTAATATTTGGTGAAGGTTCACTTCAGTAAATTGCGGTCCTTCAATTGCAATACACATTAGTCTTCCAGGATTGATGTCTCTAGACCCGAGACGATTTTTAATCAAATGGGTGTGGTTTCAGCAAAAGCGGGTGTGGTCAAACGAACATGTGCCCCCCCCCCAGAAAAAAAAATCCTGTATGAAACCCTGGGTAAGTGCACAAGCATGCAGCCTTAACCTTGGAAACGCAGTTTTTCAACAGATTAGGAGGAGCGGTAGGTTGAAAACGAAGTTCCAGAGGAAGCTAATCCTGAAATAAGGAAATAGTGAGTGAACGATACAGTGTAGCTACAACTGCAAATGATTTTTTTTAAAGCGCCTGCTCTGTCCACCTCTCCTCCTCTCCTCCTCTGTCCACCTCTCCTCCTCTGTCCACCTCTCCTCCTCTGTCCACCTCTCCTCCTCTGTCCACCTCTCCTCCTCTGTCCACCTCTCCTCCTCTGTCTACCTCTCCTCCTCTGTCCACCTCTCCTCCTCTGTCCACCTCTCCTGCTCCCAGTGTTTTCGTCCTTTCTGTGCATTTTCTTTCATCAATCAGCTTTTTCTCACCTTGCATTCTCCTGCTTCTCTGCCTCTCTTTTACCCATTATGATTAGCTACTGTAGATGAACAACTCCTTCCCAACTCAGTTCAGTGATCCAGGGTTCTGTTCTTATAGGATACAATAGGTTAATAGGCACTTTAAGCTATTCTAAGCTGTTAGGTCCCGACGGTGAAATGGCTTGTGTGCGCACTCTGCAATCAGCGGATGCAGGTTCGAAGACCGACAAGGTAGCTTTTAAAAAATGTTCTCCTTCCTTTCAGGTAAAGATGATGCTTTACCGATTCTGATCAGCTAATGAATATTCATGAATACACATCATCAGTCGTCGCCACTGACACACAAGCGTATTAATATAGATACCAACTTACCTCTCTAATTATATTAGTGACTGCCAGCACCTCATCCAGTGTCTTGTTCTCTTTCTCTGCTCGAGAACACTTCTCATAAGCTGCTACTTCACTAAGATCCACAAAACCTATCACCTCTATCTTGAATAATACTAAAAGAAAAAATGATTTTTCGGCAAATAATACGGATGCACTTAATAAATGAACTATTCCTATAATTTCCATGACAACAATACCTATCACTGTGAACATCACCCTTTCCTCCCCTTCCAACTAAGCAAGTTGTGCACAAGTAATTCAAACAACAAGGCAAAATCCAATGTAAACCTTAAACCTGACAAAATTCAAGATCTGTATGAAAAGATAACACAGCTACAATTATTTAGTTTGCCTGAAGTTAATGTTCTACCTCCAATTCACATAGTTTAGGACGACATAATTTAGTCCATTTATTCCTAAAGTACGATTATGTAGCTAAGACCATTAATTTTTAGCTACCAAATAATATGGAATTACTTTCTTCACTCAATTTATTAACCAAGTAGTGGTAGATTCTGTAGCATCTATTCAAGCCATTCTGACTATTTAAATGACCAGTAGGTAGCTCCTGGCAAAAAGTACCCAGCTACTATAAAACGGCCGTTTAAAAACAACATATGGTAAAGGGTTATCATGCCAAAGTAATCGCTCACTGCAACTTTTTGGGACTTGAAAACATTTAAATTTCATACACGTGTTTATTAATGTTCCTAAAAATAGCCAGTTAAAAATAAATGTGGTTCTTGAGGTTACAACTGCGGTTATGATGTACAAATCTGCATATGTGACTGTCTACAGGAAAACCGGGCACAACGCGGCGTGCGTAAATATCGAGAAAAGACCGATCGATTTCTTAAAAATGTATTGTTTCAAGCCGAAGGAAGGGAACGGTTAGGTCTATTATAGTGGGAACGACTTAAGCTACGACGATAAAACTTGGAGAGCTCAATATCTGGACGCTGACAACTCTGTAAGTGCAAAAAAAAAAATTTTTCAAAGGGTGCCGCGTCGTGCCCGGTTTTCCTGTAGACGGTCACATATACATAAGTGGAATGTTGATCTGTTTAAGCCAGAAAAAGAGTAATACAGAGTGTCAGCATACTTAGACTAAAAAAGGCATATAAAGCGTCAGTGTACCTAATTTGATGGCTTAAGACTCTTTCAATTTTTATAAAAGTGTTTAAAGCTGAAAAATTTGCAATTCTAAATTGAGTTTCTGGAAAATTTGATAGAACATAGCTAAATAGTTATATTTTACCATGAAAGACATGCATTGAAAATTTACATAAAAAATATGAACATTTTATGCAAAAGTTAGCTTTTGTCTGCTCAATGATGTTATGGAAGCCCTTCTCCCAATTACTATGTATATGTGACGTCACATTGTTAGAGCATACACACCAACGGTAGAATTAAAGCAAAGACACGGGTAAATCGTGGGGAGATGAAAACTAGGTCTGGCGAGATTTTGGTCAAAGGCTGGGGGATCTTTTATAACTACTGCTCTAGGTGTCGTTGTGTCAGTACTGAAGCTATTGAATGCCAAGCAAGGATCCTCATGTTTAGTTGTGGTACTGAAGCTATTGAATGCCAAGCAAGGATCCTCATGTTTAGTTGTGGTGGTATGGAAGTAAAGGCTGAGGGAGAGCTGTCGGATCTCAAGGACTCTAGCAGCGTCTGTTTGTGATTCATCTTTCACTGTCAGGTTAGAGAAGCTTCTGCTCACTTTGTACCTACCTCTACTGGATGCAGTCCATCCGGCGGTTAGAAACAGGAAAATTCCGGGCAGAAGCCATAGCGTATAGGGCGGGGCTACAGTTTAGGTATGATTTATGATGAGCATAGGAGAAAATTTGACGTAAAAAAAAAAGGTGTTCAATGTACAGAAAGTAAATGGGAATAGCCTGTTCTCGCACTTCTGCTGCAGTAATTGTCTTGTGTTTTTATGGAAATAGTTCTAAAACAATGAACAATGGCACACTGAAGCTCAATGTGATAGCAGTCAGTGTGATAGCAGCAGTATAGGCCTAATTTTTAAGATCCACACTTTCTACTCTTTAATGGACGCACTGTATTTGTTAGTTAGTGTTTGCTTCAAGGTTTTTCTTGTGCTGTTCTTTGTAGCTATGACACACATTCAGTTAGAATTTTATTCCATGAAATTAATAAAAGATTAAAGTCTTTCAATTATGGGGAGAAAGTATTTTCGTCATTACATTTTATGGATCAAGTGTAATCCCCTCCCCCCCACTTCGCAGTTGACTTTTCCTGCTATACAACAACAATACACCTTTGCCTACAATGCCCACCCACTCAGGTTAGAGTCACCACCCACCCACTCACTAGTGGCACGAGGGGGAATTCGAGGGGGACAACCCACTTCTCCAAATGCATAGGTGGGGTAGACCAGAATGAAGGCAACCTCTCCTTTCTTCATAGTTGCCACTGCAACGTCCCAGCCGGGTAACACCTCACCTATTCACAAACACAAGGAGAGAAACATGTTGGGTAAGCAAGCGAGACACTCGGGTCTAACATACAGAGCTTACCTGTTCCTTCAGCCCCACTTAATCAATCCATTCAAGAATGCTTTACCTGCTTGGTAAAGAACTCTTTACATCACTTGGTATACTTGCCAATCAAGTATAGTTACATAGCAATGATGTTGACAACTCATATTAATTTCTCACTGAATCCTGTTTGCTTGGCTAACTCAAATGCTTACTGAATACACAACTAGTCTATAATGTGTTGTACAGCCAACTGCATTTCTATTACAGAACTTTGTTCACCAAGCCTTAACTGAATTTATAGTCACAGGACTAGGATAAGATCTAGCTCTTGCACTTACAAACTGCCACTGTAAACATGACATACAGACATTTATACTCACATTTTCATCGCACATATCCCTTTAAGTGTGGCCCTTGAATTGTGCATGCGAGCCACACCTTACCTTGTCCCAGAGTAAACTGCTGCTCTTTATTCCTGAGCCAGCTGGAGTCGTACGGCTCATCACAGTACTCCAAGTAGGCATTATAATGAACTCGCACCATAGACCCTTCAGAAACCAAAGGACCAAAACCCTGAGTCACCACTTTCTTCAAGACTTGGCCATCTCCACTTACATCTTTCATGCCTTGAGCCATTTTGGAAAATGGGGTCTATTATTAAACACGCAAATCATCCACACATGTGATACAGGCAAGATGGAAGGTTCATCCACACATGTGATACAGGCAAGATGGAAGGTTCATCCACACATGTGATACAGGCAAGATGGAACTAGTGGTTCATCCACACATGTGATACAGGCAAGATGGAACTAGCGGTTCATCCACACATGTGATACAGGCAAGATAGAACTAGTGGTAAGTTCATCCACACATGTGATACAGGCAAGATGGAACTAGTGGTTCTGGTTCTATTCATTCATTTATTTTTGGCCAAGGGATTGTAATTATATTTTACCCATTCACATGGACTGTCCAAAGTCGTTCCTTTGTGTTTAATTTCTGCCTGACTTTCTTGAGCTCCCCATTCTACTTTGCCTTTACTTGGAAAACATGCCACTGAAACCTTGAAAATTATCGTAATTTAAGGATGTGGATTCAACAGTGCCCAGTGACTTAGGATATCATGTTATCAAGTATTAAATTCGGCTTGACAATTATTCTAGAGTATTCACCACAGGGTTTCATACAGATTATGGGAGCCCTGGGATTTCGTCCCCTTTGCTTAGGTCCTCCAGAGAGGAACACAATAAACTTAGTCTCCCAGCTTTGAGGGCAGGATCAACTAGTGTCCCTCCGATTGCGCTTAGAGTCCCTCCTATCGAGTTGTTAAAGAGCAGTCACTACATTAGTTAGGCACTGTGCAGCCATCGTAAACTACTGTTTTTAGGGTCACTCAGGCCCTAAGTAGTGCCCTCGCTGCGCTTGGGATATAAAAGCCTAATACCTCCAAGATCCTAAAAACAGAGGCGGTGCCTAACTATTATATAGTTTGTCAAGTTTTCATTTGAAATCTGTTTCACAGTCTCACGGTCATGACTTGACCATATTATGTAGCTAAACTGTTTTCTGCAACGCTGACAAAATTTCACCCCTCTAGCGAAAAATCCTGTATGAATCCCTGCACCATAGTCATATAAACAGTATCCAGTATTTCAACAAAAACATGTACTGCTCATTCTAATTATTGTATTACCATATTTGAATCTTCTTCATCAAAACCAATATTGGCACATTCAGGCAGGAGATGCTCCAATACATCCTTCTGATAAGTATTCAAATTGCTATCTGGGTCAGATTCCTGGTTCCTGTCTACTTTGGCTTCTGGCAGAAACTCTATGCTTGCTCCAGTAGTGGAAAGTGAACTGATATCAATACCATCCTTTAAATTTCTAGACAGTTTGTCCAGGTTAACCTATATAAACGATACGGGTAAGTGAGGGCAATGTCAATTATTCAAAATACTCCTACATTCCAAGGATCTACTTCAAATCCATCTACTGATGACTCCATACTTATTTGTGTGCAAGGGAGGGGGAGAGACTCCTACACTCCCACCACTAAAAATACGTATAACCTCACTCAATCTACAGAAAAAGGCGACGAAAAAAAAAAATGTGGTCGCGTGATTTCAACACGTGTGTTGACCAGGCGCGCGGCGGGGCCCGGAAAACATCGGGTGTGTGTGGTGGAAAGGGAGGAATTTGTGTGTGCATGGGAGTAGTTCTTGAGCGCTTACTACCCATTCTTGCCGTGGTTCAAGTTTTATTGCAGCTTTGACAATCTCTTATAGTGACTGTGAGATGGCGGAAAAGGTGTGTGGTGGGTGCAATATAGCGTAGGCTCAAACAGTTGGTATAGTTCAAATGGGTACGGTGTGACTAGCTGTACGGAAGTTTCTTGTATTTACTGTGTAACTTAAAACTATTTTAGGATGAAGTTGTTGAGAGTCCTGATGTACATTTTGAGCCCATTGTCAAGCTTCCTACAGTAGAGGTGAAAAATATGGAAGAGAATGAGGATGAAGTCATGAAGATGTAATTTATTTTACAACACATGTTCATTTGCAATGAAGCTTTTTTCCCCCCTGAATTTGTCAGGCGTGCTAAACTGTACAGATTTGATAGTGAAGCAGATCCTCCAGAGTGGAAAGAAAGAGGAACTGGAGAAGTCAGGTTTCTGAAAAGCAAGAGGACCGGCATTATTAGATTATTGATGAGACGAGATAAAACTTACAAAGTCTGTGCCAATCATTTCTGTGAGTTGATTATGTGGTTAAATATTTAATTACTTTATTTGTCTTATAATTGGTGCACAGTGAATCCGGACTTGAAGTTGACACCCAGTGCTGGTAGTGACAGGGCATGGGTGTACACAGTGAGTGCAGATTTTGCAGACGAAGAGCCAAAGGTCGAGCAGCTTGCAATACGTTTCAAAAATGCTGAAAGTGAGTAGACAAACAGTTTCACTGTGCGAAGAAAAAAAAAATCTGTTTTATCTATTTATTAATGTAATTTGTTGTTTAGATGCTAACATATTTAAGACTAAATTTGAAGAATGTCAGGAGTTAAATAAGTCCTTCTCAAAAGATAGCACTGAACAATTACGTGATGGCCTTGAGAAATTGATTGTCAAAGAATCTGATGAGAGTGGGGGATCAGCATCTTCTAGTACTGAAGAGAAGAAAGAAGCAGAGAAGAGTGATGATAAAGAATCTGTTTCTCCTTCAAATTCATCATCAGCAGAAACTGGAACAGATCCACCTGAAGAAAAGTCTACTGGTGACTCAAAAACAGATAGCTAAGCTAGATCTATTATTTTTGTTTTGTTTAAAATAACCCATCAACTTGAATGTATCTAGTATACAATTGTTCTTGTGTACTTTTTTTTGCGTTTTTGGTCATGCCGCTGTGTGTGTGGTGGTTACGAATGGTCTATGCAGGTAAGGGGTCGTTGCCTAATACCCGTATGCGTGGTGAGTGTTATTTCGAATTTCAAATGAAAAAGAAAGAGGCGAGGATGAATAGGCGGAAAGTTCGTTTGTAGTTCCTTAGCAATAGGTAGCTGCAGTGTCGAAGCGCTATTCATGTCATGTCAGGAAAGCCTGGCGCTTTTCACAAAAACCACGGCCAAAACGTACGGCTCTTGGAAGAAAGTACTGTTGCCCATAGAATAGACAGTTATAACAAGGCTGTTGTTTTCACGGACCAGCCTATAGCGCAAGGGTCTATGTTTCAAGTCAAACTACTAGACAAAGGTGGTGGATGGGCTGGGTCTATTGTAAGTCGGAATGAAATGTGATTTGAATGTACACTAGGTATATCTTTGATATATGTAGAGATTTGGTTTCACTGATCTGAATCCAGATGATGGACCAGTTCCTTCTGGTGCACTGGACTTATATAGAAGTACTCAATATTGGATATTGTCTGCAAGTACACTTCATCATAATGGACAAGAAAATAGAGTAGATTTTAATTTGGAAAGCCTCAAAGTAGGGCAGTCCATAGGTTGCATGATCAACAAACAAGGCGAGCTCAAATATTTCATCAATGGTGTCGACATGGGAGTAGCGTGGACGGGCATGCCCACCAACAAACCTTTGTGGGGGTTTGCAGATATTTATGGCCTTGCTCGAAAAATCAAGTCAGAGTTTTTATTTGGTGAGTTCAATATGTATTTTGTTGTTTTATTATAAATAAGCAAAAGCTTCGAGTATAATATTCTTCATTGCTTTATTATCGTTGAGGGTGTGATTGTATTTGAATTAATGTGTACTGTGATTGAAAATGGACATTTTTGTGGCTGGTTTCTGGCACACAAGTGATGCTGATGGTCTCTATACACATAATTGTATAGAACTAAGAATGAGTCACGTAGGAAAGGAAGGTTGTAAATCCCAGTAGGAAGTAACAAGATAGTATAGTTGTGATCACTTCTCAGTTTCTACTAGTCAGACATTTAACCCACTCTTGTTTTAGTGTTATGGGTGTTTTTGGTAGCTTCTTATATGCACTGATTATTAACCTTCAGTGCGCATGTATGTATGTATAGCACACATTGTGTTTGTTTGTCTATAGCAGATCTAAAAGATGGCAGCATTTAACCATTGAAATGATAACCAAATTAGAGAAATTGATTAAGATGGGAAGGGGGGGGGGGGAAATTGTCAACTTCATTGTACAGGAATTTGTATCTGTGGTATACGACTTGCAAGAGTATAGTACTTGCCTCGTATTCATTCTTGTTGACCTAGTTTTAAAAACTGCAACGTTTGGGGCTTACTCAAGCCTAGCTATTTTGCTGTTTATATAAACTATCAGCAGGAACCAGCTGGGTCATCTCAAGTTGGTTCATGAAAAAAAAAACACCATTCTATTGATATGTTGATTACGCTTTTTCTCTCTCTTCACACATTCCGTGTTCACAGTGCACTTGGTTTTGTGTAACAATATTGGTGGTGGTGTACGAACATCAGTTAGGGACCATATTTTGCAGGAGGCAGGCCTATTTATACTCTGTAAAATTCACGTGGTGTTTTTTTGTCGTGTTTTATGTGGTAATTTCCAAGAGAGACTCCTCTAGTGTAGGTGTTTTGTTAGCCATTGTTTATGTGTTCTTTCAGATGAACAGATGAGTTGTGGCGAGGACTCTGATATCGACATCACTGGTTAGCTGATCTAGTTTTGTTTCCACCACACCCATTCACCCACCTACCATCTCTTTCTCTCTATATTATTTATAATTTGTGACACCTCCTTACCACTGTGCACTTGTCTTTCTTTTTTTATGACATGATATCTCGCGTAGTTTGTGTGCAATATGGCAACAATCAGTCTCAATTATGCAAGGGAACTAGTTCTCAGTCATCTCAAGTCTGCACATGAAAGACTCATCTTTCTCCCATTAGACACAATGAATCTTATTAGGGAAAAAAAATTGCAACTCTTCAGCCTACCCCATTCCTGCTCCGCATCTCCATCTGCCCTGATCATACACAAAATGAAGTTTAGTCGTGTTAGATTGTGTGGACACCTACAAAAATGTGCTTTAAAATACAATACTAATGATCAGTTAGATTCATTTGGGTTTGTTCTGTCTGCAGAATTGTTGGATAGCTGAGAAGAAGACCTAGATCCTATTCCATTCTGGTCAGTTGCCAGGTCATCTAGTGGCATGATAAATCGGTTGGACTTTTGCCCCAAGTCAATCAGCTCCTTCTTGTGCCCTTCCCGAGCCAGCCACTCCTTTAAAATGTGAAATCACACAATTAGCTTGTGTAAATAAATATTGGTAAAAGTATCTTAATGTGGTGTGCATAGCAACTTGCCTCAAAATGTTCTTTGACTGCAAGTGACAGCTGTTTGCTCTGCTCTTTGGACAGACCAGCTCTAGCCACACAGTCGTACCAACTCTTGATCCTCCTACAATTGGCACACACACAGAGCCAGTCTAAACCCAGAACAAGATGCTGGAATGATTCCATAGCATCAGAGTGAGTGACCACGGTCTACCTCTGCACAGAACTTACTCCTTCCTGGTGGTCAAAGCTTGCAGGTACACTGGTGGTATGGCACACGCTATACCCTCCACTGGACCGAGCATGTCAAAGGGGACTTCCATGGGCTGGAACAGCTCTGGTGGCATGAGACCCCAAGTAGGAGGGGCCTCACCAGAGTAGGCGCGGTCTGACTTGGCGCCATTGCTTAGTGTAGACACATCTAGGGGAGAATCCCAGCCTGCCCATACAAGAGAGTATAATATTCTACAGTAGAACTATACCATCTAATAGATTACTACCCCTCCTCTCTTCCACCTTGATTCTTTCATAAACTAACATTCTAGCCAGACAAGGGGAGCATTGCCCACCCTCGAAGAGCTTTGTCCCTCTCTATAATCCTTTTGTATTAACAATTGACTATGCAACATAAAATCTGCATATTCGTAAGTTCTGTAAAGTCTCTTATACGCCATATGCAATCTTTTACTCTCACTGCCCTTCCTAAAGAGATTTCTGTATATAGCCCTGACCGGGAACAAAATGACAACAACTATATCACCTGACCCATATTCCCCCCCCTCCCCCCAACTACCAATATTAGTTAGAAGACTTGCTATTAATGTCAGGAGTGAGGCCAGCCATGTGGAGGTGTGTCCGATGCCTGGGATAGTGCGTGTTGTAGGGGGCCAAGGTGATGTGCTGACAACCGTGCAGCAAAAGTGGGCGTGTTGCAGTCAACAGGTGCAGCACACACGTCGAGCTTGAGCTGCAACAAGAAGCACCGTGGTGGTGGGTATTAATTAGAACATACATGATGGTGGTATGATGTAGCACGTGGCTAAAGCTGCACTTCAAGTAATAAAATGTATACCAATAACTAACTACTCCATTGCATCTTTCTTAAAACACACACACACACACTTCATCCACAGAGCAATGTAATTAGAACTAATCAACTCGAAACTATGTACATGTATTTGTATTAATCTAGTGTTGCATAGTAAAGTGGGAGCTGTAATTATTTATGCCCTTACACATGTGATATCAAATAAACATCCATGTAATCAAATCAGACACTGCTAGAGATCACTCGCTAGCAATTTAATAGAACCAACGATGAAGTATCCAACATCTTGTCCCCATCCTCCTCCCCTTTGAAACCAGAGTATCGTATCCAGACAGCTACGATGTGCATACCTGACATGGATGGACCTGCAGGCAGCGATGATTGTGAGGTTGTCACAGTTATTGATGACCATTACCGTAGACACAGCACCCAGCACCATCACACAGTAACTGCACTTCTCAACCTGGACCATTCTATTCACACACACAATCTGCATGGACACCAATACACAATGGAATGGACTCATTCATACTTGACTGGGGCCAAGAGATAGATGGTGGATCTCTGGCAATTCCTAATGTAGACAGAGTTCTGGTGGACAACTTTGTCGCTGATGGCAACGGTCAATCTGTTGATACGATACAGCAGAGTGCACCCCAGGCTACAGCAGGAACACAGATGCAACCTTCCATCATGTCCTTTACCTCACAATTATCATAATTTACACCCTGAGTAACCAACCACTTCCAACAACTACTGGGCACGCTCAATAGCGCAGTATGGGTTTTCACGAGTTGAAAGTGAGAATGAAACAGTTTTATTCTTGTGAGTGTGAATACCACCCATATATATATATATATATATAAATAAGTGGCATGCCAAACCATACTAGTATGCTTGAGCACAAATGGCGAGTGAGCCTGATAGTTAGGTAACATAAAACTACAGTATTGTTACTATGTTTTAGCTTAGTTCATGCAAACACTCTAATAGTAGTTATGACCATTTATTTCAACAAACAAATACAAAATCACTCTCTTATCTGATTAATGGTAACTTTTGTAGTATCAAACATCTGCCATTCTGATAATCTCAATTACCAGTAACTCTTGAACAAACTCTCAGCTACAATAAAATAAAATAAATCAGTGTTATTAATTGTAATTTAAGCCAACAAATATGGAATTACTACTTACCTCAATTTCCTGAGTATTGATAACTTCTGTAGTGTCAAATTTTAGTTATTTTGACTATCTGAATTACCGTGAATTCTTGACGAGCTCTCAGCTATAAAAACAAAAGACCACCAATTTTAGCACACAAATACAAAATTACTTTCTTACCTCATTTTCTTGAGCAGTGTAACTTCCGTAGTATCAAATTTAAGCCATTCTGACTATTTGAATTTACCAGTCACTGTTGACAACAAGCTCTTGGCCACATAAAAGAAATTACGTACTTACCTCAGCTTCCCTAGAGTAATAGTAGCCTCCTTAGCATCAATATTACGGCATTCTGACTACTGGTGGGTCTTGACAACCAACAATCGGCACTCGTATCCCCCTAAAACGGCGAAGCTTTGAAATTAAGTCTGGAAAAGGGTCTTTAATGCCATGTAACCGGTCGCAGCAACTTTTTGTGTCCTGAAAAACAAGCGTTTTTGCAGGAATTTTCTCACACTTCGGAGCTTAAGTTTAAAGTAAGGCTTGCTTAATGCTGTTGTTTGAGAATAAACTGGGGTCAAGCCTAAAAAGCCGTGTTTTTTAGTTCCCCGCACACGTTTAAAGGGCATATGTACGTACCATCCATACACATATAATACCAGTGAGGTGCTTGAGCACAAATAGCGAGCGAGCTAAAATCGACACTATTGTTAAATGTTTGATTTTAACTTCTAACACTCAAGATACTAAAAAAAAAAAAAAAAAAAAAAGTCAAGAGTTTTTAAATTGCGTACATACGGTAAAAGGGAATTCATTGCCATAGTAACCACTCCCTGCAACTCTCTGAATTGAAAAAATAAATAAAGCAACAAAAAAACAAGTCACACTATTTAAACGTTTTCTTTGTGATATTAGTTGTACTGCACAATATTTTCACACAACTGAATATACCTACGCAAGACTTATCTTCGTGAGTAGTCTAGTGGTCAATGAATTTTGAAGTAAATACTGTTGTGTAGGGCTTATAACCATGACAAATTGCGTATTAACTTACCACAGCCACTACTTCGAATAGTAATGAAACTCCGGTAAGTTTTTTTTTGTGTTTAACTGCACCCGTAAAATAATTCAATGCGGTAAACAATTCAAATTCTAGGGTGTTACAGGTAATGATCGATAAACCAGAAGAATCTGTTTAGTGAAATTTGGGACGGGGTCGAAAACAGAGCTAACACAAAAATACGCGAGAATCAAAGTACAAAATGACATACGTACGTCCACACATATTATATAAACAAACAAATATCCCCGATTTTCAATTGTGTTACCCCTGAGAGTGTCTCGCTCACTCTGCTCGCTCGCAATAATATGAACACTTCTATAGGTTTGATGAGAGTTATTGCTTGGTTTGTGATTAGACGTGCTCTGAGTGAACAATAATTGATAGGTTAGGCACAGGAATACGCACTGTGAAGTCAACCCAACCTAGCTAAGTACTCAACTACACCTTTTATAGGCCAGGCTATGGACCCAGGTGTGAATAAGTGTTTAGTCTGAGAGTGTGAAGTGATATAATAAAGAGGTGACGAAAACAAAGGGAGAGGCAGACAAATAAGAATAGTCATAACCAGACAGTCATCATTCAGGGTGTGGCCTGAACAGTTTGTTTGCTTACCAAATAATACTATGGTCATAATTATAACACCAATATTTAACTTTCACTTGGTTAAATTTAAATATAAATTTATAGGCAGAACAAACAGAATACCGATATTTATTATTTTATCTGATGTAATTTAAATAATATTAACACAAAGATTACACTCCATTTCACAACTCACTCCGGAAACAAGCTAGCACTGTTGAGGACCTTCCCTACTCCCTCGCTACGAAAACAACTCAACGGCCTGAGCTCTCTCCTTCTTGAGAACAGACTATGTGGCCCACACTGATTGGCTGTCAGGATGGATCTCAACCATGACTCAAGCAGAGCTGGGCTGAACGACTTGCTGCCCTAAACAAAGACAACATCAAAAGCTTGTTAATGTAAAAACTGCTTCAAACACAAAGATCACTGGAGGCTTTAACTACTCCCACATACACAACTATGGCAACTGTAATCCATTTACAGAAGTTTCAACAGAGACACAAAGCTATCCCAATTAACTGACTACTGATTGTGACATGCCTGAGAGTGTCTCGCTTTCTAGCCTTCATATGACTAGCCACAAAGCTATCCCAATTAACTGACTACTGATTGTGACATGCCAGTGAGATGGCACAAGATCTATCATCTTAGTAAACTGGAGCACTCCATCTAGAGCAAGGTGGGGATATCAGCAATGCAACTCACAATGCATGACATAAGGCTACAAAGACTTAACTCTTTATCAAAGCTTGCTAGCACTACATATTCTTGAATTATTTATCGGTATGGCTGTTTTGAAAACAAAACTTCCCCTTACCCAATGTAGAAAGACACAGAGATTAAATAATTCTGAATTTAGTTTGAAGGGACATGGGACTACAATTGCTGTGACTACTCCTGCTCCTAAGTGGACTTGAGTTTGACTAACTCTTCACCAGCTCCTACCCACAGACCTCCATCATGACTGGATCTGTTCAGTCTATTCATAAATAATGTTTCGTTGGTTAGGATGTACAAGCTAGTAAGTGCCCCAGACATACTGAGGTGACGACACTACACTTGTGTGGTGTCTTCCGGTATATGTCACTTGCTGCATGTATTGTCTCTGTTTCGCACATTTGCACTAAGAGCTGTAAATTAATGCTGACTCTATAGCATGTCTCCCCATCAAGGTAGGTGTGTCTCTCCCATCAAGGTAGGTGTGTCTCTCCCATCAAGGTAGGTGTGTCTCTCCTGTCAAGGTTGGTGTGTCTCATAGTCCATATCCACCAGATAAACCCACAGGAGTCAAAAGCATGCGTGACAGCATTTGTGGGGGGTTGGGGGCAAAACTTTCTAGCCTTCATATGACTAGCCCATTGTCGGGTGTCCAGCTACAGATATGAATGGCTAGTTGGTACAAGGAGATGGGATGCTTCATAACTTCAAAATTGGGACTTTCAATGGGACTGCATTGATCCCATAGGACAACTGAAGTGCTTTATGAAGATTTTTGACAGGCATGCAGTGCATGTGTGTGTGTGTGTGTGTGTGTGTGCATGTGTGTGTGCATGTGTGTGTGTGCATGTGTACTATCCTACTACTCATCTACAACTGAATTCCTCACCTGATTGTAGCCAGATTGAAGAGGGACGGACAGAGCCAAAGACAGAACTGAGCACTTGACAGACTCTTTAAAGCCAGTGAAAACAAAGTCCAGTGCACTCACGGACTCCTCCGATAGCAAGTGGGTGGAGTCTTGCAGCAGTTCTAGTAACTCTGACAAGTTGGCACGCAGGAAAGCCAAGTGGTACTGCTCAGATGACTTCTGCCTCAAGTCTGACTCCGGAGATGGCCATCTTGGAGTGAATCTGGTCAAAGACTAGTAACAGTAGAGCCACACACGCACACACACATGCACACTAAAGGCTCTGTTTTCTGTACTTCCATGAATAGAGTGCACACTCCATATTTTATGTGTAGTCTGAAGGGATTGAGAAGTATGCATACTGTCTTTATTGCAGTAAAGAGACATACTTAGTAAGTGTGTGAGTGCACAAGGACACGAGGTATCATACAGTCTATCCAAGCAAACAGTGACTTGTACAAGTTAGGATACTCATCACCGCTCATGATGGCAGACTTCAGTGAATAGCGCGGAGAATTCTGAAGGTACAGGAACACGAAGAACTTGAGGGTGTCCACGCTCAACCTCTTCCTCAAGTCTCCTACACCAAAATAAAACAAGACAACATGCTCAGTACAATCTTGAGTACATCCTGTACTTCTACTTTACTTAAAGAATATGGGTCTAAGAGAAAATATTTTCCCATATTTTGTTAGAAACTGCAAAGGGCGAGATAAAAAGGGTGTGTCACGTGTAAAAGTGGAGACCAGATCAGGAGGTAAAGAGACACAAGATAGCTATTTTAGCAAACATCTCTTACGGAGCTCAGCTTGAGAAGAACAACTGGATACTGTGTGCATGTACTGCAGACGATCACTGGCCCCGATGTCGGATACCACATCAAAGGTTTCAAAGTATCTAAACATGAGTGCAGTTGTTGGTGGTTGCACGTTGCAAAACAATTGAGAATCAATAAGAGTTCATTATGATAGCTGGCAGGATAACTCACAGCCATGCCAAGTCCTCTGACATCTCAAGCCTGGACGTTGCAATTTGCTGCCAATGCATAAACCTAAAATAATATAATTAGTTGTAATGCTTCATTGGAAAGCTGTAATTTAGAGGGTTAGGTTTAATCAATCTTTCATGGTGACAACAGTGCCAGATGGAGAGGTACCAGTGAGATGAGAGGTAGAGGTACCAGTGAGATGGAGAGGTAGAGGTACCAGTGAGATGGAGAGGTAGAGGTATCAGTGAGATGGAGAGGTAGAGGTATCAGTGAGATGGAGAGGTAAAGGTATCAGTGAAATGGAGAGGTAGAGGTACCAGTGAGAGATGACAAGGATGGTGAGGTAACAGAGTGAGTAACTTGCCTTATGTTCGGATAGGCTCTTTTTCCTTTATCCTTTAAGTAGAGCAGCAGCTTTCTCAATTGCTACAAGATGACCCACTAGCATAGCAATAATGAAGACAGCATTGTATACTCACAGACACATTGAATCTTTTGGATAGCCCAGCCGCTGAAGTATGTCGCTCCTGAGTTCTGATGATGCCGCCCTCAAGCGGGAGAGGATTAGGCCATATCTCGTACGGGCTCCTGGAAGGTGATCCTGGAAGCATAGTAGAGTTGGTACCAACGGGAAAATTTGGAGAATCTGACATGCTATAGTCCACTACGCTAAGTCTGGGTGCCGATGAGTAGCGATCCTAAGATAACTCTGATCTGGCTGGATGGTGTGGGTTTTCGACAATTCAGCATTTACATTATGCGCGCGGCGATAATTTAAAAGCAAACTGATGACCTTTACCGACTTAGGAACAACTATGTGACGACACTGTTCCTTTACTATATTATGAAAAATATAAAAATGATGTAATAAATAAAAACAACATAAATATTTCTAATCACACTTCTTTTTTGTTGTTCACGATTGCTTCTATCCAACCTTGTCTCTCCTCTCCACTGGTAGTGTCTAGAAGATATGAGCTACACACACACACACATACACACACACACAAATTATACAATCACATTAAAAATTAAATTAAATATAGAAAGAAAAAAAGATAAAAGTTTGATTCACTCACTTCTTTTTATTCGCACTATCAGGAGCTTCAAGAATAAATGGGAATCTAAAGTCTGAGCCGGAGGTGTCATTTGAAGTTGCAACATGAGCTGTAGCTCCAGTAAGTTTCACAGCATCTTTCCTGGTCTAATACAAACCAATAATGGTGATATTATGTATGAGTATTCAACTCTATCTTATAGATTAGTACCTTCTGTCACGTAAGACAAACATGGCTGTATCAAGACATATAATTGTTTAATTTGCAGTGTCCGTATTAAAATGGGGATAGCTCAACAGAAATATGCTTGCCAGTCCTATTGCACAGGTCAATATTTCAAATCCACACATGGGATTCCCTCTAAGACGTCTGTTATCAATAGCTATGTGCAAACAGTAGTGCATACATAGAAATTGAGCTATAATTCTTAGTTTAATGCCTCAACTTGTTTGACAATATCATAAAGTATTTATGAACTCTAAGTGTCACCATGCTAGCCACTCACAACCTAGCCTTAGTGGCCTTATACCATAATAGTGAAATGAGTGAGTAATATAAATTTGGAATGGCCAGATAAGATTTATATCACAATGCCTGGAGAGTTCATTTAGCTCTGGCAGAATTTTAACAAATAAAAGAACAAAAAAAAAAGCAAACAACTAAACCAATTTCATAGCCGAAAACAGTTTAGGCGATACTATTAGCAAAAATAGCTACAGTACCTGTTGAACAAAAATATTACGAACTCACTGTAAGATTGCCTGCAGTTTTATCACGTCCCCAATCCGCAGACTTGTCATAGTAGACCAGAAAGTTTGGATAAAGAACGAAAAAGCGTTCTGACATTTTATTGGTTACTCTGCCCCTCTTTTTCAAATAGCCATTCTTTAATGGTTTTTCCACGTCGAATGCATATTTCGTTTTCGGTTGATGCGCAGTTTGTGGCTTTTTTACTGGCTTGGAAGCAGAGGCTGCAGCAGCTGAGGACGACATAGCTCAAGGACCGACGCTGATTAAGAACGACTGTGAACAGTTTAATAATAATTTTGTTTAACTTCTATAAAAATTTATCCAACAGGAAGTTCATAGCTAGTAATTTTGCCCCTGGAAAGTGTCACTTGCTGTCAGAATTTTGAAACTAGTTGTAGCCACTAACTGTCCCTTGCTGATGTAGTAAGTTTGTGAGCATTACATCAAACAACTACAAACAGTTCATTAAATAAATATTTTTTTAAAAAGAAACATTTTGCACTATAAGAGTGAGTGAAGTGAAAGGATGGATCAGATCAAATTCTTGGCGACATGAGCTGCTTCAATGACTGTAATGGGAACTGGCTTGAGGAGCTGGGCTTTCAGATGCTGCACACGTGGGTCTCCAACAGGAACTTGAGGACTGCATACATAAACCCCATGCCACGTAAAAAAAAAAAAAGTTGAAATTATACCATATAAACAGTATTAAAAAATACTTTTTTTTGTGTGTGTGTGTGTGCATGTGAGTGTATGTGTGTATATATATATGCATGTGTGTGTGTGTGTGTATGCATGTGTGTGTGTGTGTGTGTATGTATGTGTGTGTATGTGTGTGTGTGTGTGTGTATGTGTGTGCATGATGTGAGTGTATGTGTGTTTAACTGTACCACATTGCTTCTGGAGTTTTCTTGGTTGTAATTACGAGAGGATTAGGATGATCCAATACATCTGAGTTCACTGATATTCCTACAAATGCCACACAAGGATATTGACACTCCTACGCACAGATACTTGTGCAATTAACATACCATCCAAATACTGCTTAAGAATAACCCTCAGTTTCGTGTTTTCATCCTTCAAGACAGTCTTCTCTCTTTCCAAAGACAGTTTGTCCATTTGGGCTTTGTTGTATCTTTTCCAGAAATTTTCAAGTGGTAAATATTCTTTCACCACCTTTAAAATAATTTTCATTGCCGATTATAATACTGGCAAATACTGTTGATATTCCTAAATGAAAACAGTAATTATGTCCCACCTATCTAGTTAGCAACCTAACACGAGCAATCTGAGAGGCACTAATTGCTCTTAACCTCAAGTGGTCAATTCCTTGATCTGGCTTCAGTATAATATATTCTAGAATCTCCTGCAGAACTTGTAAGGCATGAGGATGAAGCCCACAAAGGCAATTAATGTCATGATATGCTTCTAGGATACCTTAAAAAAATTTGTGTGAATAGCTAACTTCTCAGTACAGCTTGTGGTGGTATGGCTAGCAATATTTAGCATGTTTCTTCCTGTTTAAAGAATTATATCCTTGAACTATCAACCCCAGACCAGACACATCCGGAAACCCCAGATTAAACACTTTCCTGCCATCAAATTTACCAATGGTCTACTCATACGTATAGTGTATGTACCTCAGCCCATGGCTCAGACAAAGGAGCATTAAGTTTTTCCTCTACTTGCTTCTCTTCCTCAGCAGACAATGATGAGCCATAGAATGGCAATACTTTCTCCACCTCTGTCTCTAGTTTGCGGCACATTTCGGCAACTTTCAAAACTTGCTGAACCTGAGAGATAGAAGAGAGTATTTGATGAAAGTTGATTCAGGAGATAATCTTTTAAGAAGAATTTCAAACTTACTTTGTCCTTCTTTCTCTGTAGTTCTTTGATTGCTTCATCACTCTGCAGAGTGAGAGTAGTAAGATTGCTTCTCTCCAACTCCCTGCATCGCATCATTTCACGCTTCAGAGTATGAAAGTGAGTCAGTAATATTTCACGATCCTTGAAAAATAAACAAACAACAGCACATCAGCAACTAATTTAGGTACTTATATATATATGTGACCGTCTACAGGAAAACCGGGCACAACGCGGCGTGCGTAAATATCTAGAAAATATCGATCGATTTCTTAAAAATGTATTGTTTCAAGCCGACGGAAGGGAACGGTTAGGTCTATTATAGTGGGAACGACTTAAGCTACGACGATAAAACTTGGAGAGCTCAATATCTGGACGCCGACAACTCTGTAAGTTCAAAAAAATTTTTTTCGAAGGGTGCCGCAATGTGCCCGGTTTTCCTGTAGACGGTCACATATATCCTCCCTTACTTGTTTAATAGCTCTGGTTTTCTCCTCCGTCTCTTTAGTAAGTGCCGCCATCTTGTGCCGCAGAGAAGCTATGGATTCTTGAAGCTTGTGCAACTTCCTCATTTGCCTGGCAATAGTGTTTGATGACTCTTCATCTTTAGTCTTCAATGCCTCAAATTTCTGTTTTCTTTCTTCTGTGCTCTCCCTATAATGCTTTGTCTCCTTTTGAAATTCCATCCAAAGGTCATCTAGAACTGCTTTTCTCTGAGCATTCAGTGAGTGTGTGTCCTCCAAGTTCTGGAATGATACAGTGAATATTGTAGTGTAGAAATTAAAGGTAATAAATAAATGCCTCTACCTTGTTCTTGAGTTCATCCATCAGACTTTGAAAATTTTGAGCAGCTTCAGCCTCACGTTCACTATACCTCAGCTCCATAGCATAAATGACATCCCCCAAGTCTTTCATTTCCTTTTCATGCTTTTTCTTCATCATTTCCCTATAAAAATACCATTATTTGTTATTGTTATTATTATTATTATTATTATCATCATCATCATTATATTATTTTTATCATTATTATTATTTTTATCATTATTATCATTATCATCATTACTATTAATATTATTGCTACCACTATTGTTACATCTACTATTACTATACTTTTTGCTGCTATTGTTGTTAATAAAGTAATGTATAAATACCTTTCATCATCAAATTCATCTTGAAATGACTTTAATTCTCTCTTATAACCATCTTCTAAATCATACACTCGTCTTTGTTGAAAATCTAAAATTAAAAAATGACAAAAATATTACTACTATAGTGAACTAAATTTTACTTTCATAATACCTGATAGCTCAGTGACTTTATGAAGATGAGTACGTAGTGCTACTTGATACTGCTCCTCTGCTTCATCTAAGTCTTTTGCAAGAGATCGAATGATAGCATCTTTTCTATCAACTTTCTTCTCAAAGGCTTGCTTCATCACAGCAATTCCCTTCCCTAGTTCTTCAGTTTTAACTAAAACCAAAGCATTTGTGATAATTAAATATATAATATATATGAATAAATTCTACCTCTTCTCATGATATCTCTCCATTGCTTTTGCACTTTCAACATATTGACCTTGGACGTTTCTTCTTCTTTAAGAAGCTTGTTCTTCAAGAATCTGTATAACATTTCTTCCTTCTTCTTTTTTTCTTCTTCATCTTGAAGCCTTATCTTCTCTAAGAAAGCTGCTCTTTCTTCTTCCGTCATCTTTGCCAACTTCTTAGCTAGCTTTTTGTCCGCCATGTTTAGTATTCTGCCACGGTTACCATGGAAGCCGATTTCACCGTAAACAAATCGGCAGCAGTATTGTTGGTAAAGAATCGTCACACCGCCATTGGAATCGCATTACCGATAGATCGAGTGAATGTTCAAAATCTGAATCTTAAATAGGTTATGTACATGAATATTAATGGTGGATAAAAACAATCACGTATTATTATGTTGCCATGGTGATCGGAGGAGTGTTAGTTGTGGACCTGTGAGATTTATGATTCTTTTTAATTCTGTCTGACTTCTCTGATTTGGGCCTTGATAGAACTTGAGTCATCTTGAAATGAGTTCTAAAAGAAAGACAATTGTTTTTATTAGATAATAATTGTAAAAAAGAAAAAGGAAGAAATGTTGTACAGATTCTGGAACTTAGATATTTCAGAAATCCTAACTTTTTTCTTTTCCATTTGTCTGCACTTATGTTTCTTGTTTCAGCCTCCACCTTCCATTGTTTTTCCACTCACACACTCTCTTAATCAAAAGGTTTTTAATAGTAGCTTTAAGCTAGTTGACCATTCCTGTTGCTCGCAAAAAAACTTATTAAAAAAAATGTCTTTCTAACTCGAAACATGATTTGCATCCTGCCGGACTGTGATATGTGTATCTATCAGTTATATAACATTACAACAAATCAAAACTAACACGCCTGGAAAAACAAGTTGAGTGCATCAGAAGCAAAATTTCTGGGAAGTAAAGAAGCACGGAGCTAAATATGAAATGAGGGGATTGGGGGGTAAGGGGGAAATAGCGACAAACAAGTAACTTGTGTAATATTACTACGTAAATCATTAACTGTAAATACAATCTGTAACTTGGAAAGCTCCATGCAACTGAAAAATGTGGATTTATTATACTAAATTAATACCACGAGAAGTTACAAATATTGAGATAGCTTTACAATGCATCTTGCTACAACACTTACTGGCATCTTGAACATATGGGGGCAGATTGGCAGAAGACTGGCACAAATAAAAGAATGAATCATGTAAGACATTTCACAGAAACAGATTATAACGTACTTGATAGACACACTGAACAGACAAAGCCAACATCTACTAATCTCTGGTGACAGCAACATGACGCTCTATAGTCTATCTCCAGAGCTGCTGGAGTCGCTAGCAAATCTCTAGTAGATAAACCTGGCAAAAAACCCCACTGTACACACACACACACACACAAACAAAAAACAATTAAAAAACTATTAGCTTAGTAGCAGCATAAACTTTGGTATAACAAAACCACAATATTTTCTGGCCAAGCCTTCATCAGCTATAAGGTAAAACACAAGTGACCATTTGAAAAAAAAACTTGGCCGTTGGGTACACTGATTCTAAAGTTTTGACAGGAATGGAATCCTGGTGGAGTTGAGCTCGAGGCTTTGGTCTAGATTTGATGTGGGTGTAGTACTCTGAATTATAAAAGCATCTGTAAATTTCCTGGGGAAAAATTTGGAACAACTTTTAATTACTTTAGTTCCACTCCAATTTACTCTGAACAACTAATGAAGGATCACGGGCCGAAACGTAGTGTGGTTTTGCTATAAAAGTTGCTCTAAAGCTAATAAATAAGAAATTACCAAACGTAGCAATGAAAAAATACGACATTAAACAAAAAGACACTCAGAAGATGATAAATAGTCAGTTGCATGTGTGCCACAAGGAACTGTCCCGCATGGGTCGCTAACCAGAGTAAAGTTGGTAAAGTACACAGAGAACTATTAAAAAACTATCAAGGAAACAGTATGGTGGTGCTATGAGCACAAGTAAGAATTAAGTTAAAATATAAATATAAATTACCCATTGAATACCCAAACCACACCCACACCGTACCAATAAGAACTGGAGCAGAGACGCTGGCTCTGGAACTCGAATGTACACACCTCCAGTTATATCTGACGCCTACAAAGAAAGCAATTATCAAAACCTATGCACTAGCTTCACCTGAACCATCTATGCATGTGAGGGTTACAGAAGCATGTATACTGAGATGCACTTGTGACACTAGATATACTGTAGCCTACTAGTAACACAATAAGGTACTCACCCTGTTCTAAATGGTCTTAATTAACTTTATGATTTGTACAATGGAAATGAAACTAACTTACTTACCCTGCCACACAGAGGCACTCAATGTACTAACTTTTGCAAGAATGCTGAGTCAGCATAAAGTATTTTTTATCCATTGCTATTATCTTCTGTCCATGATCGTGGACTGCCTTCTTTGTTCCATCACCTACTTTAAGCTACAATATTATTATCCTCTACCACTTTATAGTTACTTCAATTTCCCTTTCCTGCTCTCTCTTTTTTTCTGAGCCATCTCACCTCTTCTTGCCCCCCTCCCTTCCTCTATTCAGTTCTTTCTTTTTGAGTCCTGGATTCTCTTCTCCACATTATCTATCTTTCCAGCTTTTCAGGCTCTCTATCCTTATATCCATGACTTAATTTTATTACAATATAGCTACAATAGCAGATGTTCTTGCCTCCCGTTTCTTTCACCTTCTACTGAACGTGATGACGCTTTACTCATCTCGGTGGATGCTTTACCAAAATGGATTCAACTAATGAATAATTCATGAATACACACTGTCGGTTGTCATCATTGTCAGTCGTTACTGACACACAAGCCTATTATATAGACAACCACTACGTGTAATAATAATAATAATAAAATAATAATAATAATAAATAAAAATAAAAAAATTAAAATTTAACCCAGTGTACCTGCCACCCACCCACCCACCAAATAAACACAAACTCTTACTTGCTGGAGAAATCCAGAATCATGCCACATGACACAGGAATCTATTGGAACAGACTAGCACACACACACAAAACAAACAACAACAACAAACAAACACCACTAACACAAAGAGATCCAATTCATGTTCCATCTCACATACACTTTTCTGGGCAGCAAATATACAGTTCATGGTGGAGACATACTGGCCGCCATTATCTTCTGAGGAATTCAGCACCACAATGCGACAGGTCACATTCCTGCCAATGGGTGCCTCTCGCATGCATCGTTGAAAATCTGGTTACGGGCAGTTAAGTTCTGTTTGATTAAATGTATGCAAAGTCAAACGTCCAAGCAGTAATTTAATATTACTATTCTTTCTAAAACTCTCTGAAGCGTATGAATTATACGATATAAAAAAGATGACACTTATATGTCATATCACACTTTCAACAACCCTAAGCTATGTTCCACCTTTGAAGTATCCTAGCACAAAGGATTAAAATTTGCACTAGTGCAAGTGTTAAAACTCGAAGCCAAGCACACCAGTAAGTGCTATTCAAAAGGGGGCACATAATGACAGTTGGACACACCCACCCATTTCTGTGCTGCTACCCAAATATCTAATCAATGGATAACATCAGGGGCAAAGATTATTGTCACTAGATAAGCTATACAATTACGATATTACACATACAATTGCATAAAATATACTAAAAAAGCCATGCATGCTAATAACTGCAACCTATTGGCAAATAACTCGGTACTTGCCACAATTATAATCGTTATTTTGAAGTCTATTTTCATCTTAAATGTGATATCATCAACAACAAAAACATACAACTGATTGCTCAAGCAACAGTTCTTCCAAAGGTGTATTCTCCAGGCCATTTACTCTATACTTCATCTAAACTCTTACTTGACTTACTTTACTAACAAAGATATGATCACCATTTACTACACCATCTCCCTCATGTGGTGGCAATGTTATGAATAAAGGACATAATAATAACCAACAAGGATACAACACAGACATTTGCTGAGAGCTCCAGATAGTAATGACGAGGAGGTAATGGCCGTAGGAGGATTGGCCAACTGCTCTTTCATCACCCTGAGCACCTCTGAATGCAAGGAACTGTTCATGTGTACTAAAGGTTCGTACTTTCCAGTGAGCAGCTCTGGGCTATCTGCAGGAAGCTGCTGTTGCATTGGTGCTGGATGCACCATGTGACTAATGAAATAACAATCGAAACAGGAGCAGCAGCTCTACATATAATATCAGGCAGAAAAACTAAATAATGTTACCTTCCAGCTTGGTGAGCAATGCAAACTGCAACTCTGTTTTCATGACTCAGCAACAGGTAGGAATTGCAGAAAGTAACAACAGAGTTTAAACACTGCTGTACAGATAGCTGCAAGTAGATTGACACAAAAGCATTAAGTCTGTTGTACCTCACTTCAGCAGCAAATACAGTTTGTCAAGCTCACCCGCTCAGAAGACTTCTTTGACTTAAGACTGTTGTTAAACTCTTCGCTAAGATCTACTACTAACGCCAACAGACGTGAACCAGTAGACGAATCAGGCTTAGTTAGGGCTCCAGAAGATCCAGCACTACTGGACATTACGTTTGGTACGTACGACTAGCGGAGTACACGCTGGTAGGTTATGGTCGTCGAATTAACGTTACCTCAGTACGCGCAGCTATGCACAAAATTACCACACTCAATATAATTGAATTTTGAAAGAAAAAAGTATATATAACAGCATAGTTCTATTATTATTCACATGCCAGTTTGGAATCAAAGCTGCTCAGAGCAATGGAGAAGGCCTGGAGAGCAGAGAGTGGGAATCGATAATCCAATGTGAAGACATCCTCAGAGATACGTCCAAACTGAAGAACAATGTAATCCTCATCTGCAGAATGTACAAGCTGAAAATTTTTCACTGATGCCTGTGTCACCCGCCCATGAAAATTAAGGACGAATGCCTGTGTCTCATCTGACCAGACGGGCTGTTTGTTGTGCAGCTCCAGCAAGTCTGTCATCTGGTTGTTCTTCCATCTCTCCAAGAGGGTTTCATTCTCTTGGGTTGGATGCACTTCAATAAACTTGTGGTCATAGTTGAGTGCTGGAATTATAGTAGTCATTTTTCTCGGGCCCTTAAATCCCAATACATTAGTCTCATAGTGCACAGCTGCTAGTTCTTGGCGAAGGTTGGACTTGTCAGGATGCAGCGAACGAGAAGTTGGGTTCTCTCCATTGTCATATATTGTAAAGGATGTCCCAAGAAAGTTGGAGCGGAGTTTACTGATGAAGTTTTGGCCACCTCGTGAAAGATCTTGGGCACTTGTGGATACGATATAATTAGATGATCGACTCTTCTTCCTCTTCCGAGCTGCCAAGACAAACACCAACTTGTGGTCTTCTCCTCGATCCAGGAAAAGAAAGTAAGTGGGGAACATGGATCTCTCCATTCCCCTTTTCTCTCTCTGAACCCTGCACCTCACGGATGCACCGTCGGTCGCTGGCCTCTTCACAAACTCCACCAGGTTGGCAATACTATCGCCTTCGGGTGTCAGTTCTATGCCCAGTTTGGTCAACTCGTCTTGTAGTGTCCCAGGAAATTCTCCGCTGAGTGGCTCTGGTGACTGAGATGCTGATTGAGGAGCCATTTGTGGAACAATCTGAGGATTGATTGCTGCTCCAACTGGAATAGTTTCATTGGTGCTCGATGATCCTTGCTTAGTGCTCAAGGCTTTGGCTGCTTCTGTCGCACTTGGGTTGATTAACACAGTTGCAGAGGTAGGATCTTCTTCTACATCACTGCCAGAGTCGTCAGAGACATAATCAATAGATGCTGGGATCCCTAGAGCCTCCAGTTTAGTTGCAGCAGAAACTCCATCAGATTGGGGAGCAAAATCATTGGTGGAAGATTGGAGTGCTGGTTTGGGTGCTATGAGTGTCAGTGGAGGAGGATGGGACAAAACTGGCGAATCATTTGAATCAAAAGGCTCAGAAAATTGATTTCGAAGATTTTTGTCAGAACTTTCTGCTGAAATAAGTTGGTTTTCATCAGATGAAAATGATTTTTGTTCAAAGATTTCAGCATCAGGTAGAGCTGCAGGTCCAACTTGGATCTGAGAAGTGGGAGGGTACCCTGCAATAGAACTAGCAATATCGGTGTGTTGAATTTTCACAGCCTTTGCCTTAGGAAGTTCTCCATGGCCATCAGTAAATGAATCTTCAGATGCCAATGAGTTGCCTTGATATGAAACATCCATTCTCTTTGAACTTGCAGCTAACATATTGGCCTCTGTAGATGGTCTGCTTCTTAGAGACTTGGTAGAAGACATGGGTCTTCCTCCAGAAGACATGGGTCTTCCTCCGCCAGCGACCATCATGCCATGTTGCATCTGTCTCTGTTTTTTCTTTTGTTCTAGTAGTGTCCTCTGCTTTTCTAGCCGCTTTTGACGAGCTGCCTCATCTTCTCCATAAAATCCACCTACATTTGTACCAGAAGTGGGATACATCTTTGTACACAGATTTTCAGGTTCCGAGATTATCGAAGAAGCCGATCTTCTAAATTTGCACGGTCTTTATAGCGCTGGATTTTAACATAGTATAGCTTACTTCTCGCCGAAGCAGCTGAATAAGTTTGTTATTCTATGGAGTCAGCGTGCGTGGGCAGGGTGACAAGCGTTAGAAACGTCTCACACCTCTTTTCGCGCATGTGTGTGGTTGTACATTAATATTCCACATGCGCATTGTGAGACCACCACACCCCTCTGAGTTGTGGGGTGAGGAGGGACACGGGAAATAAAATTGACGAGTCACCCCGCAAGTTTTGCAGCCCTTTCTCAGAGTCTAGACTTCTTTGCGTCGTAGCTTGGTAGAGAGAATACCAGGTAAGAAAATGATTGCAGCTCACCTCGTAATTTCGTCGTGGTAATTTGATTTTTTGTGATCTATTAGAATGTCCTTTAAAGCTAAGGAGACGGAATCAAAAAGTATCTTCAGGATTCCACCTTACTATTACCTCCATGTCTTGGACCAGAACAGCAATGTTACTAAAATGGAGGTGGGTCCCAAGACCTACATCCGCCAGGACAATGAAAAGGTCATCCTGGGCCCAGAGAAGATGATTGTAGTTCCCCCCAGGCACTATTGCACTGTGGAGAACCCAGTCATTGTTGGAGATGGAGGCAAAGTTGTTTTGGATTCTTATGGCCAAGTAAGTGTGTCTACTTCTCTTTCGATGATCATGTGATGCAATTAAAAACGCGTTCAATAATTAACACTACCCCCTTCTTTCTTCAGAGATGTCCCTTCTTCAGAGACGTCCCTTCTTCAGAGACATCCCTTACCTCTTCAATATGTTTAGACACATTTATAGCCGATTGTGTATTACCTCCTGGCTAGTAAACCTTCCTATTTTTACTTTTTTCCACCATAGCGTTTTAAAGGATGTAGCTGGAATAATATATTGAATGAATTTTCCACCTGCTTCTGTATGGTCTTCAGGTAAAGCTCCGTCATGCAGACCAAGAAATCCGCCTTGCTCAGGACCCTTTCCCACTGTACCCAGGAGAAATTCTGAAGCAGGTTGTCACCCAGCTGAAAGTGGTGCCCGCCAACACTGCGCTCAGACTGAGGGCTGTGCTGGACTTCCAGGAAGAAGACAAGACCAGGAGAGTTGCTGGCGACGAGTGGCTCTTCGAAGGGCCTGGTACGTAAATATCAGTTTCTTCTGAGAAGCTTGAATGATATTGTCATCTTTGGTAACTGTATTTTGATCTCCTAAAGTGTTAGAAGTCGAGTCCTTTATTCACGACCATTTACTGGCCTAGTGTCTGACAGTGGGTATGTGAATAGCATACAGCAACAAGAGCACGTTAAGATTTCATTGCTATAGACTCATTCCACAGAGCCTTATGGGGTGTGCTAGCTGAGAGGAGTAACTGTCTGGGGGCCGTGAATTCTATTATGACACAGCTATAGTTGTGTCACGTTACAAGGGCTGGACTCGGTTAAACTTTAGACTTGGAGAAATAGTCAAGAAGATGAAGTGCTTGATGATTTCTGGCAGTGTTGAGTCAGTAGGTTCGAGTTGTATATATCTGGCCATTTCTTGCTCTAGATATTACCAACACATATCCTACAAACAATAGTTGTGGGTGGGTATTAGTCACTTGTTGTGGCTCAGTGTGTGATAACTGCAACACCCAAGACAGTTGGTTAGCCATTTAATACGTTGTTCAGTTACATGAAACCATGGAAAGACCACTCCTTGGCTTCTACTTCAGCTATGCGTGCTTCACGCTCTGGCATGCAAAGGGAAGCTCAGCATATTTTGTTCTTTGGCAATTTACTCCACTTGCCACAAGCTGTCATCTCTAGTAATTAATTTTCTTTTTTCTTCTTTTCTTGCCAAGAATTTAAATAGATTGACACTTTCTCAACTAAAGGGGTCTGGAAAAAAGCAAAGGAAAAATGTGAAAAAATCTTAGTTGTCGCCGGGGATTCTAAGATTTTTTCACATTTTTCCTTTGCTTTTTTCCAGACCCCTTAAGGTGAGAAAGTGTCAATCTAGTTTTTATGAAGGGTCAGAACTTGATAATTGTGATGTTAAAGCCTTTTTAATCCACAAATTATGGCTCCTCTCCAGAGGGGGAGGTGTTTCCGGTCGACACACCGAAAAGGTGTTCTGACGGCACATAATTGGTGGTTTGTTGAGTATGAGACTGCAGCAAGCGGTACTACTCAACAGTATAAAGGGAAAATGTGGGAGTCTTGGAAGTAGAGGGTTGTCGTAGCTCAGTGGTTAGAGCACTGGTGGCTAAAGCCAGTGGCCCTGGGCTCGAATCCCCGGCGACAACTAAGATTTTTTCACGTTTTTCCTTTGCTTTTTTCCAGACCCCTTTAGGTGAGAAAGTGTCAATCTAGTTTTTATGAAGGGTCAGAACTTGATAAGAATTTAAATGTTTGACAAATGTTCTTATAGGCACTTACATTCCCATGAAAGAGGCTGTTGTTGAGGAAACGGTTAGGGCCACCATCATCAAGCCCAACCAGGCCATCAAGCTGAGAGCAAGGAAGGAGACGACAGACAGAGATGGCATCCCTCGGGTCACTGGAGAGGAATGGCTGGTGAAGAAGATTGGCGCTTACTTGCCTGGGGCCTATGAGGAAGTTGTGGATGTTGTCGATGCCTACGTCCTCACAGAGAAGGTGTGAGATGGAATGGTGTAATATGTGGAGCGGGAAAAGCTAGGGGACTAGACTAAGATCATGAAATTGAATTATTAGAATAAATTGGCTGTTAAAACTTGTATTGTTCAGCTGAATGACTGAATTATTGATATTTTAGTTTGCATTACCTACCCCACTTATTTCTTTAGGTCGCACTTCACATGAGAGCTACTCGTACTTTTACTGATGGAGCTGGGGTAACCAGGAAGAACGGAGAAGAGTGGTTGATCAAGATGGAGGACACTGAAGCTCACATTCCAGATGTCTATGAAGAGGTGAGGGAAACATTCACTTGAGCGATCGGTGGAAAGAAATTGATTACCATGTTACTTGCAAATAGGTTGTGGGTGTGGTTAATATCACCACCTTGTCCAACCGACACTATTGCATCATCCTCGATCCTTGTGGCCCAGATGGAAAACCCCAGTTGGGTCAGAAGAAGCTGGTGAAAGGAGAGAAGTCATTCTTTCTTCTTCCTGGGGAAAGATTGGAACGTGGCATCCAGAATGTCTACGTCCTTGGTGAAGACGAAGGTCTCATTTTGAAGGCCAACGAAGCTTTCAGCGACCAAGACACGGTTAGTAGCACTTGTGTTAGGATAGGCTATGATGGCTGTACTTCACTGTGGGTTGTATTGTATACCAGAAAAAGCAACGTCAGCCCGGAGATCGTTGGATGAGTCGTGGTCCCTTGGAGTATGTGCCTCCAGTGGAAGTTGAGGTTGTGACAAAGCGCAAGGCCATCCCTCTGGATGAGAATGAAGGGATCTACGTCCGCCATATCAAGAGTGGAAAGGTATAAGTCTTGAAGGCAGTGTTGTTGCTTTGGGTGTTTAGACAAGTTTGGGTAGCTGATATTGTGGGTTGTTATCTAAACTTTGGTCCACCAGGTCCATGCTTTGGAATTACCACAGTTTTTGGTTTCATAATCCATTAGTTGCAGGCTAGCTCAACTGGTATTGGTGGGGAGTTGGTTTTTGCTTTTGTTTAAAAAAAAAATTAAAAAAAAAAAATTATGATTTGCACGTATTAATGTTTCAAATCTCTTCCCCTTCCTGTCCCTTCATTTCTCTAGCACCAGTTGTTGTTGTTTTCTATCTTGTGTTGCATGAGAGTTGTTGTGCTTGTGTGTTTCAGGTACGTGCTGTGTGTGGATCCACATACATGTTGGATCAAGATGAGGAGCTATGGGAGAAGGAGCTGCCGCCAGCAGTGGAGCAACTCCTGTCGGAGGCCAGGGACCCTCTCGCTGATCGCAGCACTCGTCCATGTAAGAAACCTGTAATGTTGGGATACTATGTGGAGGAACATATCCCTCTCTCTGGCATATCACAGTTGCTCATTAAAGCAGTGAATAATGACTTAAAATTTTTAAATACTACTCATCATTTTGATGACTTGTGAAATTGAAGCACATAATATTGCTATTGTTGACCTATCAGTACCAGGTGAGATGCATTTGAGTTGATACACTGGGTGTTTAATTTATGACAACCCTTTACCTTCATACAATAATGTGACCATTCTACATTATTGTTTGTATTAGCTTCAAGCAGCACCACTTCTGCCAAGAGAGACAAGACTAAGGTGATCACATTCCGTGTCCCTCACAACGCTTCTGTGCAGATCTACGACTACAAGCAGAAGAAAGCGCGCGTGGTGTTTGGCCCTGACATGGTCATGCTGAAGCCAGACGAGCAGTTCACTCAACTGAGTCTCTCCGGAGGCAAGCCTAAGAGACCCAACACTATCAAGTCTCTGTGCTTGTTGCTGGGTCCAGACTTCTGCACGGATATCATTACCATCGAAACTTCTGACCACGCTAGGCTGTCTCTCCAACTCTCATACAACTGGTAAGTCCAACCAAGTTTTTTTCCCCATTGCGATCAAGTATAATTCATATGAGTGTATGCTTTAGATTGATTGGTTGATTTTTGTCTCTTTAGGCATTTTGAGGTCGGAGACAAGGGGGAGGAGGCATACAAAATATTTTCTGTTCCAGATTTTGTGGGTGATGCTTGCAAGGCGATTGCCTCTCGTGTCAGAGGAGCTGTTGCAGGTGTGCAGTTCGACGATTTCCACAAGGTGTGTTGTGTGTTTCAATTTAGGCTTTTGTTGGCTTGAGTGTGTTTCTGTTATCACCTGTGGTTTGTGCGGTTTATTTCATGCAATTGTAAGGCATCTTTAAAAAATATTTCGATTTTGTAGGATGTATGACAGGACATTCTGGACATTTTTTTTCAGTGCTTTAGTTAGAATGTTCTTCTGTGCTTTGTTGAATCTTGTGCATATAAACCGATTGCAAGGCACCATTTTTATTGTTTTATATTTTTTGACTTGAGTCTGCAGATAACAATACGATGCGATCACACACGCTCTACAGAATGTATTTTGAGTGTCGTCTTTCCTTGTATTTCAGAATTCTGCCAAGATCATTCGTGCATCTGTGTTTGGGTTGGACGACAAGGGCAAAGTTCGCAACAGGTTCTGTTTCCCAGCCAACAACCTGGTGGTCACCAGCATTGACATCCAGTCAGTGGAGCCAGTGGACCAGCGCACCAGAGATGCCCTCCAGAAGTCCGTGCAGTTGGCCATTGAAATCACCACCAACTCCCAGGAAGCTGCTGCCAGGTGAGTGCTTTTATTGTTGATGCTTAGTTGCTACAAATGGATGTACAAAAGCTGTAGTTGAGCAAATGGCTTGAAAGGTGTGATCAGTTTTGTTGTTATCATATGTCGAGGTTGGACTTACAGTTCTGTGTTAACAGGTGTGCGTTTGATCCTAAGTTTATTGACCAGTAGACATGGATGTGGTCAATATTTATCAAACTGAGATTTACGATACATGTACGCGTGTAATATGTGCGAGGAAATTATGGTAACTTATTTAATCTTTTAAACCTCTTTTTCTAATAGACACGAGGCTGAGAGATTGGAGCAGAAAGCCAAGGGAGCCTTGGAGAGACAGAAGATCACAGATGAAGCCGAGGCAGAAAAAGCTCGCAAGGAGTTGCTTGAGCTGCAGGCTAACAGCGCTGCTGTGGAGTCCACAGGTCAGGCCAAGGCAGAGGCCCAGTCTCGCGCTGAGGCTGCCAGGATCGAAGGAGAGGCAGCTGTGGAGCAGGCCAGGCTTAAATCTCAGGCCACCAAGATTGAAGCTGTAAGAGTTATATGTGTCTTATAGACATGCGTATTGCACACAATATTCTTTGTTGCTTGTAGGAATCTGAACTCGAGCGCTTGTCAAGGGCTAGAGAAGCCGAGAACAAGTTCATCAAGGAGCAAAATGAACTTGACATTGATAAGACAAAGGAGATGGCAGCCATTGAGACAGAGAAGTTCCAGAACATGGTGAAGGCTATTGGATCTGATACATTGGCCTCTATTGCCACTGCTGGCCCTGAAATGCAGGTATGTGTGTGTGTGTGCGTGTGTGTGTGTATTGAGAACAGTGGTGGTAGCAGTACAACTACAGATAAGCCATACCAGTGTAGTGTATGTGAGAGCATTCAGACGAAAGCAAGACATTGATAGACACAGATGTGTCACCACTTGTCAGAAACATTAATAACTGATTTAGTCTGTCACTTGTGGCAGAGAAGCATCATCCGATGGGTGACTTCCTTTCAAGGTCAAGGTGTGTGTGTGGACTTGAGAGTTAATCTGACATAGGATGTTATAATAATTACTTCCATGCTTGTGTTTGTATGTTAATAGGTGAAGATGTTGCAGTCCCTGGGACTGAGGTCCACTCTGATCACTGATGGAAACACACCTATCAACCTGTTCAATACTGCTCATGGCTTGTTGGGCAATGCTTTGCCTGCACCTAAGTCAGAGGAACCATAATGAACTTTTGATGAATTTCTGTAGAACTTTGCTTTTAGAACTTTTTGTTTTTTGATCCCAATAGTTTTTAAAAGAATATTAAAACCAATTTTATTAAACAGGTCATCCATTCTAGCAGTTCGGTCATTTGGTCTGGTAAAAGGTGATCATAATTGGTTGGCGCGTATTTTGTTTTTAAAAAGTCGCCAGTAGCGCAGATAGATTTTCTGAACTTGTTTCTGGGCCACGTATTATGGAGCTGCTGAACAAGAGCAAAGAATTGTTTCGTTTTTTGGAGTGTATAGTTGGAGAAAATATAGAAGAAAGGCTCTTTTTTGAACAATATGAAGCATTAGTGATACCTTCAGGTCGCTCCACGCCTTTTTCGGACATAGTTGGTATCAAGTCCAACTCAACTGTTATTTTCCACAAGAAAAAGCATACAAATCATAGTATTTTGAGAGAGGATATTGGAATGTCTGCATTAGATGGACTGGATTTGACATCTTTGGAAAAGAAAGAGTTTTCTACAAGTGATACGTCGATCTTGCAACAGGCAGAAGTAAACGGTAATTCTAGGAATTTTGCGAGCACTACTTCTCAACTTGTGAACATAGGGCAACCTTTGAAGAGCAAACTGTTGTATCTTTCATCCACTTCTCACCTACACGAGCACAAATCTTGGCATTGTCCAGTAGCAGAAACTCTTTCACCTGTGTCTCTGTCCTCAGCTAGATTCCTTCTCTCATTGTTTTCATTGGGTGTAAAGTCTAGTGCAAAGCCTTTGCCAGATATTTGGGCTGTGTGTGAGAAGAATCCTTCAAGGATAGTTGCTCTAGGTTGTAGCAGGGAATCACCCAGTTCTGCCATGCATGTGATAGCTGTGAAGGAAGAGGATGGTCAGTCCCAAGAGATACTGGATTGTGACAGAAAATACTGTGGTGGTTTTAGTGAGTATGAAATCACAACAGCCGAGTCTGCGGATAGAGAGGAAAGTTTTTTAGAGAAAATTACTATCCGATTCACTTGGAACGATGTGGGCATTTCCGTATTGGCTCCTCCTCCTGAGAATTCAGACGCACTCTTGACTGTATGTAGTACTCCTGGACACTTGTTCTCTCCAATCCTTTCCATTTTTGAAGAGCTCAAGTCTCTTTATTATTTATGCCAAGTTCACTCTGGTAAAGCCAAGTGGGTAGCTTTTGACGAGGAAGATGTTGTGGCATCCACTAATAAATGGAGTCAGTCTGTAAAGGGCTTCTTAGAGGATGCATCTTGTCCTTTACCTACTTCCATGGATGTCACTGTGGTCTCTCCTCCTTGTAGTCATACTATCTATGAGTCTCGGTCAAACTTAGATTTTGTGGAAAGGTTGTGGACATATTGTCATTCTGTGACTAGCTATGAGGAGCTGAAGCTGGTGTTTGCAGAAGTTTTCAAGGCTGTGATTTTGGGTCAATTGCAACCCTTCATTCATAGAAAGTCGACATCAACACTGGCAGGGTTGCTGAGAGAAGTTCTGATTCATCGAGACCGGGAAACTATTCAAGACTTGGCTGTCAAACTACAGTTACTCCTATCGGAGGCGAGGCTGGTTCCTTGTCTTATTCAGATTGGACTTGAAAAGCTCAAAAGTGATTATTTTGCTTTCTTCTCTGGTGCCGACCTTCTTTCTTCCGACTATTTTGAGCATTTTTTTGGACCCAAAGATAATACATCCTACCTGGACCAGTGTATGCAGCTTTGCAAACTACACACTGTTGCAGAACTGAATGCCAGTCTCATGAAAACCCTCAAACTCCCTACCCCAGTCCTATCTGGCTTCACCAAATCCGTCATGGAATTTTACAAGAAAGATGTGTCGTACCAGCCGTTTGTTAGATCACCAATGTTCTCCCTATCGCTTCCAGCGTACTCCCAAGCTGTGAAGTCTGTGGTGGCCTTGTGTTCGAAACTGTCTCCAGATACGTGGAAGATATGTGCACAGCCGTTGTGTTCTCTAACTGGAGGCCCTCTACCCCGAAGAATGTTAGTGAAAAAAACTAGACCCCTCCTGGGTTATCTTCAAACTTTAGATTCCTCTAATCCTTATTATTCTTATGAAGCATCTGGTGAATTAGTACCACTGAACTGAAGTATGCATTGTGTCATTGAGTTTTGTCAGTTTTGTACTTTAAGTCAGTTGCGTCATTAAAAAAAAAAAATGTAAGGAAAGACATTATATTACATCATTAGGGTAAGTCTCTATTCCTGTCGCTTCTAGTTCCTATTATCTGGTGCCGGTTATTACAACTTGCCAGGGTATTCAATATTCATACAGGCTAAGTAAATTCATGTCCATGGAGTAAGATAGAGCTGCCATGTCTAAATCATTTGTTAACTGAGGCAGTTTATATGTTCATATTAATTAATCTTTTGACAGCTGTGAAACCCAATGAAGATCAACAAAAATAAAAATGAGGTGAACAAATATGACAGTGGTGAAATGTGATGCGAGTGGAGTTAACAACTAGCCAGCAATGACTCCAAATTAGAAAGTTCAAAGTCTTCCATGCAAGCGGCCTGTAAAAAACCTTCCACATCACAGTCAACCAGTCCCTGAGAGCCACAAGAGGCATCAGGAACAATAGGGTTCAACAAGCTATCACAAAAGTCCATGACTGGAGCTGAATTTAAATGCAACACTGAAGACAGTGGTGGAGAACTGGGACAGTTATGGTCTTCTACTACTACATTCAGTTCATTGGTGGGTTCCACTCGGATTGATTCGCACCCCACCATGGAGACTCCCTCAGTAGAGGTGAGAGGTCGTTTGGGGGTGGAGTGGTCGCTACTTCCTCCACTTCCGACTCCAGGATGGGTGGTAGTGGTGAACGAGCTTGAATTTGGGAAGAAGTTGGCCAGATGTTGAGACTAAGGTAAAAAACAACAACCTTATATAAGTTGCCTTGTATAAGGCAATTTGCAATTACCTCATTAGAATCACTCGTATCAGGAAGAGCTGCTTCAGGAACCGTTTCTGCTGCAGAGAAACAGGACGGGGTGCTGCAGACCCTAGCCAAAAAGGTTCCTGAATTAGCGCTTCTTTAACGAATGCCTTTAAGTCATCAGCCTGATGATCTAGCCTCTCAGCCAATTGCTCTTTTTCTTGTTCCAAAGTAGATGTTTGCTGCTTCAAGGAAGAATTTTCTTCTTCTAGCTTCTTATTCTAAACATATAGAAACATAATAAAACTGCCACATCTCCTCACTACTTCAACTTACTTTCTCTTCAAGTAAGGCAATCTGCTTTTCCAAGTCTTCAATATAAGCTTTTTTTCTGTCTCGAGCATTTTGAGCAGACACTCTATTCATCATTTTCCTGCACAAGAAAACCCAGTCAGTATAAGAACACTTTGAAAACAAACTTCTTACCTTTTCTCTCTTTTTTCTACTTCATTGATGATATCACTTTGATCTCTCTTTCTTTTTCTACTACCTTCACTGGTTACAAGAGAAAGTACTGGTTCCTTACTTGGAGAATTCGGAGCACTAGACATAGTAGATGTGTCAGAAGCAGCTTTCACTTGAGGCTGAACAACAGCACAAGGAATGTTTAATCCTTTCAACAAATTCAGACCCAGTAAGAGAAGCTGGGATTTTTCCATCCCACTAGTATCGACTGTAGGCGACTGAATTTTCGCCTCCTGCGTCGCCATTTCTTTGTTAATTCTTAACTGGACTTGTCTTACATTATGACCCTATCTCTTTATAAGTATTCTCTACCGCTATTGTTGATGATGCAACTCCCAGAACTGACGTGGACATTTAGTTCTTGAACGGACGCGACACTTACCCGTTGTTGGACGTGGTTACCAATGATTGGTCAGCGAAAATGGCGCGAACTTTGGATTTGCCGCGAAATAAAGTGTTTCAAAAAATAAACAATAGCCGCTTTATTTACCGAAACGAGACGGTGGTAGTATCTAAAGGTAAGGGACGCACAAGTTGCAGTGCGCGGCATGCTGAGTCAGTGAAAAGCTAAAATAAATTAATCGATCGGTTGTCATCATTTGCCTGCCGTAAAGATGGAGGACTGGAGATCGTCAGCTCAGAGGAACGCAGTCATCCAGAAACTGTACGTATTTTTTATAAATCTATAGCTTGCGTTAGAGTTATTGCCTATAATTTCATAATTGAAGTGAAGAGAACTGAAGTTTACGTATATGTTTATGTATAGTCATTTCATAACGAATGACCCAGCTGCAATTAACTAGCTACTACTTCCATATGGCTTTTATTTTTAGAGAAAATATTCAAATAAACTAACAACATTGTGGCATGTTTTAACTAGTTCCTTTATTTTACTTACAGAGACTCTTTGATGAAAGAATCTGGTACCACTCCTAACTTCCAGAGTTCAGTGGAACTGGAGAAAGCATTGTTTGAGAAGTCTAAGAGCAAAGTATGCGTGTTCATGAAATTATTTGGACTCCGTGATTAGTCAAATCTTGTAGAATAGGAAACTCAGATTTGGGGATAAGGGAGAGTATTTCCACAATACAGAATTGAAAGCAGAAATCAAACCCAGGACCACTTGCTTAATGCACAAGAGCTCTTACCACTGAGCTATGATAACCAACAGGCAGCCAAATTTTACCAAACTGCTACTAAAAAAACAACAACTACACTACTACAATCTCTAATTTTCTTAATAATAGCTCTAGTAGCGAGTTGGTCACAAACACCTGCTGTCAGTAAATCTATAGAAAGAAAAATCACCTTTACAGTAGTATAACCACTTTTTTCTTTTTTGTTAATTCTGTAATTACCCTCATAGCTCAGTGGTAAGAGCGGTTGTGTATGTTTGCCCTCAGTGACAGCCAACATTTTCTTTATTTCTGAAATAAAGCCTGTGAAAGAGAGAGAATATATCTAATATATTAGAAAAATAAAGTAAGCAGAAACACTTAAAGTGTGCTCCACAATATGGAAGCAATAAAGTTGAAAGTAAGTCATGAGCAATCACTCCAAGCTGACTGCTTCACCAACTATCATGTTCAGTGCTTCCTACTGCTCTTTAGTACTAGTTTATATACCTACTTCGGAGTTCCAAGAACTTCTTTCTTACTCCTGACTCTTTAGAAGAAGTTACCGTGCATACAGAAGGCTCATGCACACACACA
>WLWD01002144.1_pt1 | contig 96014 bp, 72 predicted proteins | sample 6712731 | NCBI WGS metagenome assembly WLWD01 (sample SAMN12718690, study PRJNA576275) | sponge metagenome | isolation source: marine sponge | host: Mycale hentscheli | place: New Zealand: South Island, Marlborough, Capsize Point | collected 2014-11-01
CGGGACGCAATTAGGTCATACAAGCCCAGGGACTATATATGTGACCGTCTACAGGAAAACCAGGTACAATGCGGCACCCTTCGAAAAAATTTTTTTGCACTTACAGAGTTGTCGGCGTCCAGATATTGATCTCTCCAAGTTTTATCGTCGTAGCTTAAGTCGTTCCCACTATAATAGACCTAACCGTTCCCTTAACAATACATTTTTAAGAAATCGATCGATCTTTTCTCGATATTTACGCATGCCACGTTGTGCCCGGTTTTCCTGTAGACGGTCACATATGTGGGACTGAATAATATGGAATCGTACCTGTGAAACTGAACCTTTTAAATTGAACCTGTTGATCTGAACCAGTTGAAATAAACCTGTAAAACTAAGCCTGTGGTACTGACTGAACCTGTTAAACTGAGCATGTGAGACTGAACCTATGAAACTGACTGAACCTATGAAACTGACTGAACCTAAACTGAACATGTAGAACTGCCTCCTACTCCTCTTCCCTATCACATTAATTAATCTTTTATTCATATTTTATCACTTGAATGTTACTAATTTATGTCAGAGGGGGTGGGGGGGGGGAGGAGGAGGAGGTGAGATGACTAATTTCAAAACATTTTATGACAGTATTTAAATTACATGCTGGTTGATCATGTGTCATATGAACTATTTCCTATTGTGCCATTGGCAGGGAGGTGTGGATAAAATGGACAGGAAATGGAAGTAGTTAATGTAATCAGTGGATGTAATAATTATGAATTAGCTACTAAAAGTGTAGCAAATAATGTAAGTGACAATGATAATTAATAAATTTTAAAAAATCTTCTAATACTTGATGCCTTTGCTAACCTAACACTTCTTGTTGCTGAAAGCTCTCTGAAAAAAAAAAGAGATTATGATGACTGATTTGTAGTTTCAGAAAAATCACCTCAACAGATTAGCAACTGTATAATATAACAGTGAGCAGAAGCACTCTTTCAACATGCTACATTTGCTGAGGAATTTGATGAAGGGGGGGATATCAAAATTGCCACACCAAGTCATAACATTTTTATAATATTATGGTTTGACTAGGTATAGACATTAAACTTTAATAATCAAGGAAGTCATAAAGTTGAGCACTCAAAAGTGATCAAGCCCTGGCCAGTGTGGCATGTACTGTAGAAGATACTGTCACCAATAATTCCATTAAAGTAAACATAATAGTATTGCATAATCAGCTGCTTTACGTTAATGTATGTAACTTATTATAATGAGTTCTTACCCATCTATGTTGAATTCGTAGTAAAAATTTCCATGTCCATTAGATCCAAAGGAAGACAGTAACCCTTGAGGAGAAGCATGAATGAAGTATGTTGTGTTATTCTCAGTCAGCTAACAGTAAACACAAATAAAAACTACTCACAATACAGTTTTAATAAAGTATGCATTCATTTTTGAGTTGATATGACTAGTTTGAAGTGCTTACCTCTGCAATTAAATCACTTCCAAAAGATCCAAAAGGATCTATCAAGTAACTTCGAGATCCATCAGTACAATTCTTAGTATTCAAGTTTCCAAATGCATCATAGTGGTAAGTGCAGCTAATGATAAATAATAACAGAAACTAATTTAATTGGTACAATAAAGATCTATTGGATTATTATTGGTCCACTTCTAACCTGTTATTGATAGTTTCTGTTCCCACTAATCTCCCTTGAGGATCATATGTGAAATTCTCTGTCTGATTACCAAATGACTTTTGCACTAAATTCCCATTCCTGTCATATGAAAATGTCTCTGTGTTATTAAATGCTAAATACTGATTCATTTCATTGACTCTATAGGGACTCTTGATGCCATTCATATCCATAACAAGTCTATTACCACGATTGTCAAATGAAAATTGAACCCTATCTCCTGAAGACGAATTCCATCCCGTTACTTGACCTATGGTATCATATTTATAGGTCCAGCTCTCATTGGCCAAGTTTCTCATCATCGTAACTCTTCCCTTTATGTCATACTCATAGTAATTAGATGATGACACTGTGCCATTAGGAAAGTGATTCACTAATTGGTCCAAGCGATACTGAGTATCGTAGTAATATAAAGAATATGCTCCATTTCCAAGGGTTTTTCTCGTTAATATATTCCCCTGGTACTCAAAAGCAGCAACTAAACTCTGATCTTCTGACTTTTGCACTTTTAACAGCCTGCCTTGAGCATCATAAATGTATGAAATATTATAGCCATGATTGTCTGCTACAAATACTCTCTGGTTTCTTTGATTGTAACCATAAAACAATGTATATCCAGAAGAATGGTACTGAACTTCAATTGGCCTGTCCCTGCTATCATAAGCAATAGAGATTCTTCCATTTCCATTTGTAGCTGAAAGCAATAAACGTCTAGAATTGTACTCAAAGGAAGTCTTCTCAGAAGCATGGACCCTGTGTATCTAAAGTAAAATTAGCCATAACGCAATTTCAATCTATTTCCAAAATTGTCAGTATGAAATCCAAGAAATAAAAAATAAACGAACTATTAGATATTCAGTTAATCATGAAAAGAAATTAAGCTACCAATCTTTGCCGTGGTCAATAGTTTAAAATACTGGGAGTGGTAGAGCAATAGATTCCAATAATATTATCTTTATTTCAAACGTCATTTTCATCTATATATTTTCAGATAAAAGTTAAAGTAATTAGTTGATAATAAGATTAGTATTGTTGGCTCGAAAAATCAGATGTGACCATACATGAATAGGAACATATTAAGGTTTATGGGAAGAAGGTAGTGCAACAGAGGCCTAATTTTGCCACCCTCAACCTCCTCTCCCAACCAAATTTATTGACTAATAAGAATGTACAAATGAACACCATTTAACTCATGGGACAGTTCCATGATTAGGCGCCTGTGTTCCAATCAGATTTAAATGTTTCATACATTTAATATTTTTAACTGAAATTCTTATGACTAATATGTTTGGGCCCCTTCCTGTGTTTAGCAGATGCATTGGGAAATAATACATGCTCCATTTTCCTAGTTTCCTTGCACCTATTCTTACCAAATTATCTTCATCATCATAGGAATAAGCAATTCTTGATTTATCAGGATTTACAAATGCCACTAGATGACCATCATCATCATAACTCAGTGAAGTAGACGTTCCATCAGGGAATCCAAAGCCAGTTTGTAATCCATCTTCATCATAAGTAAATGTATAATCATAGCCTTCTCCATCTTGGAACAGGATCAGCCTCCCTAAATCATCTCTAACAAATTTGTTTTGTATCCCCTTCTGGTCTATGGAAAGAGTAGTTCCGCCATCAATGTTGTTCTCAAGGATTACCTAATAACAGGAACAGTAGGTGATTCTCAATAGTCACGTTTTTATTGTAGATATTTTTAGGCTGGTCACTTGTATTGGAAAATCAAGAGAGCAAAAATTTTAATTGTGTACTGAAAACAGCAACAACAAATATTATCAATATGACTTACTTCATCGCCTAACAAAACTCTTCTACCATAGGGTAGCTCCTGAGACAATTCCGGTAGGCCCCCATTATCAATATTAGATACAATATTTCCATCTAAGTCATGCATGATACTGTTGGAAAAGTTTTGAGGAGTTACTTTGGTATCCACACGACCATTCCATGATATATCATAGTCATATTGAAATACTAACTCATTTTCACTATCATATTCTCTAATGGAACTAATAAATCCATTTTCATTGTAATCTATTTCATTTGAAGTTCCATCTCCTTTGAGTGTCCGTATAAGATCACCTCTATCATTGTAGTTATACTCTACAGTATCTTGTCCAGAAATAACTGACACCAGGAATGTCCCAGAGGAATCATAGTTGTAGAAACTGAAATAATAATACAATTTTATACATTAAATGGACATTATTCAACATCTTTCTATGTTCATTTAAATAAAGTTGATTAGATCAATGTTTAAATTTTTTTTAAATGCCTACTCGCCTTTTGGTAATCTGAAAGTGACAATTGTTTAATTAAAAATATTTATTGTATTCAAGACTAGTATAGTTTGATCAACAGTTGCAAGCATTAACCAAAGTTACCATGTATATTAAAGTAATGCCTGCGCAATATTACATCGAATTTTCTAAATTATACACATGGTGATTGTTTATAGTGAATTATTTAATTGAAAAAATACAAATAAAATAGTTATATATAGACAATATATATCACATGTATCAGAAAAATAAATTATATATAAATATTATTAATTTAATTTGCTAACATAGTTTCATTCTAAAAAATCTACTTTATTAAAGACAGTCTTAATAAAGTAGATTTTTTAGTAGCTATTGTATATAATATTAATAGCCTGTGCAATTATATTGGCCAAAAAATGACAGAAGGTAAGTACTATAGCTATGGGAGATTATGACTAAACTTGTATTATTTGCAGTATAACTTGCAAAAAAGAAAAGAATAGTTTAAGTCTGTCATCCACTTATTTTAATAACTTGAGCTAGATTGAAGATACGTAATTTTCAAAATAAATTATATAAACATGAAATAAATTAAACCAGACAACTTACTTTGTTTTTTCAATCGTATCTTCATCACCTAATAACCAAATTCTTTGAATAAGCCCATTCTCTGTATAATTAATATTCAAACGCTTGAGATTGTTTGAATTCTGAATGGACTGAAGCTGATTATTTACATAGTAGAAGTTCAACGTGACATTATAAACTAATCCTTGAATTTCCTTAATCCTTCCAGATTGAGTGTCAAATACGTACATCAATAAGCCGCTGCTGTCAATATATTGTATCCCTAGCACATTGATAACAATATAGTATTTATCTATAGTTACTAGAGCCATGCTATTGTAATAGAGAGTGTAAGCTCCTACCAGTACTAATATTGTCTGTTCAATAATTTTATTCCTTTAACTTAAATACCTTCTGAGGTGACTACAATTTCTTCTGAGTCCAATCTGAATACTTCACTTTCTTCATCCCTCAAAAATGAATAAGTCTCTCGTTCATTCATGATAGTCACAAAGTCATCTGTCACATTTTCTACATGAAGCTCCCTAATAAAAAAGTATTAATTATTTTCATGATACAACAGTGCAATCTTTTAATTGATTTTGTTGTTCAGGAGTATCACATTGTTGTTTAATGAAGTAGAATATAAATTTGTGTAATAAAATCCAAAAGTTTTTGCTTATTTTACAGTTAGTTTCAGGAAGGTCGTCGGCTATATGGCTTGACTAATTCTCACGGTACAATGCCGCCAGAGTCCTGCACAATCATCCCTGTCAAGTCTATGTAAGCAGCAGACCAAGAAATAGCTACCCCAAACTCAGGTAATTGAGAATAAGAACACTATTTAAAATTAAGACTGCTTGAAGACTGAACAATAATAATTACGGAATGAGTCTAACATGAATGAAACTGGAAATGAGAGAGTACTTTACCAACTATGTAGAGATGTCGTGTGCAATAATAACATGCTATGAATGCTATGAATATAGTAAATGACTATCCGTAAGTGGAAGTCTATGTGGGTTCCACACCACAGTTAGTTTCTTACAATTTGGGCTTTGCATGGTGTGATCTGAGTGAAAATATATATAATTTGTATTATTATGCATATATATAATACTTATTACATGAGTCCAGTGTGATAAGGCGAGATATTTCATGAGCAGGCTTATTTATTTTCACGAGCCACAGAGCCACAGGTATGGGAAAATATAGCCTGAGAGTGAAATGTCTTGCTATATCACCTCAGACAAGAATAATAAGTTTATTCTATGCTAGATATCTTCACCACATTAGTTAGTACTAGGATTGGTAACACTGCTTGTAGAGTTAGTTGCTCAGTTTAAAGGGCCTCTCCCACACCACCAGCTGATATTTTAAAATTCACAATAATAAAAAAAATTATTAAACATCGGAACATATAAAGCCTCAGTAATTATTGTTACAATTAAGAGACATAGGTAAACAGTGAGCACAAGCCAACTATTTACTTTATTTATCTATTATTCTTTATTTTTTTCATAAGTTTACAAAAAATTTCCAACCTCATAGCCCCTGGACTTCGACATTAAGTCTGATTTAAACATTGTTTTATCCTTTTACTGCAAAATAATCAGAATTTCTTTAGACAGAGCTATAAAATAAGAAAAGGGATTAAAAAACTAATATACTGTAATCTGCAGCTAATTTAGAGTCCAGAATATATTTTTCATCCCTCACAAATCTTCACAATCAGCTTTATCTTATAAAACTGCTGTTTAAAGCCCCATATACTGTTGAATCACCACTGTAAGCATAACTATATTGCTACATCTTCTGGTCCAGTAGAACAACCATCTACACTGTCAATTGGCATCTACAACCTCATCAGCTGACCAGCTACTACACACAACAAGAAAATATTAGGGTAGGAAACTAGTAACTTTGGGGAGAAGCTTCCTCCATATATCAAATACTGAGTGCCTAGCATTACTTCAAACTAACGTACAGTGATTACAGTGGGGAAATACTGAGTGCCTAGCATTAGGGGAAGTGAAAAACTGATATGGTAGGGTAGGAAACTAGCAACTTTGGGGAGAAGCTTCCTCCATAGATCAAAAACTGAGGGCCTAGCATTACTTCAAACTACCGTACAGTGATTACAGTGGGGAAAGGGTTCAAACAACTGAAGAAAAGTCAATAGCTGATTTCAAAGTGACAATATTGCCAGATATCAGCACACTAAAACCAAAGTATAGTTGTGTATACAGTGCACTCTAGGCTATCTATAAAGCTGCTAAGATAAGTAAAAACAACTTCACTTGGGCAGTTGAAAAGCATAATATAAAATGTTTGAGTGTTTTCGGCAAACTTCTGTGTGTCATTAATATTTTACCATTAAAGTCATCAATTTTTATACTGTATATTGGCAAACATCTCAATATATATGTATATATAATAATATATATAATAAAATATGCAGCATTACTTTACATTACATCCCTGACTTTATTTTGCTAACTTTTCTTTTTCATTAATTATTCAATTTACCAAAATTTTAAAAGCCATCCTACTCCCATAGGTCCAGTAGAATGTCGCTTGTGAATGTACGCTGAATATGTTCGCACTACACTCAGCGGAAATAAGGAGTCTTCTGTCACATCGTACAAATCCTCAACTGAGAAGACTTGATTTCCTAATATTCAAACACAACAATCTCATTTGTGAGTGTGTGAATATAAAATCATGATTCTATTTCTTACTATCCCTCAAGCTAATGTGTCAAGCTGAGATAGTTCAGGAAAAAGAGAGCAGGAAAGGGAATCTTATGTAACCTTAACCAATGGTAGAGAATGATAATTGAGCAAGATAACTTGTCTTACTGCATTCTTACTTTGTAATATGTCAAGCGCTACTATGTGGCGGGGTACTTGTTAGTCTATATAAATTTCATTCAAATTTGTAAATACAACAATGCCCCTATCAATATTTTAAGCCTGTACTTATTAAGTAATAAAAACAAATATAATGTCCCTACCAACTGTTCATTTAGATTGGTAACTGTGGATCCACCAGTTATATTTTATACAGTGTATATATACTACACATATATTACAACTGTCTACCGAAATCCTAGTAATTACAATACTGCAATCCCCAACAGCAAAAAAATCACTAACCTGAAAATAAGCCATATGCTACTTCCAACTGATAGTGAACAATTCTATTCACAGAGTATGCCTTCACTCCTACCAAACTCATCTCTGATGCTACTTCTGAAAGTCTTTGTAAGAATGTACTTTGAGTCATTCCAAATGAGGTGATAAAGTTGTCCCAAATATCATCCCATATATCATAGGATATATACTCTGGTTTCAAAGTTGATTTACTGTTTACAAAAGCATGTGGAGCACTTCCATTATCCGGAATTCTTAGAAATATTCCAGCTCTCTGGGACATAGGTAGCTGTTGCTTTAATCTCAGCTTCACTTGTGTGGCAGCACCTGGAGGCAGTATACCAGCAGGACCTTCCAGAGGTAATCCAAGAAAGTCAATCTGGTTAGAAAAGTCCATTGGACCCAAATCATCTACCAGGCTGAACAATATGTTATCTTCTCCTGTTAAAATTACATGGGGAGAGTATATGTCCGTGTTGCCAATATTTTGAAGTTGTATAAAGAAGTCACCAACTTCTCCCTCACGAAGAGCTCTGGTCCTTTCAAGAACCACTGATAACTGTCCAGCAATGCCATTGACAATGGTAAAGCTATTGTTCAGTTGTGCCTCTTGGCCACTGTAATTATCTACTAGCCTCACAGAGTAGTTGCCTAATCCCATTTCAGAAATGCCAAAGGTTGCATAAACAGACTCGCTGTTGAACCAATATAACCTTTGAGCTTTATAAGCAATACCAGTGGTAATGCTCACTAAATAAGCTGAGGTATAATAGCCCAGAACTGTTCCAGACATTTTGATGGTAACATTTCCCAATGGTGCTGCACTGTCTGGAGCTATTCTCATTATTTCAAATCGAGCAATTTTCACTAAAACAGTAGCATTGTATATTGTTTGCACCCTGCTGTTTGTGAAGCTTTCTATCCGTAGGTAATAATTTCCAGATCCCGTGTGCCTCACCACAGCTTGCTGGTGACTAGAGAGAGAGAACTGAGAGAAAGCATCATGATTTGAACCTGTGGGTGCTTGATTATGACGAAGATAAAGATCATGATATACCAATTCTTGCTCTGAGGACAAAGTGGCAATAAGAGTTTCTTCATCTGAAATGCCTTCTATCTTAAAGACTTTGATACCGTTGGGAACTAGACTTATGTTAGTTAGTTGATCTAACATGATACTAGGTGCATTAAGCTCTATTGTGCTTGTTGTAGATCCTATATTGTTAGCAATGTTGGGGTCCCTTATGTTAGATCTAGTCCTCACTAGTCCATAATAGCTATGCTGGGCAATAAATGGAGTGGAACGCTCTATCAAATATTCACGGTCATTTTGGCTGGCATTAATTCTCACAGATGAGCATGATGGCCTGCCAAGTTCATAGTCTGTAATATCCCACTCTTCATCTGCAGATAAATAAATGGAATCACACTTGTAACCTTCAGCCAAAATACTTCCATTGTTCCTCAGTTGCCATTGATAAGTCAGTTGGTCTCCATAAGTTACAGAGTTTGGCATCACTTGTACATTAACCACTGCAAGATCAGTACTGATAGCTTCTACAATAGACACAACAATATGGGCATCATTGTTTTCAAAATCTTCTTCATACAAATCACTTCTAGTATTTATATCTACTATGATGTAGTATGATGAAGTTGGGAGGTCATAAGGAATGAAAACTTCAACACTTTGTGAGTAGCTCTCGTTTGTTCTAATAGCAACTGATGTAGGATTGGTCACTGTTTTCAGGCGTGCATCAAATGGATCTATAAATGGATCACGGCTCAAGAATATTGCTTCATACCAAAGGCCACTTGCAACAGACTGTCCAATGTTAGTAACACTGTAATGAATACTGGTTGGCTGCCCAGACCTCAGAGTAAAATTGCTGGTGACATTACCAACGATGATGTCAGGAAGCGGGCCTTGTTGGATTGACAACATTGTTTCAAGTGTTCCAACAGTTTCAACATTAAGAACATTGTTGGAATCGATCAAAATAATGAGGTACTGCTGACCAACTAGTGCATGTGGCAGTGTAATATTGTATTCAATTGAGTAGGAAGATTCACTTCCAATCTGTTCTACAGTGTTTGTTTTCTGTCCTACTAGTAATCCTTCACTCAACAACAATGACCTGCTCGGACTTGGCATGCTTGATAAATAAATGCCATCCACCCAAGAAGAAGCTCCAATATCAACTTGGCCGTTATTGGCAACTGTATATCTGACTGTAATAGTTTGCCCAGAGGACAAAGGCACAGGTAATGTTTCAAAGTTTGTAACTACATCAAACCTGGCTTCTAGTGGTGGCACCACAGTTACCATGTCGTCACTTCTGCGAATGTTATTCTCTTCTCCATCAATTTCCAAGACTTGGTTAGAAGTATCTGTTATAACATATACATAGTAATCTCCCTCTGTGGTTGCTGGAATGACATAACTCTCTTGGTGTGTATAGGCTTGATCTGCCTGAAGCTTCAGTGTTTGAATAGAATATCCTAAAACTAAATTCCGTACTGATGGTGATAATATCTCTGAAGAATAAAGTACAACTTGGTCTCTCCAAGTAAGAGTCACTGCCATGGTATTTCCAACATTACGAACAGTCCAACGAATAGTTAAAAGTCGACTGGCAGAAAAATAGTTGTAGCTCATAACTTCTACATATAAATCTGGAGATGGAGGTGAAGATATATGAACAGAAAATGTGCCAATGTTATTTGAAGTCCTTCCATTCTCTTTGACTTGTTCTCTGCTGTTTACATCCAATGTAATAGAATGAACTGAATAGTCAAGGACTTGAGGTAAAGTTACATTCAGCTGCCGACGATATCCCATGCCTAAATCGAGTACCTCTGACAGTCTAATGCGCTCATTTACCAGTCTTATTGCAAGATCTGATGTTTGTGAAGTGAGAATAATGGAGTCATACCAGGTTGAAATAGGCACCACTTGTTCACCTCGGTTGATAACCACCCATTCTAGTTCAATATCTCCACCCCCAATAATTTGCTGTGGATTAGTAACAACTCTAAACTCAGAAACCACTAGGTCAGGAAACAGAGGCGCAACATTAAATGTGGAGCTTTGATTATTGTTGTTGTCATCATTATCTTCCAAAATTTGATTTGTGGAATCAGTTTTTAAGCTCAAGAATACAGCACCATAGGCATTAGAGGGTAAAATCATTGACATTGTGAAGTTATATGCTAATCCACTTTGAAGTTCATTTCTTATCACTTCACGAAATAGCAAAATGGATTGCCTCTGCGAAGAAATATTGGCTATATAGATTTCATCACTCCATGGAGCACCAATCGTGTCACCACTACCCAAATTTCGCACAGTATAAGATATATTGAGCTGATTTCCTAAACTGGTAGCTTCATTGTTATACGCTAAAGAAGAAATAACGAGATCAGGAAGTCTTCTACTCAATGTTACTGTAGCCCATCGCATATTGTTATTATTAATATTTAGTTCAAACACTTGATTTCTGTAGTCAGTACTGACTGAAACATTGTATTGACCTGAACCAAAAGTGGGCAATATAAAGAATTGAGTTCGCACTGTATATGATGAACCAGCTTCAACTACTCCATATCTTCTGTAATAATAAGTGGGGCCTCTTTGAGATGAAATTGGTCTCACAACCTGGAAATATTAATGTATTGAAGGTTAATTCAAAATGCATATTTCTATTCTGAGAAATAGAACTCAGGTAAGCACTATACATGTGCACACTTTGTTTTAGCCAAAAAAGTAATTGTAAATACTTTGAATAATTCAAAAAAAGTGTGATAGTAGGTACACCTGAATCAAAATCAGTAAATATTGCCACATTCACCTTCAACAAAACTGTTCTAAGAATGGCGAGTAAATTCAGACTTGAAAAGTACTAGAGGCATTCATTTTCAAAAGTTAGAACATAGCTAACCCCTTTTTTGTATTGTTAAGTAGGCATTCTATCCAGCATAGTGTTGTTCAAGTGAGTGCACAGGGATACTAAATGCCAGAAGGGAGGATCCTAAATGCTAGAAGGGAGGATACTAAATGCCAGAAGGGAGGATACTACTGATAGTATCCTCCCTTCTGGCTAATAGTATCCTCCCTTCTAACGTTTTATTAGTGTTTGGCTTATGAGTAGTGCAAGCATTGATAAAAGAATTGTTCAGTGTGTTATGTTATAAATGGTGCAAGAATGTTGTTTGCGCGGTTTCCCTGTCAGATGCAAAAGATAAGATCACATGCCCTTACACACTAACAATGTTTTCTTAACTAATAACAATCGCCACCAAAATGAGAAAGTGAGAAAGAAACCAGTGACATAATGAACAATAAACAACGGTTATGTTCTTTATTTTTATTAAAATATTTTTAGTACTTTTTTTGTAGATGTTTATATCACTACAGTTATAAAAATAAAAATTAAAGGCACCACTTCTAGCAGAAGATTGTATGCAATGGTAACAGCACTCCATTCATGGTATTTTCGTTGTATTTTGCTTATGTAATCAGAATCCTTCTGTACCCATCACAAACTGTCCATCAATGTAAGATAAAAACGAACTTTTTGACTGGACTATATACATCTTCTAAAATTTCATCATCGTGTAAAGGTTGGCCAAAACCTTGATTCAAAAACTAGACTGGAGATTGACTTTAAAGAGCAAAGTGGGAGTACTGACTGTGAGGGGCTTGACTTGAAAGTTGACGGTTGTGGAGAACCACTCCACATGAACATAATTATTTAGCTAAGTTATCTTTTATATCACTATCATTATTATTGTATTTTAGTTTGCACACCGTGAATTGGGCACTTCTGCTGCAGGGTACGATGTTCGTCGAACAACTTCGTCCTCACTCCATCACCTGTATTTATTTGATTGGACATATTTTGAATAACTACGTCATACTCACACATTCTATTTAAGCATTGTATCATTATTCTCAGTTTACTTCTGTCTTAGTAACCATAAAACAACTTAAAAGTTAGACTGTCGATAGCTAACTTGATTGACGGAACTCGAGTGGAGAAGAAGTAAAAGGGTTATAAATCCCTACATTTGGTGGCAGCGGTGGTTCAGGTTGAAGGCAAAGTAAGACCTAGAGAACCCGAACTACTCTGGAAAAGAAAAATACAGCCAAACTGGAGAACGAGTGCTGGGAGATTAGTTAACAGCGTCGGAACGCTCCAGAGAGACAAGCGATACTGGACGTCTGGAAATTGGACGGTCCAGTGCCAGAGATAAAAACCGAAACAACAAACGAAGGTCCAGAGTGGACAGAATCGTTTCATTTTTCGCCAATTATGGATAAGCGGAACCTCGGACAAAGGGAGGATCAGTCACCTACAGTGACGGAGGCAATTGGTATCAATCAATCTGAGATGGCTAGTTTAAAGCCACATAGTGACATGATTACGATATTTCAGTGTATGATGCAAGAACAAAGACGTCGAGACTATGAAAGAAACAGAGCTGACGAAAAGCGGAATCAGCAAAGACGAGAAGATGAAGAAAGGAGACAAGAAATGCTCACCAAGTAGTTTGAACGACAAATGACGCTCATTTTTCAACATCAGGAAGGTCAGAGGCAAACAGAGCAGGAGTTTATGAAGACTCAACAATTGGAATTACATGAAGCTCAACAAGAGGCAGTAGAACTCAACACTCAAAGGCAAACTTATCAGTCTGTACTGAATAGATTACCAAGATTAACTTCTACCACAGAAGTCATACCTTTCTTTACAGGGTTTAAACAAATGTTAATAGACAATGAAGTTTCAGAAACAAAGTGGCTACAGGCTCTTCAGAGCTGTATTGATAGGCAGTTGAATATGGAATATTGGAATACATTCACTCCACAACAACGACAGAGTTACCCAGTAGCAAAACAAACCCTAATGGCCTGGCTGGCCTTTTCAGAGACAGCTTGTTTGCAACGGTACTCTATTACTAGGATGAAATGGACGGAGAGTATCCAGCAAGCAATTCATGAATCTACTCTTCATGTGGATTCACTACTTGGTGACACTCCTCCTGAATACCACAGATTTCAATGGATAAAGGCTAGAACTCTAGCCAAACCAAAAAATCCTGTGGAGCTAGCCCAAGCTGTCAACAAGTGGGAGGAAACATATGGCCAAGCAGCTAAGACATGGAATATGGGCTACCATAGCAACAACAGCAAAACCAGTGGAAACCATCATCCAACAAAGACAACAACAGTGGAGGACGCAAATGCTATAACTGCGGAGAAGCTGGAGACTTAAAAGCTGAATGTCCAAAACCAAAGACCATTAGTCGCCCACTGAAGAAGGTGGAAATGGACAGACCACTCCAGGGATGGATTTTACCAGGACACATCAATGGGGAACCAGTGCAATGCGAATTTGACAGTGGAGCCAGTATAACGGTAATTCCAGAAAGTGTTCTTAATAATTATTCCTTTGTTCCAACTAACAGGATTTCTCTGAAGTGGCTAGATGGTTATGCAGTAGAGGCACCAACCACTACAGTCAAGCTTGCCATTGGTGATTTCCAAGGTGAAGTCACTGATGAGGTGTTAGAGCTACCACTAATTGGGAGGAATGTTGGGAAAGCAAATTTGCTTGCACTCATCAGCCTATATGGATGTCAACACCATCCAGAGAATCTCAGCCAGAATAAAGAGCAGGAGATGCCAGCCCTGATATTTCCTGTGAGGACAAGACAGCAATCCACTAAGGAATTAGATGAGGAAATAGAAGAGAGATGTAAGGTGGCTGAAGAACTACCAACCTTAGTACAGGCTGACATGCCCAACTACAACACGGAGGAGGTAGTAAGTGGTCAGAATGAAAATAAGGTAATTGAACAGAATGGGCCTGAGGGTATAAGTGTTGTAAATATGTCTAATGATATGGTGGATGAAAATGAAATAGTGGGAAAAGTTAAGAATGCTGTACAAAAGAATAATGTAGTTCAGTTGGAATTGGAAGGTTTATCAGGTGTGTGCAAGTTGGAGGAGGGAAATACATTTAAAAATGAATATGTGAAAGCACTCAGTGAAGATAGTACATTACATGAATGGAAGAAATTTGCTGACACAAAGCAAAAAGGATTTGTATGGGTCTTGAGTGGGATGATCAGCTCAAATTTGCATTGTTTGCTGTTAGATCAATACCAAATAGGTCCACAAGCTATTCACCCTTCCAAATAATTTATGGCATGAATCTAAGATCTCCTTTGCACCTTGTTTTAGAGGAGTTAGATCCTCATACTGCCAGTAAAGTGAATGTAATGACCTGGGTTGAAGACTTAAATAGAAGAGTAACTTTGATTAGAAAGGAAGTTAAACGAAATGAAATCACAAGTAGAAAAGAAAGGAAAACCAGTTTTAACAAAAATTCTAAGTTGAGAAATTATAAAGTGGGCGAATTGGTATTAACCCGACCGATATCCTGCACTTCCCAATAAGCTTGACTGTGCTTGGGAAGGACCTTATGAAATAATTGAAGTTCCTAATGACATTCATTTAATTTTGGCTGTCTCAGGTAGCAGAAAGCGAGGAAAAATTGGGAAGAGAGTACATGTTAACTTATGCAAACCATATATTCAGTTGGCAGGAGTTGTTCACAGATTGGTAGTAGCTGCAAATGATGATCCATCATTGGACCAGCCCAAAGTACATCTACATGGGGACTCTTTCAACAGAAATGGGAATGTGTGCTTTCAGATTCTCCTGGACACACTAGTGTGCTTCTTCATGATGTTGACACAGGTCAAGCTCCTCCAGTGCGTTCACCACCATATCAACTACCGGATGTTTGGAGAGAGCAGGTCAAGGAGGAGATTGCTGGACTATTGGAGCAAGGAATAATTCCTTGCTCCAATAGTCCACTGCATATATCGATGATGTACTCATTTTCAGTAAAAATGGTAAGGACCACATTGTAGATGTGTCAGCTGTTTTAAAAAGTCTGCAGGAGGCTGGATTAACTGCTAAACCCTCAAAATGTGTCTGGGGAAAGGCAAAATTGGAATACTTGGGCCTTATAATTGGTGATGGTGAAGTTACTGTACCAGAAACTAAAGTCACAGCAATCACGGAATATGTCAGACCAAAGACTCAAAAAGATATCAAAGCATTTCTGGGAACCACTGGATATTACAGAAAATTCATAAAAGATTATGCAGCAAAAGCCAGACCATTAACCACTAGTTTAAGAAAGTCTGAGCCCATGAAAACAGTATGGACTAGGAGACGGAAATTTCATTTGATACATTAAAGAATGCTCTGTGTGAGGTCTGTACATTATACCAACTGCTGAAGACCAATATTATTATCCACACAGATGCTAGTTATGCAGGTGTTGGTGGAGTACTAAGTGTATGCAGAGATGAACAAGAATGGCCAGTTGCATTCCACTCTCGAGAAAAATTATTCAGCATCGGATATAGAGTGCTTAGCTATAGTTGACACAGTGTGCCATTTTGAGGCACACTTAGTTGGACGAAAATTTATGCTGGAAACAGATCACCAAGCTCTTCAATATCTCAAAACAAAAAGATCTCCTAACAAGCGACTTACACGCTGGGCCGTCTTCCTTCAAGGTTACACTTTTGAAGTTCGCTATAGGCCAGGGACTAGAAATGGAAATGCAGATGGCTTGTCTCGTCAATCTTAAGAAGATGATAAGTGCAAGTCTGGAAAAGGGAAATGTGGAGAGCCACTCCACATGAACATAATTATTTAGCTAAGTTATGTTTTATATCGCTATCATTATTATTGTATATTAGTTTGGACACCGTGAATCGGGCACTTCTGCTGCAGGGTACGATGTTCGTCGAACAACTTCGTCCTCGCTCCATCACCTGCATTTATTTGATTGGACATTTGAATAACTACGTCATACTCACACATTCTATTTAAGCATTGTATCATTATTCTCAGTTTAGTTCGGTCTTAGTAACCAATATTAAAACAACTTAAAAGTTAGACTGTCGTTAGCTAACTTGATTGACAGAACTCGAGTGGAGAAGAAGTAAAAGGGTAATAATTCCCTACAACGGTGAGGAGCTAGACTGGAGAGCTGACTGTGAGGAGCTAAATAAAGGAGAGATGATTGAGTTGAAGAAAGTTGAAGAGTAGCTGGTTGAAAGAAGATATTGGAGAAACAAAGTCGTTTTGTAAATTTTGTAAATTTTATCTCACCAATTGAGCTGAAATGTGGTGGGCTGGAATGTTCTTTTGACTAAGTTCACTGAAAAGGTAGTGATATTGGTTCTCCTGACTCCAATTCCATCACTATCACCGGTTCACTGGAGTTGAGTGCACAACACATGAAAATATACTATGCACTATGGCTCCTTAGAATTGCTGCAATTACTGGACACCTCTCCGTAATGTCCCTACCGTGTTAGTCATAGAGTGTCACAAAGAAGGGAAAAATTATTTGGTAATTAAGGCTATAGTTGCTACATTCTAAAACAGATAGACAACAAAATCTCAGAAACTACCGCCCGTCGAACCCCTCGGGCCACTAGTATCGCCCTCGCTACACTCGGGACGGTACAACCCACAACCCTCAAGGTTCTGTGGATGGTAGATCCCTCGATTTCGTTGTCTATCTATTATTTAATTGTCATATTTAATGCAAATCTCATGTTTTTACTTTCTAGTAATTTAGCATGTAAAATGCCGCAATTGCCAAGAAATTAATGATGGAATAAAATTAAAAGAAAGATACATAATATCTTTTTTTTAAGTACAAATCTTACCACATAATCAGTCCATTGCTCCTCAAATGTTGGCCCTGCCCCCTCATTAGTTACTGTATATGTAACTACTAGATGTTCCCCAGTTAAAATGGAATCATTGACCTCTAGATGTGACACAACCAAGTCGGGAGGTGGCGATAAAATTACTTCCACCTAATAGTCAGAACAGAGGATAATAGAGCAAGAGAAAGGCGGAGGAAACAAAGAAAAAGAAAGAGAGAGAGAGAGGGAAGGGGAGGCAGGAGGGGGAGGGAGGGAGGAATTAATATATTGACTAAATTATATTGTATTGTCTATATTTTTAATCTCCTTATTTTCTATTCTGCAGTGTTAGATTACCTGAGAAAAATTTCCATTGTCATTTTCAAGTATATTTTCATATACACTATTGTATATGTCAGTGATAACAATAAAGAAGTAGGTTCCATATATTGCGTGAGGTATGGTAACAGATTCAGATTGATTATAGGAAGAACCATTACTCAACACTCCATCATGTCGAAATGATCCCAAAATATAATCATTTCTATCTACAATATAAAAAATTAACAATAAGAGATCATTTCAAATCTAACAAAAATTAATTGCATACACCTACTTGTTTGGTTGTCTACAGACAGATAGAGACGGTCAGTCCATCGATCCACTCCCGTAACACCAACCCCAGAATTCATAACTGTCCAACGCACATTTATCACTGTATCTGTGAACATTAAATTATAACATAATATCAGTCCATAGGAGACACTCCATATCTTGTGCAAGCTTTGATCATAATTTAACACATAATAAGTTATATGAGTCATTGATTTTGAATCCATTATTGTCATTTTTTATTTACCTTCATATGACTCAGAGTATAAAAGTAAATAGACTAGTTATGTGCTTCAACACAAATGGCGAGCAAGTCATTGTGCACAACAAGGTAGAATCTGATAAAAGCAGATTTTGCCTTTACAAAATAACAATGAGGCAACTTTTTAGTCTCCTGAAGTTTACCTGAATTTTAAATGACCAGTTTCTGAAAAAAAGCACTCCAGCTAATAAAATCGGTAGAGTTTTTTAAATTAAATAGGGTAAAGGGTTTCAATACCATAGTAACCACTTGCTGCAACATCTGTTTGCCTTATAAAAAAAAGAGCTTTTTTTAAAGGAATTACCATGCAGTTTTGACCCTACCCTAAAGGTAAACTTGTTTACTGCTGTAGAAAAAGCAGTATAAAGGCAGCTATAATATTTATTTAATGTTTACTTGGTGCTAATTTTTAGCTAAACAGTCCGTGTAACCCACAACACTTGCATATACACTTGTTCACCTGATATACCAACACAAGACTTACCTTCGTGACTTGACTTTTAGACAATGGATTTTTCAAGTAAGGAAAATACAGTTGTGAAGGGCTATAACTATGACAAACAGCGCATTAGCCAAGTTAACTTACCAGCCAGCACCGTTAATATGAATAGAATATGAACTCCTAAGTTTGTAAAACTTAACTGTGTCTGCAAAAAATCAGATGTGTCTGACACAACCTAATTCAAAGGGGTAAACAATTGACAGAACAGGTAAAGGTCACTAAACCAAAGGGTTCCGTTAGTGGTATATGGGGACAAGGGTCAACCACTAAGCAAACACATAATCGTGAGGGTCAAATTACATTATAAACAAACAAATAACCCCAATTCTCAATTGGTTAGTGTAGTGTCTCGCTCGCTTAGCTTGTTCACCACTTTTATATAAGGAGTAGACCATGTAACTGCCAATTGATGAAAGATGAGATCTAGATGAAGAAGACGCCATGCTAAGCTATGCAACACATCATGTAGACTTACAAATATCCTAGAGAGCTGTTTCTAAAAGATGACACTAAATTCTTAGGCAAATACAAGACATTACTGTGTCATTAAAGGAACATCATTTATTTTCACTTCAAAGTGCTGTAAAAATTATAGTTTAGCTTAAAAACGGAAATAGACTATACAATTCATATAAGCACTTTACTCACAGTAAATAGGAAGATAATTTATTTTATCTTTCAGTTCATTTGTAGATAATTAATTCATTGTTTAGTATCATATTTGAAATAAGCTCAGCTAGCTCGCTCAATATTAGTGCTGAAGCATAGCACAAGTATACGTTAGACCACATGAACTATATATTGCCATTGAATCATGAGACAATTAATATAATTAATACCTGAAAAGACTGATGAATTTGAGGCTATATTTTTTACAATTAAATTTGGTGGTGGTGTGAGATGAACTTGAAGGGGAAAAGTGCTTCCTCTGACATTGTTTCCTCGGTCTGTGTCTTGATAGACCTGGATATCATAATAATGTATGATAATTTAACAACAACAAAACTAAAGCAAATTCTTACCCTGTACGTGTAATCAGTATAGACAAAGATGTAAAATTGACCCATGTCGTCATCGTCCAAGTCAATATCTGTAGTTGATCTGTACTCATCTGCCACATCCACAAATCTTGATTGCGTTACTGATTTAACTCGACGACTGTCCAAGAAAGACTGTGTCCGACCCATAAAAATGGCATCTACAAACCTCCGCATCGTCACACTCAAATTACCAGTGTTTTGTACTGTCCAAGATACCGAGAAGGAACGTCCTGAAAACGCATAGGATGGAACTGTCACGTTAGTCACTTGGAGGTCTGGTATAGGTTCAGTCATGAAGCCCCATATTGGACTCGGTACGGTCATGTTTCCACCCACAATATATTCAACTTGCCATAGCATTCTTGTTCCAGGTAGATAGCCTGTCAAAGGAGAGTAAGACTGTGATGTAGTAGTACTGACTGGCTCAGAGGGACGCTGCTCTTCAGCAGTCCACACAAACACTCTGTATGAGGTGGCATCGTGGAATTGTGGCCAATATAATCTTTCATACAATCCAGCATTTACCAGCCCATTCTCTGGTCCCTTTGGAAACAGTTGTTCGAACACACGAATAGTTTGTATGAATAATGCTGATCCACCACAGTCATCCAATATTGTCCAACTTCTAGTAAATGTGAAATCACATCTAATGTCAGCCGAGTCTCTGAAAGTTGTATTAACTGGTCGGTTGCATGGGTGGTGAATAGTAATATTTTCACTCGCTAAATTAGAACTGACTTCGGTGACATTACCACAAGGCACAACTATACTACTATTAGAAGTCGTCACTACAGGAGGCTGTGGATTTGTAAAATTAATTATCTGATTATAATAAGCTACATTTCCAACTCTGTCAGATGCTACCCACATTCTTGTTAAGCCACACCCACCAATTGGGCTGTCTATGAATGTAACATGTACATTTGTATCCTCATTGTCTGTCACAGTGGGCTGACCAGTAGTGTTTGGACTGAAATCACCACCACAGTTGATAGTAACATTATTAACATTACTTATTACAGGAGGAATCAAATCTGAAAAAATTAATTAAGAAAAAATACACACAAATAATATGAAGACGTTTATTTATTTATATCACTGTTGATCATAGCCTGTTCACTGAATGGTTCAATTCCCCTGAAATTGTCTATAAATGTGGCATTACATCGCTTTCTTTAGCAGCTAAGTGAAATCGTATGACATAAGTAAACAATAATGATGACTCTTGATTGTGCTAATTAAATTATAATAAATCTTGGTAGAAACAGCAGTGTTCTACTTTAATTTAAATTTGTGTTAACTTAACTATTATAACTAATTTATACTTTCTCAATAACTATACTTTGGAATTAATTAAATTTATGTGTATATATCTGTAACTCCTTACCCACTGTCCACCTGTGTGTTATAATCGGAGCGATATTTCCAGCCATATCGACTGCTAGTATGAGTAGAGTGTAAACTCCCCCAATTAAATCTGTTAATTGCAGGGTGTAATTACAATTTACTGCGATCAGATCGGAGGGAGTTTGAAGTGTACAAGTAGTAATGGCTTCTTCATTAATTGACCATGATATAGTCACGTTACTGTTGGAGTACACTGGGTTTTCCAATAATGTCAGAACAGGAGGAGTGACATCAGCTAAAATTTAACATTTGACATTTCATAACCATACCATTATGATATATATATATATATATTATATAATATTATATATACATATTATATATATATATATATATATACCTATTGAAACAACCCAGAGAGTTGAGTCATACAAAGCTGGAGATTCTAGATTACAAAACTTTGGTGGTCCAACAACAACTCCTATCAACAAAAGAAATGATTAAGGTGCTAGGTGAATAAGTGAACAAATTATATTTAGTGTTACCTGGATCTAGTAGAACATAATAACTCATCTTTTCAATGAGAGTAATTTGTGGCCTGAATCGTAAAGTTCTGTCTATCGTGCCAGTTGGATATATGACATTATTAGAGAAAGCTGCATTCATTCTTTCAAGAAGATGTCCATGTCCATCATATATGCTTATATATCTACTCCTTGATGTACGGTAGAACTATACAAGTACAAAATAATAGTGTGAATTGCATCATATAAATGTGATGCTTAATGATATAGATGAATGTTACCTGTTGGTCAAACTCAATAGTCCAATCTGAAGTATAATTAGGAAAAATTGTTCCAATAGGTCTCATGCTTTCAGATACAGCAGTTGGAGCTCTCACTAAAGACATTTATTATTTAAGTAAATTCTGACTATGAAAATCTTGTTTCAAAGGGTATTCGTTATAGGGTAACTGTCATCCATTGTTTTCTTATCTATGTCCTTGATTTGAATAGATAGATGCAAAATAGTAACAACGTAAAAAAATATTGAAAGTGCTGGGATAATTATTTTTTCTGAGACAGAGGGAGGTAAAAATACACTATACTCCCACTCATAATTAAGTGTGAAGAATGTTTTCATGACTTCACACACACAAGTTGAGTAGCTTATAGCTACTCAATAAACAACTAATGCATGTAGCATGTGTGGTGGAACAGCTGATACGGAGACGATCAGTACGCTGCCACCAGAGTTCTACAGTGGCCACTCAACCCGGATTAACGGGAGTAAGCTCAGCTTCGCTCAGGAATATAGGCTTTCAAACCTACGCTAATCCGCTAAGCTACTTAATATCAATTGATGCACAGTCACTTACTAAAGAGTAGCACGAGTACAGAACTGATAGTAAAATGGTGAGACAAAGAATATAAGTGTGTTCTGGAGCATGCGTAGTAGAAATGGCGGGCATATGGAATGGGTGTGGCTAATTCTAAATGATGCACGACTTACGCGAACAAAAGTTAGAACTAAATGAGTTACATAATACAGAAAATGACTAATAAATATAGTAAGAGTGTTTGTCTTTAGGAAAATGTGATGGATTCCACCACAGCATGCTCTAAACTCAACCTTGGTGATTCAATTTGGTAGCTGTGTAAACTGAGGTTTTCAACCAGACTGAATGTCAAACTCAACTAATGGCAGATATAGTAGCCTGAGTGATGCTCCCTCTGTTACTGATATTCATACGAACAGTTCATCGCAGTGATTCTGCTGATTAATAGCTCTTACATTCAGGGGAGTAGGAAACCAGATTAAATTGGTGCGGCCATAATAAACACACCCACTTAACTACACCCACTCATTTATTTAATGCATTTGATTAATAGATTTTTAGTCTATGTTCTGAGTATCCAATAAGTTCAAATGCCACTGTAATCATACCAAACAAAATTTAGTACAAGCTATTTTTTTTTATTACAAAGCAAATGATTTTTACAAATAATAAGTAGGTTCATGTCAAAAAATAAAAAATTTGTTATATTACAATTATAGCATGTAGAGCAGAGCCGTAGGAAGCAATTTTAGTAGGTCAGGCCAGGAAATGGGTGTGGCTATAGGGGAGACACCCGCCATTAATACGGGGTGTGGTTTTAACATATTGACTGCTCTCAATAACATTTTGATCAATTATTGTAATTGCAGTGATAGCGGACTGATGGATGAACGATTAATATAAGTGAAATACACAAAAATAGCATCTTATTAATATTTTGCATCCATATAATAATAAGCTTGTGTGTCAGTAACGACGACGACGACCGACGATGGTGTGTGTATTCATGAATAATTCATGAGCTTGGTACGGTTCGGTAAAGCATCGTCTCTTTACCGTAGGTAAAGTGTCATCACATTCTGTAGAACGTGCCGGTTATTTCTAAAAAAGCGGGTGCAATAGAGACAATGGAAGGCGGCATAGGTATCAAAAAGGAAGGCGAAAGTACGGAAGAGATGGTAAAAGGTGATTAATCGTAACTGAAAAGCGGATGGAATCGGCGAGGTAAGGCGGTGTAGGTTTCAAATGGAAGGGAAGAGAAGGCAAAAAGGTGAACGATTAATTATAACTAAAAAGCAGGTGGAATAGATGAGTAAAGGCGGGGGTTAGTTTTCAAAAGAAAGGCTAAAGTTTGAAATAGAAGACAAAAATTTCTCAAAGTCGGACAGAAATGCTGGAGAGATAGACAAAGGAAAAGGGGGCGCCATGATTAAAAAAGAAGAGCTGAAGATAGGAGTGGTGGGATAGAAGAAAAGCTCAGATAGTTCAGAAAAAAAGAGAGCAGGAGAGGGAAACTTATGTAACCATAACCAATGGTAGAGAATGATAATTGAGCAGGATAACTTGTGCTACTACATTCTTACTTTGCAATAAGTCAAGCGCCACTATGTGGCGGGGTACTTGCTAGTATTATACTGTTACGATGTTCTGAATTAGAATAAATTCATTCACTATAGTATTAATGTGTAATAAATCAGTACTTTCCTTGTGTTGCGAAGAATCATTAAATAATTTGAATCCCTGTATGAAAAAAATACCACTACTTACTCTCATGGTAATGTAAAAAAGGCCATTTTTCTGAAATACCACCACTTACTCTCCTGGTAATGTAAAAAAGGCCATTTTTCTGACCAGCAAGGCTGAAAACCCCTTTCTACAACTTTCTTCAGGCCAAAACAATGCTTCAGAATCCTAAGTTTTGTGGCCCGCGTGGCCCCGAGGATACAACCACTGTGTCCAAAGAAAATGTCATCAGTTGCGCAATGATCGATCATTTGACTGGGAATGAAAGAATGAGTTATAATTTATGGGGATGATCCACTCAGGCTTGCAGGCACAAATAATTGTCAAAAAAAGTTGGTCCGGCCAAAACCGCACCAACCGGACCGGTTCCTATAGTCCAGTGGGAAATTGTACTTTTGATGCAATATTGTGACAGAGTGGACCAAAGCATGAAACTTAGCACAGTGTTTGTTGAAGGTATGTACAGCAATATTAGAAGGGGTGCCATCCAGATATACATTCCTTTACAAAAATATGTCTTACAAGAAACTTTGGTCAATATAATCGGCGATACCCGCGAAATTTTTATTTGCGTGCCCAATACAATTATTATAGAAAGATATTACAGGCAGCTAGACTATTTAGTAGAACTAGCTACCCTGATGGCTAGCCAGGTGTAGCAAATTTCAGAGAATTTATTTCAGTTGAATAAAACCATAATATTTTGGCTTGTGGAGCCTTCTAGTGGTTACTGAACTGAATGAGGGTGACTGAACAAGGAACTTTGTATAAACAGATGATACAGAACATGAGATCATTGTGTGGTGGGGCACAGCCCCTGGGAATGTTAGTTGGTGTTGGATAATTTCTGTGACATGTGAGTTGTACTTGGGAGGTGTGAAGGCGTAGTCAAAATTTAATTAGTGGCCGTCATAATTGGCAGACGGCCACTAATTCAATTTAATTAGTGGCTGTCATAATTGGCAGCCGGGCCACTAATTCAGACTACACCTTCACACCTCCCAAGTACAACTCACAAGTCACAGAAATTGTCCAACACCAACTAACATTCCCAGGGGCTGTGCCCCACCACACAATGATATCATGTTCTGTATAATCTGTTTATACAAAGTTCCTTGTTCAGTCACCCTCATTCAGTTCAGTAACCACTAGAATCCACAAGCCGAAATATTATGGTTTTATTCTACTGAAATAAATTCTCTGAAACTTGCTACACCTGGCTAGCTATCAGGGTAGCTAGTTCTATTAAATAGTCTAGCTGCCTGTAATAGAGGTGACTCCTAATCATTAACATTAAAGTATTAAACCACAATAAATTATAATAAACAATTTATATTAAGCTCTTTTACATAATTAACTATTAATCAATATTTCACACTTTAAAAAAATTGTTTTAATTAAACAATTTTTTTTGGCACCCCTTCAGATACTATTATATATGCCAAACCGAACCTACATACCAAGTAAGTATCTCGCTCGCCAATTAATGTATGATAAATCAGTCCTTTCCTTGTGTTGCTCAGAATCATTTAATAATTTGAATCCCTGTATGAAAAAAACTACCACTACTTACTCCCATGGTAATGTAAAAAGGCCATTTTTCTGAAATACCACCACTTACTCTCCTGGTAATGTAAAAAAGGCCATTTTTCTGACCAGCAAGGTTGAAAATCCCTTTTTACAACTTTCTTCTGGCCAAAACGATGCTTCAGAAGTCCTAAGTTTAGTGGCCCATGTAGCCCCGAGGATACAACCAGTGTGTCCAAAGAAAATGTCATCAGTTGCGCAATGATCGATCATTTGACTGGGAATGAGAGAATGGGTTATAATTTATGGGGATGATCCACTCAGGCTTGCAGGCACAAATAATTGTCAAAAAAAGTTGGTCCGGCCAAAACCGCACCAACCAGACCGGTTCCTACACCCCTGTAGAGTGTATATATTGCAATAGCTAATATAGCTACTTGGACATATAAAGCAACAAAATAGTGACAAAAAATTTTTTTTTTAATGAATCCACTATATTTAGAACAATCAAATCCTGCCTTTGTGGCAGTCGTAGCTTTGTTTCTTCAAACCTTTTCAAGTTTACGCAACAAATAACTAAATGGGCAAATTCCTAGAGTGCAAAAATGGCCATTTTGCATACCATACCCACAATGCTGGAAAGTCCTCTGAAATATGTTTATTTTTTCCAAAATATCACTTTGGAATAGTAAATAATGGACCTGGCTGCAGTCAGAGCATGCCTGAAACAGGTGACATTGATGAGATATTTTATCTGAATGGTATTCATTGGTTTCCCATCAGCTAACAGATTTTCACTGCTCAACACTACTTCTAACTCAGTAGAAAGTAGAGTGAGAAATTGACAGGTCAATTCATGCAGACAAAACACCGGCCAACACTCACACTCTTACTCGTAGACTGCTGAGGAATACAATGATCTAGGCGTACAGCAATTAGTCTAATATTAATCTTCATAAGTATAATTCTGCTACTACTATCCCTTCATATAAATAAATTTTTTTTTAAATTAATCTAAATTAGTAGTATAGTACACTTCAGTAAGGTTAAGTCCACAACTTTCAGAAGTTTTGACTCTGATGAGTCTTCCTTCAGTGGATGTCATATTCAAAAGAATACTTTTTCCTTACTAGTTGGTCAAGTAGTTTTTGAGTTCTGGACAGCTTAAAATGCACCCTACGCCTGCACATTATTTAGTGAGGGAAGTTAATTAAGTGTAGCTAGCTGCCAACAGATGTGGCTTTGTAATAAAGGTCATGGTTTAGAGCTAGTCAGCTATCAGATTGTGGCTACTACATTTAAGGTTTCACCAATCATGCCTACATAATTATGAGCATACCAATTGTTGGAGCAAGCAAGCAAGTGACAAACATAGGCCAGATGGCACAACAATAAACAATTAATTATTGATTTACACATTATTGAGAAAGGACAAACATACAGTCACACTTCATTCACACACACATTTACGCATTCGCTTCATGAAAACAACCCCCTTTGGACTGAGCTACAGTATATTATAGTGGACTGACCCAGCTCAGTCCAGTCAGTTGTACAGTTGTACAGTGTGCAGTTGTGCAGTTGTGCAGTTGTTCAGTATTGTTGCAGTTGTTCAATCTAGCCATTCATCACATTCTTCATTGCATATTTTCTTGAATATTATTCGACTTCCTATTCATTCATTTACTCATCATTGTACTATTCTTCAATTCCATATAACTTAAAACCTATCTACCTTTGATTGTCTGGGGCGTTGTCTAACTTCACTCTGGACTAGCATACAACGGAACATTTGCGCAGGAAGAGACATTCCCAGTGCAGTGTTGGTTTATTTAAGGGCGAGTTGTGTTGCTACTAGGTAACCAGCCACTACGCTTAATTGCGCACTAGATGATTCACCCAGGACATTTTACTGTAAAAGCTTAATGCTGGCATATTAAGAGAATAATGCTGATGTAGGTGAAGCATCATAGATAGCAATGATTGGAAAATCAGCAAAGCCTTAAAACAAAATTTAGTGGGGTAAAGTTGACAAGTACGATGAAAAACATTCGGCGAAAAATTTGTCCTTTTTTTGTATTGCACATTAGTAATATAACATTCTAAGGCAATATTCTGGTTAGAATTGAATGAATTCCGGAGGACTCTAGAACTTATTAATTTAATTAATTTTGGCGACACCCTCCACTGATCCTATACACTTAGCTAGCTCTTATAAGTGTTAACATAATTTTCTAAGGCTCTTGTTAGTAGGATCTTCTGGGTAAGCCACACATTTAACTGACTCTGAAGAGATTGATTGGAAAACATCCCAATAAAGTACGACGTAGGAGATTTGCTCCAGTGCTTAAAAATTCTCATCCCTTTTATTTCCAGTGTCCAAATTTGCCTCCTAGATTGAAAGTGGCTGAGAAGAATTATGTACTGATTTGCACACTGGGATATATTCGAAATATACTTCAAACGCATGCACACACACATATTGGATGTCTGAGGTATATTTTATATAATATGTGACCGTCTACAGGAAAACTGGGCACAACGCGGCACCCTTCAAAAATTTTTTTTTGCACTTACAGTTGTCGGCGTCCAGATATTGAGATCTCCAAGTTTTATCGTCGTAGCTTAAGTCATTCCCACTATAATAGACCTAACCGTTCCCTTCCGTCGGCTTGAAACAAAACATTTTTAAGAAATCTATCGATCTTTTCTCGATATTTACGCACGCCGTGTTGTGCCCGGTTTTCCTGTAGACGGTCACATAATAAGTAAATAGTTATATTTAACATAATAGCAAATTTTTCTCATTCTAACAGCCAATAATGCTAATTAAAACTTAACCCAACATTTTGACTTCTTGCCGAAGTCCTCTTTAACTTGTATAAGTCTAATAATAATAATATGTTATATGCTTCAAGAAGTTGCTTGTATTTCTTTATTGCTTTACCTGATCACTAAAACTCACAGACAACGAATTTACTACTGTAGTCTATCACATGAGTTTAATCGGGGTGTGGGTTATAAGGGCATAACCCACTACCTTCAACTTCGTGGTTATAAGGTTATTAGCTCCCAGGATACACTTTGCTGGCTATTCACAACTAAACAATATTTTATTGAGTACGTACCTCCAACCACCAAAGTCACACAGGTGGTTAGTGAGCTTAGCCTGGGGGTTAAGACAAAATATTCACAATTTAGTAAAATGGTGGTTCGGTCAATGTACAATACCTCGCAGAATCAACAGCATGATAGCAGAATATATTGGGGCCAGCTTGATGTTGTGAGGGACTCCAGGTAACGTTAATGCTCCACTGTCTAGGTGTTGCTATCTCATAGAGGTCAGAGTGCACTAATCCAGAAGGTGATGCAGTTACAATTTCAGTTATACTAGAGGAAAAAGAAACAGTGTGATACAAAATGTAAAGACTTTAAGATATTTGTTTTGCTGTTCCCCGACTTAAAATTGAGTTAGTCATGCTCATTCTATGTTTAAGTTTATAATCACTCATCACAAAAATTTAGAAGCTATTTAATGGAACAATGCTAAACACAACAAATTTATGTCATTTCTCTTCTTAATTTGTTTTCTGACTTGTTTTATAGACTGACACACACAATTCTGTTGCTATTGTATTGTTACTATTAGGTTTTGTTTGAGTCTTTTTTATGAAAAAACTTAGAAATTTTTTTATCTTAAAAAGACTAAGAATAAAACTATAGTCCTCCTCACTTAATTTCATCACTTCCATTCTGAGCCTGAGCTATGATTCTTTCAGCATACGAAGTATTAAATGGTACGGCAATGCAAGACCTATCAACTCTCGTTGGTGGAACAAACTCCGGCCGGCTAGTGCAGTTTTCAGCAGAAGTAAACACTGAAACAATAAACTGGAGAGGAACACTACTGAGGGGTATAGTAGTATCAGCTGCACTGGCAAAGTCTTCCACTTGTAGAGCTACCACATAAAATCCAGTACTTCCTGTGGCTTCATATTGCAAAGTACATTCAGTCTGATATTAAAAAAAAATCATTATAACTTATTATTGTAATGCACAGTAATAAAATAGGTGTCTTGTTTTATATTAATTTATTAAATGGAACATTTTATCAATACGCAAAATCACAAAAAAATAAGACTGGCATAAAACTAGGAAATCTGGTCATTTTTTACTTGGTTTTACCCTTTAATTTAAGTTTACTACATTAGAAACTGAACAATTAACAACACTACTAGCTAGCTATTATAAATTATTTCTCAGCCAAAAAAATATATTATTAATTCATGAAATAGAAGTTATTTTCATGGGAGTAAATTGGCTTGTGATACAGGGTGCCCCCCCAATTTCAAGCAGCTTCCATCACTCCTGGATTTATTTGGCTATTACTAATCAGGTAGTTAAAAGCAAAGCTCAAGCAATTAAATCGGCAGATGTAAATGCTGCCTTTATAAAAGAAAAGAATCTCAATATGCTCCCCGGTATATTATAGTTTCAACATGAAAACTCCAATTCCAGCACTCACTATAGCATAAATAAAACTTCCCCGCTACAGGCAGCAAAAATATTTTTGCTCATGATTACGATGTGAAATAGGAAGTGCCACCCACAAAAGCTAGTACCTATGCAGAGCTGACAACTTTGCATTTCCTCAAAATACACCAAAATAAAAATAAAAAGCAGCAGAATAAAATGTCTTAAATAGAAGTTTAACCCTCTCGTTCCCAAATTGTTTGGACGCGCGCGGAAAAATCTAATCTTCTACCGCGGAATAGTGCATTACCGTTTTATTTTTTTAACTCGATGCTGGCTGGGAAAACCCCATAGCAACCATATATCACTAAATAGACCAAGAGTTTGGGATTCCCCTCATTTTTTGATTGAGAAAATTGAATAATATTTAAGCCATCTACTAATATTTCAAAAAAATAAAAAATTTTCCCCACAAAAATCCACTTTTCCCATCAATAAAAAAATAAAATAAAATAGAAATAATATTGTTTGATGCATTATATACCAATATTATATTAGTTCAACAATAAAATATGTTGTTTGTTGTGTGTGGTGCTGATTTTGATCATGTAGGAGACATCTATGAGTGTCCACAAGGAACGTATGCCATCGGACGTCGAGCTCCACTACAAAACAATTTCATATACACAAAAACACAAACAACAAAGATATTTGTAATACAAACAACAAAGTATTCATGATCCTATATAATTGCAACTTTATGATGTATTGTATGCGGTTTCATACAGGATTTTTGTTTGGGGTGGGGCTCCGAGTGTACTTCACCACACCCATTTTTTGGAACCTACACTACTTTGATGCACATCTTTGCATACGAGTCTATACTTCACACTGATGATCAGTGTTCGGTCCTATGCACTGAATGGCTTAGTTATGATAGGAACATAATGGGATACAATATCAGACTAAAAATAAATGCTTCCTAAATGTTCATTTCTATTCAACTCCCAAAATTCTAGGGGGGAACCCAGCGCTAGCCTCCCACTGTATGAACACCTGCTATGTATACTCCACACTGTACATGAGAGAAACAATCGTTGTATTGAGAAAGTGTAATTTGAAAATGAAAAGCAGTACAAGCACACACGTAGAATTCAACTTACCCGGCATGGATGGTGGCACAGACTGAACGATCCCTCCCATAGGATCCGGAACATCCATACAATACCAAAAAAAAACACAAGACAACAATGATATTTGTAACATAACAGCTGGCCTCGCTGAATTGCCCCCCCTCCCCCGTCATTACTTTTCACTGACATTCTTGTACCATAACCCCCCCCTCCCCCGTCATTACTTTTCACTGACATTCTTGTACCATAACCCCCCCCTCCCCCGTCATTACTTTTCACTGACATTCTTGTACCATAACCCCTCCCCCCCCCCCCAGCCCTAGCTGGACACCCAAATACAGTAAGTTGAAAAAATGAAATTCAACTTACCCAGCGTGGATGATGTCACAGACCGAAAAAGACCACCGAGTTCGTTCTCTCTCAGGTTGGATCCGGAAGTGCCACATACTGTTTGTTCATGGTTGCTCTCTCTCTCTTTCCACAAATGCACGCACACACATACACACACACACACACACAAGAAAAAGAAGCTACAGGTGAATACAGATCATAAAAATAAATGTATATTTTATTATACGTAAATTGACTGGTGTACACACACACACACATGAAATTCAACTTACATGGGCATAGTAGTCACGATCCAAAAAGATCCAGAGTTCCCTCCCAGGTTGTATACGGAAGTGCCACATACTGTTTGTCCACGGTTGCTCTCTCTCATTCCACAAATGCACACACACACACTAGAAAAAAGAAGACACAGGTGAATACAGATCATAAAAATAAATGTATAATATAAATTGACTGGTGTACACACACACACACATACATGAAATTCAACTTACATGGGCATAGTAGCCCCGATTGGAAAAGACCCCCTCCCTCCCCCCGAGTTCGTTCCCTCCCCGGTTAGATCTGGAAGCGCCAGAATAACATTTCAACTCCACGCACACACATATACATCGAGTGTGAAGCTCCACCACAACACCACAAAAACACAGACAACGACAACGACAATAACAATACATATTACAACTTTTGGGATGTTCAGGGGGGGGGGGGAGGAGCAGCCACAAATATCAAAGTCTGTGGTCCTTCACACAAAAGATTATGGAATATCAATGGGTGTGTTGTCATCTTTCTTCCACTCTCCCCCTACCTCATCCACCCGACTCTTGTTCTTCAATTCCCGCCTTCTCCGACTGCGAGGACGTCCAGAACTCAGAGCAGGAGGAGCCACTTCCTCTTCTTCATCACTGGAACCTGCTGCCTATTCGTGTTTCATTATTGGAAGACTCAGGTCCGGTATCCTCTCCTTCATCACTGGAAGACTCTGCTCCTGTCGCCTCATCTGCGTAATCGGGGTCGGTGACTGCATTCACATCTGGTCCTAGTAGTATATGTGGTAAAAAAATTTTTTTTATTTTTTTGAAAATTTGAATTTGTTCAAAAAACCACAAGCCACTTTCAAATCTCAAAACTCAATGAAATATATATATATTATAGCTAAACAGCTTACTCTATCTCAATATAGCTATAAATAAGTCCTTTCCACAACAGAAGCTTGCTATTTTTCAAGAGAAAGACAAGAGAAAGACAAGCTTACCTCGATCATCTTCTTGACTCCCATTTTCAGTATCAGAGTTGACGGGGTCTGGTCCACCAACCCTGATACAGGGCCTCCTATAGCCCTAGATGTCGTCTCCCTTCTCTCCGCTTGATCCTGAGTCGCTAGAGTCAGCATCAAGCAAGTCTAAAACTTGCACCGCATTGTAACTTCTAGACGCCATCTTCCAAAAAATGACTTTGAAAAAAAAATTTTTTTGCATAGTTACCGGGGTCACACGACACGCTCACTTTTTTCCTATGATGTAATAAGCATTACCTAAGACTGTACGTAATAGGGAGGTCCCCAGTTGAACTGGCGATTTTATAAAAAATGGAGAAGACAGTAAGTCAAACCGCAAAGTCTTGGTCGGCAAAGAAGCGGTTGTTTCAATGTGTTATGGAAGGCTACTGAGCTCAAGCAATTTTTTGCTGCTTCTACAAAGCTCTGGAGATGACTGGATCCATAAATGAAGCTGCTGTGAAGAAGGTAACTTTTTTTAAAATTCGACGGAGAACCGATGTTTTTTTTTTTTGCCGAGGAAGAAATAAACGCAACTGCTGTGAGGTACTGTCGAAGCAGTCCTGGCTGAAAGCTATTTTAGATGCTTCTCCAATGCATTGGGCACCTGTGTATGCAATCTGAAGGTTCTAGCTATAAAGTAACTATTTTTTAAAATTCGGAGAAGTCAATCGGTCTTCACCCGCTTTAAAGCGGGATCCGGAACGAAAGGGTTAAGAATCATGTAGACTAAGCGAAGGCAAAATTCTTGTTTAGTATACAGCACAATATTACCATTACCTCACCCAAATAAGTACAGATATTTGTAGAACTAAATAGACCTACTAGAATATATTATAGTAGAAGCCACTATAGGCACACCGTAATCCCAGTTAGGGTAAACTATTCCACACATCCTCACAAAATCAGGCTATGTCTCACTAATTGCAGTATTTTGATGATCATGAAGTTACAAAGCTTTACCATCTCACTGATGTTGTAGATAGTTTGTTGTTCTACATGATTTAGACTTTTATGCATGTTTTCTCTCAGTTTTAACTATACCGAACCTGTATTAATGGAATCAGTTCTATTTGTTTTGTAAAACCAGGTAGCCAATAACAAAGTGTCCTTGAACTTGTAATCATTTTACCAATAACAAAGTGTCCTGGCTCATAACGGTCATAATATGATTTTTGCCACAAACCAAAAACTCTACCTATACATTATCATCACAGCTTAATATACAGATTTGTTAATCAGAAGCTAGATATAATTTTTCGCTCACCGTTTGTACCGTAACTCAGCTGGGAGAGGGCTAACGCGACAATGGACAACTAACTTCGTAAAAGCCGCGAGTAACGCAGAGAAGTATTTATGTTAGTGTCTGGGACACGCCCAGAGGGAGAGCGGTCAACAACATGATAACATCTTTGATTACCACTCTAAGGCTTGCGGCGGGAGCCCCTGTCGGGCTGGGTCGTTAAAGGTTAATACGTTATGTTAGTGTTGAAACACCACCTTGCGGTGTGCATATGTCTGGGACACGCCCAGAGGGAGAGGTCAACAACATGATAACATTTTTGATTAGTACACTCTAAGGCTCAGCCGAGGGGGATCTGCTTGTGGGCGCCTCTTCTCCTAAATGTACTATTAATCATATTCATATGTATCTCTTCGGGTGGTTAAAGGCTAATTGTGCGTCTGGCCCTTCGATAGCTGAAGGCCATTGGGACACCTTATTACACGGGTGCTTTCTCAGTTAGTTATATAATATAGAGCAGCTCTGCTGTACTTCGGAGGGGCTATTGTGTTTCTAGTTCGTCAGTAGCTATTTTGTCTAGTGTTGTTTTACAACACTAAACGCATTTTTAAGCGAATTTGACTACCTATCTTCTGTGCTGCTCAATGATTATCATGTTCAACTTCAAGCATGGACACACAATTGTGGAACATTTCAACAGATGATTTCCCACAATAATTATTTTGTATGTAATAGCCAGAAATGTTGTTGAATTCAATAAAATAAAACAAGATTTAAAAGTAACGTCAAGATTCTCATTTAGCATAGCTTGCTGTTTTTCTGTAGATTAAGAAATAGTAGAACTTATGGTAAAGTTTTGTGTGATTTAAATATTTACATACAATATCACTTAGACTCGTAGGTTGTTATGATAGATAAAATATATCCCAAATGATTCCTTTCAAGTTATTTGTCAGACTTACTCTTAATATTCCATTATTTTTATTTGTATTAACCATGGACCAACTGAACAATTTTAGCAAAAGTTCACTTGTACATAAGGTTCTCTGATAATAATGTTAAAAAGTGACATTATAATAGCTGGAGAGTAGATACTTGCTTTCTAACCTGGACAACCTGGATGACTACGTACTGCTATGGCAGTTCTCAGGTAGCAGTAAGGATGACAGGAATAGAATATACCTCTCATTATGTTTCTCACATACTTACTACATTTACCAGCTAATCAATCCCAGTAATCTATCATAAGTGTATATGACACTCATAATGGAATGTGTTTGCCATCATCATTTCATTAGGAATAAACAAACTATTCTGCAATTATCCATTGAATTATAATAACACTAAAAGGATTTGACATTATTTTTTTGTAACATGCATGATCTGTTTTGCATCATTATTAGGGACATATTAAAGAGAGTATATGTTCCATACAGATGTGTGTCCGTGAGAACAGGATATCCTGTTATAACGGGATAACGAGTTATGTAAGTGATTGTACCAGTTATAACAGCTTCAATTTTAGTTTTAGATTAGGTTATATGAAAAAAATTTAAATTTAACTACACGATGCAATACAATTTATTGCAAATGATTTTTTTTGGTACATATACTTAAACATTTTAGCATGGTTTTTGAACAAGGTATTAGTTTATAAGTACATTTCACTTAGTAATCTCTAAAAAGATATGATTGAAAAGACGATTTCTTGATTCAGTAGTATGTTTCAACAGTATATTAAGTAGCTATCTAGAAAAAAAAAATTATTAGTGAACTAAAACAACTGTACTAGATAAATCAAAACTGGATGGACCTGGTATGTAACTGGACGGAAAAAATATCGACTTATGTAACAGGATAGGCAACTGTCCAGCTGCATAAATAGCCAGCTTCAGCTAGAATACAGTCCAGTTGCATATCTGGTCAGCTTCCAATACATAACTGGATGGCTAGAATACTGTCCAGTTACATATCTGGTCAGCTTCCAATACATAACTGGATGGCTAGAATACTGTCCAGTTGCATATCTGGTCAGCTTCCAATACATAACTGGATGGCTAGAATACTGTCCAGTTGCATATCTGGTCAGCTTCCAATACATAACTGGATGGCTAGAATACTGTCCAGTTACATATCTGGTCAGCTTCCAATACATAACTGGATGGCTAGAATACTGTCCAGTTACATATCTGGTCAGCTTCCAATACATAACTGGATGACTAAAATACTGTCCAGTTACATATCTGGTCAGCTTCCAATACATAACTGGATGGCTAGAATACTGTCCAGTTGCATATCTGGTCAGCTTCCAATACATAACTGGATGGCTAGAATACAGTCCAGTTGCATATCTGGTCAGCTTCCAATACATAACTGGATGGCTAGAATACTGTCCAGTTGCATATCTGGTCAGCTTCCAATACTTACTAACTTGAATGCGAGAATACTGTCCAGTTACTATCTGGTACGCTCCCAGACATACTGCTGGCTTAGATACTGTCCATTTTACATATCTGGTCAGCTATCCAAACTAACTGGGATGGCTAGAATACGTCCATTACAATCTGTTCAGCTTCCATACATAACTTGGATGGCTATAATACTGTCATTTACATACGGGTCAGCTTCCAATACATACCGTATTATAGGAACCTGTCTCATTCATATCTGGTCACTGTCCAATACATAACTTGATGGCTAGATATGCCAGTTGCATATCTGGTCCTTCCATACATAACTGGATGGCTAGAATACTGTCCAGTTGCATATCTGGTCAGCTTCCAATACATAACTGGATGGCTAGAATACTGTCCAGTTGCATATCTGGTCAGCTTCCAATACATAACTGGATGGCTAGAATACTGTCCAGTTGCATATCTGGTCAGCTTCCAATACATAACTGGATGGCTAGAATACTGTCCAGTTGCATATCTGGTCAGCTTCCAATACATAACTGGGATGGCTAGAATACTGTCCAGTTACATATCTGGTCAGCTTCCAATACATAACTGGATGGCTAGAATACTGTCCAGTTACATATCTGGTCAGCTTCCAATACATAACTGGATGGCTAGAATACTGTCCAGTTGCATATCTGGAGGTAAAAAGTATCCAGTTACATACCAGGAATTGTCCAGTTGCGTAACCGGATCAATGGTAACGTAACAAGACAGACCGGTATATAACTGGATGACCGGTTACGTAACGAGTATTGTACCGGGTACCCTGTTTTGGACAAGTTGATCATCTATACAGGAACACATATATTCATACTTTCGCATACAAAAAATAAATAGAATAGAGAGATGAAATTATTTGGTAAGTAGCAATGGAATGAGTGGCTAAAGAGTGGTAAATGTATGTAACAGTTCACACTTCCAGGTAAACATATGTCTTACTATATAACCAGACTATCTCTAGTCTTACATATTTGAACTGTGAATATATATTGTGGACCACTTACTTTATTGTAACTAGCTTGGCTAATATGTAGTTTCTGGATAGATTCTAAGAGATTATGATAATTTGTAAGATACAAATTTTATATTAATATAATATGCATATACATTCTTGTAAACAATATTATTGGTCTGTTGAATACAAAAAGCACATGCTATAGCATTAGAGCCAAATCACTAAATATATCTGTGGAATATTATTTCAACCATACTGTTAACTTGAGAATATGCTGCATAATTAATCTAATTAAAATAAGTCAGGCACATCTCACAATTGCAAATATGTAATATGAGCTTACACTGATGAAATTTCATGTGACAAGAATTATTAATAAAATGTTCATATATAATAATATAGTAATGCATAACTTGTAATTTAAATGCAATATTAGTACGTAATAATGAAAAGTTAAATTACTAATTTTTTAGCACAAATAATATAATTTTTCTGCAGTGTTCACTAGTTCATGTAATCATAATCATAAATTCCATCTTTCTGTTGAAGAGGGAAATCTTTCTTATGGTGGTGAATTGCATATGCTGCATTCTTTTTCATATCTGTCATTTCACTGTCCACGTGTGGCTTTTCAGAATTAATTTGAGCTGAATAAAATATATAGTAAATGAACAGTGCCATAGATAGTAAGCCTATACTATAGTTGTACCTTCACTAGTGAGACATTGCAGGATAATGATACCTTCTATGACAACTAATACATTAATATCAGTTACTACTGATGCAGCCTTCAATAACATGTCAGTTTTCATTACAAGAGACTCGCTGCAATGGTCTAAAAAACACAACTAGTAATAATTATAATATCTGAATCAATGCCGTACTTTCTGTCTTGTTTTTGTAAAGTATTCCCACAAGCAATACAATTTGTATAAAGCTTACAGTTATCTACTGAAATAAATAAATAAACTAAACCTTTTACATACAGTCTGCATTTGCCTGCAGTTCTACTTCTGTTTCCATTTACATCACCAATTTTTTTCAACATTAGCAAGTTTATAGGGAAATGATCAATTTTAACTTAATTGAACATTTCTAACAATGCTTATCAAATAATAAAATATACTGATAGAATTTAAAAAAAAAAAGTTTAATATTCTTATTTTCTTTAGAAAAAGCAATAATTAACCACATACCTATGTATGGCTCACCTGCACTTAATCCAGTTAAAACACTAGTCACTACCCATAAGGTAAATGATATTAGAAAAGATGTAGTTTCCACTGTAATAAAGATCTTGTCAAATAATGTACAACATGAGAGAGTCAATCCATTCTCTGCAGTTATGTAAAAGAAGTAAAATTTATCATAAATATTAACTTTTGTCTTCATGTGCAAGCATATAAGCAATAGCTAGTGATTCTCATTGCTTACCTTTACTCTTTCTTCTTTTATTAAATAGGTTCATAAAAATGAAGCCAAATGAAGTTACAGCAAATATTATTAAAAATATTAGTCTCGTGATGATATAATATAAGTTAGTATTATGATTATTATCTGCATCTAAAATAACACAGTAAAAATGATCACTATTGTCTGTTTGTCAAGTCAATAAATATTTCAGAGTTAACCCTATAGCTACTTCTTGGACATCTGTATTTTTTGCTGGTTAACCATATCTGATGACTGATGATGGGAAGATAAGAGTGGGAACCAGTCCCTATTTTAAGTAAATGCTCCTCCCAACCTGCCTCTATTATGAGAGACCTTGTGAACTTTGCTTTATGAAACTCCAAGATTCCCTATGTTTTGATGATAAATGATGTCCAACACATAATTATTTAATCAAAATACAAATTAAAAGTCCTAGGCATAGTCATATCTGGCTTATGCTTAGATTAATAGCATGCATAAAATAATGATTAGTAGTTTATTACTTTCAGAAATTGAGATTAAATTGACTTATACAACATTATTTGTGTCTGAAATAATCATAATTTAATAGTTTAGTTTAACTGCCTGTCAACTTACTTGTCTTAAACACTATTTTTCCTGTAAGTTCATAAGATACTGAATTGATGATATAAGTAGCTCTGTAATATGTATTGTTTCTTAAATGTATAATTATTAAAGATGTATTAGTGAGGCCAGCAACAGAATCAGTTATAGTAGCAGTAAAATTATTACTTGCTATAAGCACTTCACAATGTCCGTGGATACTTGATACACATGTAATGGATTGCTGACATCTAGACGCAACAAGAGAATTAGTTGGCCTAGAGTTGGTTGCTACAGTTCCATCTATTTATAATAGAATAAAATTATAGCTTTATTGTAATTTCAATTTATACTACATGAATCCATATATTTTTACTGTACAACTTTGTCTTTTTATTGTGTACACTCATGTCGAATATTTTAAAATCATTCTGATAAAACATAGAATCAATCCGCAACGAATTTGATTGAATAGGGTCAAATCAAACTTAATTTGCTTGTCTATTTAATATACATAATGAATGCTATTCAATTTTGTATAATTTTAGGCTCTTACATTCATTTGCTGCACACTTGTAGTAATCGAGCATATGGATAAACATACTATGTATTACTACAGTAGTAATTAGTATTGGTTTTAGGTATCACATAACAATATCTAAAGTAAAATGTATATTTTTTACATCTGGTTTTGATATGAGATACATAAAACCATTACTGTGTGAAAACTTAGCTTTATATTGCTACTGTAACTTGTTAAAAATTCTCACTAATTCTTGGAGAATAATAAGTTGGTCCTCTGATATCTCCTTGGTGTACATTCACTGGAGTGATTTCCACAATATAATTGTCATACACAGGTGGTGATATTGTAAGGTCTAAAAACACTGTTTCATAAGGTCAGTCTTCAGTACGATATCATAATTGTAGAGCAATGTTGGACAAACAAATATCTGTATAGCAAAAGTGAAAGAAATTGAAGAACAATATCATTTACATTTGCTATTTCTTGTCATTCTGAACTCACATTTACAGAATGTTATTATTAGCTATTGTTAAAAAACCTACCAGCTGTTGCCAAGTCAAAGTGATGGTAATCAGTTCAAATTTCCGATCGTATTTAGTTCACGATCACATTACTAATTCTTGAAGGTGCTATGTATAATAGTATAACAGTATTTATAGTAGTATAAAATTATGAAGGCATATTATTCTGCGCTATATTGCTGTCTGAGACAGATCAGACAGCTGAACAGCCTCTCCCCGATCCACACATGGCCCAGGTTGGGGAGGTCACTAATGAACAAATTAATGAACAAATTAACAATTCTATTGTTTAGCTGATAGGGTAATCATTCAATGAATATATTTACACCTTAACCCATTGGTCTTGTCATCATGCTTTCTCTTCATATAGCCTTGAATTGTAACTTGTATTTTGATTGACTTAATGAATTTATGTACACAAGTGAATTCTCTATTCATTCCGCTAGTCACTCTACAATGGAGTGCTTTTGCCGCTGGTACACGCCGACAAGGAGCCTCCTACTAGACTACACTTGCGTGCCCCGAGCAGCTCTTTGATAGTTATTTCTAGTCAACTGCGCTTTCTACTGCTCAGGCTTACTGCCAGGGCTGGTCCTTCTTCATTTTACTATGATTAGCTCGGGTTGACTTACAACGACCTGTCCAATTGCACTAGTAGAATAAACTATGAATACAATTATTTCAATAATTGGTTCTTATAGACACCAATTGAGGTGTGAAAAGATATTACATAAAAAATAATCATGTTATTGATCTATTCCCATGTATAATGTAATAGTGCTCAGTGCATAGTTTTCCTTATTAAATATAGCAGGACAAATGTAACAAGTAATTTTATTATTAGGAAAATACACTTATTTAAGTTAAATTCATCAGTTCTATTTGCTGTACTACTACAGCGTCAAGCTGAGCCAAAAATTAATTATAATAATAATCTTCAGAAATTTTTTTACTTGAAAGGTAAAGTAACTTATGAATTATAAACCATAATTAGATTAATCTCAATTTTGGTTAAAATAAATAATTTACAGTATTAACTCTTTCAAAGCTATTTCAAATCACATTATATGAATGTGCTGATCTGATGCTATAATAGAGTTTGGTAGAATTGTCACATTTAGTTTGGACTATCGTGAACTTTTAAAAACCTCGCCCCAATCCCAATTCACACATTATTAATGCTGCTGGAGTCATGTATACAAAAGTGATTCAATGGAAATAATATCTATAGAGAGTTGTGAAGCTAAGTGTAGACATCTGAGCCTCAGTGACTGAAACTAAAAGTTATAGTTAAATCATTGCAAGTGATCAAATGTTTGTATCATTTTATATATTCAATAATGCATATGCACTAAATACCCCATGACAAATGTATTTGGTAATTGAGAAATTTTAGTGTTAACTTTATGAATTAAGCATATTAATTTTTACACCAGATAACTTACTGTAGCCTTCAATCATAATATTATTTCTCAATATATCACCTCTTCCACATTGAATAGAAGCTCCTCTTAAGTAGCTGAAATTACTTGACAAAGTTGACACAATATCAATGTTTACTGAGCCATTAGCAGTAATATTCACTGGATATTCCACCACATTCACAGGAAAAATGTCTGTCACTTCATATATTGTGATACTGATGATTCATTGATGAACCAATTCAATACAATAGAACCACCTCGACCAATACAAGTTAGCTCAATGTTGCCTGGACAAAATGATCCATTAGAATTTGGTGGACTAACTTGTAATTTATAAATTGAACCTTCACTACCTGAAATACAAAACAAATAAAAAGCATAGAACACTGATAAAAAGATTTTTTGCATTTTTACAATTAATAACTGTAAACAAGTTAATCAGAAAATAGAAAGTTATATCAATTAAATTGAAATGAAAGTTTAAGTGTACGTAAGGTGAGGCTTAGTCCTATTAGACTCAATGTTTTATGAAATTTAGTCACACAATTTTAGATTGTGCACAATAAATTGGTCTACTGTATTATTTGATTTACTGCTATTGTTTAATCTCATTATCATACATTATTTCATGCAATATTTTAGTGAACTATTAATTATGTATACAAACTCATTTGTAATGTTGTTATTGTGTTTGCATTGTAAAGGTTTAATGTATAAAATGTAAAAAATCATACATATAAATGTAATACAACAAGCTATAATCTACATTTATCTAGCTGGTGGATTCTACTTTTCATGGTCATAAATAATTAAGAATAAAATGTCAGTTATAATACCTTCAATTATCTGAACACTTCAGTTATTGGTGTGGTGGAATCCACCACATTTTCCTGAAAGAAAGACATTGAACTTATTATCTTATTTTGTCATTTATTTCTAATTGTTGATCTAGCGCATGCACACACTCGTGCGTCATTTAGAATAGCCACGTAATGCACAATCCCGCCATTTCCCATTGAGAACAACTACCACGCATGCTCCAGAACGCACATATATTCTTTGTTTCACCATCTTTCTGCAGTTCTGTATTTGTGCTACTCTAGTCAACTCTGTGTATTTTATCAATTGAAAACTTGATAGCTTAGCGGGCAAGCGAAGGTCTAAAAGCCTAAGTCCCTGAGCATAGCAGAGCGTACTTCCTCTGACCGGGGTTGAGTAGCCACCATAGAACTCTGGTGGCAGCGTACTTACTGAGTGTCTCGGTATCGGCCGTCCCACCACAATTGGAACAACCACAATCTAATGGTGCAACATGCAGATTAAAGATTTGCTTGAGCACACCCCTGTATAATTAGTGATTTTATAATACTATTTCTATGGTGCACAGTTATTATAAACATTTCTCTCTGTCGTAATGTGTTCAGATTAGTGACATTCTACTGTAGTTATTATAGTCTATCACCTCAGAAGAGTGTAATAATAGTTTATTCTATGTTAGATATATTCACTGCAGTAGTTGGTATTAGGGTTAGTAATGTATACTGAGAATAATAAGGTTACTGAAACAGTATGAGAACACACGGAATATTTAAATAAATAAATAAATTAATTATTATAATTATAATGAATAAACAAATAATAATAAATAAATAAATAAATAAATAAATAAGTAAACAAGTAAATAAATAAACAAATAAATAAATAAATAAATAAGTAGATCAATAAATAAATAAGTAAATAAATAAATAAATAAATAAATAAATAAATAAATATTGATCACACTCATAGCGAGTCATACATTTTACATTATATACACTTGAGCAGAATATTTTTGCCCAGCACTTTGAAACAAAATAAACACACAGGAGGGAATGAGCAATATAATTCATCTCCTGAGAGAGATAACAAAATAAATACATAATGTTGGTGTTCCTGTTACTACATATTATATGACTCAGTTGTGTGTAGAGAATACTGAGGGTAGGGATATTATATTGGATAATTATATAAACTTACTTAGTAACTGAGAATAAGTAGTATGAAAAAGCCATTTTTGGATTTTTATTACAGCATGTTCTATTGGATATAGCTGGAGGTGCAATAAAACTAATTTGTAAACTAATGTTGCATTTCGAAGAACACCTGGATTATTGCTGTTTAAAATCAGTAGCTACATATTTTTTATTCCATCCCTTACAATGCACATACTTAAATGGTAATATATAGCGGTAAAATTGTATTTGTATAGATATATTTTACTTCAATGTTTGCATAATTGTGGTGAATGATACCTTATATTGCTCGTTATATGCTATAGTCTTATGGCTACAGATACAATTATAGTTAATGTTACAATACTACCAAATGATTCCTTACTAATTCATTGTGGAGAAAAAGCTGACAGTAGCTAGTTGTACATTATCGTCGACTACCAAGAATACAAATGACCAAGTATCAGTGCAGCCTAACACAACTTATACTTTGGTTTTTGTAAAAACTAATACATTGTACTTCTTTGAAGTATTTTTTACTGCAATTTAGTTCATATACTGTGGACCTTTCATTTTGAAGGCATTACAATACCAGTTACACGAATATGAAAGACAATATACATGTAATACTTATGTATTTACATTGCCAAAACTTCAGAACTTTCCTTTTTACAATCATCAGGTTATTTTGAACAAAAAACATCCTAGCTAGTTCAGTCATAATATGTGATACAAAAAAATGACAACACAAATTCTGTTAAAAATTGTTGTTCTTAGACACCTGCAAAATATAATTGAAACATAACTAATTTGAAAACATTTCATGGTCAACAGTAATGTTGCAATCTACACACCAATACACAATAATGTTACTCAAAAACAATTTATTAAATTCCCCTGCGATGACTATAATTGTGAATTAGAGACCACACACTCCCAAATGGATTAAAGACCAATTGAAGTAACAGGTACAAAAAAATTATGTTAATAACACTTTTATTGCTTAAGTAACATACTCTATCAAAGAATTATTATATAGGTTGAAAGTTTGTCATAATAAAAACTGAGTGAAGATGAAACCAAGTACATATAGCAGGACATATGAACGTATCTAAGTACAGAGAAAAAGTAGAGGCAAATCTGAAAGTGCTAATAAAATAACTGAGAAGGTATTGTATGACATATTGATTGCATTGAGTCCCATAATTAAATTTAATTAAAGCCCACAATGAATAAAGGAAATATTACTCTTTGACCTACATGAGTATAGCTATGCTTTTTAAACAGTATTTGAATATATAGCTTCTAAATTTGTTCAAAATTCTTCATAATATAGCACAATCTTTGGACAGTTTGCTGGGCCCACTGACTAATAGCCAAGATATACTAGCTGTAAAATAATGTATAAGGAAGGTTAGTAGTAAACTTGTCTATTGATGTGTTTTAACTTACAATAAGTCTATTCATTGTCATCATTACTTGGGATGCTTAAAAAAAATATTCTGTTTTGTTTTTGCTATTCTCAGGATTCTTAAGCTCATCAGGTTTTGCCATAAAATCGTATTCTGTTGAACCAACAGCAACATTCGGTGCACGAGGTGGAATTGTAGATTTTACTATCTTGTGACTGAGAGGCAAGTAGTGATTGCCTTCACTATTGTAACTGTCTTTCTCCAGTGCTCCGTATTGTGGCGGCTGCTTGTTCTTTGGTGTAGTATCAGAAACAGAAGTAACAAGAGGTGGTTTAAAATTAGTTGTGCCATAATGATGCTCATCCTAAAGAATCAATAACAATTTAGTAACATTGTTGTAAAGTGTGATCTTGTTGGTTACATGATGCTACAGAATGAAATTGAATATAATACAATAGAAGCCATAATATAAAGGAATTTACCATTACTAGAGTAAATTTTGATTTCTTTTCTATTACTGTTTGCTATCAATCTGACATGTAGCATATTGTTCATAAGTTTTACATAATATTGCACTAATTAGAGTAGTTTAACTAAAACTGATTGCATGCAAAATTGTTATTAAACTTTTTATAATCATAGGACATCAATAGGGCAAGTATATTTTAGCCTACTTTTTAAAATTAATTGCAACAAAATAAATATAAATATATGAAGACAAAACTACGAGGTCCTTACTTGATTAGCTGATTTATCTTCTTGGCTGACTCGTCTAGCTCTCATGGCTTCTTTAATCTATGACGAAATGAGAACAAAAATTAGCTACATGCACAAATACTGTTGAATCTATTGATAAATAAGAATATGTATACCAAAATACTACTCTTTACTCAAAATCTAACCACTTGGTTTTCCTCATATAATTCTTATTGTATATGCAAGAACACAGTCATCCTTCTCTACTTCTGAACAAAAAAAAAATACATTAAGGATTGGTCTATTTCTTCCTTTAACTTCTAATTGAAAAACATAAAAAAAACCTCTTCATGTTTTACAACATAATAAGTGAATATTGATGATAACAATTATATTATTTAGAGAGTGCAGTAGCATTCTGAATTTAGTGTTTTGTGCATATGGTAAAAAGAAACCCCAAAGATCTGACTTCTTGGAAAACAGTTTCTTTAAAAATCTACTAAAGAGACACTATCTTGATACTCCAGCAAGGTCCATGTCAAATTAATAAGCTGAACTTATATAATCACATTTCAATTATAATATTTATAGTCATTTTCATATATTCTACAATGAGCCAGGCTAGAGATAAATTACTGAAACATACTGGGCTAAAATATGATAATTTTGATGCATGTGTCAAGGTGTAAAATATCATATGTATGTCCACACATATATACAAACAAATATCCCTTGATTCTCAATTTATTACCCTAGTATATAGTGTCTCACTCGCTTCACTCACTCACCAATTAACTTTAAAACAAACAAGTAGGTCTTCTGCTGGCTATGGAAGACTTCTACTTACAATATCTATGCTGCACCTTATTTCAAACACTAAAACAAGATTTCTGGAACCATTTGTATTGTGCAATGGATATAGAAATAATTTTTTTACAGCAGGTACTGTGAGTTACATAATAAACTGGGTATTAGATGCACAATATCTAAGTGTGTGTGTGTTTACAGATGAAACTTTAATTCTGTTGAATAGTGTACCAATCAATAGTTGTTTTTTTAATCTATTTACATTATTACAGTTAGCAACACAGCCTGGAGAATACTATTATGTGGAGTTAAAAAAATCTTACATTTTATGAGTCAACAAGAGTTTAAGTCTCTGAAGTCAGATTCTCAAGGAGTTAGAATTACTCAACTTTGCTAACGAAAGCATCGGAGTATGATGAGGCAGTAAATGTTTAGTAATGAGGAACAGAATTGGTCAATTGGTCAGATAGAATTGTGGAGTCTTTGTTGAAGCTTTACGATACTGACGCTACACTATGAGAGCAGCAAATTACAACTGCTCAGCTAGAGGATGCTCTCTTGTGGATGCAAACCAAGATGAAACTCAAGAAATTCAAGGTAAGCGCATGAGCAGAGGCAGTGTTTTGATAATCAGATTCACAAGGATAAGTAGGGGACTGATTGTGCGGATCAAGATATAGGAACGCAAAGGAGCAGCAACGTTGGGAAAAAAAATTGATTTATTGTCTTCTAAAACAAAGTCAGGAAATAATTATCAGAGTCTTGGTATTAGTGAATAATCCAATGAATGATCTTAGCATCAAGCATTGTAGTGGTAACTATAATGCCAATCTAAACTTTATTTATATGAATCCAGTCTGTATCAGTGAAGCTTGTGATGGCAACTGATGTTATGATCGAGATGACATAATTCAATACCAGCACAAGACAAAAATCTTTAACCTATATTGGCCAATGTAATGAAAGGTATTTTGATAGATTATACTAAAGTCATCGTCCGAACAATCTTGGATGAATAGTAAATCCTCTCTTATCTCCTGTCCCTGTAGGAGAACAGTTCCACAGAATGGTGGTGATCCATATTCGACTTTGTTTTTCAGGAGTGTCATCTTCTTTCTCAGGACATAAAAAAATACCAGTCTCTACACGGATCAGTTCTAGAAGCTATTAAGACTTTTAATTTGATCAAGAACTACAAACAGTTAAAGTGCATGTAACTCTTGAACTTTGGTGACATTATTGATGTGCGTGTTAGGTGTCAAGGACAAAAATTTACTCAGCAGGAGAAATTGCAATAACACACTTGATTCAATGTGGACTAAAATTTACTCAGCAGGAGAAATTGCAATAACACACTTGATTCAATGTATCAGCCATTGTTCAAAATTTTCATAATGCGTAACTGCATATTGATAAACAGAACTTCTGGCTACCTTCATTGAGTTAATGGTAGTTTCTAGGTTGCTACTTAATAACAACTGGGGAGATGTATAGGCTGTTATATATGTACATCTGTATTAATAATATAGATCTATATAATTGCATTACATGCACATTTTATGTATGTAACATTTTTTATATTATCTTGGATAATAAATAATAATCTACCAAATATTATACATTATAATCTTTTGTTCAGTCAAATATTATGTTAGTCATATTTTATTTAAAATGAGTGCACTCATTGGAACATCATTTCCCAACATACTAATTTAATACTGAATTAAAAATGGTATTATCATAACAATTATGCCACTTACTTATAGCATCTGACATGTATGGTACACCTCTGACATTTTGTTGTCCATTAATCGCTGTGACTTCTACAAAGTAAATACCATATTCTGTTCTAAATACTTCTAATGTCACATGACATTTCTCTCCTGAACAATCTTCCATCATAATTTTATTAATAATTGATCCAGTGGTATTTGTTAATATAACTTCATATACAAAAGTTATTCCTGTACATGGGTATACCTGTTTGTTAAATAAAATAGAGATGTAAATGCTGGTATGGAACATGAAAAGAGAGCAAATAATGCTTTTGAATAGTGGAATTGTTGAGGATAAGGTGAGATGAATCGAATTAATTTATATTATTATTATTATTATTGTTAATAATACCATTACAACTAAAAATAAAGTACCAAAGGTGCGAACCCTAAGCGCTTAAGCACTACCTAGCTATTACAATATAATCTCCTTCCAAAAGAAAAAGCAATCTGTTAGCTATTTTATAAGGCATCAATATAGCTCGACCAATACAAATAGTACATGGAAACTCTGTCGTCATAAGAGAAGAAGCTAAACTAGCCAGAAACACTCACTGATATACATTTTCAATGCGAAACTTAACTTCTTTCAACTCCATTAACTTTCCTGAGCATTAAACAAACTACACCGCTGACTGCAAGAAATTATTTGCTCACGTGATTATGACATGATGCTAGGGGCATTGCCCATTAAAACTAGTACCTATTGCAGAGCTGAAAGCTTCGCGTTTTCTCGACGATTAGCCTGAAATTAAAAAAAAAGTAGCACAATAAAAGGTCTTAAATCTTCGTTCTGAGCAAGTTCATACCTAAATCAACTGTTAATTGTCAGTATTCTCCAAAATGAAAGCGTGACAGACAGACAAACAGACAGGACGACTACTATAACCCTCTTGCGCATGCACGCTGAGGGTTTAATATGTGACCGGTTTTGGGAAAATCGGCCTAAACGCGGCATCTAAAGTTTTCTAATTTATTCTACCAGTAGGTTGCACGGGGCCTTGGGATGCCGTCATCCTAATTTGGAAGCTGCAGCACAAGACGTCTTCGCCCTACGCACTACAACACTTCAGTATTTTTGCTAAACTTATTATTGCTGATTTCGAAAAAATGCCGCTTAAAGGTGTTGCTAAGGTCAGGGGGCGTGCCTTGTGTCCGTATACTATTACCGTGTGTCTCCAGGACACTATGGAATAAACCTGTTACAGGCAGGTTGAAAGAAGTCAAAAAGGCTTAATGCAGGGCTCCTTGAGAAACTATGATGGCGAGAATTGCGTGTGTATTGGATTATGTAAAATAGTAAGTGAATTAGTTAACTACAGTTTTTTCCCCACTGTTAGTGAAAAGCCTGCCAATAATTTCTTAGCAACGCTCCCTACACGAGTCCAACCGGCTAGTGTTTCTAGCCTCCTAGTGTGAGTTCTAGAGCAGGCCAGAGTGTGGTAGAACCTCCCACATGACGGACCACACCCTTAGCCACTCCTATTTGAACCCTGAACATCTATCACTTTATCGGCATGCATTATTAATCTATTATTTCTATCTAGCGAATTTCATGCACTCCAATTAACCCGCATCACCATTACCTCATTACTTCCTGCGCCTGCTCAGTGGGTTTACTATATATTAGCCTGCTGGACACGTGCACCTGCCAGTGTCAGTTCATGAGTCTAACAATTACACTTAACTCTCTGGTGAACCTTCTGTTCTGCCTTAAACAGCAGCAGCTGGCTAGCTAAGGGCCTGTAATAGGGTTGTGTGTGTGAGCTCTTGACACTCTGGTGGCAGCTACTCCCTAGTTGTCTCCGACATCCTACCACACTTGGTGCCAGTGGTGCTCCTTCAGCTTCTCAGCAGTTGGTGTCTTGGAGACGAACTCACTCATTGAAATCTTCTATTTCTGGTCCCACACCTGGTGTTCAGCAGTGGTTCCAGTTGACTGTTCCCTATCTTGTTGAACCTCATGTCTTCTTGTTTCTGGTTTCTTCAAACCATTATTCAGGCATTCCCTGTTTTGTAACTTCAGATTCTCTGTTCCAGTCTGTTCCTGGTTCAAATTTTCAGGGGTTCCAGTTCAACTTGCTGTGTCTACTGTTTCTTCGAGTCAAGCCCAACTTTCAAGTCATTCACTTGTTCTCTTTCTTCAGGCAGTTCCTGATCTGTTCCGGCGTAGAGGGTATCCGCCAACATTTTCAGTCTTCACAAGTTACACTTCTGTGCAGGAGTTTCTTCAAAAGTATCCTTGACAACTTTGATTCTACTATTATTTGGTTTATTACTGCATTGTTATCGTTTCATTTTGTCTGTGACCCGAACGTTGTTAATTGTGGTATTTTTATTTCAATTCAATGTGGCATTTTTCTCTCCCCATTATGACTGGTCGACCTAGAGGCAGACCTAGACTTAAGCAAACTCCTTCTTCTTCAGAGGAAACTTCCTCTGTGGGCAGCATTTCATCACTTACCTCATTATCACCTCCTGGAGCTTCTTCCAATTCAGTTTCCTCTTTTGACTCAGTTTCCACAGTTGTTCAATCTAGTGCATCCCTGGCAGATGATCACATGCAGCAACTTGATCCATTGCCACAGACTCCGCCCCATGCCAAGCCTGACCCCACTTTTTTACAACAGATCAAACAACTGGCAGAAGAGGCCAAGGCCAATAATGTTGATCCTACCATGCTTCTATTTGCCCAACTCCTGTCCAAACACACTCAGCCTCAGCCCACTGTCCCACTGGTGAGGACTGAACCACTCTCTAAGTCGGTCGGAGAACTGAAAAACAAGGTGAGGACATTTTCGTATTCTTACATAGATTCGAGTACCAAATGAAACTCAAAGCTGTTCCTCCTGATGACTGGCTACATGTTCTCCCTAGCCTTCTGCATGGCGAATACAGTGAGGCGTATTACAACAATATTTCTTCCAGTTCAACATTCTGTGACATGAGAACAGTACTCCTCAACACAGGAGTTCATTGACTGACTGCCTAAACTCCTTCCCCCTAAAGTTCAGAGCTAATAGCTCAAAGTCCCTCATACAATGGTTTAACCATTGGAGGTATAAGTTTGGTGTTATCATTGAGCATTTTTCATTTCTTTCTGGTTACTCTGACGCTGACATAGAATCTGTATCACAAGTCCTTGCTACCATTGGTATCTTAGCAGGAATGTCCACTGACTCCCGCGAATCGGTCCTTAATAGAGGCCACACCTCCAACCTTACTTTTGTCCAAGACTGTAGTACAATGTGTTCCAACTCAGATCAATCCCAGAAACCGAGATAGTCCCACTCTCACCCATATGCCAACTCCCACTCTGGTAACCATGGTAACCACTTCGTTAACAGAAGTGCTAATGTTCATTCTGGTAATGGTCACAATCACCATAATTCTCATTATAGGCCTCATTCCAACTCCCATTCTTCTCAATTCAATCACCATTCCCATTCCAACTCCCATACTCATTCCAATCATCCTCAATCTCCACCCAGACGTGACTTGAACACAGTTACTTACAACTTAGGCCATTATGCCAACAACTGTCCTGTCACACCCATTCAATCACACTCTACCAGACCTTCACAATCTCATTCCAATAACTCCACCCCTACCACTAACTCCCAACCTACCCAGTCCCGCCCAGTTCCTGTTGCCAGAAACAACTCCAGACCTGTCAGAAGAATTGACCTGACTGAACAATCAACATCTGGTACCATCTGTCTCTGTTTCCCATGAGTCTGATTCTGACACTACCCGTTTGAACAATTTTGTTGAAGATGATTTAGTTATTCATGGCATTGTCAACGGTATACATACTTCAGTCATTATTGATTCAGGTGCCAAAATCTCTCTTATTTCTGACGATTTCATTGATGACACTTTCACACCAGTCAAATTTAGTGACATTTTCGGTATTTCACAAGTTCCAAAATCTGTCCCAGTATATGAGTTACCTGTTGTTCTTCCCACTCTTGATGGTGTCTGTCAACTAGCTGTAGATTCAAGGTTACCCCCCAAGACAGTTTTGATTGGCACTGATTTTGGCAAGGAAAACTTGATCAACTTGATTAATCATATCAAGGCCGATCCCATTCCAGTCATGACAGTCACAAGAGCTATGCAGGCAGAGAGTGATCTCGCAACCCAAGTTGCTGATACCTTGCATTCTATTGAAGGTGCTACACCCTTGTCTCTGGAAGATATTAGCGAGACAGTTGATGGTGATACTGCAGCTACACTTGAAACTGTACCTGCAGCAGCTGAACCTAGTTCAAGCAGCAAAACCAGTGATTCACTTGTCCCTTTGACCATTCCAACTTTGAATTTTGATGGTGTCACTAAAGAGAAGTTTATGGAAATGCAGCATAGTGATGATACCCTTGCACCCCTTTGGGAGCGTGCCAAGAAAGGTGAGAAACATCTCTTTATTGTTGACGGCTTACTGATGAGCATGACATCCACACTTAACTCAGTCTCTCATGCTCTTGTTGTACCCAAGCAATTGAGACACAAGGTTCTCCTTGCAGCCTATGAAGGTCTCGGTCATGGTGGTTTGAACACCACCAGGTCCTTGATCAACAGGCATTTTACCTGGCCCAATATGGCCTCTGATATCAAGTCTCATGTTACTTCTTGTAAGAAGTGTTTGAAGTTCACTAAGTCTAATGGTGCTAAAGTTGCTATGGTTGAACCCGAGTTAATTTCCCAACGTGGTGAGAAGCTAGCTGTGGACATTGTTGGCCCCCTTCCTCTCTCGAAGAGCAAAATGAGATTTATCCTTACGTGCATGGAACTTTCATCTGGGTTCCCCTTCGCCATTCCCCTGAAGAACTATACATCCGAAGAAACTGCTAAAGCTATTCTCTCAGTCATTTCTTTACTTGGTGCCCCACTCCAGATTTTGTCAGACCAAGGTTCTAACTTCCTCTCGGTTACGCTTTCACACCTCAAGAAAAGATTCAATATTTCCGGTATCAAAACTTCCCTTTACCATCCACAATCCAATGGTCGTTTGGAACGCTTTCATTCCACCCTTAAGAGTATGATTTCTAAGTGCATTGCTGAAAAGTAAGATTGGCCTATTGTTCTTGATTTAGTTTTATACTTTGCCCGTAATACCCCTCACTCTCGTCATGGCTTTACCCCTCATGAACTTTTATTTTTGAAACCCACTCCGTTTATTCTTTCCACCCTCAAATCCTTGTGGACTACTCACTCACCTTCCAATGTTAATCTTCCCCAATTTATTTATGATTTGGATAACATGTTAGCATGCCAGACACATTTTGTCAAGAAGGCACTTGCCTATAAACATGCCTCTCACAGACTATCCAGAGAAGCTGAACTGGCAGCAGATTTTAAGACTGGAGACATTGTCTATAAGAGATCACCTGGCATTAACAAGTGTTTAGATGCTTCCTGGGAAGGCCCCTTTATCATTTCCCAATTACTGCCCCCAGTGAACTGCTCCATTGTGCCTCAAGGCAAGAAGTCTAAGCCCAAGGTTATACATCTGTCGCAGCTAAAGAAAGCAGCACCCATTTACAGAGCCTTGATTGTTCCAGATGAACATGTCACTGATGACTTTCATATTCCATCTAACACCCCTCAGCCTGTGAATTTATCACCTCAGCAGCAATTGCAGCTCCAGAATGTGCTTGATTCTTTCCCATCAGTTTTCTGTGATACCCCTGGCCTAACATCCTTAGTTGAGCATTCTATTTCTGTTACTTCATCTGGTCTCCTTCCTACTCCTATCTGGTCTCCTTCCTATTCCTATCTGGTCTCCTTCCTACTCCATTCCCTTGGCTCACCAAGAAGAATTTAGACTAGAAATAGAAAATTTATTGTCCCTTGGTCTTATAGAGCCCTCTTACTCCAAGTGGTCTAGCCCACCTATGCCAGTCCGCAAGAAGGATGGAGGAATCCGTATTGTTATACTCTTCAGAAAGCTCAATTCCATCACTGTGCATAACCCTTTTACCATGCCTTCCATAGATGACATCCTTGCACAGCTAGGCAATGCAGCATTCCTTTCTAAGATGGACCTTCTTAAAGGTTTCCATCAGGTGCCTATGTCAGAAGCATCAAAAGAGTTGACAGCTTTCACTTGCTTACAAGGAAAGTTCAAATATCGTGTCATGCCTTTTGGACTTACTAATGCACCCAGTACCTTTCAACAACTGATGCAGTCAGTACTAAGAGGTCTAGAGAACCATTGCTTGCCCTACATAGATGATGTTATTATTTTTTCTACAACTTTTGAGGATCATCTTTGTCATATTACATCAGTTTTATCTAGGCTATCCAATGCTGGACTTACAGTGAAACAATCGAAATGCTCCTAGTGTTTTAAGTCTTTTGACTTCCTCGGCTTCCATGTAGGAAATGGTCTTCTTTCTATTCCTGAAGCTAGAGTTGCTTTCATCACTAATTACATCATTCCCTCCACCAAGTCTAACTTAAAATCATTTTTGGGCCTGATCATTTTTTATTCAAGATTTATCCCTTCACTTGCCCATTATACTTCTGTTTTAAATTATCACACCAGACGTGCTGGCCCAGAACAATTACAACATGATGACGACTTTATTACTGCTTTTCAGTTTATTATTAGTTCTATCTCACATCATGCTTCCCTTACTATTCCTGATTGTCATGATGCATGGTGTGTGTTTACCGATGCCTCTTACCAAGGCATTGGAGGTTCTTTATGTGTATACAGGAACAATACCTGGACACCCTGTTCCTTCTACTCGCGACAGCTGTTGCCAAGAGAGAAGAATTATGCCATCATTGACTTAGAAGCATTGGCTCTACTTGCAACTGTGACACACTTCCACTTCTACTTATCCGGTCGCTTCTTTAAGGCATTTACTGACCATAGTCCCCTGGTGAACATTATTAATGGTCAACCACCATCAGCAAGACTCTGCAGATGGAAACACGTCCTATCTGACTATCACTTCGAACTAATCTACATCAAAGGTGAAGTCAATTCAGTGGCTGATGCCCTCTCCAGGCAGTCATAGCAACACACCACAACCTCAACCACTCCCACTACTGCTACTTCCACTCCCAGTTTACAAGTCACTCCTCGAGTTCCTCCGGATACTCTCGTCTCCGAAAGAGGGGGAGATGTGGTAGAACCTCCCACATGACGGACCACACCCTTAGCCACTCCTATTTGAACCCTGAACATCTATCACTTTATCGGCATGCATTATTAATCTATTATTTCTATCTAGCGAATTTCATGCACTCCAATTAACCCGCATCACCATTACCTCATTACTTCCTGCGCCTGCTCAGTGGGTTTACTATATATTAGCCTGCTGGACACGTGCACCTGAGAGTGTCAGTTCATGAGTCTAACAATTACACTTAACTCTCTGGTGAACCTTCTGTTCTGCCTTAAACAGCAGCAGCTGGCTAGCTAAGGGCCTGTAATAGGGTTGTGTGTGTGAGCTCTTGACACTCTGGTGGCAGCTACTCCCTAGTTGTCTCCCGACATCCTACCACACACATATGATTGGATTTCCCCTGATATCCCCGGCCAGGTGAATGATTTTGAAATAATGGAATATGTCTTGGCCCTACACAAATGCCCTGACTGGTCATGGCCTGCTACTAACACTTTGCCAATGAGGCTTCGGGGTAAGACTATGACTGCATTATTTAAGATGTCTTCAGATGCATCAAGGTTATACAGCAACAAACCACTATCATAGAAATAACCCTTCTGATTGTCTTTCCCCCAGTTTCTACATTTGGTAAGGGACTTACAAGTGTTCTGTTCCTCACACAAGTCCTTACGACTGAAACCACCAATCTGAGCCAAAGGTAAATCTACCACATCCCCGTTTCCTTCACAAACCTCTGGTGATGTAGCTGATGACGTGGGTACATCTGACTGATCTCCTATTTGTGCTACTGACTCGGAAGAGGAAGCCTGATGTGTTAATTCAGGAGGGGGTTGCACTGGCATGCTGTTCCATCTCTTTGTCACTGCATTTCTTTGCCGCTTCACTTTCTCGCTGTGCCTGAAGTCGAGTCACTATGTGCACCTGCTTATCAGTACACTTGCAAGAGTTCATGAGAGACAACAAATCATCATCATCAAAATCTCTACCAAGTAAAACACATGGGTTTTTGCTAAAGGGTGTCACTGCCATGGGGTAGGTTTTAGCAAACTCCTTAACCTTAATAGTACCCCTGATTACCTTTAAATCTGAGGCCTTCCCTGCAAACCCTGTCAACGTAGTAATACCAATACCTGGTGTGTCACTATCAAGTAACGATTCAGACACTACTGTCATGTCAGCACCCGAATCTAGTTTAATATTAACAGGTGTATCATTCAATGTACCAGATAACGAGAAATTGGAATTATTAGAATGACTTGGCATGACTGTAAAGGAATCATCATCAACTTGAGTTTGTGTAGATGCTACTCTCCCAACAGTGTGTTTCCCTTTTTCTTTTTCACCTTCTTTCTCATGTCTTTTCTTTTGGAAGCATTGTACTGTTTTATGGCCACGTTTACCACAATAAGAACAAGTTGGTATAACTTTGTCATTGTTACAGTCATCGGAAGTAGACTTAGAAGCATTCTCTTTATTAGGTTGGTCACCACCTGAACTAGTGTCCTGTTTTTCATGCTTGGAGGACTGCTCACTGTGATCAGACTTGTGAAACTGACGCCTTTTGGGGTCCAAGTGAAATGCTTTGTCGTGTGGACCCGATTTGGTGAAATATCTCTGATTTCTTTTGAGAGAATACGGATGTTCACCAATGTACATAGTAAAAGCATTAAAGAGACCTAAAGGTGTCTTATTTTTGTGGGATAACACTTTGTCAATACCATTAGGTGGAAGTGTAGAAGGTAACATACTAGCACATAGTTTATTAATTATCCCATCAACCTGGCTAGACTCATAGTCCCCTTCTAAAGGTGAGTGATCATATAGCTTTCTTAGTCTAAATGCTTTTTCTTTAAACCATCGAGATGGCTCATTAGAAGTTGGACCAATAGGTGCAAAATGCATCACATTTTGGTGTAAACTAAACCCAGCACCAATAAGTACTTGTGCTTTAGCAACATCATAGGTAATATCCATCCCACCAGTAATATTTAGTAACACCTCTCTGTAAGAATCTTGAAGACCTGATCTTAATACATCTAATTTGTGTTTGTCAACAGTTATGCCCAATGAAATGAAAGCACACTCCACCCGCTCAAAATAAGCCAAAATTGCCTCACTATCTCCCATGCGTGGTATGTCACTGGCTGCCTTCTGCTGACGAAGCTTTTCTTGCAGCTCCTGTCTCTCTGTCTCCAATTTTTCAGCCTGCTCCATTTGCAACGCCTGTAGTTCTTTTCTGAGATTACAGTCTGCTTCCCATTGTTCTCTCTGGGCTCTCTCCCAAGCCTCTCGTTGTTCCTGTTCCTTTAATTTCTCCTGGGTTCTCGCATTTTTTTCAGCAGACAACTGTTGTTGGATTAGCTGATTTTGTTGCTGCATGGCCAGTAGAAGTTGCATAAGGGGTTCAGATGGAGTACTCATATCTGTCACGCTTGATGGAGATTCAGAGGAATGCTGTGTTCTAGTCTGAGATCTGGTTACAATACGCAATGTGTAGGCCGTTGACTGTGAGACTGGAGTAAAACTCTCCTTTTCACGATGAAGGTCGGATGAAGTAGTCTGATTGGGTGAGTTGACGTGAGTGTCAGAAGATTGCACCTGGGGAATCAATTCACTAATTGTGCAGTCTTCGCTTGCAGAATCTGATGCAGGTTGAGAAATGAAAAAAAAAATGAGATGATCACAAAAATTATGATCTAAAATTAATGATTATACAGAAAAATACATAAGTTGTATACTTATCTATAGGAAAGTTCATAGGAATGAGTTTGCAGTGGGTGATCCGACTTGTTACTTCTGCCACTGTTTTGCTCAACTGCAAATTCTGTACGTCGTCTCCCACAGACAACGATACCGCGAGATAAGTAGGACTGCGACGGCTCCAGGCAAGTTAAGAAACGACTCCCGACGGCTGAGAGTGAACTTGCGTGAAACAGGTATGACTTCGACGCGTGATAGTCCACTTCGAAACAGCGAGTCGATAACGTTGCTGGCGTTCTAAATCGAGGTAAGCACGAGTTAGGTATAAGGCTCGACGGCTGATTGACTTTACCGCTGCCACCAATTGTTGGAGTTCCGAATGATAGGCTGCCACCAGAGTCAGCTTTGATGGGTAAGACTTCGGAGGGGTTGTAGTTGAGGGCTGCCCTTGCTCTCCTAATTCTACGCCCAAAGGTTAACGAAATGTTTTAATAAGAATAATTAATTCCACGTTGCCATTAAACATTAACATATAGCATGACTGACTGGTGACGGCCTGTCCAGCCATAATGTATCAAACCAGTGCAGCGCCGCCACCACGAGGGAGGATCATGATACAAAACTATACAAGTCGATGGGGTCGGGTAAATGTCAATGATCCTAAGTGTGAAGTTATGGAAATGGATGCCAGAGAAAAAGGCTCTATAATACAATAATAATACTAACAATTATTTAAATGTTCACAGCTGTGGGGAGGAGACAGTTCAATCAGTCGGGTCTTCCACCACAATCAGTGTAGAAAGCAATTTTAAATTGTCCAATCAAGAGGTCACATTTGCCATGCCTACATATTGGGTGGGGTTTAAATTGTTTAAATATTACTTAATAAAATAATTGACATGATGTATGATATTGATGAAAGCTTGATAAATACTAAACAATCATACCCATTAGCTAATTATACCTTTCAAGGAATCTTGACAGAATCTTACAGAGCATTCTCATAACAAGGGAGGCAGAACCAGGTGACACCAGTGGTAAATAGTTTTATGTAACCTAACTAGGCAGGCTCGCTCAACATTTGCTTGTGTTGCGTGAAAGTATTGTGAGTTACAACTACTACTTAGCTAAAGAATATCACAAAAAAAATGTTTGAATAGTGTGACTTGTTTTTTTGTTGCTTTATTTTTTTTTCAATTAAAACAGTTGCGGGGAGTGGTTACTATGGCAATGAATCCCCTTTACTGTATATACGTAATTTAAAAACTCGACTTTTTTTAGTAGCTTGAGTGTTAGAAGTTAAAACCAATTGTTTAACAATAGTGTAAATTTAGGCTCGCTCGCCATTTGTGCTCAAGCACACCACTAGTATATATATATGTATGGATTATACGTATGGCCCTTAAACACACGCACGGCTTTGTAGGATTGACCTCTGTTTTTTTTCTGATACTACAGCATTGAGAAAGTCTTACTTAAAAGTTAGACTCCAAATTGTGAGACAATTCCCGTGGAACGCTTGTTTTTCGAGTCACAAAAATTTACTGCGACTGGTTACTATAGCATTGAAAACTCTTTACCAGACGTAAATTTAAAACCTCGCCTTTTCTTAATTGGAGCAGCTAAGTTCCGCTTGTTGGTTGTCAGTACCGCTTGTTGGTTGTCAGAGCCACTGGTAGTCAGAATGGATTACTAAGGAAGCTACCACTACTCGGGGAAGCTAGGTAAGTAGTGATTCCATATTTATTGTCCAAAAAAACACTGTCCTATTTTTTTGTCTTGTAGTTTGAGAGCTTGTTTAATCCTTACTGGTAATTGAGGCAGTCAGAATTGCTTAAGTTTGATATTACAGAAGTTACCATTACTCAGGTAAGAGAGTAATTTTGTATTTGTTGGCTAAAGTTAATCTTCTACTGCTATTATACAGTTTTGCATGAACTAAGCTAAAATATGAAGTATGTAGTAACAATACAGTAGTTTTACGTTACCTAACTAGGCAGGCTCCCTCGATATTTGTGCTCAAGCACGCCACTAGTTTATATATATGTGTGTGGACGTACATATGTCAATTTGTACTTTTAACCTCGCACATTTTAGTGTTAGCTCGGTGTTAGCTCGGTGTTTGACCCCATCCCAAACTTCACTAAACAGAATCCTCAGGTTTATCGATCATTACCCACATCATCCTAGAAATTGAATGGTTTACCGCTTTGAATTCTTTTGCGGGTGCAGTTAAAACTAAAAAAACTTACAGGAGATCCATTTCTATTCGATTTAGTGGTGGTGGTAAGTTAATACGCTATTTGTCATAGTCATAAGCCCTATGCAACAGTATTTACTTGAAAATTCATCGTCCACATGACTAACAATGAAGGGTAAGTCTTGGGTAGGTGTGTTCACTTGTGTGAAAGTATTGTGCATTATAACTACAACTAAGAATATCACAAAAAATTAAATAAATAAAGTGTATGATTTGGTTGCTTTTTTTTTTTTATTCAAACAGTTGCGGAGAGTGATTACTATGGCATTGAATGCCTTTACCGTACATACGTAATTTAAAAAAATCGACTTTATTTAGTAGCTCGAGTGTTAGAAGTTAAAATCCTTCGTTTAACAAAATAGTGTAGTTTTAGGCTCGCTTGCCATTTGTGCTCAAGCGCACCACTAGTTATATTTCTTTGGAGTGAGGCATGCAGTGAACGAGGAAGGTTAAAATGGTAATGCTGGTTAAACGGAACGGCCGTTTAACCAAACAGTGTACCGTTTTTAACTGTTTTTTTAATCGTGTGATGACTGTTCTACGTAACGGAATTCGTAAATTTATTTTGTCTTCTACTGTATATATATATATACATATGTGAGGTGTATACAATAGCGATAAGGACTACATAGTGAGTATGAGTTGGATAGTTTGTACTGTAAATGGATCGATATTTATAATGCACAATCTATTAGTATCATAACAACAGAGCACAAATGATAGTCGTGCCACTAAAAGGCGTTATAGCTACTAATGTGTTTACACATATAATAAACAAATAGCTTGTATTTCAGTATACTGCATATGAACAAACATGTTTTGTTTTAATATTATTAGGTATATTAAACTGTTCCTTCAGTTGTGCTGGACAAAAAAGATAGCAATCATCAAAGTTCACAAGACTCTTAAAGTTTTAATTCTCTTTTGAACTTTCTACTCTCATCGTGCAAACTAACATAACATTTAAAATATATAACAATAACTACCTGTTCCTGCCTAATAGCAACAGTAATTTTCTCTCCTTGGCGATATGTAGCATCTTCTTTAGATTCACCAATATTTCGATGACATCCAGTAGAAATATTATTTTCAGCTTTGGACCTTCCTGTTTCATCAATAGTCTCTTTCAGGGGATTCTAAGAAATACCGTGTGGAAATCGTCACTAGCACCAGTATTAAAAAAATTTCAATAAAAAATTTAATTCTAAGCTTAATCAAATGAATATCACAAACCAATAAATCCTTTTACATAGTATAGTTTTATTATTTATATCAAATAAAGTGACAGAAGGCAGGGACGACAATTACATGCAGTAATCAAGAAACTGTTTTGAGGATTAAGATAAAAGCTACAAGGGAATTCGAGACCGCAATGCATAAATTAAATGCTAAAAAAGGCCAAGTAATACAAAGGTCGACTTGCAACCCAGACAATGAAAATAAACCATACACAAACTGTATGAGAATGTGCTGATATTAAAAATTTCAGTTTTTTTCCAATTTTGCAAGCATGGGCACTGCCAATTCTTTCATCAGAGCCAGCCATGTGACAAAGACCAGACATGCTCACCAAGTAACAGTTGCAAGTATGCATATTCTACTTCATCCGGCTTATACTGAATAAAGTCAAAAGAATGGTGTGAATTCAGTGCTCAGAATAACATGCATTTTCAGTACTGGTTGAAAACTCTTGAACTAGTAATGTTAATGTTACTTTATGTTTGGTCACTTCGTGAAGTTAACTTCAAACTGTACTTGGAATCTTTGACAAAAATTGTGCCATGGATGTTCGTGCTGGATCACAAACATTACTCATGGTGGTTACCAGTGCACATTCAAGATATGACTTTACTGTCCAAATAGCATCATAGTATCTATGCAGAATTCTGTGCCAGTAGGATTGTGATCCATAAAGCGTGTAAAAAATGTTCAGCTATGGAAATTGATCAATGCCGCCACGAGCAAACCAATGCTGTTATCAAAGAATAAGGACAGTGGCAGGTCCTGAAGGTACAAGGATTGTGGCTGAGTTTGAATCACTAAAATCACACAATCAGGCAACAGTTCAGCAACATCATGAGCAACATCCTCAAGTTCAAACCTCCTTTATTAAGGAAGTGAAGTCTTTGGTTGCTGTCATGGAAGAAATGGGTAATCCTTTCTTACAGCAAAGCCAGGATTTACTTATTCTTGACACTAGGGATATTTTGGATCCCTCTGTGGGAGAATCCGTGAGGAAAGCTGAAGAACTTGGCGAAAAACAATATTGTGATTTTGTCAATGACAGACTGGTGAAACGTAATGTCCCTATTACAGATGTAAAACCCAAGAATAAATTAGTTTTGCTCAGCCATTCACCACTGAAGTCTTGTGGTGACAAAGCCACACTTCTAAGAGCTGTTAGACAGTATCCTTTCTTGTGTACACATGCACATTTATCTCTCATCATATTTCTGCTAATTCGCTCAATAGCTTCACACTTGTATTCAGAATACTCATCAATAAACTTTTTAAGAAGGCTTATGACAGTTTTTCATCAAATGTATCGAATGTTCAAGAATTGCTGTTGTACCAATGTACTATTCCTTAAGAAAATATACTGTCTTACACTACTTTTTTTTATCAAAGTTTATCCATAAAAAATACTTTACTTAACCTGTAGATACACTGTACAGGTAGCTAAAGCTACCACTATAAAAACCTGTGATGCGATGCTGGCTAACTGGCACAGGGCAACTCTGGTATGTAGCTGGAGACTTATAGTTGTTATCGCCATTCTTGTAGCCAGAATTGCTAAAAATGCTGGAAGCTTCACGATAAATTACTGGTAGGTAAAAACATGTATATTTTGATAATACTTAGTTAAACCACAATTGCTTTTATTCTGTCAGTAACTGCTTATTGCTAGGGTTAAATGGCACATTTTATGACTCCTATCTGACACTGTTGCAATAAGGAGAAAATGTAATATTAATATATATATCAGAGTACAAAGCTTGCTAGTAAAGACAGCTAAATATTATTACATATAACATGTATTTTTGCATAACATAAACTGGTTCAAATAACTTACTTTAACCCCAACTGTTTCCAACAATACTTCATGATATGTCATCTCATTCTTCTTCTTAATGATTTCTGAAACACACACACACACACATATATTATATATATATATATATATATATATAATACAGTATATTGCCACAATAAAATTGACAAACTATTCTATTATCATTACTCTTTATTTCCAATTTTTAAATACCTATAAAACTTCAAGCAAAATTAGAAATGTCTTGTACAGGTTGCATTATCTGTTAGCCACATTAAAAATAGGAACAAGTCCAAAGTATAATTGCTCAGTGCTTCAAACTTATGTTAAAATTGTATGTTATCTGGTGAATGAGCAAAGTGAGATCCTAGGAATAAAAAGGTTACACCAATGGGATATAAACTTTTATTCATATTTTTATGTATATGTAAGTATGTATATACTACTACATGAGTCAAGTGTGATATGGCAAGAAATATTTCAAGAGTAGTTTAACTTATTTTGTGAGCCAGAGGTGACTGATCTGTATCACCTCTGATGAGTGTAACAAATATAAATATCTTCACTGCAATAGTTTGCACTAGGGTTGGTAACTCATGGTGTATAATTGGCTGTTACACTCTCTAAGGTCCTCATCCCCAGCTGATATCTTATAAGCTGCACTAACCGGACTGTGTAGACTTCACTAGAGGAAGGTACCTGTAAATCCCAGAAAACTGTAAAGCTGGTTGCTATTACGATGTATTAGAGTATATATTAGAGGGTAATGAGCTAGCTCAATACAGAGTGAGATAACACCTTGTGATAAACTTCTCACTGGTCATGTACCTAAGGATAACACTGTGAAGATATCTAGCATGGAATGAATATATTATACACAGTTAACTTTGCATTTAGGACACCTTGGAAAAATGATCTACTGTCAATTAATTGGGAGTGACTTTTATTTGGATGCTAAGAAATCAAGTTAAACTAAGTCCTTTTTTGGGCCAGTTAGTATGCTGTCATGTCATGCACTTGGAAAGTGGAATCTTTTATTACCATTAGTTTTCACAGATATTCATACTGATAAAAAAAAACTGCTACTGGTCCCAAAAAAACAACACAACTGGCTTCCTATTAAGCAATTAGATATGTAACTATTTGAATGCTAGCTCATAGCACCATTGAAAACTAAAAATAAAGCTGGGCCCAAGAAGGAAACAGACACATAATTATATCAAAATGGTCAGAGTCATCTGTATATTATATATTTCTGGTTTCCTCCACTATTCATAAATTCACTGAATTACACATTAGCTAGTTAATATTAGCTAGTTCTATTCAAAGCTTCTGAACTTTGCTACATATGGCTGGAAAGGTCTGGCTTAGAAGTGTGACAATCAGACTAACAGAAGAAATCAGGAGCTCACCTTATGGGTGCAGCCCAATCTGATGTTGGTACTTTTGCAAAAAAATAATTTATTTATTTTTACAACAAATTTCTTAGCGATCGATTGATAGAGTGAATAGATCCTCTGGCACAGCTGTTCTTTCTGCAGGTGTTAGACTTTCTTACCAGTGTGATGAAATGGAATTGAAAGAATATCATAAATTGTACCTGTCACAAATTATGTCATATACTTAAAATCTAACTCACCTGTTCTTACTTTTGGAATATGTGCAAAAAAATGTATTGTTCTAAATGCATTTATAGATGCATTAAAACAATGTTACAATTTTTTTTCAAAGATCATGGTATTTATGTAGCTATGTATAATGTATCATTACAGTGTTGGATTTTTGTATGTCAGTAAATAATTAAAGCTTGAAACAATATTTTAATTTTTAATCATTAAAAATTGGATTATTTGGTATAAAGAATTGAAGTTTCTTCCTAAATTCACTGCTGAAGGCACTTCCACCTTCAATTATGTGCAAAATAACAGTTTACAAAAACAAACATACTCCAAATATAGACAGGCCACTTCCATATTATCTTACACTCGCACCCATTTCTGTCCATACTACCCTAAAATTGTTTGCTAAAGGCATGCTTAGTGATACCTGTCGTAAAGAAGATGGATCAGTGAGAATATGTTTTAGGTTACCATTAATCAAGCTGCAAAGACTCACTTAATCCACTGCCCAAAATTGATATTTTCAACTCGTAAGAGTTTATTCTAACTTAATCTTGTACTTGACTATAAACAAATTGAACTAGATGAGGAATTGAAAAAGCTTCAAATATAAACACAAACAAAGGCCTCTATAGTTATAGAAGATTGTCTTTTGGAGTATCATCAGCTCATGCAATATTTCAGAGGACCATCGTACAAGGCTTTAATTATCGAGTGAGCAAAGCGAGAAAGTTACTATTAGTGATAAATAATGAAAAATCTGGTATATGTGTATGGATGGTACGTATGCCCCTTAAACATGCGCACAGGTTTTCTTTTTATCTTCAATGATGTGGCTGATTAGGCTTGACCCCAGTTTCCTCTGATACTACAGTATTAATCAAGTCTTGCTTTATACTAATGCTCCAAATTATGAGATTACACCTGCGAAACGCTTGTTTTCGTAGTCAGACTGTCTTAATATTAATGCTAACGAAGCTACCACTATTTGTGGAAGGCTGAGAGCTTGTTGTCAAGAATAACCAGTAGTTCAGCTTAAAGTTTGATACTACAGAAGTTACCTATACTCAGCAAATTTATGTAAGTAGTAATTCCATATTTTGTTGGCTAAAATTACAAAAATAACACTGGTCTATTGTTTTTTTTTGTAGCTGAGAGCTTGTTCAAGACTTACTGGTAATTGAAGTAATCGGAATGGCTTAAGTTTGAGAATACATAAGTTACCATAACTCAGGCAAGAGCATATTTTGCATTTGTTTGCTAAAATTAATGGTCAACTGCGATTATACTGTTTTCATGAACTAAGTTAAATATAAATTATGTAGTACCAATACTGTAGTTTTGTGTTACCTATCTAAGCAGGCTCGCTCGATATTTGTGCTCAAGCACACAACTAGTTATGTTCAAGTGTACTGTGGGTCTGTGGGTTGATACCTTAAATACCTGACCTTAGAAGCACAATTTCGCCCAGGAAACTTCCCTCTATCACAGAAGCTTCTGGAATTAGAAGGGTTCGGTACACTGCCACCAGAGTTGCTACTCTTGAGTGGCCACTGATCTGTTCCTGATACTTTAACTAGTCCCTCTACATAGGGTGGAAGGTTGCTCAGAGGAATAACTAATTATATTCCAAGTAAAAAGGTGATATAGAATAGTGCAGTGGTGCACAAACTGAGCAGTGACTAAATATGGGCTTGCTCAAAGCCAGTATATATAACCAAGGCAAGCCTGATGGGAGACAAATAGAAAAAAATGTGTAAGCATGCCTAATGGGTGAGCATATGGCACTCTAAAAGTTCAAACGCACATTACACACAACATGGACAGAAGAATGTAAGAACATAAAATAAATGAAAACAATAAACACATAAATGACAATAAACAGTCAATTACAACTCTAATGGGTGAGAGTATACGACACTCTAACAGTTCACACTCACATTCCACACAACACGGACAGGAGATTAATGTAAGAACATAAAAAAGATGAAAAACAATAAACACATAAATGACAATGAACAGTCAATTACAATTCTTGTGCATCACCTAACATGGCCCCACAGGTACATTAATGATATTGTTGTCACGGGAAAAACTAAGGAAAAACACTAATGGAACCTCAAGGAAGTCCTATCATGACTACAAATCTGGAATTTACCTGAAACATGACAGGTGCACATTTATGCTGCCTAGAATTTCTGGGACATCTAATCTAAGAAGAAGAAGTACAGCCAACTTGTAAAAAGTGGAAGCTATTAGTAGTGCACAAGCTACTACAAATCCAACCCAGCTGAAGTCATTTCTGGGACTCTTTTTCATCAAACTTATCTGACACACTCTCTCCATTGTACAGATACTTAAAGAGTTTGAGTTTGCAAAAACAGATCATTACTGATTGTGTCCTAGTTCATCATGACCTGGCAAAAAGTGTTATCCTTGCCTGCGATGTGTCCCCATATGGCCTAGGAGCAGTGCTGTCACACAAATATACAAATGAAGAAGAGAATCCAGGGCATTAGCCCTAGCAAGTAGTCATCTTCTGCTACATGAAACTCCAGCTCATGTACTAATGCCTGGTAGACTATATTGGTGATGGGCATTCCTATTTATTCTACTTCAACAGCTGTACTAGTAAAAGCATGGATGGCAAAATATCCTATACTGGCATAGGGCATAGCAATGTTTCAAAAGAAATATATTGCAGACACAGAAGAACAGAAACCATGCAAAATATGGGAGTCAGAATTAAGCAGCAGGATGATAGCCTTTTATAGGGAACACGGGTAGTCATACCATCCACAGGCAGATCTGAAATGACTTAATAACTTCTTGAAAGCCATCCTGGAATTTGCAAAATTATGAGTCTCATAAGATCCTCTATGGAACATAAAGTGATACAATGTCAACAATCTAGACCACCTGAACAACCAATTCACATAAACCCATGAGAGTGGCCTCAAAATCCATGGTCAAGACTACATATTCACTATGCTGGTCCCTTGTTTGAAAAAATGTACAACATCTTGGTGGATGCCCATTTTAAAAGGATAGTGGTAACATCAGTTGCAACAGCTACCTCCATAGCTTCTATCTATTGACTGTTTATCTTTTAATATTTTCAGTTCATGGGTTGCCAGAAACATTAGTTAGTGATAATGGATTTTGCTTTACTAGTCTGGGATTTCATGAATTTATTAAGCAAAATGGGATTCATTTTATTCATACAGCTCCACACCATCCTGCATCAAATTGCCAAGTTAAACATGCAGTAAAAATTTGCCAATGATTGTTTATAGAGGGCTCATAAACAGTTTTAGAGAGAGATCTTCTGAAGTTTATTTTTTTTATATCGGTTGACCCCTCTCTCAACCACAGTAGTAGTACCATGAACTACTTCTAGGCAGATGACCTTGCTGCTGTTCTGGTCTTGTCGAGCAAGATCTTAGTCAAAGTGGGCAACAAAAGCGAGAAAGAGATAATAAAGAGGGGTGGAAGAAGCGACTAGCATTTAGAAAGAGATGCACAAGGATTAGCCTAGAATTTTAGCACTGGGAAACATTGGTTGGAAGGTACTATTCTTCATCCAAGTAGACCCAGATTATACTGTATGACAGCCATATTGATCGTAATCAAGTCAACCATATTCAAAGAAGGATATCAAATTGTGATCAGTATATAAAATGGCTACAATGACTGGACAGATTTGGGACTGGAGATAACAGGATTCACCACAAGAGATGTATCATCAATTACGCCAGAAGTTCATGGAGCAGAGCCTCATAAGCTTAGACGAAGAAAGTATGACATTATGTGTATTTAATTATCATAGAGTTCTGTGGTTTACCAATTGATACAATCATTGTGTTATGATATTTTTCTTGCTGTTTCACTTAACAAGTAATTTTTGCTTTTGATTTAGAGAGAAAATTGTAAAAATAGTTATGGATATTGTATAAATAGAAAATTGTGAAGTTGTAAATTATGGTGGTGCTAACATAAAAGTTGTGACTTAGTAGTTTTTCAACAGGAAGTGAATACTAGTAATAATAAGGCAAGAACATCACAATATACTACTTAAAATATAGCTTCAATAACTAATTCATAATGGAATGCTTTTTAAAAGAAGCGACAAAGGTGTGAACCCACAGCGCTACTATACATACACTACATAGCTATTAAAAAATTATTTCTCAGACCGATCATGTATTAGTATAGCTATGCAAATAAAATGGCAGATGTAAAAAATGCTGTCTTCATAAGCCAAACATGCAAGTGACACTCACATATCAGTAGTTCCAATGCAAACTTAAAAAAAAAGATTTATATAAGACATTTTTTGGACAAAATAGAGTGATATCTATAAATCGGTATTAAGTGAAAAGGTATAGTTCTTTCAGCTATTAAAAAGTTGTTGCAGTAATTATGAATGTATTTGCGGTCACTCCATCCCCTTATAAAGTAAACTGAGACCAGGAATTATTCATAAACCGTCAATGTACATGCACAAGAGGGTTATAGTAGTCATCCTGTCGGTGAGTCCATTTGCTCTGATTTTGAAGATTACTGGCAATTAACCGTTGATTTAAGTATGAACTTACTCATAACGAAGATTTAGGACCTTTGATTGTGCTACTTTTTGACTTTCAGGCTAATTGTAGAGAAAACGCGAAGCACCTGAGTAACACCTTTTAGCATCACGTCAAAATCATGTGAGCAAATAATTTCTTGCAGCCCGCGCTCAGGGAAGTTAAAGGAGTTGAAAGAAGGAAGTTTCGCATTGAAAATGTATACCGGTGAGTGTTTGGCCTGTTTAGCATAATCTCTAATGAAGACAGAGCGTTTTCATGTACCATTTTCATAGCTTGAGCTGTACTGATGCCTGATTAAAATAGCTAATAGATTGCCAGTTTGTTGGTCTGAGATTATATTCTAATAGCTAGGTAGTGTAGAGTAGTGCTGAGGGTTTGCACCTTTAGTGCTTCCTTATTGTATAAGTCTTGTCTTGTGAACCTTACTCAATATCGTCACTCTATAACCACTGTGTTTTGTTTGAAGACAGTTAAACAGAACAAAGTATAGTTGTTTGTGGTCAATATTTTAGAGTGACCCTTACCGTAACAACTGTTAAATGTTGAACATTATTTCTCGTGAGCTTACTATTGCTCCATCACCACTTTTTGTTGGAATGGTGAAAACGTTATAGGAACACTCTTTGTGGTCGGTTTTTGGAGTGACTCTTGCTGCAATAACATATTATCCTTTCAAATTTGGTCTTTTAAACTGTTTGTAATGGTAACTATATGGTATATTAAACCAAGACCACTCAAATAACTACCCTCTCCATCAGAATCAGGATTGTTATCAGTGATAATTCCTCAAACCAATTGTTCAAGGATAACATACATATGCATAATAATAGAATAAATTTATACCCCCTTAATTTTTCCAACTTCACTCTGCTTGCTTGCCAACTACTACAGCACACTGATTACTAATATAACTTCATAAATAAACACACAAATAGTGTCCTGCTAACTAAGTTAGTAAACCAAGCAATTTTTCAGTCTAACTGATTTAATAATTGACTTACTTCTAAATGAACCAAATAATATCCAGCATAACAAGGTCAGAAAGAAACTAATGAGACTAAATGTCAATGCTGCAATGATGATATCATCTCTGTGTCCCTGCCATATCCTGTCACATGTATCTGCAATGAAAATATTATGTAATGATTATTTCTCAGATCTATGCAATACTGAAGTACATCAACTCGTAAATAGGTTAGTTAAAAAACAACAACTTTATAATGCTTATAATCCACTCTATTTTGTAGCTAAATGCTGCTGAAACAACAAATGAATGAACTGTTGATATGTCTCAATGAAATTTGTATGAAATACATTGCATGCAAAATATCATAATTTTCTGCTAAACAATCCAGATTTTATTTTGAAAATCATATTTCTTGGCAAGAAGCCGGATTACTTCATAGTTCAACATACAAGTTAGATCAAAGAGTGATGGAGAACGAGTGAATGTATGGACTAATTATCCTTAGACATAGCTGATTCACAACAACCCTACCCTTACATAATTTATAATTGGCTGTAAATAGTAGAGAGAATTATTATTATGAGAACATGAACACATGTTAAGATTACTGAGGATATGTATCTCCACTTATAAATATACTTAATAAGCTATACTGGTGAGCAAGCAAAGCGAGAAGATAATATTAGGGGAGGATAATGCAAAGTTGGGTATAAGTTATTGGCGAGTGAGAGAAGCAAATGAGATAGTTTTATGGGTGGATAATGCAAAATCTGGTATATGTTATATGCATGTATGGAATGTACATATGCCACTTAAATGCACGTGCAGGTGCCTATTCCCCTAAAAACATGGCTCTTTAGGCTTGACTCCAAGTCTTACTATAAACTTAGGCTCAAAATTGTGAGAGAATTCCTGCAAAAATGCTTGTTTTTCAAGTTACAAATATTTGCTGGGACAGTGTACCAGATAATCCATATTTGTCATCCTAAAATTAAAGCATGTTCAGGTAATATATGCACGCGTGGGTGCCTTTGTTTTCTCCTAAAAACACAGATTTGTTTTTGCTTGACCCGAGTTTCTTCTGATAGTACAGCATTAAGCATGTCTTACTTTGGCTCCAAATTATCAGAGAATTCCTGCAAAAATGCTTGTTTTATAATTAAAAAAAAGTTGCTGCAGCTGGTTACTTTTGCATAGAAAGTCCTTTACCTGACACAAAAATACAAGCCTCGTTGGTTTTTGGAGATTCTAAGTGTCGCTTGTTGATAGTCAGAATGGCTTCTAAAGAAGCTTCCAAAATTCGGGAAATGCTGAGATACATAAGTACATAATACTATATTTCTTAGCTAAAATAAAAAAAATAACTCTTGGCCTTTTTTTTATATTCGAGATCTTTTCAAGACTTACTGGTATTTGAAGTACTCAGAATGGCTTAAATTTGATACTACAGAATTATCACTACTCAGGAAATTAAGGTTTGTAAGAAAGTAGTTCTGTATTAATTAGCTATAATTGATGGTCGACTGCTATATATATATAATTCATCATGTCATTCTGAAATGCAATAGAAAATCGGTATACACATGTGGATGTAAGTAGTCATTTAGTACTTTGACCTCTGCAACTTCGTATTTACGTGGTGGATGACCCTGTCCTATTCTGTACTAAACAGAATCCATTGTTTTAGCTATGTACCTGTATCATAGAAGAATTCTTAATTGCTTACTTCATTGAATTAGGTTGTCTCTGACAAGATCTGAATGTTGCAGAATGCAGTTTGGTCTTACAAACTTAAGGAGTTTTTCTCCAGGGAAAAAAATCATAAACTCTAATGGCCAGACGTAACGTTAAGCTAGATGCATCAAAACGCTCATCATACATTGCTCTTCAACATAAAAATAGTTATAAATAGCATAAGGGGTGTTGCGAGGCTTGGGTTAAAAATAAATCAAACCGTCGATTCAATTTTTTCAAAATGGTGGAGCGGTTTACCGCAGAAGAAGTCTTGGACAAACTGGACTGTTGCGGCAATTCTGGAAGCGAGGAAAGTGATTTTGAGGATAGCAGATTGTTTCCCTATATTGGTACATCGACTGGTGAAGGTGTGGCTCTCACAGATACTGAAGACATTGTGAACACGACAACTTTTGAGGATGTTGACAATACAAAAGTACTGGAAGACACATTGAACAGCCTCAGCGATGCAACTTCTTCAGGTTGTTCCAACAGTAAGTTAGTATTGTTTCCTTATACCATTGTTTCAGTTTTTGCAATGATTGTGTCAATAATTATTAGTTTGGACTAAGTATTTAGCTAGCTACTCCATTGCTAGACCATAGTCTAAGTGGTTTGTGGTAAATCAAACATTTGAATAAAGTTACGATTTAGTTATTATATGTGTAGTAATCTCAAATTTATGAACACAGTAATTATTAGTTATAATTCTTGTAAAACTAAAAGTTGTAGTTTTTATTGTTATAAACTTTAGGTACTGGTTCTGAAAGTGATTGTGATTATGATCCTGAATCCATAAACAGAGAGAGATCCCCATTAGATTATCATCTTTCTGATATTCTGGAATCAACTGATTCGGATATATCCAGTAACTTTGCAATGCAATCCATTTCAGCAAAAAATGATCAAGTATCACAGAGAGGAAGATGTAGAGGACGACTGAGAGGCAAAAGAGGAAGGAGTGGAAGAGTGGGAGACCAAGGAAGGAGAGGGAGAGTGGGAGGTAGAGCAGGAAGAAGAGGGAGGGGTACAAGAGCAATTAGAAGGGGGAAAAGATGCAATAATAGTACAAGATTACGTGGGTCAAATAATGTGATTGCTTCTAGTGCAGGTAAAAATTCCAAGCGCTCAGATTGGCCCTTTGACTTATGTCGATTCAAATTTTTTCTTCAGACTGGAAAAAACTAAATTATACAAATACACTTCCTACTTTTAGCGGTCTTACTCCTGGTCCTATTAGCCCTACAGTTGATGGTACATAGGCTATTGATATATTAAAAAAAAAAATTTTTCTTCTGATGTTATTGATTTGATAGTCAGGGAGACAAATCGAAATGCTGACATTACCCATAGTGAGCTAAAAGCTTTCATTGGCATGATAATAGCAATGGGTTTAGTGAGGTTACCACGAATTGAATTGTACTGGTCAAGTAAATATAATTTTGTGAGACAAAATATATCTGAAATAATTCCTTTAGTTAGATTTCAACAAATACTCAGATTTTTACATCTGAATAATACTAATGAACAAGTTGGTGTTGGCCAGCCTGGATATGATCCTTTATTCAAAGTACAAATTTTTTTAAATATAGTGACATCCAATTTTGAAAATGAATAATAATTTTGGGTGAATCTATCACTATAGGTAAGGCTATGATGATCCCATTCAAGGGTAGGCTTTCTTTCAAGCAATACATGAAAGATAAGCCTATCAAGCATGGAATAAAGGTTTCAAATATACACAGGAAAAATTCTATGCGTTAGCAATAATGAACTAGGTTTGTCATCCCAAGTGTCTTAGACCTTAGTAGTGGTTTTGAAAATGTGCATCATAAAATTGTATTTAGATAATTATTATACTTCCCCAACATTATTTCTCAAATTATATACAAAACAGATATATGCTTGTGGTACAGCTCGAACACACAGGAAGCAATACCCATCAGAGCTAATATATAAGGACTTTGAAGCATCTAAACTGAATCGTGTTTTTTTTGTGATCATAGAACATGAAGCCCATTGACAGCATTTGTTTGGAAGGGTAAAAAAGTAATTAAATTTTTGTCCACAAAGCATGATGCTAATGGCAATTTATTAGTGAGTGGTGTAGCTAGGATTGAAGCAGGGTTCAAGTCAACTGCCCCCCATGTTTGCCTGATTACCAGGAGTTTATGGGAGGTTATGGGAGGTGTTGATTTGAGTGATCAAAGGATGTCCTACTATTACGTTGGAAGAAGTTAAAAAAAATGGTGGAAAAGAGTATTCGCATATCTTCTTGAAGCATGTTGCCAAAATTCTTATGTACTATGAATATTTGGCCAAGAATATGAAAAAAGGAAAGACCCATCTTTTTTAGAATTTAGATTGCAATTGATTGAGCAACTAATTGGTACATTTAATAGTAGGGCAAAGATAGGTCGTCGACGTAGTGACTTTCCAGTGGATGTCAGATTGGACACATCAAAAAAAGCATTTGCCCATTGTAGCTGAGAGACATTTAGAGTGTGTGGTTTGTAACAGAATGCACAAAGCAAATGGTGGTTCAAGGTCAACTTTTCGTCATGAGAGTCAAATTCGTTGCTCAACTTGCAGTATATCTCTATGTCTAAACAAAAATAGAAAATTTTCAAGTACCATATTGAACAATTGTATTGGTTGTAATTAGAAGTTTGTGGTCATACTGTTTGTATGTAGTTGAACTGTGGTCATGTCATACTTTGAGATTCCAAAAAAAATTCTTTTACTCTTTTTATTTTTGTCTCCTACATTATATTAAACTTTTCAAAAACACACATTTTTTACAGATTTTTCTAGATTTTTTTCTAACTTTTTGCGATTATATGTTTATCAAAGTGTTATTCATGTTTTTTTTGTCTGTTTCTATAACAATTGAACTAATTTATATTAATTTCTTTACCACCAATATTATTGCTATGAAAAATTACCAAAAAAAAAGAAAGAATTTTTTTGTAAGTTTCGCTAATCGTGGTTTGTGGTTTTGTAATTAGTGTGGTCAGATGTGAAATTTGTTGATAATCATAAAAATATATGGTTGCTAGGGACTTTAACGAGTTACTGATTTTTTAAATTAATTTTTATACCTAATCATTAAATTCCTGAAAAAAAAGTTGACAGGGAAAGGGTTAGTAGCTGTGGTAGGTCATAGTATAACTAGGGCTCAATAAATTATTCTTCAAATTTTTCCTATAATGCTATTCCCTAATTCTCATAAAATCAACCCATAAAGCTTTGGATTCTGCCTATAATGCTTGAAATTCAACAAAAAATTCTCAACTGGTTGTGAGTTGTTTTATCAAGCTGCTTGATGAACCTCACACCACTGGCCCATATATTCACATCTACCCTGATCACAAACTTCCACTCTTCATATCAACAGTGTTGATTAAGCATCTACAGGTCTTAAATGTGTCATGATTAAGTTGATCATTATTATTAACCTCATACTTCTCTTCAGTGCACAATTTTAATCCGTCAAAATTTTATTTATCGTTTATGTGTAATTTCGAAATTTCACCTAAAATGCTAGAAAAATGCTTCAGTACGCCTTAAATGCTCATAATGCTTCAAGTATTTCTAAAAAGGATGCTAGAATAATTTATTTTCCCCTAGTTTTAACAGGAGAGTAGGAATCTAATTTTGATTGATTAGGCCACAAAAAGTGTAATATGCAAATATCTGCTTTGTCTTGATCATTATGTATTTTTTTAACCCTGCAGTAATTACAAAACAATAACAACAATTGAATAGCTACTTAGCTGCTTGCAAAAAGGGACAACAAAAAATACAAAAAATCTTATTATCATAGTGTTGCTACTGCATCAGCTACAGCTACTGCTACGTTTGTGGCATGTCAGTCATTCTTTGTTACCTCGTAGAACTTAACAAACTGAATATTCATAAATAGAGGATATACAAGAAAAGTAATCACATTCTTCTTTCGTAAAATTAATGGTCAACTTACTTTTAATAATAATTGCACAGAACAATGCCTTCCTAGGTGAACGAAAATAAATATATGTTGTTTTTTGTTGTTCTTTTGGGGGTTGGGAGGGTTATTTTTGCATATAGATATGGTAATAGAAAATTGACTTTTGTCAGACTGAAGGATTGAAATATTTGTGCACAATAGCTCACTCTTCATTAGTGCTGAATACATCATTAGTTTATTGTCGAGCAAGCGAAACGAGTGAGATACTATTATTGGTGGATAATGCAATATCTGGTACATGTTATATGTATGTATAGATGGTATGTATGCCCCTTAAATGCGCATGTGGGTTCCCCTATTTTCTCTTAAACGAGGGCTTTTCAGGTTTTACCCCAGTTTCCTCCGACACTTCAGCATTAAACAAGTTGTGGATAACCACTCCACATGTACACAATTATATTAGCTAGCTATGTTTTAATTCAGCGAGCGAGCGAAGCGAGCGAAGCTGACTATCAGTCGTGTTCAATTGAGATTTCAGATATATATATATATATATGTAGGTATGTATGCGTACGTCAAAATATTTCGCCCGCGCTTCTAATTACGTAAGTTAGGTAAAGCGTTCACAGTTCCAGTATTTTTCAATTAACGAGCATGGAGAATCCTGCTGCACTGCCTTACGCAACTTTGTTTTAACCAAAAAGTTTATAGCTACTCTCTTCTTGGCGAAAGACTGAATGGCAAATTGTCAAGCTGCGCTTCTTTGCCACTGCTTTCGAAGTTTATTCAGGTAATTCTGTTATTGTTAACTCTTCATGCCTAATCATTGCTATTATTTAGCGATTTCCTTCACAAATCATCTTTACCTATACTCATATATTTACTCGCTCGCCATGCATTTGCGCTATTCGAGCGCACCACTAGTGATTTAATTTGCACACGGTGAGTCGGGTACGATGTTCGCCGAGCAACTTTATCCTCGCTCCATCACTTATAATTCAGCGAGCGAGCGAAGCTGACTCTCAGTCGTGTTCAATTGAGATTTCAGATATATATAGGTATGTATGCGTATGTCAAAAATGTTTGCCCGCGCTTCTAATTACGTAAGTTAGGTAAAGCGTTCACAGTTCCAGTATTTTTCAATTAACGAGCGCGGAGAATCCTGCTGCACTGCCTCACGCAACTTTGTTTCAACCAAAAAGTTTATAGCTCCCATGATTTTAAGCAATCAACCTACTAAAAATTTTCAAGCAAGCTGAATTTCTGCAGTTTATTCTCCCAGCCATTGGCATTCAATGTGTTTCATTGTTTGATACACATTACGATCATTGACACAAATGCTCTAGCTAGAATAAGAGAAGTTTAGCCATATTTTCACGAAATGATCAAACAGCCACCAGGCTCTACTATTCACTGACTCCATTTCTTTTTTCCTGTAAAAATATTATTTGTCACCACACCTAGCATGAAGGTTGGTAGACTAGCTGCTAAACCAGAGAAGAGGGCTACAATGCATGGGTCCACTTCTGTAGTCTGGGATCAGAAACTTTAGATTCTCTGATGCTAACTGAGAATGGAAAGGGTTACACTGTGCACTACAGTTAGATGTAATTTGTCCTATTTTTCTGTAAAAGGAGTCTGCTCGCTCGCCATGCATTTGCGCTATTCGAGCGCACCACTAGTATAAACATGTATATGTAAGTATATATTTATACACATAAGTATATACACTAGTAATGTGCATCAGCACAAAAGGAGAATGAGCCTAAAACCATACCACTTCTAACACTCGAAGCTACTAAAAAAAGGTCGAGTTTTTAAATTACATATGTATGGTAAAGGGGTTTAAATGCCATAGTAACCACTCACCGCAACTATTTGAATTGAAAACAAACGGGTAATGATTGATAAACCACAGGATTCTGTTTAGTGAAGTTTCGGATGGGGTCCACCACCGAATTAACTCAAAAATGTCAGTGTCGAAGTACAAAAAACATACGTACTTCCAAACATAAATGAACAAATATACCTGATTGTCAATTGTGTTACCGCTAATCATTAACAATAGTGTAGTTTAAGGCTCACCATTTGTGCTCAAGCACACCACTAGTTATATAGATGTTCTGCTATCATTCATACACTGCTCTAAGGACATTTAAGTTAACATATACCTTCCTGACGAGCCACCACAGCAGCTGTAGCAATCCATAATACAGCATCAATGAGTACAATGATGAGACTCAATATCCAAAATAAAATAAAGATAAATCCTGTAGAAAACTTGCATTTAAAAACTTGCATGTATACACTCTCAATCACATAACACTTACTTCTGTTCATAGGCATTTCATAATTTCTGATAGCAAAGGCAATAACAGCTACAATGATTAGTAAACCAACAGACACTGCCAATAGCACAAGTCCAATTACCATAGCAGCAACATTCCCTCTAGTGAGTTTAGCAGCAACTAGTAATGTAGATAATTATTATGTTAGCATAGGCTAAACATTTTTTAATTAAGTTAAATTTAACATCTACACTAATGATAATTAACTTTGTATTTATCATAAGTTTCCTTCTTTAACAATTTATTGTATTATGTTGTGGTTTTGAGTAGCAAAGTATGTGCCAAGAGTTAATAATCAAGTCATTGTTGAGTGAACTAACTTGTAAAACTTTCCTCATCTATTAATATATAGTTTTTTTATCGGTAAATTATTCTTTATTAATATTATTAAGTTTTATATACCATTGAAATAAAAATTCTAGAATGATTATGACAAACGTTCAATGTGACTCACTCCCTTAAGCATTCTCAATTGCACTAAACAAGACTAGGTCTACCCCCATGGTAACAGAACATAAATTAATCGTAAGCTATCATCACAAATACTCAATAATCGTCTATGTATGTACCTCATGTATTTTATTTTCATCATCAAACAGCTGTGAGCCCACTGTGTTGTCTTCTAATGCATTCTGAGGTGTGTTAAAATAATTTTTGCATGTTGTTCACTTTTATATGTTTTGAAATGTAACAACACAAGATACAACTCTTGTCCTTCAAGTACAACAACAAGTGACTAAGACCATTCCCACTGTTGCATTAGCCAATTGTGGAGAGAGAGCTTGTGAGAGTCATCCCAGCCCTTTTCAAAACAATAGCTATCAGCCATAATGGCCATCAGTGTGTTCTAAGTTCAAACATACTTACAGAAAAAAATTTCTTTTGACTATTCATCCATATAAAATTTTGCCACAACATCGAACTTAAAACCCAATACGTTTTGTATATAAGTTAACAATGACTTTTTTACAATAAAAAATAGACGAAGGTGAAAGTATGAAAGAGAAGTAAAAAAAGCGACTAAAAAGTGGGTGGAATCGGTGAGCCAAGGCAGTGTAGTAAAATCGCAGACTAAAGGTGGCGTAAGTTTAAAAAAGGAAGGCGAAAGTACGAAAAAGTAGGCAACGTTGTGCAAAGTCTATGTCCATAATCATTTTAGAAAGACAGAGAGATTCAGAAGCAGGGACTACACGACTCAAGAAGAAAGCGCTGAAAAAAGGGAAAATGGGGGATAAGAAAAGCTGAGATAGTTCAATAACAGAAGAAGAGGGAAACTGATGTAACCATAGCCAATTGTAGAGAATGATAACAATAAAAAACAACAACAACAACTTATGCTACTGCATTCTTACATTGTAATAATATGTCAAGCACTACTGTGTGGTGGGGTACTTGCTAGTTAAATATTTTTCATTTACCTACAATCCTTAAAAACTCTCCCTCAACTTTCTGATATTAGCCCAATGAGGATGACAAGGCATAAATGGGCCCATCCCAAATTTGTAACAACCACATTTGTATATGTGTGATATCCATGCACATAATTACACATCACATGTCATAAATTCATGACTGCTATTCGCAAAGGATTAAAAAAAAAGCAGTAAAATATTAAAACATCAGTGGCGTGTAATATGAGGCTTTTGTCATTGTAATCCAAACAAGCAGCTTTATATGCAAAAACAGCAAAATGTTTACATTTATTTAGTTGTCCCAAAGTCAATGTTCTAGCCCCTATTCACCTAGTATATATGGGAAGACATCATTTTGTCCTTTTTTTCAAAAATGAGTTACATGTAGCCATGTGTTTTAGCTAAAAACAATTCTTTCCTTAATTTTCCTGAGTAGTAAAAACTAGTGGTGTGCTTGAGCACAAATGGCTAGCGAGCCTTAAACTACACTATTGTTAAATTTGATTTTAACAACTCACACTCAAGCTATTAAATTAAAGTCGAGTTTTTAAATTACGTATGAGGTAAAAGGGTTTCAATGTCATAGTAACCGCTCCCGCAACAGTTTGAATTGAAAAAGTCTTTGTGATATTCTTAATAGTAGTTGTAACGCACAATACTTTCACACAACTGAACATACCTACGCAAGACTTACCTTCGTGGTTCGTCTAGTGGACAATGCATTTTTAAGTAAATACTGTTGAGTAGGGCTTATAACTGTGACAAATAGCGCATTAACTTACCACCATCACTAACTCGAATAGAAGTGGAGCTCCCATAAGATTTTGAGTTTAACTGCACCCACAAAACAATTCAAAGCCGTAAACAATTCAATTTCTAAGGTGATACGGGTAATGGTCGCTAAGAGCCATCCCGCAGTTCTTATCAAAGAATTCTTCTGATTGGTCCGCTAACCCTAGCCCTAGCCCTTGCGCGGCGCTATAATTGGTCACGCGCGGCGCTATAATTGGTCACATGATTTGGTTAACCAATGAAATGAGTTTTTTGATAAGAACTGCGGGACTGTAGGTCGCTAAACCGGAGGATTCTGTTTAGCGAAGTTTTGGACGGGGTAGAACGCGGAGCGAACACAAGAATACGGAGAGTCAAAGTACAAAATGACATACATACGTCCATACATATATATAAATAAACAAACATCCCCGATTTTTTTCATTTTTACCCCTGTAAGTGTCTCGCTCGCTACACTCGCTCACCAATAAGCCACTCTGACTATCTAATCACAAGTAATTCCTGATTAAAAGCACTTTAGCTGCCACGAAATGACCCCAATATTTAAATTACGTATGATAAGAGTATTTCAATGCCATAGTAACCACTTGCTGAAACGTAAGACTTGAAAAAAAAAAGCATTTCTAAGAAATTACCACACAATTTTGAGCCTAACCCTAACTTACTGCTGTAGTAGACAAAAAAAAACAGACCTCCAAGCGAACAAAAAACAGTGAGGATCAAGAAATGACACACATATGTCCACACATACTAAAAAACCAAATATCTTTAATTCTTAATTGTGTTACTAATCAGTGTAGTATATGAAGAGATTTTGGTATGGGTGGGCTCAAAAGAATGCGTTTGTACTTTACAGCAGTTAATGAGAAAACTGGCATTTTTGGATTGTGTCCAAAAATATTATGGGAGGGCTCCCCCTCAAACCCCCCCTCCCTTTTTTATGCCACTGTAATGATAGGCGTCTTGCTAACTTCACTCACTCACTAAAATACTTTATTTTTACATGCTCCAGCAGGCACAGTAGCAAATATTTTTGCATAATTGTCTATGTATATTATATATATTATATATATACTAGCAAATACCCCGCCACATAGTGGCACTTGACGTATTGCAAAATAAGAATGCAGTATCACAAGTTATCTTGCTCAGTTATCATTCACTACCATTGGTTAAGGTTACACAAATTTCACTCTCCTGCTCTCTTTATCTGTGCTTTTCTTATAACCCACCTTTCCTTTCTTCAGCTCGTCTTCTTGAGTCATGGAGTCCCCTTTCCTTTGTCTATCTCTCCTGCTTCAAAATTTCTGTCCTACTTTGAGAAACTTTTGTCTTCTTTGTCGTACTTATGCCTTTCTTTAGGAAACTAAACCCCCGCATTTACTCGTTGATTCCACCCGCTTTTTAGCTATGCCTAACCTCCTCTTTCCTACTATTTCGTACTTTCGCCTTCCTTTTTGAAACCTACGCCGCCTTCTATTGTTTATTGCATCCGCTTTTTAGGTATTAACCAGCACTTTCTACTGAATGACTACATTTTACCTACCATGAGATGACGATGCTGTACAAAACCGTCTCATGAATTATTCATGAATACACACACCGTCGTCGTCGTTACTGACACAGAAGCATATTATTGGCGAGCGAGCGAAGCGAGCGAGACAGTATTAGGGGTGGATAATGCAAAATCGGGTATATGTTATATGTATATATGTATATATATATATGTATGTATGTATGGATTGTACGTATGCCCTTTAAACGCGCGCGCCGGGAATGTTTTTTCTTCAAAAAACACGGCTTTTTAGGCTTGACCCCAGTTTATTCTGAAACTACAGCAATAAGCAAGCCTTACTTTATACTTAAGCTCCAAAGTGTGAGAAAATTCCTGCGAAAATGCTTGCTTTTCAAGAAACAAAAAGTTGATTCGATCGGTTACTATGACATTGAAGACCCTTTACCAGATTTAAATTCAAAACTTCGCCTTTTTTTCGGCTAAGTGCTGCTTGTTACTAGTTGTCAAGAGCCACCTGTAGTCAGTACTAAGAGAGCTATCATTACTTCTGAAAAGCTTATGTAAGCACATAAAGTATTAATGCTAAGGAAGCTACTACTACTCGAGGGATGCAGAGGTAAGTACGCAATTCCATATTTGTTAGTTAAATATGCAAAATAACTCTGGCCTTTCTTTTTTATAGCTAAGAGCTTGTTGTCAACAGTGACTGGTAAATTCAAATAGTCAGAAGGACTCAAATTTGGCATTACAAAAGTTACCACTGCTCAAGAAAATGAGGTAAGAAAGTAATTTTGTATTTGTGTGCTAAAATTGATTGTCTTTGTTTTTGTAGGTGAGGAGCTTGTTGTCAAGAATTCAAGGTAATTCAGATGGCCAAAGTAACTTCAATGATACTACAGAAGTTATCAATACTCAAGAATGAGGTAAGTAGTAATTCCATATTTGTTGGCTAAAATTACAAATAATAACACTGGTTTATTTTTTATCGTAGCTGAAAGCTTGTTCAAGAGATACTGGTGATTGAGATTATCAGAATGGCAGATGTTTGATACTACAAAAGTTACCATTAATCAGGTAAGAGAGTGATTTTGTACTTGTTTGCTGAAATAAAAGGTCATAACTGCTATTATAGTGTTTGCATGAACTAAGCTAAACATAGTAACAATACTTTTATGTTACCTAACTATCAGGCTCGCTCGCCATTTGTGCTCAAGCACACCACTAGTATATATATATGTAGGTATGTACGTATGGATTGTACGTATGCCCTTTAAACGCGCGCGCGGGGAACGTTTTTTCTTCAAAAAACACGGCTTTTTAGGCTTGACCCCAGTTTATTCTGAAACTACAGCATTAAGCAAGTCTTACTTTATACTTAAGCTCCAAAGTGTGAGAAAATTCATGCGAAAACGCTTGCTTTTCAAGAAACAAAAAGTTGATTCGATCGGTTACTAGGACATTAAAGACCCTTTTCCAGATTTAAATTCAAAACTTCGCCTTTTTTCCGGCTAAGTGCGGCTTGTTACTAGTTGTCAAGAGCAACCTGTAGTCAGTACTAAGAGAGCTATCACTACTCCTGAAAAGCGTATGTAAGCACATAAAGTATTAATGCTAAGGAAGCTACTACTACTCGAGGGATGCCGAGTTAATATGCAAAATAACTCTGGCCTTTCTTTTTTATAGCTAAGAGCTTGTTGTCAACAGTGACTGGTAAATTCAAATAGTCAGAATGACTCAAATTTGGTACTACAAAAGTTACCACTGCTGAAGAAAATGAGGTAAGAAAGTAATTTTGTATTTGTGTGCTAAAATTGATTGTCTTTTGTTTTTGTAGGTGAGAGCTTGTTGTCAAGAATTCAAGGTAATTCAGATGGTCAAAGTAACTTCAATTTGATACTACAGAAGTTATCAATACTCAAGAATGATGTAAGTAGTAATTCCATATTTGTTGGCTGAAATTAGCTACAAATAATAACACTGGTTTATTTTTTATCGTAGCTGAGAGCTTGTTCAAGAGTTACTGGTGATTGAGATTATCAGAATGGTTGATGTTTGATACTACAAAAGTTACCATTAAAAGGTAAGACAGTGATTTTGTATTTGTTTGCTGAAATCAAATGTCATAACTGCTATTATAGTGTTTGCATGAAGTAAGCTAAAACATAGTAACATTTTATATTACCTAACTATCAGGCTCGCTCGCCATTTGTGCTCAAGCACACCACTAGTTATATAGATATGTATATTATAATACATAAAGTTGTGACCTACAATCTTGATATAAATATACATGATTACTTTTTTAAATAAATGTAACTGTTTCCTGCCAAAAGCTTAAGCTTACTTGCAATACTGAGCACAATCTTGATGTTTGTTGTTGAAGTTGATGCTCTCTATTCATTAGGCTAGCTGTGCCTACTGTCACGCTTCATAATTTGCAACATTCATGCCAATACCACTATATCACTGTTTGCTAAATGGTGTTTTAGTCTTCTTGTGCAAAACAGCTAAAACATGCAAGTCCAATGCCCACTTGAACTATTGAATTACTTAGTTCCATATACTTTGTATTTTCACTAGTCATATTTACAAAATGCACAAACGTTTCAACCATTTTATAATGGTCATCATCAGTGTGTGGATGATAATAATAATAGTCAAAAATAATGTCCTGAGGAACTTGTTATGACAGAGCTATAACAAAAATAAGTTATTATGAAAAAGCTATAACAAAAAAGAAAGTCCTGGCTACAAGCTATATTCTTGTTTAGCTTTGTCATGACAACGTTTTTTTTGTTATAGCTCTGTCATAACAACAAGTTCCTCAGGACATTATTATCATTATCATCCACACACTGATGATGACCATTGTAAAATGGTTGAAACATTTGTGCATTTTGTAAATATTTATGACTAGTGAAAATACAAAGTATATGGAACTAATGTCTATACCTAGTCACAGAAGAATTTTCAAATAATAGTATTACTTATAAAAATAATGACTTAATAAGTAGTATCCTCCCATTATAAGCAAATATACATCACATCTTTAATCCTTACCTCCTATATCAGAAAAACTTCCTTCAGTCTCTATCAGTTGGCCCAAGTTAAATCGAGCCACATAAAAGATATCCTGCCTATTCAATGAACTATTTGTAGGTATTGAGGAATTAATGGCTCCAGTAAAAGACATCCGTGACATTGCATCAGACTTGTTCCTTCCAATATAAACTACACATGTTCCATTAGTACTTGACACACATGTGATAGACTCCAGACAAATAGATGGTTTGACTTTTATTATAAAATTGTTCATTGTAGTGGTACCAGCTACACCACATATACAAGTATGAACAAAGATGATGTGACTAAACATATATTATACATAGTAAGGTGAAAAAAAAGTGAAGCAAGAGAGACTGTACATATTTGTTGTGAATAATTGAATATCATGTATGTATTATGCTATTTGCATATAATGTATATATAATGTTGGCAACTGATACAAAAAGTATATACGTGTAAACACAACAAGTAGAAAAATTCCATACCATGTGTAACAATGCAATTTCTCTCACCTTTGAAATAAAATTAATAACGTACCTATAGCAGTGGTCTGGTTAGAAGAGCTAGTCTCCAGATCATTGTTACTGGCAGTGATTTCTATGAAGTACTGGTCATATACTGGTTGCTGTGGAACAATGATTTCCTCAATGCACTGCGTCTGATTTTTGCATCTGCTAGTGATTTGACTAATATTATTGATAGAGTCATTCTTTAGGCGTATGGTGTACGTAATTTCCAAACCACAATCTGCTGGTGGACCCTAAAAATAAAAATATTAAAAAAATTATGTTGATTTGGTTTAGTAATAAATTCATTACAAAACTCAAAACATTAACCTGAACTCATGTTATCACATAAATGAATAAATGATATCTACTCATCCAGTGTAATAGTAACTACTGCACTTGCAGGAAAGCTAGATTTATAATATTTCATATGCATACATTATGCTAAATGTACGAATAGTCATTAAAAAGTTATAACTATGGTTATGGTATGCAAAGAAAAAATAATTGGCATCGTGGCATGGCTGTGCAGTTCAGCTGCGATCTTAGCAGTGATTGTTTGCACTTAAAACATTCCATTTGTGGAAAGTGAGGCGGAATATCACAATTTTATCTGTACTACTGCAGCATATCTAATCTCTTTAATCTTGATGTGGTATTAGTAGATTTAAGGTGGGAACACTGTCCGGGTTTCAAACAGGATTTTTTGATGAAGTGGGAGACACAATGTGTACTTAGCCACACTCATTTTAACCCATACTACTCCCCTATGTACCAAACCCTGACTGTACATACATATCCCACTTAACCTTCACTTTTTACTCTATGCTGTCTTAACACATTCACCTCTAAATTGACAGGGAAATTAACATTTTTCTGAACTTCGTCTTAAAAATGTATACAAAAGAAAAACCGCAATAGATAAATAATTTTCCATATCTGATATTAGACTGTCTGAATCTAATTCTGCTGAGTCTGGTATAACCATTATATCCTCATGCAAATCTTCAATACTGCTTTGTCTTCTAAAACTATAGCAGGGTTTCATACAGACTATGGGAGCCCTGGGATTTCCCCTCCCCCCCAAAGTTCAGTTTTCCCTCCACCCCCTCTAAATTTTGTTTCCCCCCCCTAAAATTTTAACCCAACCGAATTGTCCAGAAAAATTATTGATCAGTATAAATAGCCTTACACTAACATTATACTTCTTCAAAATCAACATTTCTCTAGTTCTGGTTCTTCAATACCAATTCGTATTATAACATAGTTGAGGTAGTTTTGTATAGTGACAGAGGGACTTTATATTGCTTAGGTCCTCCAGAGAGGAACACTATAAACTTATGTAGTCTCCCCGCTTTGAGGGAAGGGTCAATCACGTCCCTCCGATTGTGCTTAGAGTCCCTCCTATTGTGTTGTTAAAGAGCAGTTGCTACCTTCTAAATTAGTTAAGCACTGTGCAGTCGTCGTGAACTACGTTTTAAGGGTACCCAGGCCCTAAGTATTGTCCTTGCTGCGCTCGGTATATAAAAGCCTAAGGCCTCCAAGACCTTAAAAATGGTGACGGAGGCAGCGCCTAACTATTATATATCAGTTTGTTAAGTTTTTATCTGAAATTTGTTTCACAGTCTCACGGTCATGACTTGACCATATTATGTAGATAAACTGTTTTTTTTTTGCGACTGGACAAAATCTCCCCTCTCTCCCCCCCCCTAGCGAAAAATCCTGTATGAATCCTGCATTTTTTTCACAGCAAATTTATCGTTGTTGAATGGCTTCTGCAGGCATCAATATTTCTGCACCTTCTAGTTTATTATATTCCCCATCGAAATGCCGAAGTTGCTCTTAATCCAGGTCTACCCGGTCGCTATTTTGAAGTAAGCCAAACCTTGAACTCTGAAAGCTACCACAGTTTGTTGCGATATATCCTTAGAGATACCGCCACAAGGAGTTTGAACATCACTGTGGAGAACCACTCCACATGAACATAATTATTTAGCTAAGTTATGTTTTATATCATTATCATTATTATTGTATTTTAGTTTGCACACCGTCAATCGGGTACTTCTGCTGCAGGGTACGATGTTTGTCGAACAACTTCATCCTCACTCTATCACCTGTATTTATTTGATTGGACATTTGAATAACTACGTCATACTCACACATTATTTTTAAGCATTGTATCATTATTCTCAGTTTAGTTATGTCTTAGTAACCAATATTAAAACAACTTAAAAGTTAGACTGTCGTTAGCTAACTTGATTGACGGAACTCGAGTGGAGAAGAAGTAAAAGGGTTATAATTCCCTACATTACCACAGTTTTTGCGATGTATCCTTAGAGATACCACCACGAGGAGTTTGCACATCACTTAATAACTATATATAGTTTTCTTTTGTTTTGCACACCTGTTATATGCATGTTGTATGACTATTGAGATAGCAGGCATGTTAATATCACCTATAACACACCTGTTAGTAACAGGCATGTTTTAATGCAAGTCTCTACTAAAATGATCACGAAATTCACCCATGGATAGTTGTGGAGCACAGAAATATATTGTTAATGAAGCCCCAAAGGTCGAATCCCCAGCTTTACATACACACTAGCTAGTTAAATAATTTTCAGACCAGTCAGTGAAACTAGTGAATGTAAACTTGTATTCGTTCTTCTAGCAGCAGTTGTTTAACTACTATGATCGCATACAGCAAGAAATTATTAACTCATGTGATTACGTGACAAAAGGGAGTGTTACCCACAAAAAAGTTGTTATACCTGGCCCACGTACAGATAACTTCATATTTTCTCAAAAATCAACCAGAAATTAAAAAAGTAGCACATTATAAGATCTTAAATCTTAGCTCTGAGTAATCAATGGTCAACTATCAGCAATGTTTAAAATCAGAGTGTACCAACAGAAAAACTGACAGGACCACTCCTATAAACCTCTTGCGCATGCATGCTGAGGGTTAATTACAAGTTAAACGAGAAGTCATTCTATTGAAAATATAATATTCAATACACCATCAGAAATGAAATTCCGTATTTCCTACAAGTCTGGGCATTATATCTGCATAGTTTGTTTCATCAATTGAAATGACAACACTTTTACTTCTTTGAAAAGGTGGAGAAGCCATTATTTCATATGGTACAGGTGCCACAAAGTAGCATAAAGTATTCTGCAACACCACATAAAATGCTTCTATATGGTCATATTTTCAAAATACAGGTGCTCAAAATTTTTAATTAAAAATAATTAGCATCCAAATTTTAATATGGAGTGAACAAGACGGTTTTACAAAAAGATAAACACAATTTCTTTCTCTTACACCACCATTATATTTATTGCCTAGAGCTCATCATATAACTTATATTGCATCACACAAAATGGTTTGTATAGGATGTACTTATGTGTATGTGCACAAACCATTTTGTGTGATGCAATATAACTTATATGATGAGCTCTAGGCAATAGATATAATGCTGCTGCATAAAAACTAAGAGAAAGAAATTGTGTTTATCTTTTTGTATAAGTAATGTACAAGTGACAGTAAAAGTAATACGAAACCATTTATTAAGCCTATTTCTTATGAAAAAATGATATAATTAGTATACACTTTATCCCTATAATATACTTAGCTGTAACATGCCTGTCATATACCTGTAGCACACTTGTAACATTTTGCAGCACATCTGTAATATAACATGCCTGTAATATGCCTGATACTATGCCAAGTAAGAGCAAAGCAACATGCATGTTCATGCATGACACTACTGAATGGTATACGCCTGTAACAGGTGTGGAACATGCCTGAAAAAAGTCTCAAAACCCTACTACATGTTATAAGTATCAAGCCTATTACAGGACTATATAAACTTGTTATAACATGGTATAAAAGTCATGTCAGCTTACACATGCATTTTGTATGTTAGATGCCTGTAACATGCCTGTTAGAAAAATGTAACTGAGTTTTTACTCTCTAAATTTCTCTCCCCTCACCCCCCACAGACAATCCTGTATAAAGCCCTGTATATTATTATACTTACAATGTACATGTATATGGACATTGTTTTAACCAAGAATAACTATGAACATGCTAACTTCTAATCACTTACCAAATATTTGTTGGTTATACTTACCGAAAGTCCCCAAATTACTCTGATCCTAGATAGTCGTAAATCTCCATCATAAATTGGGTCCACTGATGTAATATTAACAATTCCTAATTCTAAAAATGATAATCAACAATTAATAAGCATAACTTGTATAGAATGACATTGCATTGTAGAATAAATTATTATAGGTGTGAACTCATTAATGCTCATTGCTTAGTAGCAAGGCATAAACATAGAGAGAGAAAAACACTCAGCAAGTTAATTGATAGGTGCACATAAAGTTTTTAGCATCATAGAACACTGCTACTGAGAAGAAATATCTAATACAGGGAATTTAGCATCACAGTTATGTCAAATTGGAAGAATTTAACAAATAAAATTGAAAATTCAGGTCATTAAAACTTCAATTATGAAGCGAGCTTGCTATTGTTTTTTTTTTCTAATTTGTTTGGAGGATGTTGTAAGCTATTAATTTTAAGATAAATTTAAATATTGTAATTTACAATACAATAAAATATTTAATTTGTTTATAATGATACCTAAAAACAGCATATAATTAGTAACTAATTAAAAAAATTATTTGGTCAAATTCATAGCAGTAATCACATAGCTGTTTTTCTTACTACAGTTCAGACATATTTATATTATCATTAGTACTACATGCACCATTTACTTGGATTGTTATTTATTTCCAATTAATGAACTCACCATAGCCTTCTACTATAATATTATTACTTAATGTAGAATCTCTTCCACAACGAATAGACACTCCTCTTAAGTAACTGAAATTACCAGACAAAGTTGAATCAATATATTCAATGGTAATTAAGCCAGTAGCATTAACAATAATAATATTAACGAAAGAGTCAATTACGTTAAAAGGAAAATGGTCTGATTGTGTGAATTCATATTGTGCTATTAGTGATTCATTGATAAACCAATTTAATACAGAAGCAACACTTCGACCAGTACAAGTGAGCTCAATCTCGCCCGGACAAAAAGATCCATTAGAGTTTGGTGACTGAACTTGTAATTCATAAACTGCATTTTCACCAACTAAAATACAAGACGAATTCAGATTATTGAAAGATTGTTTTTTTTTCACTTATAAATAAAATTAACCACAATGTTGTAATGAAATAAAATTAGATCATTTAGCAAGTAGTTTTGTAATTTAACCTATTACTTAGTACAAGGTGAAAGAAAATGCCTGCTTGTAACTGTGCTCTATTTCATTATACTGGAATGCTTTTTACGCATTACAAGAATACCTTCTTTCATTATATTTGGTCAACTATTGTTTCACAATTTTTTTCAGAGCATTCTTTTACTCATTAGATGTATTCTTTATCTTTCACAGGCTTTTTTTTAAACAATACAGAGGTAATAATATTTGGTCGCCACCGGGAATCAACCTAGTGGCAGAGCGCTTGTGCATTAAGCAAGCGGTCCTGGGTTCGGTTCCCGGTGACGACCAAATATTTTTTATTCTACACTTTGAGTTTACATGCTTAAGTAACATCTTGAGAATTACTGGTTTAATTTATTCCTATAATACTTAAAAGTTATCCACACCAACCATTTCCTCTATTTTGTCAAACCACTAACTTAACTACACTTAGAGTTGATCTTCTATATAATACACAGTTCTTCCAATTGATCAATGAAAGTAGTGGTGCAGGACAGGGGGTGGGGGGATTCCGGGGGCTGGACCCCCCCCCATATTTTTGGGTCACATTCTTATGAAGTCATTTGTTACATGAACACGTCGTTTAAACACAAAATAACACATGCTCTTAGAGCCACACACCCCTATATCGAAGCATCTTCCTACAGAATGACACAATTGTCCATGTAAACTATAAACAGCGTAGAAGTTATTACATCATGAGCAAGATTTACAATAAAGTAATATAAGAATAGGCAGCAATAAATTTGATAGGGTAAAAGCAGTCAAATATCTTAATTTTATATACCTCATCAATGTTTGATTATCATTGGACTAACAATATTAATATGGCAGTTCATACGGAAAAACAATACAGGGTTTTCAAATATGAGACTATTTGACTAACAGGAAAAAAATTGACTTTCTAATTATCTATAATTTTCATGACAATTTATTTGCTGTAATTACAATTTAAGTTCTTCCTGTTTAGTTCTGATACTGGAAATATCTATATAATAATATAATTGTGTGTCAATAATGATGACTATCAATGACAGTGATGGAGGGTGTGTTTATTCATGAATAATTCAAGAGCTGAGCAGTATTGGTAAAGCATTGTCATTGCCTGAATCAGAAAGGCATTAGTTTGATAAGGAAAAAAAGTTCTTACTCATTTTCACTATAGAAGCAATAAAAAGACTACTGAGAAAAATTTACCCTCAAATATAAAAGACATACAAGCGAAGGAAAAGCCTAAACAGAATAACAAAAGTATTCATCCAGAGGAAAAAGTAATTCCTTTTGAATATAAACAACATCACTGAAGAAGACTCGTCAGAGTTGAAATGTCTTTTTGTGGACAAGTACTATACTAAACTATATCTACTACTAATTTTAGTTAAAATTTTTTTTAGTATGTATGGAATCATAAGAAATCAAGAAGATTTATTACTGTAGTATTTGAGAACATTAACAAAATTATAACTGCAAAATATGAAAACAGGAGCATAAAAATCATGAATCAGTTTTGTTTGGGTGCCATAATATCACAATTTTGGAGTAGCTCTCATTTTTCAAGTGTGCAGAATTTCTTTATATTTTTGTTCTCTATAATTGTACCTAATTAACTATGATGACTACAATAACATATTAGCCACTGATTCTTAGCCTTAATAATCATTAATGTGGGAAGCTGGGGCTGCTACATCTTTAGAAGTGGCTGACTGTTCTTGCTTTTATTAGTTCAGAAATGTTATAATCAATGACTCTCTTATGGCTGTTGTTGTTGTTGCTGTTTGCTCGAAAACCCCAAAAACACCGTCAAAGAAAAGGCTTACATGCAACTCAGTCTAATGCTCAGTTCCTAACTGCTGTTTCAGCTTTAATATTGCATAAAAATCTCGTTGCAAGCTTTTTATTTGACATTATTTGTTTAACTTTGTGCAGCAAAAATAATATCTATTCAATGTACACCAAATTGGTCTAGAGTATTTCAAAACTACAAATAAGTTTGAATGTGATGCATTTTCAATTATCTAGAACTCATAAAATATGAGAAGAAATGAAAATGCTAATTCAATTTCATGTTGTTAGGCAATTTATTTTGCATTATTTAAAATCTAAACTTGTAAAACAACTGTATGATAAATAATTGTTTGATATTATGTCCTGGTACATTTGAAATTTTTTTTAACCTGAGGTAAACCAATTTATGGAGTAAATTCAAATGTGTTGCTTTGGTTACTTTACGTTATAAAAATTGACAAAAATGAAAGAAATATCACTTATAGCTATTTAATCAAAATCACAAGAAGTCTTGAATAATAGCTTCAATATGAATTATTATACCAAAAAAACTAACTGTCCGTCATCTTATAGACTTAAATAACCATGACTAAAACTGAACTTTATATTGGTTGTTAAAAAAAGAAAAAAAACTTAAATTAAAATTACTATATTATTATTTATAAAAACATTATTGAAAATTATAATATAGAAGTTAAACAAAAACTACACAATCCTAATGCACAAAATACAATGAAAACGTAGAACATTTGTTATAACAGTAATGTAGATTCCAAAATATTGTTAACATGTGAAATTAATGGAACTAGTCATGTAACCCAACAAAGAACCTATGCTGAAAAGTGCAGTTTTTATAGTTACTAATACTGAATGGCCACAAATTAGTACAGCAGCAACCAATTCATCAGGCAGTATCAAAGTGATTGGCCAGCATGTGAGGCAATCAAATATTGTTTGTATGGTATGTCATTTTGTAGTTGAATCTATGTTGCCTAGTGTTCGCGACCACGCCCTATGCTAGCTCAACAAAACAAAACAAAACAAAAAAGTTTGTTTGACGATCTTTACCTGTAACATTCACTTGTTAATCCGTTCGTTTCCTACACGATCTGATGTTGCGGGACGCATGTAAATCTTGTAAACTCACCATAGATAATTTTCTATTAGTTGCGGAGTTAGTCATCTTTTGCTAATGCTCCATTTATGGGCATACACCCTAGTAACGGTGTTGCACTTAAAACCGAAGAGAATACAATGTACGCATTGTGTAGGTATATCCAGTGAACAAGTGTGCGTGATAATATTTGTAGCTAGGCTAGTTAGCCGCTACTTGAGCTGAAATATATCACTATAAGCTAGCTAGTTACGTTATCAAAACCTGCTTCATCTGGAGTTGGTGCAACAACTAGTACTCCTACTTTATTATTACTTACCCTTTACTTTTGATAATAAAACAGCTATAGTCCAAACTTTTATATAATACGACGGCATAGTTCACAACTAGAGCCGGGCTGTTGCCGTAGTCGATGTACTTGATTCGGACTACGCCCACTAATGTACATTGCTATATAATTGGCGAGCGAGCGAAGCGAGCGAGCAACTCTAAGATGTAGTCTATGGAAATCCTGAATACGTCGTCGTAAATAAACGCTCGCGCGCATTCCAGAACTTCGCTCGTTATTTACGTTTGGACTAGGGTCGTCATGCACAAATGGCTATCCGAATGCGATCACTTACCCATTCCAGAACTTCGCTCGCTCGCCCAACCAATGCTACATGAGCATTTTCTAGTAATTTCACAATTCATTAGTGGGCGTAATCGGTCTCCGCCCACTATCAAGGCGTAGCGGTTAGGTAAAGGGTTTGGGACGCCACACACTACCGCCACACTAATATTTGGCGTGATAGATTGGGAGCGTGGGCTTTATTATATACACTCGTGGGAGGATACGCACTCATTTATCTAGGGCTGCCTAAGGAGAAATATGTTAACTAATCACATCCCACCTGGGCTCTCTAGAACACCCAAGGTGCGTGATTGTCCCCAGACCGTTTGGGACAATTGCTGCGCCCGCACAAAAATACTCTGCGGTTGTGTTAACATCCTGCGAACTGTAGGCGCCATAAATGTAATTAGATAACCGCTACCACATTCCTGGAGAACAGCCAAGGTGTATATATAATACTCCACCAGAACTAGACTCTTCATGTCTCATGAGTATCCAACAACACCGCTTAACTGGTATTGATCTCTCCAGCTACATCCTACTCGCTCCATAGGGACCATTTTGTCGTCTAAAATGATCCTGTGGACAATTAGCTGACAAAAACAGCCCACTGGTGAGACTGTTTTAAAAAAAAGAAGATCCCCCATGATAAAAATGGTGCCCTCTAGGACAAGCTCCATGCTATTGTCAAGCACATAACTATCCAG
>WLWD01001203.1_pt1 | contig 95928 bp, 49 predicted proteins | sample 6712731 | NCBI WGS metagenome assembly WLWD01 (sample SAMN12718690, study PRJNA576275) | sponge metagenome | isolation source: marine sponge | host: Mycale hentscheli | place: New Zealand: South Island, Marlborough, Capsize Point | collected 2014-11-01
TTTTCTCTTTCAAATGTTTCCATCCTCTTTCTGACAGCAGAGCTGTTGATTTAGACAGATCAGTAATCAAGTAAGTTTCATTCTTGGCCATGAGTGTGCTGGGATTACTGTTGTATTTTAGATCTGAAGCTATATTTTTTACTACATTCTCCAAACGAAGTTTTGTCAGAGTTTTACCACGTTCAGGCGGTCCCAAAAATATTAACTTAGCAAATAATACTTTCAATACTTGCTTCTCACGTTTTATGATTTCTTGATAGGCTTTTCTGTACTTTTCATTGCTATTGCTGACATGACTTCTGTGGAGGCTAAGATCTTGTACTGTAATCTGATACTGAGCACCATCAACTGCATAGCTTCGCAAACCCTCATTCAAACGATGTAGAGTTGGCCTCCAATAAAAAGAAACAAATGCTTGCAGGATATTGTATAATTTAATTAAATTAGTACCACATGTTCGTGTGTCCTCTATTACAACAAGTGGTATTGGCAATGCTTTACCAATTTCCTCCCATTTATTTTCCAGTTGATGCAATTTTCTTAATAATAATGGAATGTGTTCATCATTGAGAATTATAGCCGTATCATTATTGTCATTTAAGAAACTGCCACCTGTGCTTTTTCTACTCAGTTTATGGCGGCAGCATGTCGGTAAACCTAAAAGAAACAAACACGAGAGATGCAGTTAAATTTATTAATGAAAGGTGTGTGTAAGCTAGAAGAATGTGACAGATTTCAATGAGTACATAAGTACAACTTTTTAAAAGAATTTTCCTTAAGAAGTTTCCAGATACAAAACAAAAGGAATTTGAATGAGTTGGAGGTATTTTTGGAGTGTATAAAATAATATGAAGGAGTGAATGACATTGACTGTGTTAGGGCACGCACATTGAAAATTTTCTCTAATCTTTTTTGTTCTTATCTGGTAGTTTTATGTGCAAATATAAACCAGAATTTTTTTACTATTTAAAATCCTCGGAGATTAACCAAAATCTTAAGTATTTTTTGTTGTTGGCAGGGCTTAGTGATGATGTAGATACTGGAACAGCTGTGTTTGGTTTATTTAGTTAGCCTACCATGGCTGTGGGGTTGTTTTATTAACCCTCAGTGCGCATGCGCCTGAGGGTATATAGTAGTCAACCTGTCAGTCTTTCAGTCACTCATTCAGTCATTCAGTCAACAAGGGATCTCGAAGAGTACGGCTACCCAGGCTTTGAAAGCGACTTCAAACATAGCACTTCACGGAGTAAGTCCCTTTAATGTGCCAGAATTGTTAGTTTTGACTTAGTTTTCAAGAAAGGAGGAAGCATATTTGTAGCTTGGGGACAACTCGTGGACACACACTATGTAGATTTAAGTATTGAATTGCGTTGGTAAATTATAATAAGCAAAATTAATATTTAATACGAAGTTATAGTTTTTTCATAACATATAAGTGGTTCTCATGAGAGTTAATTAACTTGTGATACATGGTGCACCACCCACTTTGATGCAGCTTCCATTACTCCTGACCAAGCAGCAGTGATTCTGATGGCATTTCAGATGCCAGTGGTAATGTTTCAAATACCAGCAATAATAATACCATGATAACTCTACTGACTCTCACACATCATGGTTAGTAGAGTGGACATTTTACACAATCCAGTGAGAAGAAATTTGTTGAATGGCAATAATATTGAGAAGAATACATGTGTTGAAATTATTATTCATCACCTATGATCTGAAGTATTATCAGACACTATTGCTTGGCTCATAGCTGTAAGGAATCTGGAACTACTTTCTACCACTATCACTGTCTCTGATGAGCCGTAGCCTGATCTGTACTGGCTACTTGCTTCTGCCTCAGACTCATCAGACATTGCTAACTAACTAAAACAAGCCCACAGCCATAGACTTACTAAATAAATCAAGCACAATGGTTCCCTATCTACATCATCACTAAGCCCTACTCACAACAGGAGGTAATTAAGATTTTGGTTATATCTCTAAGGTAAGGGGTTGTTATATAGTAATGTTTTTTCTGGGTTATATTTGCACATAAAACTACCGGAAAATTACAAAAAAAGAGAGAAAAACTTCATCATGCTTGTCCTTAACAAAATGCAACCAAGGAGTACAGAACTATAGTTACATAACAACATCAATGTGTATAACTTGATGACCATTAGTGACAGAATAAACATATGCAATCAGTATTTGAGACATATTTGTGCAAGTTCAATCTTTGTAATATTTTCATAGTAATACAGGAGTTGTCAATATGAAATGATTATTTTTACTTACTCGAAAATTGACGATGATAAAGTGATGATGGAACACCATTTATTTGTAATCGTTCATCAGGTAATCTTGGAACATCATGTAATCTTGGATTATTAGGTATTCTTGGATTATTAGGTATTCTTGGATTATCAATTAATCTTGGATTATCAGGTAATCTCGGAACATCAGTTATGTTTCTTTCCTGTGAAGTGATTGATGCTTTAGATCTTTTGTAGAGATAGCTATCCTGAGAGTGTTTAGCAGAAACTAATCATGAAAGACAAATAATTAGATTACACTAGGACATAGAGATTAGTACAGGATTTACACAACAGAGGGTTGAAAACCCAAGGGTAGTGTTAATTTTGTACCTACCAAATGGCAGGGTGCAACCCACTTGTACTATTGCTCTAGCTATAGGAAACACATAAAAACTAATTTTTGATTGTACAGTTCACTTATTCACTTTTTAAGAGGTGGGTACAAAATATATTTCCCTCAAATTGAGCAATCTGATTAGGTTTGAGTATACCAGGTACAAGTAATGCATTCATTACATTGTATAAGTGTATACACACGCATATGTATTTATAACCCTTAAAGTAATATTATAATTGAAACTATAAAAACGATAATGTGCTAGGAGAGTTTCAATAATGACTCACGGCACATCACAACATTTTATATCACTAATATTTTTTTTCCAGTAAAACTTCAGATGATAATTGTTGGTTGAGAAATGTGTGTCTCTTGAAAACTACTCACAAAATACTTGGCAACACAAGAGTTGATTGTACAGGCTCTGATAAATTTATGAATATAAATAAATGTTATATTTAATGTATTGTTAACTATGTGTGTATCAATTATTTATTAATAAAATAAGAATAATATTAGGAGAGTGTAAGAACCAGAGCAATTGATTCCAGTGGAGGATCAACGAGGATTTTTCCGGTTTCCGACGAAACCGCTTTTAAGCTAAGAACTTACTTAAATTATCATCTCCTCTTAACTTAATTCCCAAACTTGAACAACTGCACTCAACAGACTAACTGCAATTGAAGTCTAATATTTTTTCAGCATGTTAGATCGCAACTGAACAAAAATGGGCCTCATCTCCCTATAGCTAACTTGGTAGCACTCTTTTAAAGTTTCTATCTATTCTCGTTAACCAGCCACCGCCCCCTTACATGCGGAGAATGGCTGGTTAACGAGACTTCCTTCTATCTGAAGATATCTTTGGTTGTGAGAAATTAACCTGGTTTGTCTCGGAAAAGTTTTTAAATGGAGTGGAAGTATCTGTGGCTGTGAGCAGCAATGTCTCAAAGCAAATGACTTCGTTTTTTCAAACATTAGTGATTCAATTATTTCCACTGGTCTACCTTCATGTGTTCACCCATAACTGTCTAACTGATTGTGATGTATTAACAGTATTCACAAGTCAAGATAATATCTTTATATTGTCAACACTCTGTTACCTTCATTTCTGATCCTTTTTTTTTTATGTACATGGATAATTCACTTCATATTGATCATTATAACCACTCATATAATATTATAGCTAATGCATGAATGTAGCTTTTTAATATGTGTCATTACTGTGTCTCAAAGAATTTAATAGTAGTAACAGTCGTTTCTTCATGATGGTTTTCAAAAAATCAAATAACATAATAAAATTACATACAACTTCATGAATATAGTCGAGGGTGTGTGGCTTAAGTGATAAGAGGAATTCGAAAAAAAAAAGAAATGCTCTTTCAAAAGTTCTAGATTCCCGCCTGGATTCTACTGTTCATTACATAAATGTATTATAACCACCTCAATCACATTATCATCATTTCACACCTTTGAATGATTCTCCTGCTTCTCATGGTAGTTCTAGAAGTTTCTTTTCATGCATGTGCTAATTAGTCAGTTTTATTGTCGTGTGTTTCTCTGGTGACCTCAGAGGTCTGACCTATATACTGCTGGTTCTCTGAATTCTCTAGGTCTCTTCTTCCTCATACAATTTTTTTTGTACTTCCTCCAGTTTTTATCATAATTATCCAATATACCAACTAGAACATGGGCAGTATAGTGTAGGGAGTACCATAACTGAGAGGGAAGAGAACTGGTGGCAGCCACTTGATTTAACTGAGACCTAACAGAGAGCTTTGTCTGTTAGAAATTTGATTAAATGTTATGTGTCTTACTTATTCAGTCTGTTTTTCTCACAGATACTACTCTAAACAAATCCAACTCAATGGCCGCTCCGCCGGTCTACTAACTTTGCAAAAGTAGGTGTGGGTTTCTCTTGTTAATGAAATTCTTTACCTAACTCTGTTATAATTAGCTCGTGCGTACTGCACGCTTTGTGGGCGTAGTTACAGCTGTATTCGGGTGAGACATTTTCTGTCCACTACTAGGTTTCTGACAGAGCCGACAATACTTGTGCTAAAGCGAAGTCCACACGCAGTGACTAAAGAGGTACAGTTTTCCACAGAGAATCTTTGGCAAGAAGATGATAGTTTGTTGCAGCGTTTGATCGAACTTAAATCGCTTAACTACTGAAGCTAAGCACTACAACCTTTGTTTCTAATGCCTGAAAGCGAAGTGTAGAGACTATTTATAGTAATTATGTATAACTTGGGACGTTTTGTAAGTTTTTACTGCTTTGAGCTATTAATATTTCTTATTGGTTGTAATTACAACACCATGTATACTTTTATATAGCTATCAATAGGGTTTCTAACTGGAAAGATGCCACTTGAATGCATAAACAAGTGGGTTTATTATAATAAGCTAACTACTGGGGTAATGCATACAGCCAGACTTAACAGTTTTCAGTGCTTTACAGCTACCTTTCTCTAGTGAAGCTTACCTAACCTAGTTAGAGCAGGGCTATAATACCAGCTGGGGATTGGGGAGCCCCTAGAGAGTTTTACAGCCAACTTTACACCAAGGGTTACAGCTCTAACCTGGTTGGGCAGGCTTCACCAGAGGAAGGTAACTGTAAAAACATGGAAAAATGGAGAGCTAGGCCTGTTCCTATGTCTTGGATGCACCAGAAACAGCATATTTATACTAACATCATGATGCTGTTTATAGTAGTATAATCTGTCACACCTTTTACCACACCCACTTCCTGATTTGACCACTGTGATAATGCTGGAGCTGACCCTACAACTATGCTAAGTGCTGTGTAAAAAAAGTAACATGGTCGCCCCCCCACCCCCCCCCTGACCCCATAAGTGTGGCCCTGTATTTGAATGACAACCGACAAACATGCAAAATTCAGGAAAATTTGAAACTTTAGCAAATTTGTAGCCTAATGCTTTTTCATAATAGTGAACATACTTTTTGTACATTTCAGATTGGGAGCATTTTCTTGACTGTCATCATGTGCATCCTCCATTCCAGTTACAGTAATCTAGAGGCACAACAAAAGGATTGACATTTTAGTAATTTCTAAGGTACGGACCATAAGAAATGTTTCAGCTTATCAATATAATACATATAGTACTTATTACATGAGTCAGGGTGTGATATGGTGAATTATTTTAATAGCGGGATAATTTATTTTCAGGAGCCAGGGGTGAGTGAAAATAAAGCCTGATAGTGAAATATCTAGCCACGTCACTGGGATGAGTGTAATAAATGGTTTATTCCATACTAGATATCTTCACCGCAGTGGTTTGTAATAGGACAGGTAACTCACTGTATGTGGTAAAGTTGGTTTAACAGCAAGCTTGGTAAACTAACAGCAAGCTCAAGCAACTTAGTCTTGTGAACTAATTGCAATTTACCCACAATCAATGTTCACTTGAAATGGGGTAGCTTCTGGAGTGGCATTATTAATGAAATAACTTGTGTTAGAGTTTAGTCAAGGCTGTCTTGCAGCTCTAAATAGTTATTTCCTGGCTTTTTTTCTGCTCACAGGTCTTCACTTCGACAAAAGAATCCAAAGGAATGAAATTACCAGTCACAGAAGACTAAAGCGCCCGATGTTGTAAGCTTTTGGAGAGTATTAAATCATCCAAGGTGTCTGCATGTGAGAATTCTGCTGTAGTTCACAAGAATGAAACAATTGTCCTTCTTTGAAATTTGTACTATTCTTTAATCTTAATTATTATTGTCAATTATTTCATTTATATGTATTCACTGATCACAAGACTACAATTCAATTATCACAACCATTAATATTTACAGAACAAACAGAAATACAAATGATAATGAAAAGCTTCCTTAGTAGCTAACCCCGAAGTGAAGGTGGAGTCACTCAGAATTGCCACAATAAATCTAGGGGGAAAAACATTAGTGGAAGTGTAAGAAATCTGAATAAAAAGATCTAACAATCACACAATTGGGATATGCTTGATTTGCAATAGCTTAGTACTGACACTACAGCTATATTACACTATCCTAGCTAAATGTTGGCATTATTTCTATTCACAGCTCCGCATTAGCTGTTAAACAGGTATAGAAATTAAATTTACCCATTTGCACAATACAGCATGAAATAACACTTACATGTATCCTAGACGCAACAACTAAAGAGTATTTGGGCCTCATAACTTACACTAGTAATGGAATACAAGGCTAGAAAGTACTCATTGGAGATGGGACCAGTTCATTGTTTATAAACTCAGTGAAAACTTTACATGTGATCGATTGCACCGAACCGCGTGACAAAATTCAGGCATGTGTAAAGCGGGAAAGCTGTGGTTATTTCTATTCCCATAGACTTTTGTATTGAGTTTTTGAATAGCACTTTACCTCCAGTTTTGGAGTTTACTAAAGGTATATTTTAACCACTTTGGCGCGAGCTTTCCAACGGCGCAAACCCCGGATGCGTAGCGGCTTCTGTTCTAAAGTTATTCAAGTTTTTCTTGCGGCAAACTCAACATACTATAGGGTAATGAGCTTGCACAATACAGCATGAAATAACATGAAATATCTTGAGTTATTTCATGGTCATGTACTTAAAGATATCATTGTGAAGATATCTGGGCTGGAATATATATATATATATATATATATACAATATGTATCAATGTGACCAGTTTTAAAAATGTTGCAACATTCTTTTAGTTTGGCTACACCAAATTGATTTTATGTCTCATGAAAATTACTTAACCACTTTTCTTTTTTAATTCTAAAAAACAAAATTCACAAGAATTTACATTTTACGAAATGTGTTTCTAGCTAATTCACTAAAAAATGGAAGACACAGCTATGATCAATAGCTTATGATGGAGGGAATACCTAATAGAGTGTTTCTAGGTTCTAGCAAAATACTGATGTTGTTATCAAAAGTTTTGCCTTTTCCTCTCCCCCCCCGCCCCCCCCCCCCCCCCCACAGGTATAATTCAGCAAGGTTTTGTTAATGTACACTACCTACCCAGCCAAGTTCAGGAAACATTAGATCAATTTAGTGTGGCCCTAGTAGCTAGCTATCATCTAATTATTGGTATGGTGTAGCTAATGGTAACTACCTTCTAGCGTCTCACTTTCTGTACTACTGGCCCACGTCTTCGCGATGTAGAGGTACCCAGGTAAGAGAGATAAAAGTTCCAGCTCACTCACAATAAAAATACAAGCTCCCAAACGCCAGCGTAATCGGATGTCGGACTTCTCATACTTATTGAATGATTAGAGATTACGTCATTATGCTAGGCGTGTCTTGCTAACTTCCCCCGCTTAGTGGTACTATATTCTGCTGGCGGAGCGCTGATCCAGGGGTATTGGCCGTTGAGTTGTCAGTAAGTGTCTTAGTTAGACTTGCCCCCTCAATTATTCGCTGGTTAAATATAATTATAATAATAATACTAATAATAAAAACTAAGAAAAAAACTGAACTTAATTACAAAGTATATTTAGTCTGGAAATACCAGCATGTCTACTAGACACCACAATTATATTTGATAGCAGCAAAGAAGTGGTATTAATCAATTAGCCAGATACATTTGATTATTTGATTACACAAAATGCTGCCATTAGTACTTAATTGCTGCTTCATTTTTTGCTTTGATAATTCCTATAACATTTGCCACTGTTTAAAGGACCAATTCAGCACCAAAGCAATGAACTAATTATAAACCTACAATCATGAATGAATAAACAAATTTGGTTAAATAGCTATGTGCTTAATTTCACTGTGTATAAAGAGCTTACAGAACAGTTGAACTTAATTTCTAAATCTAGAGAAACTTGAAGAAGGTAATAGCTAAATCTACTTAGGTACCCCACCCCCCCCCTTTTTTTTAGTGATCTAAGACTCTGGCAATTTACTTTTCCCCATGACTCCCATCAAGAGTGGATATTTTTGTGTATAGCTAATCAATAATAATTTATCAACATGAATGAGAGGAGATGAACTACCAGTGGAAGCTGAACAGGAGAAAAATTAATATTACCTCCTTCATTGAAGAAAGAGATTTTTATGGAACTGGACAAGGAACAAAGGATGAAGGCACTGGCCAGGAGTCACCAAATCGTATGATGTCAAAAACTAGTTGTAATATTACACTTGCTTTGAGGGGAGTTTTGCAGTTCATAGCATTCATTACCTTTATTGTAGGGGAAGGTGATGGGCCAATAGGAAGTTTTGCAACTGATATGTGCAGAGAGTAGGCCTATCTCCTTTTCCCAATCTTCATGGCTTTCTTGAAGATACAGACGTACCTCTGAGTGTCACCATTAGTGACATGGTGATAGGAATGTGATCAGTTATCCTTTAATGCAATTTGTGCACATAATTTTTGCAAGGTCAGCACACACAAACTGGGGACTGGTGTCCACTTAGGGATACCACATAAGTACTGCCTGTGATATAAATGAGATTTAAGGAAGCCGGAATGACTGTTCAAGATAACAGTTGCAGCTGAAGCCAAATTCTAATTGATCCTTACAAGTGAAATCTCTCCAAATTAGACAACACAGTGCACTATCTAGACAACCTCTCATAACTTCACCTGGGAATCCACCAGGAAGACTGACAAGGACATGCAAACAAAAACATTACTCATGTAGATATATCCCACTCTGCACTAGAGAGCAATATTATGCAGAAGTCACGAACCTCTTGACTGATACCAATGTCATATTTAGCGAGGATGTGGGCTTGCTCAGAAGAGTTGTCACTCTGCTTGGCTTGCTCGCACCTGATGACAGCAAAATAGTTGCTGCCACCAGAATCAAGGTCCTCTTTAGCTATTAGTTATAATATACACCTGTATTAAAAAATTTTTCATCAGGCTAGGTCTTATGGTAGATTAAATTACTTTAATTACAGAAAAATGTACACACACCAGATTGAGTGACATGAACCAACATGACACAAAACTCAACTATAATAATATACAACACAAAAACCACACCTACAAGTCACATGAAAGGCTGCTAAGTTCCTGCTCTGCCACACAGCTAGTGCCATACACACAAACAAACAACGTTCACTAGCACATGAACTACAAACCACACTACAACAGTACAGTGCATCTACATGATTACATTATAACACACACACACACACAAAATGTTCCTTATTCTTCCTTCTTCATATGGGTGTGCCCACAGAGGAGTATCATTAACTTTGAATTATTATTTTTATGCATTTCACTAAGGTTATTTGGATAGCTGGTTCTCTTTTGTGTATCATCAGCACAGTGTGCTGCAGATCCCTCACATTCATATATAGCTATTGTTTCTTGAAATCATTACGATAAAATCAGATGAATGTTTTAATACTTTAACTGTCAAATGAAGACTTGTTTCTTGTTAATAGAATTCAAACCTACACCAAAACATCACAATTAGCTACTTAAAAAATTATATTAATTATATTTTGGATGTCATTATAATATACACCTGTATTAAATTTTACGACACAAAAATATTGACACAGCTATTACTTTGTAAAATAAAGAAATCATGCAAATAAAAGAAATGACAAAAACAACAACAAATCTTTTAACAACTATAATAATTATTAAGTAGCACAAAAATATGATCATTAAAAATGAATTTAATTGCTTCTGATTGGCAAAATATTGTGACTGTGTATTTCATTTGCAGAGCTGCTTTGTATGACAACAATTTGGATCAAACTCAAGTTTCTACATAACTTGTAACATGAAATAGAAACTGAAAGACTTTCTACAAATAGGCTAGGTTAGGCTGCTTTAGATACACCACAAAAATACAATATCATGCACTTTCTATCTAAACATTTACAGCTATAAATGCGGGAATGGCTGGTCAGGTTATATAAGACATTATTGTGGCTTCATTCAACAAAATAATGACTATCATAGAAACTTTATTGTATTAGATGATCACTTTGTGTTTAAGTTAACCCAATATTATATTTATGCAATGTACATAAGACTAGGCAAAATAGAATAAACTGAGAAACAAAACTGGGGAATGCTCCCTGGAATAAATTAGCTAATAGGCCCTGAAATACCCACTAAGACTAGTATAATGGTTTTATGGGTGAGTTAGTAAGAGGCTACTCTTTAGGAAACCACACTGTACAAGATGAGTAGAGTATAATGTAAGATATAATAGATGAAAAAAACTAACAAAAATTTTTAGAAGACCGTAAATTCAATTAAAAACACGACTATTAGCAGAGTGGATGACAAAAACTAAGCCATTTTTATTGTAAGTAATTTACTTTGAATCATGTCATTATTAAACTGAAGATATAAAATGCTATCAAGTAAACATTCTCTAAAATTTATAGTAAACATTCTCTGAAATATATTTATCACACTTCATGTATATACCTAAAATTTTATAGAGAAATAATGCTATTTTTGAAGTTTTTATTTTAAAAGTACATGAACTACTTTCTTTTAAGGAGTCTCATTATTGAAAAATTGGAGAGACCACACAAAATAACCCCAACTAAGTCAATTGAACTAAAATCTTCTACATGATATTGAAGAAATACTAAATACTATATAACTTAATCTTCAGGAAGAATTAGGAAAACAAAACTAAAACTAAGCCTTCAAGATGTTTTGGGTTTCAAATCACCCTCAGAAACACGCAATCAAGAGGCAAACTTATTATGGCCTATACTGGACCCTCAGCAGTAACTGAATCAATTACTCCTCCAAGGATCAGATCTATAAAGGAGCAATCAATTAACATTAGTTGCTGTATAAGAGGAGGTGTGAAGATAACTTACAAACAAATACTGATCGAAGCTATGGATGGGATGGTTAAATATAGCCATCCATCCACAAACGACAAAGTACTGACTGTGTTCAGTAGGTGAGAGCATACTAATGTTGTTTTGGTTGAATATTTAGCTACATATAGTTTTTGATAAAAAATATTTTAAGATTAATTTTAGTTATAGTTTCACTAGCAAAGACTACAATTTTAGTCTTCATTTTGGTTTTTCCAATGTACTAAATTCAATTCTAGTTTTAGTTTTAGTTTTACAAATTTACTAACTTTATATTTTAGTTTTAGTTTTGGTTATATAGAATTCAATTTTTTTTATTCAAGTCATCAATTTTAGATAGTTTTTGTTTTTCAAAGCAGAATTCTATTTAGTTTTTGTAATCCACCATTATTGTTAGTTGTCTTTTTAGCTCTTTTTTTTCTAACAGGAGAACAATAATTATTTATTTTTTGAAATAATATTACCCTTGGTCAGTCTCTACTTACTGAACGACAGCAAATACAACAAGGACACTGAATGATTTGATATGCTGTCCAACAGTTTTCCTTAGCCAAACAATTATACGCAGGTGCTACGAAGAAACGATTGGGTAAAGGGTTTTGCTTCCTGGGGCTACCACACTGGTCATTCGTCTTCTTTTAGAAATGTCACTACAAATATGATGGAGAGACTAGAAATGAGTGTGGACGACCTCCTGGAGTATATGCCCTTAATATTCCACTTGCAGTGAAGACATATATTCTTAGTGTATATAGCATGGAAAGAAATTGCAAGAGAAAGTTCTCAGAGAATGGTTAGCTATATTTATAGTTTTGATTAAAAAATAATTTTAGTTTTAGTTTTTATTCAAGAGCTCTATGACTTTTAGTTTTAGTTTTAGTTATTCATCCTTTGTGATATTTAGTTCTGGTTAGTTTACTAAAAAGTTTTAAGTGTAACTAATGCTTAATAATAACATCTCTGTAGTCTTTCACCTTTTTTGTGGGAGCCCCCACAGAAGTATATGTGCAAAAACCAAAAAAGGAACAATTGTAGTGATACTAGAAAGTTGTTTTGTTTGCTTGGAAAGTTGTTCTGTTTTCTTATTAGCTACTAGTTTGTGGGGGTATTAAACCAAGTCCTTGCTCAATCACTATGCGTAAGTCCCAAGTTCCAACTGGGTACACTGCCACCAGAATTGGTCTATTGGGGTAGTCTGACACTCTTCTATCAGCAACTTATAGCTATCCTATCACTTCCTAACTAGCCCCAAAAGTATTCAAGGAAGTTATAATGAAAGATAAAATAGATATTAAGCTAATAAGGTATGGTGCAGATAAAAAGAAAGACAGAGACAAACTGAAACTGGGTGGAGTGACTACAGTGATTTTATAGCCATCCACCCTCATAGTGTGATATAAAAAGAAAGTTAGGTGTGTGCACATGTTCAAAGGTGATACCATGTGTGCCTAAAGTTAGTTCTGAATATTTAGTTCCAAAACTGTAACCACTGTGGTAGCTGATGATGTAGCAGCTGACCACAATTATACCGCACTGTCATCCACACCCAGCTTCTCCCCCTGCTATCCCTGCAACAGTTCTGTGGGTGGCCCCACATAGCTATGTAAAAAAAAATCTAGTTTGTGCACAAAACTCCAATTGAAACTCATGTATTGAAGTTAATTTTAATATTGCTTCTAAAGTTTCTCTTAAAACTCTCCAAATATTCCTCCATTCTTATTTAGCACATGAATGTGACAACCGGAGTTTATTGTGTATGTCTTTACTTCACTATTTTTATTCACTTTACAGTGAATTCTCTCAACAACGGGCTCCCGAAGAACGGTCAGCCTCTCCACAGCGGTAGTTTTTAGTGGAATGAAATGTTACAGTACAGTTCCAATAGTTTTATAGCCTCCGATGAACGGCCACCCCCGAATTGTTAACAACGGCCAGGGATAATTATCCTAGAGCGGTCAAAATAGTACAATTATAGTTACATATGATATATAATAATAGCTAGTTACAAATGTCCAGCAGCGATCAGTGGTTCAAGAGTATCTTTCAATCTTTGTATATACCATGGCCAACTGTATAGACGATAAACACACGGTATTTCCGCCACCTCTGTTCATTTTTTCACCCTTAATTTCAACAAAAGCCTTGCTGACTTCTTTTCTTAAAAACTGGTACAGAATTGGAGCCATGTTAATGGGGACATGTCCAACAATTGATCCATTTTTTTTGAAGACAGCTACAACACTCTTGTCTCTGACATTTGAAGGTTCAGGTTTGGCGAGAAAAATCTGCAAGATCATTATTTGACTATTTTTCACCTCAATAAATCATTCATTGGTCTATTTCTATTATATTACATGGATTATCATTGTTGCTAGGCATTATACACTCTAAGGACCCCCGAAGAGAGGCAACTCTCTCAACAAAGGTCAAACGATCTGTCCCCAAGACTGGATGTTGTTTGGAGGTTTTACTGTACTTCAGTTTCTCTGATTATGCAAGATCAATTTTTATACAATATTTAGTGTCGAACAGGACAAAAATTACTAATGAGTGTTCATATATAATGTAAAACACAAACTTTAAGGACTAATTGTGTATCTAGCTAATTGAATGTGCCTTAATGATTATATTGTTAGTGGGTTAAGAGCATGTGTATTAAATTTGTAGAATTAGATAGTAAATAATGGACACTTTGCCAGCGTTGATTCAGTGCTTGGTAGCTACAACAACAACAACAAAAATACAAAATGGATGATTAATAGGTAAAAGTGATTTATTATGTACTAAACAGGGCCTAATACCTGTTGTCACATAGGAAATGCATTAAAGTAAACAGGATGTGGCTTAAGCTATACGTATTCTAGTGAACTTACAGTGCCTCTTTAAAAATAGGACAGATTCTGTTAATTTTTTCCAACTAGCTGCTTGGTCATTGCATAGCCACTGGGAGAGAGCTCTCTGTAAACACTGTGAGCATTCGTGATTACAATCACGTTTTATGGTGTCAATATCCCATTGCTTGATACCAAGTATGAGAGCAAGTTGATCCCATACTGCAGTCACTCTACCATCCAATTCTTTAATCACGAGTGACAAGTCATCAGGTTCTGAAGATAAAAAAAAATGTAACAACAAAACAAAGATTAATTTCATCAGTTATTGTAACATTTACTTATGAGATATTATATATGTATCATGGATATAAAAAAAAACTTACTTAGTTGACTGATGTCTACCCTTGGCAGATTCTCTTTAACTACAGCTATGTTTTGTCCATAGTCGTCATTAGTTTCTAGTTCCATCCTACTGCTTGGCAGTTTAACATCAGATTTACTTCCTGAAAACATGCATTGGTATTATTTAGTTGCATGATATTTTAACTAAAAGCGAGTAAGAAAAGTTCATAAGGTGCTCAGTTTTGCAAACAGGATTAATACTTAAGTAGTATTAGCAGTCTTGACATTGATTTGGATACAACTTACAGCTTAACTTTCTAGTTATGAGTTTATAATTTTGTGGTAAGATGTAACCAATACACCTGGTTTAATAATATTAATACAGAAAGTGCTAAATCAGGGCAAAGTAAAAAGCAAAATCTAGGAACATCATAATGAAAGGTAGCCACTGATGCATGACTTCACATTAATTTGACTTTAATTTTGCAGACGTGCATGCGGTTAGTTCAAGTTCCAGAGAGTTATGGAAAACTATACAAAGGGGTGCAAGTGAAAAAAGGTTTCTTGTAGAATGAAAACATACTATGGCACCAAATTTACAAATGGGGAGAGAGACTGGGCACAAGTAATTCAAACAACGAGGTAAAATACCTCTAAATTTCCAAATGAATCATTCAGTCCATTGCTAAAAGTAAGCAAGTAACCATTATAATTACTTTAGCTAACGAATATGGAACTATTTTCTTACCTCAATTTCCTAAAATAACATGTATGTATATTCTGTAGTCTCAAATATATGTCATTCTGACTACTTGAATTGCCAATAACTTTTGACGCCAGCAACAGTTAAAAAAAAGCCTGAGTTTTAGAAATTAGATCTGGTAAAGTAATTTTAATACCATAGAAACCATTCGCTATAACATTTTGTGACTTGAACAGCAAGTTCAAAAGAATAATTTCATGGTTTTGAGCCTAGCAGTAAGTTGGTAAGACCTAAGTCCATCTGGTGACATCCAGAGGCCATTTGATTAAAAGAGGTAAACAATTAAATTACCTTGGATGATAATTGATCGTTAAACTAAAATATTCTGTTTAGTGGAAGTACGGGAAGGGGTAGACCATAAAGCAAATCCCCCAAAAGCGAGGGTCATAAGTACAAAATAATGTATGTTTGTCCACACACTATAGTGTTTATTACATGAACCAGAGTATTATATGGTGAAGTATTTCATGAGCAGACTAATTCATTTTCACGATCCAGAGACGAGTGAAAATAAAGCCTGAGAGTGAAATATCTTGCCATATAGTAGCTTCTCTAACCTGGTTGGGTAAGCTTCACAATAGGAAGGTAGCTTTAAAATCGCAGAAAACTGGTAAGTTAGGCCTGCTGTTATACCTACCAGGTTATCAGAGGGTAATGTCCTTATCAAGAGCAATACAGTGTGAGGTAACACCTTGTGATAACATGACTTATTTCATGGGTCACTTACATAAATAATAAAATCATGAAGATATATAGTGTGGAATAAAAACAAATATCCCCGATTTTCAATTGTGTTACCCCTGATAGTGTCTCACTTGCCGCCTATAGCTTTAACTTACCAAAGCAAGGACGTTTAGGTTTAGGCTGGTCATCATCTGAGTAGTTTTCTTCAACTAAAATAATAGGTACATACACTAAATGATTTTCAAAGGAATAGATGTATCTGAAATATAAACACCCATCTGATATTTCCTGGGCTTAGGTGTAATTGTTGTTCAGTCAATATTAGTGCATCTAAACTTACTTGATAATTCAACGTGTTTTAAAGTACTCCTGAAAATTAATATTATAGTTGTACTAGAGAAATAAAGTAGTTCTTTCTCAGCCTTCTTTTACTCATTAGATGTATTCTCTCTCTTTCACAGGCTTTAAAAAAAATACAGGATTAAAAATATTTGTTTGCCACCGGGAATCGAACCCAGGACCACTTGCTTAATGTACAAGCGCTCGCTCTACCACTGTATAAATACAGAATTGGAGTGTTTGTTTGCCAGCTGGTTGTCGTAGCTCAGTGGTAGAGCACTTGTGCGTTAAGCAAGTGGTCCTGGGTTCAATTCCCGGTGGTGACTGTGGGAGGAGGAATGAGAAGTGAGACAGAGAAGATGACAAACAAGAGAAAGACAGAGACAGAGAAGATGACAGAGAAGATGACAGACAAGAGAAAGAAAGAGAAAGAGATGAAGACAGAGAGAAGATAAAAGAGAAAGCATGAAGATTAAGAACATTTGTGTGTGTGTCATACAAGGACATTTATGTGTGTATTATAAGCATTGTATGTATTTCTGTATTTTTGTTATTTTAGTGTAGGCGCAGGTCATGTTGTGTATTTTGTGTCCGGATGTATTCCGTGGACCACACCCCCATTTATATGTGTGCATGCATGACTTGGAACTTATAAACCTTAGTCACACATGCGTCAGTTCAGTTCCCCATATTTTCCCATTTCGTAGTTACAGATTAATACTCTGTCAAACGGTGTGGGAGGGCGAACTCTGGTGGCAGCAGGTCACCAGAGCGTATGAGTAAGTGCTGTTCCATAACTTCTCCTCTACCTCTGGCGACTTACCTTCAGGCTTATAGCCTTTACCGATCTAGCCAATCAAGATTCTCTGTGGCCTGTGACCGCCAACCCACAGTGACCAAATATTTTTAATTCTGTATTGTTAAAAAAAAAAGCTTGTGAAAGAGAGAGAATACTTCTAAAAGCAGAAATTATTCTTTTCTTGAAATATTGAACTCAGTTGATTCATTGAATACTATTGAATGGCTTATGATACTTACTGAGAAATAGTACAAAGAAGGAGCCTCAATCACAAATATTCTAGTTGGATCTATTTATACAACATTGTTGATCTGAACCTAATTCCTCATTCTTACCTGATAATTCCACTTCATTGAAATCAGGATAACAAACACTTTCCTAAATATACCAGACAAAAAAAAATTAACAACCAAGTACCATAGTTTATAGATAGGTGATTATTTGTTAAAATTACAAGAAGTATATTTATTCGGCAAGTGCGTATTTATACTAACTATAAAATCGTTTATTATTCTTTTCTGCTAATGTCAATGCATTATTTGTAGAGCAGTTTTATTAAAAACACTGGTTGTATTTAACTCTGTTGTATTTTAATAATTGACGAGCGAGCGATGCAAGCGAGACACATACAGGGGTAACACAATTGAAAATCGGGGATGTTTGTTTGCTTATATATATACTTGGACGTACGTATGTCATTTTGTACTTTGATCCTCACGTATTTTTACGTTAGATTGGTGTTCGACCCCGTCCCAACAGAATCCTCTGGTTATCGATCAATACCCGTATCATTTTAGAAATTGAATTGTTTAACACTTTGAATTATTTTGCGGGTGCAGTTAGAACTCAAAAACTTACGGGAGTTCCATATTTATTCGAGTTAGTGGCGGTGGTAAGTTAATAGCTATTATTGTCATAAGCCCTACGAAACAGTATTTACTTAAAAATTCATTGTCCACTAGACAACCACAAATGTAAGCCTTGTGTAAGGTATGTTCAGTTAAGTGTGAAGTATTGTGCATTACAACTACTATTAGCTAATGAATATCACAATGAAAATGTTTAAATAACTTGGCTCATTTTTTTTGTTGCTTTTTGTTTCAATTCATTGTGGGAAGTGGTTACTATGGCCTTTACTGTATATACGTAATTCAAAAACTCAAATTTTATTTAGTAGCTTGAGTGTTAGAAGTCAAAATCAATTGTGTGTAGTTTTAGGCCCGCTCGCCATTTGTGGTCAATCGCACCATTAGTATAAATATTTTAAGCTGGTAATTGAATTAATATACATTCTAGATATGCTATTGCTTTGACATAGTATGTAGATGTAAAACCATATGGGTATATAAGCTCAATATGTGACCGTCTACAGGAATACCGGGCACAACACGGCACCCTTCAAAAAATTTTTTTTTGCACTTACAGAGTTGTCGGCATCCAGATATTGACTCTCCATATGGGTATATAAGCTCAATATGTGACCGTCTACAGGAATACCGGGCACAACACGGCACCCTTCAAAAAATTTTTTTTTGCACTTACAGAGTTGTCGGCATCCAGATATTGACTCTCCAAGTGTTATCGTCGTAGCTTAAGTCGTTCCCTCTATAATAGACCTAACCGTTCCCTTCCGTCGGCTTGAAACAATACATTTTTAAGAAATCGATTGATCTTTTCTCGATATTTACGCACGCCGCGTTGTGCCCGGTTTTCCTGTAGACGGTCACATATGATGTACACATTTTTGACACATAATTATGAATATTTTACCTCTCCAAACCACATTAGGTGTTCTTCTTTCATTACAACTCTTGTCTTGGATCCTTTGGATTTGATACACCACATGATGCTGGGATCATAATCTCCTTTCTTCACCACACACAAGTGATCTTCCTCAGGATGAATCGGACAATCGAATGCTAATTGATATCGACGACTGACAGTCTGTAGATTGTAAGTGCTTAGAACAGTGTCAGTGTTCTCTGTGACATTATCCAGAGTGTCTTCAACTAGTATTCTGACTTCATTGCAAACTTGAGAGGCTTGTATCCTACATCCTTTTGGTCTAGCCAGGATAATTTGAAAGAAGTTGGGTCTTGCTACAAAGAATACTTTGTTTCCATCTTTTCCATAAATGAATGGAATGAAGTTTTTTCTTACACTCTCTTCATCCAAGAGCTCAAAAGGATACATCTGACTCTAAAGTAGTCGGGATATTTTAAAAACAATATTAATATTACATGATAAAAATGGTATCACGTGAATAGCTATAAATTACCTCTCTGGATGCCTGGCCTACAAGGCTTGCTATCAAAGATGGAAATACTCCGATAGGCACAAATCTGGAAATGAAATACACTTTCAGTATGAAAACTTTGGCATCGTTTTTTATTCTCTCAATTTCAGCATCAAGTTCTTCTTCTGACAAATTTTGCAATACACAGGGCATGAAGTATAGTTGCGCTGCATCTCTATCGACAAACTTCTCTTCTGCTAGCGATTTCCGAAGTGGAGCGATAACGTGGACATGCCGTAACAAAGATTCCAATTTTTCAGGAGGAAAAACGTCTGCAGAAACTTTTTTGATGTCAGCAAATGATATCTGACCTACTTTTCTCAGTTTTTCACCAGCATTCGGACTTAGATCTACACCAGTTTCAAAAATAAGACGTGAAATGCTGTCAAATACAAGCTGTGTGTCTGTTATAACAAAATCTTTCAATTCTGATACATTTGGAAAATAATAAATAATTCCAGTGTAGTGATGAAAGAACCACAAAGCTACATCTGTTTCTTCTTTATTCATTTGAAGATGCTTACCACTTTGATAGCAGGTGTCCAAGTCCACATATTTTTCCTTGTTGTAGCGTAAAAACAGACTGAAAGGAAGCCACCGAGCTGGAATTTCTGGTCGTGGAAAGTTATCCAAAGCTTTCTGTATAAACTTTTGTAGGCCTTCAATCTCCTCTTCTGTACCATCATAATTATCTATCGGGTAGATGAGTCTCTTCATGTCTTCTGGAAATTCATCTTTGGAATCATTTGATTCAAAACCATCGTCTGACACAAAGTGAAGTAACTCTTTGTCGACAAAAATTGTATCCTTCAAATCTTGCTGCATTTTTTTGTCAAAATCGATCATTTCTTGAGATGAGACTTTGTCTTTGTGAGTACCGACTATGTAAGCAACTGACTTGGGAGAATTCTGTGTCAAATTCTTCAACATAGAATCATCTCTTGTTTGCACGGTGGAATAAGACTGCATGGAGAATATGCTAGACAAAGCTGATGTAAGATTTTGTCTCACAGTGCAGTTGGACATTCTGTCTGGTATCTTACAATTGTCTACTCCTCGCAAAGAGACTTTATATGTCTTATCCATGTTGTCTCCATATCGACAGAAGAGAAGATAAAGAGCTGGACCAATAATGAGAGCTGGAAGCATGTCCATCAACTCAGGCTGACCTCCAGTATCCTTCATGTAGAGCAAGGTAATTTTATCAAGGTGACCAGTTAACTCTTCCCATGTACCTGTTGCAAAGGATTCATCAAAAACTTGAAGTATTTCTGAACTTGAAGTAGAAGTAGAAGGACTAGCAGTATTTGGGAATGAAATACGTTTATAGTCATAACTATTCCTGTCTAGATTGGAAGGACTTTGGGAAACTGCTTCACTTGTTGTTGTCGGTAACTCCATCTCTTCTTTAAGCTTAAGAAAGAGCTGATACAAGAAGTGAACTTCTTCTCTTTTCTCTTTCAAATGTTTCCATCCTCTTTCTGACAGCAGAGCTGTTGATTTAGACAGATCAGTAATCAAGTAAGTTTCATTTTTGGCCATGAGTGTGCTGGGATTACTGTTGTATTTTAAATCTGAAGCTATATTTTTTACTACATTCTCCAAACGATTTCTTGTCACAGTTTTACCACGTTCAGGCGTTCCCAAAAGTATTAACTTAGCAAATAATACTTTCAATACTTGCCTCTCATGTTTTATGATTTCTTGATAGGCTTTTCTGTACTTTTCAGTGCTGACATAATGGTTTATAGCTGTTGTTACTAATTTAAATTGTCAAAAAACAAGTAACAAAGTAATGGTTAAATAACACATTTAATAATTAGTGTAACAAAAAGAACAGTTAATATAACTAATAAAATTATTATTTTAATTCACAAATTGTTTTAAAACAACACAGTAAAAATGATAGTTAAAATATATTATTTTTTTGTTATTTTGCAGATAATTTACTGGATATTATTTGACTACATTAATTATTATATTAACTCATTCTAGTTAATTTTATGTATGTTTATAAACATAACATTAAATATAGTTGTTTTTTTACTAATTTTATACGTCAAAAACCAGTAACAAAAATAGTGGTTAAGTGATATATTTAATAATTAGTGTAATAAAAATGAATGGTTAATACAACAAATGGAAATTTTTATTTTAATTCAAAATTTGTTTTAAAACTATATAAATTTTTGATTGATTGAAAGCTTTGTGAGAGTGAAGAACTGGAAAAAGGGAAGTGTTGACAAGTTAATTATGTATCGCAAAAGTTGAATAAAGTTTAACCACATATGCTCCAAAGTGAGAGTCATAGTATTGTGTAATACATTTTTGTAACTTCACAGCATATTGTGTATTGCCACTTGAATCACTCTATAAGGCATATAAATCAGCAATTTTGCTAAGGTAGGATACAGATCTTCATTTCCAAGATACACATAGGCAAATTATTTTAAAAACATTGGGCCTAACTTTATATATTTAGGATGATAAACAGTCACATTTTGTCCAGCAATGTAGCTATGAAGCTCTGTGGTATAAACACCACACTTTCTGCAAGAACACTAAACATTATGTTCTGCAATTAGCTATCACTGATATTGCATTCATCACTTATAAGAACACTAAACATTATGTTCTATAATTAGCTATCACTGATATTGCATTCATCACTTAATATATTCTCACACATCCAATTAACACCATTACTTTTGTGCCATGTCATCACTCACTTAGCTTGTGCTGCTCAGACATATATAATGACTTGGCAGTGCAAGCAACCTTCAGTGTAACTTCTTGCTATTCAGTGAACCTTAATTTCTGCAAACTACTTAAGCATAGATGAACCTCTGTGTTTGGGCTGTGGAAAAGCATTTAAACAGCTTGATAAACTGTCTAGTTGTTGCATTCTTGTAGCAGCCTATCTTGGTTGTTTCCCAGTTCCCCCACAAGCTCTTGTGACTCATCATTACCCAAGCATGAGTACTTGTGCTTGAGATTTCCCAAGGCTTCGTTAAAAAAGGGCCTTTGCAGTTTATATGGTAGCAAATGCATGCAAACTTCGTTTGGCTATAGTATAGCAGATATTCTTTCCATGAGATGATGAACGTTTTATAACGCTCAATTTTGCTTCGTGTCGCATTGTCCAGGAGTACCCTAGTGGGCCATACAACACAATTTGCTTGGGATAGTGCACCATATAGTGTATCTTGGGTTGATTTATTAGGATATAAATTGTCTGAACTTGGTATGATGTTCTTCAATTAGAATTTCTAAATATGATATGGTATTTGATTTAATTTGCCATGATGCTGCTATGCTACAAATTTTTAATAATATAAAAAGATCCCATTCTTCACATCCTTTAGGGACTAAGTCATTTATCAGTAAAGGAAGGTATACCGCAAGTGACCACATTTTGGTAGCAGACTGTCGAATTTTCTGATTGGGGCTTCTTAACACCTTTTCATCTATCAATGATGGCTTATCAGAGAGTTCTGAATAACCAAAATCAAATAAATTAATGCAAGAATTAAGAATAGCTACAGTACAATATTTTATTTCTGTTAGGTATTGCAGTAACAATTTTATCTCGTATGGAATAACGCCTTCAAACAAATTATGCATGATATCATGTGGTAGCTATGTTACGTACAACTGAAAAATTGGGTATATCTTCAAGAATTGAACGCCTATTAATTCCCTCCCTATTCAGTTGACTTAGCTACCTGATTAGAGCCCACCATGTCATCGAGTTGAATTCGATGCAGTTGAGGGGTTCGCTAATCAAATTCACTCTCTTGGAAATGTTCCTGGATCATTTCAGTAGTTGCCATACATGATCTGCAAATGCGACGGGCAAATGACATGGATTCCTTAAATCCACCAATGGCATGGGCTCCAAGATTATCTGCCAACATGGCAAGTCAAGACAATGGCGGCCTACATATAGTCCACTAGTATTCTTAAGTGTGCCTTTAAAAGACTTTACACTATTGCATTTTGTAATTAAAAGGTGATTTAAAATAGGACCTTAGATTGTTACTAAGGATTACACTTTGGCTTCAAGAAAACTAGAATATTATATAGGCTAACTCAGTGTGACTGCCAAGACAGCAGCATTTTAAATTCTTTTGTGTAAGTGGCTAAAAATTATTAATGTAACCAAACTAGCTGCTACAACTTAGTTTATATTGTCTCACAGTGAAACCTCCACAGTAACTGCTCCTTTTGTCTTGCAAATCAAAGCCACTTCATTCAGAATGGTTATCTAATGGGTTTCATATTAACTTCTAGCCAACGAATTTGTGACTAAGATGCTTATGCACTATTTTAGTTCCTAAATACATATCAGGTATATTGCTATAGAGCTCATGAACCAACAGAGAATAACTGATCTGTAATGCAATCTTCTTTCTTAACTCAATCTTTTAACTTTGCCAAATACAATTCTATGAAGCAGTCAGAAAAGTGTATATAATACAATTAATCCATATAATTGTACTATAGTATTACATATCTGCTAAACATAAATACAAAAAGTAAAGAATTTGTACTAGCTAAAGAAATTTTAAAGAACAAACCAATATTATATAGATTGTTGTGAACTAAAATATTAAATAGCAGAATACTGATGGCCATGTACTATGGGAGAAAAAAAAGGTCAAAGAAACCTGAATTACACCAGTTACATAGGAATGAGTAGAAATCACAATCTAGCAGATCAAAGTGAGGTAGCAATGGTGGAGAATGCAAGTGCTATATCAGTAGAGTAAGGGGACACTACAATAGACTAAATGTGTGAAACGTGAGACTACTAGTTGCCCACTGAAAAGAAATGGAGATGGACCGACTATTCCATGTATGGAATTCACCTGGACACATCAACAGAGAGCCAGTATAGTGCGCATTGGAGAGTGGAGCCAGCAAAATGGTAATTTCAGAAGATATGATTGTCATTACGTTTCCAACAACAGGTTTTAAATGACTAAGATAAAGATGCAAAGCTAAGTCAAGCTGCCCATGGGTGATTTCCAACGTGAAGTAGATGTTGCAGTTATGAGTTACTTAAAGCTACCACGTAATAGAAAGAATATTGAATACAGCAAAAAATTACTGACATTCATCAGACTGGACATCAACCCTATCTTAAGGGTGCTACCACAGTTTTTGAGCGCGAAAGACCAATGGTATAGGCCATGGTTGCTAGGGCATGTTAAACTTACTTATGCTGTTCCCCGAGTTATTTTTTTTCTGCAGGCCAGCAAGTACTACTAAGAGAAAGCACCTATTAAGAATAAAGACTGGAAGCCCGTTGCATCTCAAGAAATAATCCCGTCACCATTTTGGACTTCACTGCAATACTGCACGGCTACCGCTGAAGTTGAGAAGATGATTTTTTGTATACTATTTTCTTATCCTTGCGTGTATGCTATAACAATGAGTTTTCATTGAATTCTATTTTAGTTCTCTATTTACTCACCTTACCATGGAAACTATTGTTCATTATTTCTGTAAAATTCTGTATGTTAAAAATATCTCATTGTAATCGAGTTGAGCCTTTGTGGCCCTAAGCCTTGACAAAGTTTGAGTAATAGCTATTAGTGCATTCCTGAGCAGTACGAGAGAGTAGATTCTGGATCCATTACTTTTGTGCGTGAGGATTTTTGTAAGTTGACTCTGTCCCGACCTAACCGTATGCGCATAATGGTGAGTGAGGCACAGCTGCATTTCACGGGCATTATTGTGTTTCAAAGTGGGGTGTGACTCTGTAGTATATAATGTGGATTATTCAGCTGGAGTGCGCTTCTAAGGCACGCAGGCGTTGCTATGTGACGGCACCCTTTACAACTTCGGCGAGAACACAAAGCCAAAGATTGCAGAGTTAACACTGTTGGTTAGGACATGACAGGGATCTAAGATTGTGATAGAATGAAGATGTGTTGAATGATACGATTATTGGAGAAAGATCTAAGAGCTTGGATGATATAAGTGGAGTAACGGAGGAAATATTGGATTGTGCATGCTGAACAGAGATGCGATTAAGTTTAAAATTGAAAGATATGCGTAAGTTGGAAGAAGGACAGATGAAAATGTGGAAGCATTCAATGAGTACATAACAACTATTTAGAAGAATGGAAGAAGTTCGCTGATAAGATGGATTTGTATGGGCTGAAGAAAGTTTTGGAGTATTTAAAAATAATGTGAAGTAGTGAGTGACCATGACTGAGTAAAGTAGAGTCAGGTTTATATTTTAGAGGGCAATCAATAACAAAATGCAGCCTAAGGAATGTACATAGTATAGTTACATAATAACAACATTAACATGCATACCTTCAAGATCATTAGTAACAATAAGCATACCCAATCAATACTTGAATAATATGTGCAAACTAAATTTTTACAATATTTTCATGGCAACACTGGACTTATCAATGTAATATGATCAATTCTTTTTACTTACTGGTTGCTATAGCAGGAAATATTTCTGAAACATCAATTGTGTTTGGAACGTCTGGTATATTGCTTTCCTGTGAAGTTATTGATGCTTCAGATCTTTTGTAGAGAACACTTGGTACTTGATAGCTATCCTGAGAATCTTTGGTAGAAATCAAATCATGAAAGACAAAAATATAAGTAACATAATAACATGGAGTTTAGTACGGCTTTAACACAACCAAGGGCTGAAATCCCAAGGATAGTATTTATATTGTACCGACTGATAGTCATCAGGATCAGGAAAGTGGGGTATATTGCTTTTCTGTAAAGTGATTGATGCTTAGATCTTTTGTAGAGAATACATGGTGCTTCCTGAGAGTCTTTGGTAGAAATCATAATTATCATGAAATACATAAGTACAGGTAACACCATAAAATGTAGGTTAGTATGGGATTTACAGAACCAAGGGCTGAAGTCCCAAGGGTAGTATAATAACTGTACTGACTGAATGGAAGAATGCAACCGACTTGTACCTTGGTGCTAGGCTATAGGAAATGTGTTGTAATTTACTTCAACTTAAACAAAACCAGATAAGAGAAGAAGTGGTGATATGGACAATGCTTTTAAATGAAGTGCTCTTAGAATGGTATGGTCAGTTAATGGTGACAAGTACAATTAAGGTTTAAGTGTTCAATCAGTAAATCAATTAGTTAAGTGCATAGTGCATGGAATGATAAACTGCTCAATTACTACAGCTTCTTCAACAAAATGCATGAATACTATTTTTGATTGGACGGTTCACTTTTCACCTTTTAGGAGGTGGGTACATAATAAATTATATTAACCTCGAATTGAATAATGATTGGGTGGTTTGAGCAGTGCATTACATCATGTAATAAGTGCATGCACATATAATAATTGTGTTTACAACGTTTAAAGTAATACTATAATTGAAGCCATAAGAAATATTATTTGTTAGGACAGTAACAATTAACTCAGGGAACATAGCAACATTTAATATCACTTACCCATTATTAATAATTCATTTCAAGTAAACCTGCAGATGCTAATTGTTTGGTTGTGGAATATTATTATGTGTCTCTTGTGAAAACTACACTAACAACTCATGACTCATATTACTTGGCAAACACAAGAGCTGATGTTTCAGGCTCTGATAAGAGCAGTAAGTGTATTAAACCAACACAACACTGAAATCTCTTAATATTACACTTGAAAAAATACTGCAAGGTAGGTTTGATAAGTGTCGCAACTAATTTATGCAAATTAGAGTACAATTTCATTGCCAATTATTAACCCTTAGCATGCATGCACAGGAGGGTTAATGTAGTATTCTGTCCGTCTGTCTGTTTGCTTGTATGTCATGCTCTGATTACTGACAATTAACTGTATATTTAGGTATGAACTTACTCAGAATGACAATTTAAGATTTTCATTGTGCTACTTCTAACTACGGGCTATGTAGTTTTGCCTTACGTTGTGTAACCATGAATAATTCATGAGCTTTGTATGGTTCGGTAAATCATCGTTCATTTATGGTAGGTAAAGTATCGTCACAATCAGTAGAACGTGCTGGTTACTTCTAAAATGCGGGTGCAATTGACGATGGAAGGCCACTTAGGTTTCAAAAAGGAAGGCGAAAGTACGGAAGAGAAGGTAAAAGGTGATTAATTGTAACTGAAAAGCAGATGGAATCTGTGAGGTAAGGCAGTGTAGGTTTAAAATAGAAGGGAAGAGAAGGCAAAAAGGTGAGCGATGAATTATAAAAAAAAACGGATGGAATCGACGAATAAAGGCGGGGGGATTAGTTTTCAAAAGAAAGGCTAAAGTATGAAATAAAAGACAAAAGTTTCTCAATACAGAAATTCAGAAGCAGGAGAGATAGACGAAGTAAACGAGGGCTCCATGACTCGAGAAAAAGAGCTTAAGTTAGGAGAGGTGGGTAGAAGAAAAGCTCAGATAGTTCAGAAAAAAGAGAGTAGGAGAGGGAAACTTATGTAACCTTACCTAATGATAGAGAATGATAACTGAGTAAGATAACTTGTGCTACTGATTCTTACTGTGCTATACGTCAAGCATCACTATGTGGCAGGGTACTTGCTAGTTCATGATAATTTGTCTAAAATGTCATCTGAACATCTGTATAATAGTCATAACTTCACCATTTTCATGTGGCCCTACATAATCCCCCCACTCCACAACAAAAGATCTTGTATCAATCCCCATTAACTATGGAACAAAAAAGACAAACCTCGGCAACTCTTAGAATTATTTTTAGACTAGCAAGCACCCAGCTACACAGTGGCACTTGATGTACTAATTTTGCAACTTAGAAATGCAGTATAACATAAGGCATTTTGATCCAAGATTTTTTTACTCCTGCTCAAATTCTTCCTGAGCCATCTCAGTTGTTTTTAATTCTTTTCTTCAACTCATTCATTTCCTTCTCATTCTTTTTCTTGCTGTTCAGTATCACTGTTCTCTCTGTGTCACTTCTTCATTGACATAGTTAGATCCGTCAGCATTTTCTCACCTGCTTCTATTTTTCTTGACTCTTGTGTTTTACTACTTCTCTGCTTTTTTTCTACCCATGCTTGTGACAATCATAGTTGGCTACTGTATGTGAACATTCTTTCATAATACAGTTCTGCAAAGGAATTATTCATGAATACAGAAACCCAATTTTTAGTGTGTGATGGACAGAATTGCATTGATAAATTATAATCAGCAAAATTAATATATAATACAAAGTTATAGTTTTTTCATAACATTTAAATGTTTTTTATGAGAGTAAATTAACTTGTGATACATGGTGCACCACCCACTTTGATGCAGCTTCCATTACTCCTGACAAAGCAGTAGTGATTCTGATGGCATTTCAGATGCCAATGGTAATGTTTCAAATACCAGCAATAACAATACCGTGGTAACTCGTATTGACTCTGATACATCATGGTTAATAGAGTGGACATTTTACACAATCCAGTGAGAAGAAATTTGTTGAATTGCAATAATATTGAGAAGAATGCATGTGTTGAAATTATTATTCATCACCTATGATCTGAATTATTATCAGACACTATTGCTAGTCTCAGCTGTAAGGAATCTGGCACTGCTTTCTACCACTATTACTGTCTCTGATGAGCCGTAGCCTGATCTGTACTGGCTACTTGCTTCTGCCCCAGACTCATCAGACATTGCTAACTAACTATAACAAGCCCACAGCCATAGACTTACTAAATAAATCAAGCACAACTGTTTCCCTATCTACATCATCACTAAGCCCCACTCACAACAGGAGGTAATAAAGATTTTTGTTATATCTCCAAGGTAAGGGGTTCTTATATAGTAATATTTTTTCTGGGTTATATTTGCACATAAATTTGCAAAATGCAGCCAAAGCAATGGACTGAACTATAGTTACATAATAACATCAATGTGTATAACTTGATGTCCATTAGTGACAGAATAAATGTATACAATCATTATTTGAGAAACATTTGTGCAAATTCAATCGTTGTAATATTTTCATAGTAATACAGGAATTATCATATGAAATGATTATTGTGTACTTACCAGGAGGTTGAACATTATGTAAGTTTGAGACACAAGGTATTCTTTGAACATCAGGTAATCTTGGAATATCAGGTAATCTTGGAATATCAGGTAATCTTGGATTATTAGGTATTCTTGGATTATTAGGTATTCTTGGGTTATCAGGTAATCTTGGATTATCAGGTATTCTTGGATTATCACGTATTCCTGGATTATCAGGTATTCTTGGATTATCAGGTATTCTTGGATTATCAGGTATTCTTGGAACATCAGGTAATCTTGGAACATCAGGTATGTTTCTTTCCTGTGAAGTGATTGATGCTTTAGATCTTTTGTAGACAGCAAGTGGTGCTTGATAGATATCCTGAGAATCTTTGGTAGAAACTAATCATGAAAGACAAATAATTAGATTACACTAGGACATGGAGATTAGTACTGGATTTACACAACAGAGGGTGGAAAACCCAGTAGTGTAAATTTTGTACCTACCGAATGGCAGGGTGCAACCGACTTGTACTATGGCTCTAGGCTATGGGAAACACATACAAACTAATTCACTTATTCACTTTTTAAGAGGTGGGTACAAAATATATTCCTCTCAAATTGAGCAATCTGATTAGGGTGGTTTGAGTATACCATGGTACAAACAATGCATTCATTACATTGTATAGTATACACACACATATGTATTAATAACCCTTAAAGTAATATGTGACCGTCTACAGGAAAACCGGGCACAACGCGGCACCCTTCGAAAAATTTTTTTTTGCACTTACAGAGTTGTCGGCGTCTAGATATTGAGCTCTCCAAGTTTTATCGTCGTAGCTTAAGTCGTTCCCACTATAATAGACCTAACCGTTCCCTTCCGTTGGCTTGAAACAATACATTTTTAAGAAATCGATCGATCTTTTCTCGATATTTACGCACGCCGCGTTGTGCCCGGTTTTCCTGTAGACGGTCACATATTATAATTGAAACCATAAAAACGATAATGTGCTAGGAGAGTTTCAATAATAGACTCACGGCACACCACAACATTTTATATCACTAATTTTTTTCCCCAGTAAACCTTCAGATGATAATTTTGGTTGAGAAATGTGTGTCACATATGAAAACTACTCACACAATACTTGGCAACACATGAGTTGATCGTACAGGCTCTGATAAATTTATGATTATAAATAAATGTTATGTATAATTATATAATAACTATGTGTGTATCAATAACTTATTATTAAAAATATGAATAATATTAGGAGAGTGTAAGAACCAGAGCATTTGATTCCAGTAGAGGATCTAGGAGGGGTTTTCCGGTTTTAAGCTAAGAACTTACCTAATTTATCACCTCCTCTTAACTTAATTCCCAAACTTGAACAACTGCACTCAACAGACTAACTGCAATTGAAGTCTAATATTTTTTTAGCGTTTTAGATGGCAACTGAACAAAAATGGGCATCATATCTCCCTATAGCTAACTTGGTAGCACACTTTTAAGGTTTCTATTTAGCTACCTCCCCTTTACATGCGGAGAATGGCTGGTTAACGAGACTTCCTTCTATCTGAAGATATCGTCGGGTGTGAGAAATTGACCTGGTTTGACTCGGAAAAGTTTTTATATGGAGTGGAAGTATCTGTGGCTGTGAGCAGCAATGTCCAAAGACTATTGTGTTTGATCAGTAGGGCAGAGGAGCACCAATCTTCCACCACCAGTTTGTAGATTGTAACAAGAACCAATAATGATAACACATAGAATTCTCTTTTAATAATAACCTGATTTTTAGTGGGGGAAAATAAGATTAGCAGAAAATCATTAACTTTTCAACGAGAGATTGAACAAAATAATATAATACCATCAGCATTTTATACACCCATTCATTGCTTAGCACTAGCATACAAATTGCAACAGCATAAACTGCAACAACAATAAAAACTTTTCAGTTGATTAATTAAAGCTGAAAAATTATTATACAATGACAATGTTGCATTCATTGACCCTCAATCTGCATGCACAATAAGTTTATAGTAGTCATCATGTCTGTTTGACTGTCAATTAACCGTTGATTTAAGTATGAACTTACTCAGAACGAAGATTTAGAACCTTTTTTTGTGCTACGTTTTTTTAATTTTGGGGGTAATAATTGTTGATAAAACACGAAGCTTTCAGCTCTGTGTAGGTTTGAGCTTTTATGGGCAACGCCCCCTAGTGTCATGTCATAATCACGTGAGCAAACAATTTCTTGCAGCCCACAATGTAGTTTGCTTTATGCTCAGGGAAGTTAACGGAGTTGAAAGAATTAAAGTTTCAAGTTGAAAATTTATATAGGTTATAGCAGTTCGATTGTGATTCTTTTAATCATACAAGCCAGAATGTGTTTGCAGGACTGGGTGCTATTTATAGTGATGGTGTGTATGCAATCTACTAATGGATATTGAGGAATGTTGTGTTGTGTGTTAGTTAATGAAGATGATTTAAGTGGATAAGTGCTATATGTAATGATGATAATTAACTAGCTATCTAATAGTGTTTGTTGTTCATTCCCTGTTGTCACTAAGTCCGTCACAGAGCTCCCCCTCAGAACTGCTGGTTGACACTATCGAGGCGTCTGCTACCTGGACGGGCTCCGTAAAATCCAGAAACGCTGGCTTCAAACGGTCAAGGGACACACTTTCAGTCTTACCGCCCATCTCCAGCTTGAAAAACTTGTCATTTCTTTCCACCACATGGAAAGGTCCCTCATTATGTTGGGATAGTGGAGAGCGATGAGAGTCCCGACGCACAAACACACGTAGTCAGAACGCATGATGTCAGACGTTACCGAACTTCTGGGTTGCACATGAAGACGGGTCCGTTTGGGCACCAGTTTCCTAACTCGATCACCCATGTTAGGTAGTAGAGAGGCATCCACATTATCCAATGGCGTGTCCTGAGCAACTATAAAATCTCCTGGGAGCGTAAGGGGAGCACCATACACTAGCTCAGCCGACGAAGTTTTCAAGTCTACTCTTGGGGTCGTGCGAATTCCCAATAACACCCACGGAAGTTCGTCCATCCAGTTGGGACCAAACAGTCGTGCTCGTAAGGCAGCTTTCAGGTCTGTGGAATTGCTCCACCAGCCCATTGCCTTGAGGATGATACGCTGTCGTGCGGTGATGGGTAACACCCAGCAATCCGGTGACTGCTGCCCATAACCGTGAAGAGAATTGTGGACCGCGGTCTGATGTTATGTCCAAGGGTAGGCCAAAACGAACTATCCAATGGAAAATGAGTGCTTTGGCGCATGTTTCAGTGTCTGTAAGAGGAATGACTTCCGGCCATCTAGTATAACAATCAACAATTGTGAGTAGATGAGTTTGTCCCTGTGATGGAGGCAAAGGTCCAACTAGGTCGATGTGTATGTGGTCAAAACGGCGACTGGGTAAGTTAAACATCTTGAGAGGAGTCTTGATGTGCTTATGGACCTTCGCCTTTTGACACGCCAGGCAACACTTAGCCCAGTTGGCCATGTCCTTGGAAATGCCTTTCCAAACAAAACGATCCGTTAGTAAAGCCTGGGAAGTTCTAATAAGTGGATGAGATAACCCATGGAGGAGGTCAAAAACTTGTCTCCTGAAGGATGCTGGCACTACAACCCTCGGTTTGCCCATGGATGTATCACACAGCGGTGTCTTGTTTGGTCCGAAAGGTATCTTTTTCAACACCAGACTGGGTATGGTATCTGGTAAGAAGAGATGTCAGAGTCTGCTTGCTGAGCCGTAGCCATGGCAGCGTAGTCCACTCCAAGATCTGCTTGGTACGTGACGCATATAGCTTGGTGAGACAGAGCATCCGCAACTAGATTGTCCTTTCCAGAAATGTGCCTGACGTTAGTCGTGTACTCCGATATGGCAGCCAATTGCCGTTGCTGCCTAGCTGACCATGGGTCTGAGACTTTTGCAAAAGCAAAGGTTAGGGGCTTGTGATCCGTGAAGGCGGTGAAATTACGTCCATCGAGATAGAAACGGAAATGGCGAATGGTCAGGTAGAGTGCTACATGTTCCCGGTCGAAAGCACTATATTTACGTTGTGCTGGTCGCAACTGCCGACTGAAGAATGCCAGAGGGTACCACTGGCCCTCAACACACTGCTCCAAAACAGCACCAACGGCAATTCCTGATGCATCGACAGTAACGGCCAGCGGCAGATCCGAGCATTGGTGAACTAGCATTGCAGCATCGGCCAAGGCGTCTTTCGTCCGATCGGAAGCTTTCGACATGCACTCAGACAATTGTAAGTGCTTGGATTTTCCAGCCACAGCTTTGTAAAGTGGTTGCATGACAGAGGCCGCGCCAGGTATGAAGCAGTGATAGAAGTTTATCATGCCAATAAATTCTCGCAGGCCTTTAACGGTGGTGGGTTTATCGAACTCCCTGACAGCGAACCTTGGTCCGAAGTGGTACGATTCCCTGAGATGTGATGCGACGACCGAGAAAATCAATTTCCCTGCGTCCAAACTGACACTTTGCTAAGTTCACGACTAAACCTTGAAAATGCAGTCGCTGGAAAACTGATTGCAACTGTGTGAAATGCTCGGCGTTCGAATGGCTGAAAATCAAAATGTCATCGATATACACGAAGGTGAAATTGAGGCCTTTTAGGACTTCATCCATCATGCGCTGAAAGGGGACTGAACCGCGTTCTTGAGACCAAAGGGCATCCGTAGAAATTCCCAAAGTCCAAATGGAGTAACAATTGCCATTTTCCCAATGTTATCAGGGTGAACAGGAACCTGATGATAACTTCGCACTAGGTCAATCTTCGAAAAATAGTAGCACCTGCTACATTGATGGTAAAATCATGAAGATGAGGTACTGGATAACCATCTGGAGTGGTGGCATCGTTAAGGCGTCTGAAATCCCCGCAGGGCCTCCATTCTCCAGAAGACTTGGGAACCATGTGTAAAGGAGATGCCCATTGACTATTTGATCTCCTAATAACGCCAAGATCTTCCAGTTTCCTGAACTCATCATTCGCTATTCGCAGTTTGTCGGGGGGCAGACGTCGAACCTTGGAACGGATCGGAGGTCCCCTTGTTGGAATGTGTAATTCTATGCCATGTGAAGGTACGGAATCTCTGAAGCATGGTGTCGTGACCTCAGGAAAATCCACCAGGAGTTTAGCGTACACGTCGTCAGATGAAGAGATACTACTTAGGTGGGGCGCGATCCCAAAAGTGCTACATAAGGCGATGGATGACAGGTCAGAGCAATCTAGAAGCTGCTCATCTCTAACGTCCACTAAGAGTGAATGAGCCCGAAGGAAATCAGCTCCAAGTAGCGCCTGAGACACGCCAGTCACCGTGAACGTCCAACGAAACCGCTACTGACTAAAGTGTAGGGCGATAGTTTTTTGTCCGTAAGTTGGAATCCTTGTACCATTGGCCACAGTTAGGTCTTTGTTTGGGGAATGCTTCATCCTTTCAACCGGGTAGCCGGGAAAATGCTTACTTCTGCATCGGTGTCCATCAGGAAGCGACGACCTGACAGCTTGTCTCGTAAATAAAGTAAGCGGCTGAAGACGAATCGGGTCAGGCATTCTGTTAATAAATAGCTGTTCGAAAAGCAGACAAGGCGAGTAACCATCCAACAAGGACCACATTTCATCCATGAGTGCTGATGGTTTCCGGTCCCCCAAGTCGTCCAACTGAAGGAGACGGTTTGCCCGAACTCTATGGGACAACCCGTAAGTACGCAAGAGACGGCTTTTGATAGCTTCGTGTTTTGATTCCTCTGGAGGATTACTTAACAAATCTAGCACACAGCTCGCTGTGTCCTGATCCAGGGCTGCCACAATGTAGGCATATTCGGTGTTGTCCCCCGTAATGTTACGAATAGCAAACTGTGCTTTCGCTTGCTTGACCACACTTCTGGTTGTGTAGTCCAAAAGGTAGGAAGTTTCAAACTAACGGCGTTGGCTTCGACCATGGTCCAAAACTGTCTGGGCCAATGTCGAGGTCACCAAATGTAGCAGTTTGATTGTGATTCTTTTAATCATACAAGCCAGAATGTATTTGCAGGACTGGGTGATACTTATAGTGATGGTGTGTATGCAATCTACTAATGGATATTGAGGAATGTTGTGTTGTGTGTTAGCTAATGAAGATGATTTAAGTGTATAAGAAGTGCTATACGTAATGATGATAATTAATTAATTCATTCCCTGTTGTCACAAGGTCTGCCACAAGGTGAGTGTTTCTGACTAGAGCATCTTTGCTTATGAAGACAGTGTTTTCATTTTTCATTGCTCGGGATATACTGATGCTCATTAAATAGCTGCAGATTGCTTTTTCTTTTGGAAAGAGATTATAGTGCAATAGCTAGGTAGTGCTTAGTAGCGCTGAGGGTGCACACCTTTGGTACTTCATTTATTGGTGAATAAGTCAAGTAAAGCAAAATAACACCGAGAAGTTTGAATACCAAATGACTCTTGTTTTTCAGAATAAGGAAAGTCAAAGGGGAACTGAACAGGACTTAAGGAAGGCACACATTTTTGAAATAAATGAAACTCAACAAGAGGTATTCAAACTCAATACTCAAAGTAAAATCTATCAGTCTGGATTGCCAAGATTAACTTCTATACCACAGAATGTAAGCCTTTCAGGGCTTGAACAAAATGGATGAAGTTTCAGAAGCTATGTTGACACTAAGTTTTCAGAGCTGTTAATGACGTTGGATATAAAATAAAACAAAACATTTGCTTCTCAGCAATAGTAGAGCTACCCTGAAGCTAAGACAGCAAGGTTGGCCTTATTTTAAAATCAACTTATTTACAGCAGTACTCTGTTATAAAGATGAAAATAGACACAGGGTATCCAGAAAGCAATCCATAAATCCACTGTGGATGTTGATTCACAGCATGCTGATGTACCTATTGAATGTCATCAATTCCGATGGACAAAGGTAATAATTCTAGTCAAACAAGTAAAGTGGCAATGTGTTGAAGCTATCTGAAAACAAGTACAAAAAGGCTTATGAAGCAATACTGCATGGCTACCGCTGAAGCTTAGAAGATAATTTTTTTTGTATAATATTTTCTTACCCTTGCGTGTATGCCACAACGATGAGTTTTCATTGAATTTTATTTAGAGTTCTCTATTCACTCACCTTACCATGAAAACTATTGTTGATTATTTTTGTAAAATTCTGTATATTAAAAAATATCTCATCGTAATAGGGTTGAACCTTAGTGGCCCTAAGCCATGGCAAAGTTTGAAACATAGCCGTTCGCCCATTCCTGAGAAGTTCGAGAGAGTAGATTCTGGATCCATTACTTTTGTACAATATGAGAATTTCACGGGAACTATTTTGTTTCAAAGTGGGGCATGACTCTGTAGGACCTATTCAGCTGGAGTGCACTACTAAAGGCATGCATTCGTTGCTATGTGACGGCACCCTTTACAACTTCGGCCAGAACACAAAGCCAAAGATTGCAGAGTTAACACTGTTGGTTAGGACATGACAGGGATATAAGATTGTGATAGAATGAAGATGTGTTGAATGATACGATTATTAGAGAAAGATCTAAGAGCTTGGCTGATATAAATGGAGTAACTAGGAAATATTGGAATGTGCCATGCTGAACGGAGATGCCATTAACCCTTTCACCGGTATAACCGCCATATGGCGGTCGAGGTACCCATCGACACAAAAAGAATTATAAAAAATGAACCGCTCTCGCTATCGACTTGTTTTAAACACCAAAATAGAGCTAAAGCTTAGCTTTATTGCATATAATTTTTATTAACGCGCAGGTATACGGTAACTAAGGAAACCGTGACGTAGTATTCCGTCGAATTTTATTAGCCTAATCAGCAGTAGCATGGCTTCGCGCGGAAGGTGTTATTAGTTTGTTGTTCGACGATTAGTTCGTTGTTTGACGGTGAGTTTGGATTATCTAAAGCGGAGAACGATGAAGGGAACTTGCAAGAGAGCAGTACAGATATTTTTGCTTTCATTGGATCGCCAACAGTTACTTCTAGGGAAGTGGAAGCTTTAGAAGATGCTGTGCATTCTTCTGATGATAGCACTAGCAATGGATCTGAATCTTCAGATGCTGAAGGTGAGTCATAAACACTGGGAATGTCTTAGATAGCTGTGCTTAGCAATGCAATGATAGTTAGTTCTAGGTTTAGCTAATAGAGCATAGTAAGCTAGGTTATGCAGTTTACATATTAGCTGCAATGATAGCAACAAACACTGATTCAACACTAGCTAATGATAGCTATCACAGCTAACTCAATATTAGAGAGATCAATGTGTGATTTAGAAGTACATTTTATCAAGAAGAATGTTCAGGCAAAAAACATAAGTAATTCAAATAATTTTTATGTTTGCAATTTGTAGTTGTAAACAATACAAGTGAAGATGAAATTCAAGTGGACGTGCAAGCAGTTCAGATGAAATCAGTTGTCATGACGTGGACGTGGACGAGGTAGACGTGCATGTTCTTCTATTTGAAAGAAAAGAAATACATCTCGTCCTGGAAACCGCCACGAATCTCGTATTCAATGCTCCTTTTGCAAGGTCCATTTATGTGTTGCACCTGAACGTAACTGTTTTTTGAAGTATCATACTGTTACAGATTTTTTATTATAAGCAACATTTTTGTAAAACTTTAGATATTTTATTATAAATATATAATTCAATCATCTAGATGTAAATATGTGACCGGTTTTGGGAAAATCGACCTAAACGCGGCAAACAATTTTTTTCAGTATCCCCGGGTAAAGCCGTATGGGTCGATTTTTTTCAAAAAAAAAATTATGGCAGAAATGGATAGACACCAGTTAGCTCTAGCATATGACGCAGTTGTAAGCTCTGGCGTGCTCTAGAACTCACACTAGGAGGCTAGAAACACTAGCCGGTTGGACTCGTGTACGGAGAGTTGCTAAGAAATTATTGGCGGGCTTTTCACTAACGGCGGGAAAAAACTGTAGCTAACTAATTCACTTACTATATTCTGCATAATTCACGTACTCACGCAATTCTCGCCATCATAGTTTCTTAAGGAGCCCTGCATTAAGCCTTTTAGACTTCTTTCAATCCGCCAGTAACCGGTTTATTCCATAGTGTCCCGGAGACACGCAGTAATAGTATACGGACACAAGCCACGCTCCCTGACCTTAGCAACGCCTTTACCCGGCGTTTTTTCGAAATCAGCAATAATAAGTTTAGCAAAAATACTGAAGTGTTGTAGTGCGTAGGGCGAAGATGGCTTGTGCTACAGCTTCTAAATTAGGAGGACGGCATCCCAAGGCCCCGTACAGCCTACTGGTAGAATAAATTAGAAAACTTTAGATGCCGCGTTTAGGTCGATTTTCCCAAAACCGGTCACATATAATTGTATAATCAACATATTATCACTTTTATATTAAAATAATTCAGTAAATATTATGAAACGTCAATTAAATTTTTGTGGTTTGTTGCTAGGCAACATATATGTGGTTTTTCAAAATCCCTAACTATTATGCTACATGAATATATATGGTTGCTAGGTACTTTTTTCAATGTTTAATTTGTTATGATTTTTTAAATCTATTGACATATTTTCTTTTTAAAAATCTACCGGTGAAAGGGTTAAGTTTAAAATTGAGAGATATGTGAAGTAAGTTGGAAGAAGGACATGAGTATGTAAAAACAACTATTTAGAAGAATGGAAGAAGTTTGCTGATAAGATGGATTAGTATGGGCTGAAGAAAGTTTTGGAGCATTTAAAAGTAGTGTGAAGTAGTGAGTGATCACATAACTGAGTTAAGTAGAGTCAGGTAAATATTTTAGAGGGAAATCAATAACGAAATGCAGCCAAAGGAATTTACATAGTATAGTTACATAATTGGTGAGCAAGCAAAAGCGAGCGAGACACTATCAGGGGTCACTCAATTGAAAACTGGGGATGTTTGTTTATATATATATATAGGGACATGCGTATGTCATTTGTACTTTGACCGTCACATATTTTTGTGTTTCGACCATACTTTTAGTAGCTTTGAGAGTTAGAAGTTAAAATCAATCACATAACAATATTGTGTAGTTTTAGGCTCGCTCGCCATTTGTGCTAAAGCACATCACTAGTAACAACATTAATGTGTATAACTTGACCATTAGTAACAATAAGCATATCACAATCAGTACTTGAATTATTTTTGCAAGTTCAATTTTTACAGTATTTTTCATAGTAATACAGGTTTACCAATATAAAATGATTATTTTTTACTTACGAGTAGACTCTTCATCAGGATCAGGAAAGTGTGGCATATTGATTGATGCTTCAGATCTTTTGTAGAGAATACATGGTGCTTCCTGAGAGTCTTTGGTAGAAATCAAATCAAGAAAGACATAAGTACAGGTAACACCATAAAATGGAGGTTAGTATGGGATTCACAGAACCAAGGGCTAAAGTCCCAAGGGTAGTATAATAACTGCACTGACTGAATGGAAGAATGCAATCGACTCGTACCATGGTTCTAGGATATAGGAAATGCATAAAAACTAATTTTTGATTGGAAGGTTCACTTTTTCACCTTTTAATAGGTGGGTACAAAATTATATTAACCTCAATTTGAAATAATTGGGTAGTCTGAGCATACCATGGTAAAAATAGTGCATTACATCATGTAATAAGTGCATACACACATAATTGTGTTTATAACCTTTAAAGTAATATTATAATTGAAACCATCAGAATTATTATTTGCTAGAAGAGTAATAATTAAGTCAGGGCACATAACAACATTTGATATCACTTACAAATGATTACTAATTTATTTCCAGTAATCTTGCAGATGCTAGTTGGTTGTGAATATGTGTCTCATATGAAAACTACACAAACATCTCATGACTCATATTACTTGGCAAACACAAGAACTGATGTTTCAGACTCTGATAAGACCAGTAATGTATTAAACTAATACCACACTGAAATATCTAAATATTACACTTGAAAAAAATACTGCAAGGTAGGCTTGATAAATGTTGCAACTAATTTATGTAAATTAGAGTACTATTTCATTGCCGATTATTAACCCTCAGCATGCATGCACAAGAGGGTTATTGTAGTTTTCTCTCTGTCTATATGTCTGTTTGCTAGTCATGCTCTGATATTGGAGATTACTGACATAATAATTTAGGTATGAACTTACTCAGAATGATGATTTAAGATTTTCATTATGCTATTTCTAACGACGGGCTAATGTAGTTTTGCCTTATGTTGTAGTTAACATAGTTGCCAACTTTCTAAAATGAAAAATCGGGATAGGCCACGCCCACTAATTAACCATCATGAATATCATTAAGATAGCATGAATATTGCTGAAAGAAATTAAGAGCCCGAGTGTTCCAGTCTGTGATTATAGAAGATAATGCCAGGGCTACGAGAAAATCTGCTAAGTCGTTGCTAAGCTTCGGCAGCTACTTCACGTTGCTTAGGTTCAGAAAGCTAGCTATGGTATTACCCTGAAAGACACCTACAGAGATGTCAGTAATGGTTGTGAGTCAAACAGGAATGGACATACATACACTATATTTTGACAAGCGGAAGTAAACAACAGAAACAACTGAATTTAGCTAATAACTTGATCAGAAAGGAGTAATAAGTGAAGTTCTGTGTCATTTCTTTGTTCTATTTGATACTTTCCAGGTCTATTTTTCGCTTGAGAACACCACTGACGTCCAACAGTCTACCAAAACAGCCTGGCTATTTATAGCTACTTGTGTTCCAACTCTGGATCCTGAATATCACTGAATAATCACTAACCTCCTTGAGAAGACTTCAGCCATTTTTGATTCACTCACCTGTACCAAATGATGAAATTTTGCTGTTGTGCTATTATTTCATACAACAATATTTTATTCTTTGTTTCAGTGTTTTCAACCAAGTTTATATGAAAAATGTTTTATAGTAACCACCCTTGTAGATATGCTGTACAGATAGCTATACCACTACACAAACCACTGATATCAAGCAGACTAACTTGCAGACTATTGTGTGCAGCTGTTGGCTAATAGTTATTAACCCCCTTTGTTGTAGGAATCGAGTATTTGGCGTTACGTGGACCTTAATAACGGGTACTCTATTTCGAGTATTTGACCGATAATTGGTTAACTCTATCAGAATTCCGGGAAATCCTATTGCAAACCGGGGATTCAGGAAAGGCTAAAAAAACCGGGAAAGGCTAAAAAAACTGAGAAACCGGGAAAGGCTAAAAAAATCGGGATAATCCCGGCAAAACCGGGATAGTTGGCAACTATGAGTTAACCATGCACTGGAAGTGGAGTTTTGTGTTGGAAATATAATCCGGTGAGTGTCTCTGGCATGTTTAACTTCTTCTATTATGAAGACAACATTTATATATGTACTATTTTCATTGCTCGAGCTATATGATTAACTGATTAGAATAGCCAATAAATTATTCTTTTGATCTGAGATGATTTCATAATAGCTAGTTAGTGTATAGTAGCACTGAGGGTTTACACCTTTAGTGCTTTATTTAACGGTTAACTAACCAGTTATCTCCATCACAGCAATAGGTAACAGAAACTTTATGGAAGTGCTAGTGTGAGCACTGATTGATATGGCTACTGTAGTTTGTGGGGACAATATTATTCAACTCGAAAGAAAACAACTATGGTCTGGTGGTAAGAATGAAACTGGTAAAGTGTAGCCATGCACACAACTCGCATCATGTCAGCTATATGCACTACCAGGTGAGCTGGATTTATTAATACTATAAAACATTACTAACATAATCAATTCACATTTTTTGATGACATTCTTTATTTAGGTCTAGTCCATTGATAGCAATTGGCAATAATTTGTCTAAATTTTTATCTGACCATCTGTGTACTAATCTTAACTTCACCATTTTTGTGTGACTCAACAAAATTCCCCCACTACACAGCAAAAGCTCTTGTATGAATCCCCAGTAACTATGGAACAAAAAAGTCAAACCTTGGCAACAATTAGAATTATTTTTAGACTAGCAAGCACCCAGCTAAACAGTGGCACTTAATGTACTAATTGTGCAACTTAGGAATGCAGTATAACATAAGGCATTTTGATCCAAAATTGTTTACTCCTGCTCAAATTCTTCCTGAACCCTCTCAGTTGTTATTAATTCTTTTCTTCAACTCATTCATTTCCTTCTCATCCTTTCTCTAGCTGCTCAGTATAACTGTTCTTTCTGTGTCACTTCTTCATTGACATAGTTAGATCCGTCAGCATTTTCTCACCTGCTTCTATTTTTCTTGATGCTTGTGTTTTACTACTTCTCTGCTTTTCTTCTACCCATGCTTTGTGGTGAATTATGGTTAGCTACTGTATGTGAACATTATTTTATAACACAGTTCTGCAAAGGAATTATTCATGAATACAGAAACCCAATTTTTATAGAGTGGGGATGGAGAGGGCAAGACAAAAAAAAAGAGAGAAGAGGATACAATTGGTTAATGGGATACTACTCCTAGAGTCGTTACGCTGTTAGTTTCGGACAGTATAATGGTAAGTGTGCGTGAGTGCTAAGTTGAGGGTCATAGGTTCTAATCTGATATGGAAGAGTTTTTTCTAGTCCTTTTCTTCTTTCAACTATGTATGAAGCGTATAGAACTTCATTTAGGTAGGTGACGCTTTATCAACTCTTTTAAGCTCATAAATTATTCATTAATACGCACCGTCGTCATAAGTCAATGTCATTAATGATACACAAGTGTTATTTTTATATAGATAATTCTTCAAGCCCATGGTCTATAACTATTCATACAAGTTGGAAAAAAGTGGCAGGAATGCATATACAGCCTCATTTCTATCAGTGAACAAATGTAAACAACACATTTTATATCCAGTAGGTGAATGAACATGCATTCTGAAAGATAATGCAAAAGTGAAATGAAGGAATTAAGATTTTTTTAATATGATAATACATTACACAATATTGCAAGAGAAGAGAGAATTAAATAAGTTTATTATACTGTATTCACATAACTATTGAATAAAAAATGATAAACGAGAAATCCAGGAATATAATTTAAAGTTAGAAAATTTGTAGCCTAACGTTTTGTATTATTAGCGAGTATTAGAGTGAACATACCTTTTGTAAGTGTATTCCCTTGACTTTGATTGCATACATCCTCCATTCCAGTTGTAGCAGTCTACAGACACAACAAAAAGATCGACTTTATAACTTTTTTCTTAGGTTATAGAGACCTCAAGAAGGATTTATACTGATCAATATATACATATGTATATAATGTTGAAACATTTCTTTAGCAGAATTCATAGTTGGCAGAATAATGACAAAAATGTAAAATGAACGAACCAAGTTTAAATAGGCAATGTGAGTTATTTATAAAAATAGAAATAAGTGAACAAATACATTAAGAAAACAAGAGTCAACAAGTTCAAAATGCTTGTTAGTAACTATGCTGAGTGCAAATGCTTTTCAGTAACTATGTTGAGTGCAGTCTTCCAACATATATACACATATATACTTATAATATATATATACATGTATGTATATAAATATATATATTATATATTTATGTCCAGTGCAAAAAGTTCCAACCAGCTATTGGCCACACCAACTTGATTTTATGGTTTTTTATGGATATACCTGGGCAGAGAAAGAAAAAAATCATAAAGGAATTTTAATTTTAGAAATTGTTTTCTATTTCTCTGAAAACAAAAAAGAGGTTGATGTTATCAATTGTTCGCAAGAAAATTACTGTGTAAACATTTCTTGAACCTAGGAAAATATACTGATGGCATTATCATAACTTATTTCTTATTGCAACTACCCCCTGTCCCCTCTCCTTGTCATTGCTAGAGTAAAATTGAGTAAGCTATTGCTCACCCTGCCAAGTCACTATTTAAAATACTCCAGGCCACCAAACATAGACCACTTCATGACCCTAGCAGCAGCCATCTTAGTAAAAGCTATTGTGTAACTATCCCTTCTTACTTTCTGAACTGGCCCGCGCCGTCGTGATGTAGAGATACCCATTACAGCAGGGAAAGAGATAAACTCGATGTGAAAAATACAAGCTTTAGTTTAAGGGGCGTCACCCGGTTACGCACTCTTCCGTTCAAACAAAAACCTGGCACTTTTAGCTCACTTTTGCACCAGGTTCAGAGCTTTCTGAGCAGCCCACTGGGAATTTTCGTATCGATTTCGGCTCAAAAAGCTCCAATTGATCACCGTGTTCAGGAACTTTTTGAACAGCTCGCTGCTAAAATCTAAGGAACTTTCGCGACGATTTTCGGCTCAAAAAGTTCCAATGTTTGTGGGTGTGTCACACGTAAAGTATGTTCATGGCGACCACTTACCTAATGACAACTACATCCGTTTTCATTCTAGAAGTTATACATGGATGAGGAATGCTACAATGAATCCTTTTAAAATATACCACCTTCCCAGAAGGAAGGATTCCTGTTAGACACAGCGCAGAACAGATTAACAGGCTGAAATCATACAAATTTGATGCATTATTTTAGCAGTGGTTGAAGAAGAAAAATTATGTCCAAAGTCATGCACTGTCAGAGAAGCCCGTGCTAACCCCAGCGAAGAAACCAGTACTAACCCCAGCGAAGAAACCAAAGCTTTCTGCATGACAGATATTTCTAAAAGAATTTGTGTGTTCTGAAGGTACCTTTTTTTTGGCTGGGAAGGTGATTAAGCTTAACAGATTCTATGAAGTTGATTCATTAACACACCGCCAAGTGTTTCGGAAACAAACATGGTTAAATGTAATTTGATTATATTTTCCTTGATATGTTTATAATAATAGATGCATTTTAGCAGCAAACTGGGACATTCACATAACTATGGTTATGAAGCTACTGAAAGTATGCAGGATAAAAAAAACTTTTTAAAGAAACTGGGATTTCCTGGTAATGTTTGCTATAATTTATTTAGTTTCTGATTAAATCACCACTACAGCAAAATCCAAAATGTATTCAAATGATTTTATTTCTTAGCTATATCACTGTTTCCAGAGCTCTATATATTACTTGTGCCTTGTTAACTATAAGGCAACTATTGTTTCTGACTTGCTTTCTGCATCTGACCTCTAGTAATCAGTGGGAATGTTGTCTGGAGCTTCTTTAAGAGCTGCTACACCTTTAAAAGTATGTAAGTGGTGTAGCTCTAGGAAACTCAGATGTGTTACTGTCAAACTCATCACCATCTTTATGACCGCTTTCGACACTGGAAAGCCCAAATCGTTGTCGAACAAAAATGTTCAACTCTCCGTGCCCATCAAATTGAGAAGCCATAACTACGGTACTAAGTAAGTGAGTGTTAATAGAAATATTGTGCAATAAGCAAAGCTTTAGCTAAATCTTGACAGCTTAAGCGGTTAGATTTTTTTGTGATCACGGCTAGTCTTACCGCCATATGACGGTTACTGGTGAAAATGTTAAATAATACTGCTTTAACTTGCTGATTATGTGTGCTATCTAGTCCACTTTGTCCATATCAGCCTCGTTCCAATTAATACCCTTTAAAGACAGATCTTCTATTTACTGGACAATAAAAAATTTCAATCTTTGTCTAGTTTAAGTTCCCACCTCATTCGAGGTCAGCTCTATTTTTTGAGATCCTCAGTAACTTGCTGACTGAGTGACGAATTAACTGATTAACGACAGACACAGTAAGTGCTATAGCCCTCTACACATTATCAGATCAGTTAATTTAGATTTAGAATTGCTTGGCACAGCTTTACACTAAAGCTATAACTTCAATAAGATATTGCCCTTTTTCAGGCTTTAAAAGTGAAATAAAAGTAACTTTCATTATAATAATATTAGATTAATGGAAAGTCAATAGCAAATGATTCATTTCATTTTCACTGTGGATCATTTAAAGCCTTTTTCTCTCCTCTTATGTTCTGCTTTGGATGTTGAATTTTTAAAAATAAAGATATGGACGATAATAGTTCAAACATGCTGATAATATAATCCAAATTTCTTACTTCTTCCAATATCCATTTCCAATACACTAGGTTTTGATACATAAAAGAAAAAAACAGGATATGCCCTCGCCCCCTTCACAAATATAGCTGATTGGGCAAGATCACCAACTGAATTTAAGCATATCAATAAGCAGAGAAAAAAATAGCAACCATGATTTCTTCAATAACGACGAAGAGGACAGCTTGAGCCTGAAGTCCCCAGCGCCAGGCGTTACAAAATTGTGGCCTGAAGAGTCATGCGTCCCCAATTGCAACTACAACAAATACAGTGAATTTAAAACCTCCGAGAAGCAACCACGTCTTATTTCCGACCAGCGACCAATTTCTCAGGCCCATTTTGCTAAAAAAAAATACATTCACCTCTCTACAGCGACCAAAGACCACACCTACTGAATTTTGAGAGATTGTGGTCATGCGTAAGCCAATATAAATGGCATACGATTTTGGGCTGGAAGTTTGATGCTTTTATTTTAATCTTCATCACCTGAACAAAAAGTGCAGGAAATAATATCCACAGAACAGCAAGTACTACTAGAAAAAATCACCAGGCTTGCTACTGAAATAAAGACTGGTGTGGCTCGTTGCAAATACCACTTCAAACAATCCCCTTATTCTGGAAAGTTTTTTTTACAGAAAATTGCATATCCAGTGGCAGCACAACCTATCAAAGTAGATAAAAGTGGAGGAGAAATAGCTAAGTTAGTTACCAGTAGCCACAAGAAGGCAGTTAAGACTTCAGAAAAAAGTATTTCTAGTAAGATGCTTGTCATCAGGACACCATTCTGATAACCACAATAAGACATGCATAAATAATGAATGCATTTTTAAATTCAAGTTTGCCTAACTCTTTATCAACATTTACAAAAGAACCTCTGAGAAAGGACCAACCACTGAGAATGTGGTCACTATTTGGAAGTTTTACTTTACATATCTACAAATATATAGCCTCATCCACTAGCAAATCAGTTCCCCCCCCCTTCTTCCTCAAGCCAAAATTCCTGTATTAAAGCCTACAATGTATTTATTCATAATTATAGAGATTTCCGGCTTGATTAATTCTTCAGCTACAATGGTTACTGTACATTTGCCATCTGATTGCATTATAGTTCATGCACACATATTATATCAGATATATTGCTATAAACAGTCATCTCTGGTTTTGTTTGTCTGTTACAGGATATGTCCTTTTTTTAGGTACTTTATATACATACCAGTTTCACGATGTGCAATAATCCTCGTTTGAGGCTAATTAAGGCCTTAACATTGGTATGAGTCTCCTCTACTTGGCATACTCACCAAAGTAGAGGCATCAATAGTCCAACTAGTGCGACTTGAGCCAAACCATTTTGATTAATTCTTCAGCTACAATGGTTACTGTACATTGGCAATCTGATTGCACACATGTATCAGATATATTGCTATAAACAGTCATCTCTGGTTTTGTTTGTCTGTTACAGGATATGTCCTTTTTTTTTTAGGTACTTTATATACCAGTTTCATGGTGTGCAATAATCCTCGTTTGAGGCTAATGAAGGCCTTAAGATTGCATCACATGATCAACGTGTGCGGGGCACTTGTATTTCTGTATGAGTTTCCTCTACTCGGCATACTCACCAAAGTAGAGGCATCAATAGTCCAACTAGTGCGACTTGAGCCAAACCATTTTTGTGCAGCTTTAATTGGTAAAGTATGCCCTGGGCTTGAACAGATAATTTAAATGGGCATGCCTAACAGAATCTTGCGGAGATCACTCATGTTACCCATGGTCATCTCGTTGTAGAATTATGGTTCATGCAATTTTGTCCACTCAAGCCACTACAATATCAGATGAGCTCTGTCCATTGCTTCATTATCACTAACTACAGACTGTGTTCTCTGAAATTTATAATTAAGTGCTTTGAAATTCAAGCATTTAATCTTAATTGGGCTCTTTGAAGTGATCCTGCATTTGTGAGTTAGCTAATTATCTAGCTAGATTATAAACATGTATTCAGCTTATGTAGAGTTTGTGTTGAATAAAAAGAAACATGCTTGCAGGATATTGTATAATTTAATTAGATCAGTACCACATGTTTGAGCTTTTTCCATCATAACATTTATTTTCAAGACGATGCAGTTTACTTAATAATAATGGAAGCTGAATCATTTTCATTTATATGTCTAATTCTTACAGCTTTTTTATCTCTATAATAATTTGCACATCTGCAAAGAGGAAGGGGCTTACAATTTATAAGAATCAATCAATCAACATTGCATTATAGATGATACACTTATACCTTACATATTATAATGTTAAACAAAATTATGTAGAATAACCTATTGGCACCTTATATGTTGTAATTGATTGTTAAAGTTCAAAGTACTAGTCGTAAATGTTTTTATAGCTAGAGAGGATACTGTAGCTATGGTGAAGATATTATAAACATGTTTTAGTTAATACTAACAACGCCTCAAGCTATAATGCTCTAACACACCCTTGGAAATATCCCAGTGTCCCTATTCATAGCATTGTTGCCTTGTTTCACTATATACATTGACTCCATGATACATCTCTGTTTCCATGATGACATCCTCCCCTTCCCCCTGCAAATGGAAGTACCCAAAGACATTACAATTACATACAGCTTTATAATATTATTACAATTACACAAAAATTGTCCAATGTATTATTTATAGGACTTGCAAGAGCAACTGGGCAGTGAGGTTTCAATGGTAGTCCAAACATACATAATTAAGCGCTTGTGTGAAAAAGGGCATCCTATTCATGCATATATATCGAAATCTTGACCCTGAGAGTGTGTCACTTGATTCTAGCTTGTTTACTGTTGAACAGTACAGTATGTAATATGCTAATTGTGGGCATTTACTGCCCTTTTCCCCCTCCCAGTCTCTGTTGTTATATCAGTGCTATAAACATCATGTACTTTTCCATCACCGCTTACTTTGTGTTATGTTTTAAGTACACATGTAGTAAATGAGCTTATCTCTAATTGATGAACAGACACACTTACCAAACTGCTGTAATGACAAGATCACTCTTTACCTGATTAGACTACATTAGCAGACACACCTTACCAAATGCTTACAGGTTTCCTTCGCACGTATACAAAATTATGTACCTTAGTTATCTCATTGGATGTACTCCTAAATTATATACCGGTACTACTAATTGTTTAACAATTTGTGCATTTGAGTAGTTCATAAATGTGAAGCTAGATAAAAGCTTTACTTTAAAAGAGTGACTCCCATTTTTTTGTTTAGACTCAGGCATGCCTTTCAGTATATTAATTAAAAATCAGGCATAGAATTTGAAAGTGGATGGGACATTAATTTTCTTCTTCTGGTAAAGGTGAGCCACATGCTTACAGTACAACTACAGTATCAAAGAACGCCTTTTTTATGACTCAGTTAATGACATCATTTTCATGTTCCCATGGAACCGTTCCTTCCTCAGAATATAGCAGTTCAGGGATGGTGAACACACACACACACACACTCCTTCCTAGATTAGTTTTTTCTTTGATGTTATGTCTAATAAATTGCAATTGCATTTTGTAGTTTACAACTTTGGATTGATGTTTGTACTCATACATAAATAAGACTTACTTAAAGCATCCACTAATCTTATTGCACATAGCATACAAGTAGTCTCCCCATCCTCCCTCCCTCCCTCCCTCACCCCAACGTGTAAAGGGTGGTGTGTACTGCATGTGTGATAAACAGGGGTCCCCTCTGGTTTTTCCAGCTCACTCTGTAGTAAAGCAATACATATGTATTTGGTACATGATTGAAAGTTTTGACCTACATGTATATTGTTAAAATGTGGTTGTGAAGCATGTGATACCAGTCTCACAAGGAGTATGTGTATTGCTGTAGTAATTACATACTATAATTGAAAAACATGACAAATGACAGACATGTAAGTTGTGTGTAAATTTTCCAACTGTCTCCAATTAGTGATTGTATTATTCCTGCCGATGTCCAAGGCAGCAAGCACTATTGGGGGCCGCGAGAGTTACATGAATTCAATTTACAATAGCAATATGGGACTAGCTCTAAACATGGCATTGTTTCTAATGGCACAGCATATTTGATCTTTTGTTGTTGTTGTTGTTGTTGTAATTCTTCAGGTATTGCATCCTGCAATAAACTCTGCTCACAATAGCAGGTTGGGACATCGCTTTACAAACTGATTGCTCGGGACTTCTTCATTTCTTATCAGTGCACATTAATTAAAATTTCAAAACAGTGGTCTATTGTGTACATTTTTTACTTTTTACTTTTATATCCACTTCACAGTTTTACTAATTATGTAAAGACTTAATGATTAATTTTTAATGCCAATTATAATATACTGTATTTAAATTTAATAGGAGTTTGTAATAGTATTTCACAAGCTCATAATGTAAAAACATTAGCTAATAATTGTGTAGTAGTTACAAATTAAATGTGGCATGTGAAGTGTGTGTACAGTACATAAAGTACAGGATAATAATAATAATACTAATAACAACAACAATAATAATAATAACAGCAACATATAACAGTTCTTATTTGCTATTTATTTTCCTAATGGTGACACTAACAAAATTGACAACATATTAACAATATATCTAGGTATGTATGTATATGTAAAATGGTAGCAAATTATAATAATTACTGTAGCTACTATGAGTTAATTTGTTTAATGTACTGTATGAATTTTGATGATAATTGTGTCTTTTATCAGAGCTGCTGTGATTGATGGCAAGTTGAATCAGTCACAAGTAACTACAGACATACAACATAATCATGAATTACTAGAGTGATTTGGTACTCATATATCTAATGCTATTTAAAGAAACAATATAGCTACCAATTCTCAATAAAAACAACATTAAAAAGTTTATAATGAATTGAGAAAATTTGCTTGCAAATGGCTACCACTTGTTTAAATACCTGGGCTAGCTCAGTACTGTGACTTTGATGATAACTATCTAGCTTAGTTTTATGAGCTTTAAAAAATTAAGATTCAAAGTCTATCTTAAACAACAAACAACAACAACAACAACAACCCAAATTATTTACCAGTGTGGTTCTTGACAATGTCTTGAAAAAGGTTCCTCTTACCAAGCCATGACACTACTTCAGCTATTCTTCTCCAGCTGGGCTTTCCATTATTCTGATAGTCATAATCCAGATGCAGCCACGAAGCAAGGGCATTTTGCAGACATTGCGAAGAACTAGTTGGAGAGTCTTTTCTGATGGCTTCTGTGGCATCGTAGTCTAAACCCAACTGTAGAGCAAATTCCTGCCAGATTGGAGACAGTGGAAGTTTTAACTTCCTATAAATGGACCCCAAGCTATAGATCTCTATAAACAAAAAATTGAACAACTATAAGGATTGGACATTACCTGTTTATACTCACAGGCAATTGAATAATTGAAATATGCCAAAATAGATTGTATTTAGTTCTTAAAAATAATGTTTTGATGAAATAACAGTACGCTTCATTTTACAAGCTACAGAATGCAGTGTAAAGCATCTGCTGATACTAATAAATATTAATTAGAAGTTGCTGTCCATTAATAAAATAGTGTCTTACGATTTATAATTTTTACTTACCCAATACTTTTGAATCAATTCTGCTTAACATAATCTTCTCATTCTGTGGCTCACGATGAACCTCTTGATGACCTACAAATTAATTGTCAAGTTATAACGAAGTAATACTCAGCTTTTGCAAGTTTCATTATATCATTGTTTCTACAGTTCCTGTTAAGTTTTAGATTTTTCATATAATCAATACTGGCAAATGCATTTAATCTGTTTATTTTGAATTATTTATATGACTGAAGGCTACTGTATAGAGTATTGCTACTGTTATTAGAAATATTTTCACAGTAACAACTTTCTAATTGAAATACGATTATTATTTACTTACGATCCTGATACAATGTATTTGTGGGTTTCGCAGGATGTGTGGTCAATACTTCACACTTTTTTGAGAGTTTTTCTGAAAAATGGTACAGAAACAAACAATTATTTAAAAAATGAAATCATTTTGTTCTTGCACAAGACCCTTGACTGATTAATAGTGTACACAAACTGAGACAAAAAGAAAAAAATAATTAGTTAAATTACGATCAGAAAATACATAATTGCAACTAAACAAGACAATTTGGTTAGATGACAATTTTTAAACAATTTAGAAGTTTGATAATCTACAATATCTAAAATTTCAGTATGTAACAGCTAGGCTCATAATATCATTTTAATAAAGCAAAATAGTTAGTATTAATATTATAGTTGTACTAGAGAAATAATGTAGTTCTTTCTCAGCCTTCTTTTACTAATTAGATGTATTCTCTCTCTTTCACAGGCTTTAAAAAATAATAATATAGGATTAAAAATAGTTGGTCACCACCAGAAATTGAACCCGGGACCACTTGCTTAACGTACAAGCGCTCGCTCTACCACTGTATAAGTACAGAATTGGAGTGTTTGTTTGCCGGCTGGTTGCCGTAGCTCAGTGGTAGAGCATTTGTGCGTTAAGCAAGTGGTCCTGAGTTCGATTGTCGGTGGCAACCAAATATTTTTAATTCTGTATGGTTAAAAAAAGCCTGTGAAAGAGAGACAATACATCTAAAAGCTGAAATTATTCTTTTCATATAATGTTAAACCCAGTTAATTCACTGAATAACATTAAATGGCTTATGATACTTACTGAGAAATGGTACAAAGAAGGAGCCTCAATTCTTTAAAATTTAATCACAAATATTCTAGTTGGGATCTATTTACACAACATTGTTGATCTGAACCTACTTCCTCGTTCTTACCTGATAATTCCACTTCATTGAAATCAGGATAACAAACACTTTCCTAAATATACCAGACAACAACTTAACAACCAAGTATCATAGTTTATAGATTTGTGATTATTTGTTAAAATTACAAGAAGTATATTTACTCAGCAAGTGCGTATTTATACTAACTATGAAATCGTTTATTATTCTTTTATGCTACTGTCAAAGCATTATTTGTATAGCAGTTTTATTAAATACACAGGTTGTATATAGCTTAACTTTAATTGTTGTATTTCAATCATATAAATATTCTAAGCTGGTAATTAAATTAATATACATTCTAGATATGCTATTGCTTTGACATAGTATGTAGTTTTAAAACCACATTAATTATATCTATAATGGGTATATTATAAGCTCAATATAGCATTCACAGTTTTAACACACAATTATGAATATTTTACCTTTCCAAACCACACTTTGTGTCCTTCTGCCACTTCAATTCTTGTCTGAGTCCTTTGGAGTTGATACACCACATGATGCTGGGATCATAATCTCCTTTCTTCACCACACACAAGTGATCTTCCTCAGGATGAATCGGACAATCAAATGCTAATTGATATTGACGACTGACAGTCTTTAGATTGTAAGTGTTTAGAACAGTGTCTGTGTTTTCTGTGACATTATCCAGAGTGTCTTCAACTAGTATTCTGACTTCATTGCAAACTTTAGAGGCTTGTATCCTCCATCTTTTTGGTCTAACCAGGATAATTTGAAAGAAGTTGGGTCTTGCTACAAAGAATACTTTGTTCCCATCTTTTCCATAAATGAATGGAATGAAGTTTTTTCTTACACTCTCTTCATCCAAGAGCTCAAAAGGATACATCTGACTCTAAAGTAGGGATAATTTAAAAACAATATTAATATCACATGATAAAAATGTTATCACATGAATATAAATTACCTCTTTGGATGCCTGGCCTACAAGGCTTGCTATCAAAGATGGAAATACTCCGATAGGCACAAATCCAGCAATGAAATACACTTTCAGTATGAAAACTTTGGCATCGTTTTTTATTCTCTCAATTTCAGCATCAAGTTCTTCTTCTGACAAATTTTGCAGTACACAGGGCATGAAGTATAGTTGCGCTGCATCTCTATCAACAAACTTTTCTTCTGTTAGCGATTTCCGAAGTGGAGCGATAACATGGACATGCCGTAACAAAGATTCCAATTTTTCAGGAGGAAAAACGTCTGCAGAAACTTTTTTGATGTCAGCAAATGATATCTGACCTACTTTTCTTAGTTTTTCACCAGCATTTGGACTTAGATCTATACCAGTTTCAAAAATAAGACATGAAATGCTGTCAAATACAAGCTGTGTGTCTGTTATAACAAAATCTTTCAATTCTGGTACATTTGGAAAATAATAAATAATTCCAGTGTAGTGATGAAAGAACCACAAAGCTACATCTGTTTCTTCTTTATTCATTCGAAGATGCTTACCACTTTGATAGCAGGTGTCCAAGTCCACATATTTTTTCTTGTTGAAACGTAAAAACAGACTAAAAGGAAGCCACCGAGCTGGAATTTCTGGTCGTGGAAACTTATCCAAAGCTTTCTGTATAAACTTTTGTAGGCCTTCAATCTCCTCTTCTGTACCATCATAATTATCTATCGGGTAAATGAGTCTCTTCATGTCTTCTGGAAATTCATCTTTGGAATCATTTGATTCAAAACCATCATCTGACACTAACTGAAGTAACTCTTTGTCGACAAAAATTGTATCCTTCAAATCTTGTTGCATTTTTTTGTCAAAATCGATCATTTCTTGAGATGAGACTTTGTCTTTGTGAGTACCGACTATGTAAGCAACTGACTTGGGAGAATTCTGTGTCAAATTCTTCAACAAAGAATCATCTCTTGTTTGCACAGTGGAATAAGACTGCATGGAGAATATGCTAGACAAAGCTGATGTAAGATTTTGTCTCACAGTGCAGTGTGACATTCTGTCTGGTATCTTACAATTGTCTGCTCCTCGTAAAGATACTTTATATGTCTTATCCAGGTTGTCTCCATATCGACAGAAGAGAAGATAAAGAGCTGGACCAATAATGAGAGCTGGAAGCATGTCCATCAACTCAGGCTGACCTCCAGTATCCTTCATGTAGAGCAAGGTCATTTTATCAAGGTGACCAGCTAACTCTTCCCATGTACCTGTTACAAAGGATTCATCAAAAACTTGAAGTATTTCTGAACTTGAGGTAGAAATAGAAGGACTAGCAGTATTTGGGAATGAAATACGTTTATAGTCATAACTATTCCTGTCTAGATTGGAAGGACTTTGGGAAACTGCTTCACTTGTTGTTTTTTGTAACTCCATTTCTTCTTTAAGCTTAAGAAAGAGCTGATACAAGAAGTGAACTTCTTCTCTTTTCTCTTTCAAATGTTTCCATCCTCTTTCTGACAGCAGAGCTGTTGATTTAGACAGATCAGTAATCAAGTAAGTTTCATTCTTGGCCATGAGTGTGCTGGGATTACTGTTGTATTTTAGATCTGAAGCTATATTTTTTACTACATTCTCCAAACGAAGTCTTGTCAGAGTTTTACCACGTTCAGGCGGTCCCAAAAATATTAACTTAGCAAATAATACTTTCAATACTTGCTTCTCACGTTTTATGATTTCTTGATAGGCTTTTCTGTACTTTTCATTGCTATTGCTGACATGACTTCTGTGGAGGCTAAGATCTTGTACTGTAATCTGATACTGAGCACCATCAACTGCATAGCTTCGCAAACCCTCATTCAAACGATGTAGAGTTGGCCTCCAATAAAAAGAAACAAATGCTTGCAGGATATTGTATAATTTAATTAAATCAGTACCACATGTTCGAGTGTCCTCTATTACAACAAGTGGTATTGGCAATGCTTTACCAATTTCCTCCCATTTATTTTCCAGGTGATGCAATTTTCTTAATAATAATGGAATGTGTTCATTGTTGAGAATTATAGCTGTACCATTATTGCCATTTAAGATGCTGCCATGTGAGCTTCCACTATGGCGAACGTTGTAAAAGGAACCACCTAAAAGAAACAACCACGAGAGATGCAGTTAAATTTATAAATGAAAGGTGTGTGTAAGTTAGAGGAATGTGACAGAATTCAATGAGTACGTAAGTACAACTTTTTAAATGAATTTTCCTTAAGAAGTTTCCTAATACAAAACAAAAGGAATTTCTATGGGCCGGAGGTATTTTTAGAGTGTTTAAAAATAATGTGAAGGAGTGATTGACATTGACTGTGTTAGGGCAAGCACATTGAAAATTTTCTCTATTCTTTTTTGTTCTTATCTAGTAGCTTTATGTGCAAATATAACCCAGAATTTTTTTTTAGTAATTAAAATCCTCGGAGATTAACCAAAATCTTAAGTATTTCTTGTTGTTGGCAGGGTTTAGTGATGATGTAGATAGGGGAACAGCTGTGCTTGGTTTATTTAGTAAGCCTACTATGGCTGTGGGGTTGTTTTAGTTAGCCAGCAATGACTTATGAGTCTGAGGCAAAAGAAAGTAGCCAATATAGATCAGACTACAGCTCATCAGAGACAGTAATGGTGGTATGATAAAAGTGCCAGATTTCTTAAAGCTATATTGTGATGGAAGTGGGGGGCACGGAGGAGGAGGCATAATTTATAGATTGGGGACAACTGGGGGACACACACTATGCAGATTTAAGTATTGAATTGCATTGATAAATTATGATCAGCAAAATTAATATTTAATACGAAGTTATAGTTTTTCATAACATTAAAATGGTTTTTATGAGAGTAAATTAACTTGTGATACATGGTGCACCACCCACTTTGATACAGCTTCCATTACTCCTGACCAAGCAGTAGTGATTCTGATGGCATTTCAGATGCCAATGGTAATGTTTCAAATATACCACCAATAATAATACCATGATAACTCGTACTGACTCTGATACATCATGGTTAGTAGAGTGGACATTTTACACAATCCAGTGAGAAGAAATTTGTTGAATTGCAATAATATTGAGAAGAATGCATGTGTTGAAATTATTATTCATCACCTATGATCTGAAGTATTATCAGACACTATTGCTTGGCACATAGCTGTAAGGAAGCTGGCTCTGCTTTCTACCACTATTACTGTATCTGATGAGCCGTAGCCTGATCTGTACTGGCTACTTGATTGCTAACAAACTATAACAAGCCCACAGCCATAGACTTACTAAATAAATCAAGCACAGCTGTTTCCTTATCTACATCATCACTAAGCCCTACTCACAACAGGAGGTAATTAAGATTTTGGTTATATCTCCAAGGTAAGGGGTTCTTATTTATAGTCATTTTTTTCTGGGTTATATTTGCACATAAATTTGCACATAAAACTAACCGAAATTAACAAAAATAAGAGAGTAAAACTTCATCGTGCTTGCCCTTAACAAAATGCAGCCAAAGGAATGCACAGAACTATAGTTGTATAATAACATCAATGTGTATAACTTGAAGTCCATTAGTGACAGAATAAACATATACAATCAGTATTTGAGAAATATTTGTGCAAGTTCAATCTTTGTAATATTTTCATAGTAATACAGGAGTTATCAATATGAAATGATTATTTTGTACTTACCAAATTTAATTGGACGTTTAACCACATGTAATTTTGGATTATTAGGTATTCTTGGATTATTAGGTATTCTTGGGTTAATTGGTATTCTTGGATTATCAGGTATTTTTGGATTATCAGGTATTCTCGGATTATCAGGCATTCTTGGAACATCAGGTAATCTTGGAACATCAGGTATGTTTCTTTCCTGTGAAGTGATTGATGCTTTAGATCTCTTGTAGAGAGCAAGTGGTGCTTGATAGATATCCTGAGAGTCTTTGGTAGAAACTAGTCATGAAAGACAAATAATTAGATTACACAAGGAAATGGAGATTGGTACAGGATTTACACAGCAGAGGGTGGAAAGCCCAAGGGTTGTGTAAATCTTGTACTACCGAATGGCAGTGTGCAACCAACTTGTACTGTGGCTCTAGGCTATAGGAAATACATAAAAACTAATTTTGATTGGACAGTTCACTTATTCATCTTTTAAGTGGTTGCTACAAAATCTATTCCCCTCAAATTGAGCAATCTGATTAGGTGGCTTGAGTATACCATGGTACAAACAACGCATTCATTACATTGTGTATGTGTATACACACACATATATTGTATTTATAGCCCTTAAAGTAATATTTAATTGAAACCATAAAAACGATAATGTGCTAGGAGAGTTTCAACAATAAGCTCACAGCACTTCAAAACATTTGATATTACTAATATTCTTATTCCCGTAAACCTTCAGATGATAATTGTTGGTTGAGAAATGTGTGTCTCATAATGAAAACTACTCACACAATACTTGGCAACACAAGAGTTGATCGTGCATGCTCTGATAAACTAGATATATGAATATAAATAAATGTTATATTTAATGTATAATAATTACTATCTTTTTATTGTCAACACTCTGTTACCTTCGTTTCTGATCCGTTGTTTTAATGTACATTTATAATTCACTTTATGTTGATCATTGTAACCACTCATATAATATTATAGCTAATGCATGAATGTAGCTCTGTGTATCAAAGAATTTAACAGTAGTAACAGTCGTTTCTTCATGTTTTTTTCAAGAATAAAATAATATAATAAAATAACATACCACTTCATAAATATAGTTGAGGGTGTTTGCGCCTGGATCCTACTGTTCATTAAATGTATTATAACCACCTCAATCACATTATCATCATTTCACACCTTTGAATGATTCTCCTGCTTCTCACAGTAGCTTCTAGAACTTTCTATTCATGCATGTGCTAATTAGTCAGTTTTATTGTCGTGTGTTTCTCTGGTGACCTCAGAGGTCTGACCTATATACTGCTGGTTCTCTGAATTCTCTAGGTCTCTTCTTCCTCATACAATTTTTTTGTACTTCCTCCAGTTTTTATCATAATTATCCAATATACCAACTAGAACATGGGTAGTATAGTGTAGGGAGTACCATAACTGAGAGGGAAGATAACTGGTGGCAGCTACTTGATTTAACTGATCCCTAACAGAGAGCTTTGTCTGTTTGAAATTTGATTTAATGTTATGTGTCTTACTTAATCAGTCCGTTTTTCTCACAGGTACTACTCTAAACAAATCAAACTCAATGGCCGCTCCGCCGGTCCACTAATTTTCCAAAAGTAGGTGTGGGCTCCTCTTGTTAATGAAATTCTTTACCTAACTCTGTCATAATTAGCTTGTGCGTACTGCACGCTTTGTGAGCGTAGTTACAGCTGTATTTGGGTGAGACGTTTCTGTCCACTACTAGGTTTCTGACAGAGCCGACAATACTTGTGCTAAAGCGAAGTCCACATGCAGTGACTAAAGAGGTACAGTTTTCCACAGAGAATCTTTGGCAAGAAGATGGTAGTTTGTTGCAGCTTTTGATCGAGCTTAAATCGCTTAACTACTGAAGCTAAACACTACAAGCTTTGTTTCTTATGCCTGAAAGCGAAGTGTAGAGACTAATTATAGTAATTATGTATAACTCTTAGGAAGTTTGTAAGTTTTTACTGCTTTGAGCTATTAATAATTTTTTATTGGTTGTAATTACAACACCATGTATACTTTTGTATAGCTATCAATAGGGTTTTCCTACTGGAAAGATGCCACTATTACTTTTTGAATGCATAAACAAGTGGGTTTATTATAATAAGCTAACTACTGGGGTAATGCATACAGCCAGACTTAACAGTTTCAGTGCTTTACAGCTACCTTTCTCTTACCTAACCTAGTTAGAGCAGGGCTATAATACCAGCTGGGGATTGGAGAGCCCCTAGAGAGTTTTACAGCCAACTTTACACCAAGGGTTGCCAGCTCTAACCTGTTTGGGTAGGCTTCACCAGAGGAAGGTAACTGTAAAAACATGGAAAAATGGACTAGGCCTGTTCCTATAGTATTGGATGCACCAGAAACAGCATATTTCTGCTAACATCATGATGCTGTTTATAGTGGTTTAGTCTGTCACACCTTTTATCACACCCACTTCCTGGTCTGACCACTGCAGAAATGCTGGAGCTGCCCCTACAACTATGCTAAGTGCTGTGTAAAAAATGTAGCATGGTTGCTCACCCCCCCCACCCTGACTCCCTAAGTGTGGCCCTGTAATTGAATGACAACTGATAAACATGCAAAATTCAGGAAAATTCAAAACTTTAGCAAATTTGTAGCCTTATGCTCTGTAATATAGTGAACATACTTTTTGTACATTTCAGATTGGGAGCATTTTCTTGACTGTCATCATGTGCATCCTCCATTCCAGTTACAGTAATCTAGAGGTACAACAAAAGGATTGACTTTTTAGTATTTTCTAAGGTATAGACCATAAGAAATGTTTCAGCTTATCAATATAATACATATAGTACTTATTACATGAGTCAGAGTGTGATATGGTGAATTATTTTAAAATCAGGCTAATTTATTTTCAGGAGCCAGAGGTGAGTGAAAATAAAGCCTGAGAGTGAAATTATCTAGACATATCACTCTGATGAGTGTAATATGTGGTTTATTCCACACTAGGTATCTTCACCACAGTAGTTTGTACATACTAGGACAGGTAAATCACGTGGTAAAGTTAGTTTAAGGGGCTTCCCATACTCCCAGCTGATATTTTAGTAGCTGCTCTAACCAGACAGGAGTAGGCTACACCAGAATAAGGTAGCTGTAAAAGCCACTGATAAGTGGCTAGTTTGGCAGGTTGCTATAACTACTATAGTAGGTCCAAGTTCAGTTGGCTAGACAGCAAGATTGGTAAACTGACAGCAAGCTTGAAGCAATTTAGTCATGTGAATTAATTGCAATTGACCCACAATCAATGTTCACTTGAAAGGGGGTAGCTATTGGAGTGGCATTATTAATGCAATAACTTTTGTTAGAGTTTAGTCCAGGCCTTCTTGCAGCTCTAAATAGTTATTTCCTGGCATTTTTCTGCTCACAGGTCTGCACTTTGACAGCTTAAAACATCCAGTTGAGAGTATTAAAACATCCAAGGTATCTGCATGTGAGAATTCTGCTGTAGTTCATAAGGATAAAACTATTGTCCTTGTTTGAAATTTGTACTATTCTTTAATCTTAATTTTTATTGTCAATTATTTCATTTATATTCACTAATCACAAGATTACAATTAAATTATCACAACCATTAATATTTACAGAACAAACAGAAGTACAAATGATAATGAAAAGCTTCCTTAGTAGCTAACCCCGAAGTGAAGGTGGAGTCGCCAAGAATTGCCACAATAAATTTAGGGGAAAACATTAGTGGAAGTGTAAGAAATCTGAATAAAAATATCTAACAATCACACAATTGGAATATGCTTGATTTGAATTAGCTTAGTACTGACACTACATCTATATTACACTCTGCTAGCTAAATGTTGGCATTATTTCTATTCACAGCACGGCGTTAGTTGTTAAACAGGTATAAAAATTAAATTTACCTGCATATTAGACTTACTTACATGTATCCTAGACGCAACAACTGAAGATTGTTTGGCACAGCGTACACTAGTAATGGAATACAAGGCTAGAAAGTACTCACTGGAGAAGAGACAAGTTCATTGTTTATAAACTCATTGAAAACTTTACATGTGATCAATTGCACCGAACCGTGTGACCAAATTCGGGCACGTGTAAAGCAGGAAAAGTGTGGTTTTATCTATTCCCATAGACTTTTGTATTGAGTTTTTGAATAGCACTTTCCCTCCAGTTTTGGAGTTTACTAAGGGTATATTTTAACCACTTTGGTGCGAGCTTACCAATGGTGCAAACCCCGGATGCGTAGCAGCTTCCGTTCTAAAGTTATTCAAGTTTTTCTTGCGGCGAACTCAACATACTATAGGGCAATGAGCTTGCACAATACAGCATGAAATAACATGAAATATTTTGAGTTATTTCACGGTCATGTACTTAAAGATATCATTGTCAAGATATCTAGGCTGGAATATAATATATATATGTATAATATGTATCGATGTGACCAGTTTGAAAAATGTTGCAACTTTTTTTAATTTGACCACACCAAATTGATTTTATGTCTTATGAAAATTACTTAGCTAACCACTTTTTTTTTGAAAAATTCTAAAAAACAAAATTCACAAGCATTTACATTATGAAATGTGTTTCTAGCTAATTCACTTAAAAATGGAAGAGACAGCTATGATCAATAGCTTATGAGGGAATAACTATAGAGTGCTTCTTGAACCTAGCAAAATATAGTGATGATGTTATTTAAAGTTCTGCCTTTTCGCCTCACCCCATTACCCTACAGTATAATTCAGCAAGCCAATGATTGTTTTTGTTAATGTACACTACCTAGCTAAGTTCAGGAAACATTAGATCAATTTAGTGTGGCCCTAGTAGCTATTCTCTAATTATTGCTATGGTGTAGCTATGGTGTAGCTAATGGTAACTACCTTTTACATAGTTGCCAAGTGTACCTGAACATCCGGTACAATACCGGAATTATCAGGTCTGTAATGTACCACACCTAAATTGTAATTAGCCTACATTTGTACCGGAAATTTGTGTTGGAATGCAGACTCCGAGCGGGGTTTCTCGATACTTCATAAGATTTACACTGACCAACGGTCGAATTTGGATCAGTCAACACTAGTTAGTTTGATGTCTATCAAGTTCAACAGTGATGATTGCTGCCACTAAGTAAAGCTTGATGACGAACTATTTAAATGCTATGGTGTAGCTAATGGTAACTACTTTCTAGCTTCTCACTTTCTGTACTACTGGCCCACCTCTTCCGATGTAGAGGTACCCAGGTAAGAGAGATAAAAGTTGCAGCTCCCTTACAATAAAAATACAAGCTCGAGATACTCCCAAACGCCATCGTAATCAGATGTCGGACTTCTCATACTTCTTATTGAATGATTAGAGATTACGTCATTGTGCTAGGCGTGTCTTGCTAGCTTCCCCCGCTTAGTTGGTACTGTGTTCTGCCCCCTCACCACGTATCAGCATTCAGCAAGTTGTCGATTGTTTTGTACACCACCACCCCCGGCCAAGTCCTATTTAGTTTTTCCTGTCCACTAAAAAATAAGATCAATTTGGTGTGACAGTCAAACATCCTCTAACCTTCAAGAGCTGGTATAGCTACCGAGTTGTAACTACCGTTTCAATAGCTACTCACTTTCTGTACTGGCCCACTTGGTCGCGATGTAGTGATACCCATTTAGCAGGCGAGAGAGATAAAAGTTACTGCTCACTCAGTATGAAAATACAAGCTAGAGGATAACAACAGCCCAATCACCAGCGTAACAGGAAGTCATAGACTTCTCTCTCGTACTACACGCCTTATTAAATATGCAATGGGGATTACGTCATCAACTTTCCCCCTAGCTTGGTGGTAGCGGAGGGTGTCCCTATAAAACACTGGCAGAGTAATTGCTGCGTGCTTACCCTCCCTCGTGGAAAACCTTATAAGTGACCAGTATGAAGGAAGACCTTACTGGCGTTCTCAAATTATTAGAGAAATATAATAACATTTGCAGAAAGACATCGTTCAAATCAGGGAGTAAATATCTGAAGAAATTAGCTACACAGAAAAAAACTTATGTAGCAAATATTAATGCTATGTATATATAATATGCATTTTTATTCATGAAATTCTCCTCTTCATTTTTCTCAAGCACATTAACTGTTTTAACTCCACAGTCTGCATACTATTTAATACTGAGGCATGTCTTTCTATTTCGATTAGCAACTATGATGAGCAACAAAGCAATGCGGCATAAATTATGCTGCAACAAATTCAAGGTCACTAACAGCAGTGAGGACAGAAGAGAAAATATTCCATAGAAGATAGGGAGCCCTAAAGCATTGCCGCCTATAATAATTGCTTCTTAGTGTTACAACAAAGGATCTGATTTTTTATTGCAGAGACTGAAAAAAGCACCAAAGTTATTACACATGTACTTTTGTATCTAATGAACATTATTTATACTAGTCATGATAGCAGCACTAGTAGCTAATGCAGGCAGAAAATGCAAAATAAAAAAGTGATATATATGATTATGAACTTAACTACAATAGCATGTAAGCTATACATACCAGTGTATATTACCATGTATATTATGTTTTAAATTCTAGGCATAGCTGTACTAAACAAAAGAACTTTAAGGCTTTGTTTCCTAATGCTACCTGACAATTCGTTATTGTTTTAATCATTACATCGATGTCATATAAAAGAATTAGATAGGTTTTCTCAAATTCTTGAATAATATATAACTATATAATTGTGGTGTATATAAAAGTAGGTTTGTTAATTTTAATGGCAATTTGAATAATTCAAGGTTGATTAATTACAATAAAAATTGCTTCTTTTTTGTTTAAGCTAGCTATTTGTTTTTGCTTCGTCTTTCATCCACTCTACTATAAGTTCACTGGAATTTGCTGTCCGCTGATGCTCTTAATAGCTTAGTTTACTTTAACTAACCACAAATTAAAATGTAATAGTTGAATTATTCAGGGCCTGAATACATGGTCAGGCTGGGCAGGCTCTGTATGGGATGACCTTTTTTGCTCAGTATATTCAGTTGAATACAAACATAGCTACTGTAGCACTATTTAGGTATGAACCATGTAGCCAGATACATTTGATTACATAAAATGCTGCTATAGTACGTAAACTGCTTCCTTTAACTTTAATAATTCCCATAATTGCCACTGTTGAAAGGATCTATTCAGCACTTTGGCCACTAAGTAACTATATATATATACCTAGAATGACTAAAGAAATTTGGATAAATATCTGCTTCATTTTGGCTTATAGAATAGTTTAAGTTAAGTTGAACAACTACAGATAAATAGAAGAAAGATAATGCAATCTACTTTGGTACCTTCTTAAGCATTTTGTTAATAGCTTTAATTTCGCATGTCTCTCCCACCCCTCCCACTTTTTTCGAGCTAACTAAGTCTGGTACTTTTCTCAGTAATGACTTATTTAAGAAGTGTCTTGCTACCCACAACTAGCTATAACATACCTCCTTCTACTCATAATCTACCTACAATTGGTCTAGTAATGACCTAAATAAGTGTTTACACTTTTATGCATAATCAGTAATCATTGGTCCGCACAGGTGAGATGGATGAACTATCAGTAGAAACCGCAGGAGGAGTAATAATACCTCCTCTAATCTTAGAAGAAAGTGATTTTAATGGAGCTGCATAAGGAGCACATGGAAACTCAAGTATGAAGGCATCACCAAGTAGAATGATGTCACAGAAAGGCGAAAACTTGCTAGTTTTCTAAAACTATTACTTGCTTTGGGAAGAATTGATGCAATTTGTAGCATCACTATTATTGTGAAGTAACAGGATGGGCCAATCAAAATTCTGTAGCCGATGTGTGAAAGAAACTCATATTCTTTTCTAGTCTTTATGATTTCTTGAAGGTACAGACTTATCTCTGAGACTCACCTTTTGTGACTGGGTAATAGGAAGATGAACAGCTATACTGTATGCTTTTTGTGCACATTTGCTAACTTTTGCAAGGTCAGCTGACATAAGCTGGGGACTATTATCCAATTTATAGTGGTACCACAACAATACCACCTAGATGTGATCTTATTGGGGTTTAAGGACACTGGAATGACTGTTCAAGACAGTTGCAACTAAAGATAAGTCAAGATTAGTTTTTACATGTGAGATCTTCCAAGTTAAACTGCCACAAAGTGCACTGCTAAGCCAACCCACAAGTTCACCTGATGGGGATCCACCCAGAAGATAGCTAGTACATGCAAACAGGGAACAACATTGTAGATATACCTCACTGTTCCAAGAAAGAAATATCCTTCAGCAGTCACAAAATAATATTAAATTACAATTTAGTAAGAATTATCATTAAGTTAGAATTCTTGTTTATGCATGACTGGTTTTCACTATAGTTACTTAAATAACTGGCTCTTTTACATGTCATCAACACATTGTGCTTATCTTTTATAAATTAATGTTGTCATGCTTTAATGAATGAATCATCAAACTGAGAATGGTCATTTGGGCTAATAGGTATTAATTCATAATGTACATAAACATATTACAATTTTTTAAACTTTCATATTAGCTAATTACATTTTTGATGTTATATTGTTTGTAAGCAAGAAATCATGTGTATAACAGCATGATAGCCAGTATAAAACTAGCTATTGAATATCTTTTTAAAAACTATAATTTTATTTAACACAAAAAATTGAGCATTGAAGATGAATTTGACTTTTTTTGTTTATGAATGACATAAAAATGCGACCGTCTATTTCGTCTGCTGAGCTGGTTTGTGTGACAACAATTTGGATCAAATTCAAGTTTCTGCATAATCTGCAAGAACATGGAATCAAAATTGAAAGACATATCGCAAATGTTTGCATAAAGCAAAGTTAGGTTTTTAGTAGGCAGAACAAAAATACAATTTCATACATTCTCTAACAAAACATCCACATCTAAAAATCCAGGAATGGTTGGCTATGCAGATAACATAAGTAATTATTGTGGCTTAGTTAATATTTACAACAAAAATGATGACGACCACATATAGGAAAACTAGAAGATCACTTTGAGTTTTAATATATCAATAAAACAATGTACACAACTGGTCCATACTTACTATAATTATAACAATCATTTAAATAATTTTTCTGAGGATAATGCGGCAGGCAGCATCTGAGTATGGGAGAATATACTTAGTGGTACTATGTTCTGCGGGCGGAGCGCTGATCCCTGGGTATCGGTCGTTAAGTTGTCAGTACTTATCTTAGCCAGGCTAAGTAGTCAGTGGCTTAGTTAGACTTGCCCCCTCAATTATTCGCTGGTAAAATATAATTATAATAATAAGACTAATAATAAAAAACAACAACAACAAACAACTGACCTTAATTACAAAGATAGTCTGGAAATACCAGCATGTCTACTTGAGCACAATTATATTAATTGATAGCAGCAAAGAAGTGGTATGAATCAATTAGCCAGATACATTTGATTATTTGATTACACAAAATGCTACCATTAGTACTTAATTGCTGCTTCATTTTTTGCTTTGATAATTCCTATAACATTACTTGCCACTGTTGAAAGGACTAAAATACTATATAACTTAATCTTCAGGGAGAATTAGGAAAACAAAACTAAAACTAAGCCTTCAAGATGTTTACGAATCACAGTTAGAGTTGTGGGGAGTATTTGGGTGTCAAACCGCCCTCAGAAACATGCAATTAGTAGGTAGAATTAACACCAAGAGTCAACCTTATTCAGGCCTATACTGGACCCTCAGCAGTAACTGAATCATTTACTCCTCCAAGGACCAGATATTTAAAGGAGAAATTAATTAACATTAGTTGCTGTATAAGAGGAGGTGTGAAGATAACTTACAAACAAAGACTGATTGAAGCTGTGGATGGGATGGTTAAATATAGCCATCCATCCACAAACGACAAAGTACTGACCGTGTTCAGTAGGTGACAGCATACTAATGTTGTTTTGGTTGAACATTTACATATTATAGTTTCTTGACAAAAAATATTTTAAAATTAATTTTAGTTTTTAGTTTTTCACTAGCAAAGACTACAATTTTAGTTTTAGTTTTTGGTTTTTCCAATGCACTAATTTCAATTATAGTTTTAGTTTTAGTTTTTCAAATTTACTAACTTTCTATTTCAGTTTTAGTTTTTAGAATTCAAATTTTTATTCAAGTCATCAATTTTAGATAGTTTTTGTTTTTCAAAGCAGAATTCTATTTAGTTTTTGTAATCCACCATTATTGTTAGTTGTATTTTTAGCTTTTTTTTCTAACAGGAGTACAATAATAATTTATTTTTTGAAATAATTATTATTAACCTTGGTCAGTCTCTACTTGCCGAACGACAGCAAATACAGCATGGACACTGAATGATTTGACATGCTGTCCAACAGTTTGCCTTAGCCAAACAATTATACTCAGGTGCTACGAAGAAACGATTGGGTAAAGGGTTTTGCTTCCTGGGGCTACCACAGTGGTCATTCGTCTTCTTTCAGAGATGTCACTACAAATATGATGGAGAGACTAGAAATGAGTGTGGACGACCTCCTGGAGTATGCCCTTAATATTCCACTTGCAGTGAAGACATAAATTCTTAGTGTATATAGCATGGAAAGAAATTGCAAGAGAAAGTTCTCAGAGAATGGTTAGCTATATTTATAATTTTGATTAAAAAATACTTTTAGTTTTAGTTTTTATTCAAGAGCTCTATGACTTTTAGTTTTTTAGTTATTATCATCCTTTGTGATATTTAGTTCTGGTTAGTTTACTAAAAAGTTTTAAGTGTAACTAATGTTTAATAATAACATCTCTGTAGTCTTTCACCTTTTTTGTGGGAGCCCCCACAGAAGTATATGTGCAAAAACAAAAAAGGAACAATTGTATTGATACTAGAAAGTTGTTTTGTTTGCTTGGAAAGTGGTTTTGTTTGCTTATTAGCTACTAGCTTGTGGGGGTATTAAACCAAGTCCTTGCTCAATTACTATGTGTACGTCCCAAGTTCCAGCTGGGTACGTCCCAAGTTCCAGCTGGGTACACTGCAACCAGAATTGGTCTATTGGGGCAGTCTGACAGTCTTCTATCAGCAACTTATAGCTATCCTATCACTTCCTAACTAGCCCCGAAAATATTCAAGGAAGTTATAATGAAAGATAAAATAGATATTAAGCTAATAAGGTATGGTGCAGATAAAAAGAAAGACAGCGACAAACTGAAACTGGGTGGAGTGACTACAGTGATTTTATAGCCATCCTCCCTCATAGTGTGACATAAAAAGAAAGTTAGGTGTGTGCACATGCTCAAAGGTGATACCATGTGTGCCTAAAGTTAGTTCTGAATATTTAGTTCCAAAACTGTAACCAGTGTGGTAGCTAATGATGTAGCAGCTGACCACAACTATACCGCACAGTCACGCACACCCAGCTTCTCCCCCTGCTATTCCTGCAACAGTTCTGTGGGTGGCCCCACATAGCTATGTAAAAAAAATCTAATTTGTGCACTAAACTCCAATTTGAACTCATGTATTGAAGTTAATTTCATTGCTTCTAAAATTTCTCTTAAAACTCTCCAAATATTCCTCCATTTTTATTTAGCACATGAATGTGACAACAGGGGTTTACTGTGTATGTATTTATTTCACTATCACTTTACTCAGTTTCTCTGATTATGCAAGATCAATTTTTATACAATATTTAGTGTCGAACAGGACAAAAATTACTAATGAGTGTTCATATATAATGTAAAACACAAACTTTAAGGACTAATTGTGTATCTAGCTAATTGAATGTGCCATAATGATTATATAGTTTGTGGGTTAAGAGCATGTGTATTACTTTGTTGAATTAGATAGTAGATAATGGACACTGTGCCAGCTTTGATTCAGTGCTTGGTAGCTACAACAACAACAAATAAATACAAAATGGGTGATTAATAGGTAAAAGTGATTTATTATGTACTAAACAGGGCCTAATATCTGTTGCAACATAGGAAATGCATTAAAGTAAACAGGATGTGGCTTAAGCTATACGTATTCTAGTGAACTTACAGTGCCTCTCCACCAACTCTTCACAAAGATCAAAATTTAAAAATAGGACAGATTCTGTTAATTTTTTCCAACTAGCTGCTTGGTCATTGCATAGCCACAAGAAGAGAGCTTTCTGTAAACACTGTGAGCATTCGTGATTACAATCACGTTTTATGGTGTCAATATCCCATTGCTTGATACCAAGTGAGAGGGCAAGTTCATCCCATACTGCAGTCACTCTACCACCCAATTCTTTAATCACGAGTGACAAATCTTCAGGTTCTGAAGATAAAAAAAATGCAACAACAAAACAAAGATTAATTTCATCAGTATACTTTAACATTTACATATGAGATATTATATATGTATCATGGATATAAAAAACTTACTTAGTGGACTGATGTCTACACTCTGCAGATTCTCCTTAACTACAGGAATGTTTGGTCCATTGTTCTCATTAGTTTCTAGTTCCATCCTACTGCTTGGCGGTTTAACATCAGATTTACTTCCTGAAAACATACATTGGTATTATTTAGTTGCATAATATTATTTTAACTAAAAGCGAGTGAGAAAAGTTCATAAGGTGCTCAGTTTTGCAAACCGGATTAATACTTAAGTAGTATTAGTAATCTTGACATCCAATGGAATAACATTAACTATAGAGTAAAGTATAATGCTAAGTCTTGTTATCACAGCAAATTTTAATACACGTTTGATCATTTCTCACATTCATACTACATGCCATTGTTAAGTGATTTATACTGAAATACTTGTGACTATAGCTGGTGAAGCTTATAAAATAAAATTCCAGGTATAGCTAATGAGTGTAAAGAAGGGGAGGTGACTTTTACACCGTAGATAATTCATAAAGAAATGATTCTTCCATTAATTAGTATTTTTTTAAGTTTTTGCAGCCATAACATTAATCTCTCACAGCAACGAAATTAGTATTGGTATAATTATGCACACTGTAAAGTATTTTTTAAGTGCAAAAATAGAGTTTAACACTTAGAATTTAATTACTAGTGTCTATTGATTCCTTATGAGGCTGAACAGTATAAACACTCATCTTTGTTACCTGAAAATTCCATTTGATTGGAATCAGCATGGATCATATATTTCTAAATAATATATTGACAATTAAAATGATTTGCAGTAAACATAGACTTCACAAACTTAGTATTGCAAGGGAATAAATGCACTGTACAATATGTTTACTTATGTTAAGTACCCTTACACTATCACACCATCATCAACTTCTGTTACTGCCCTGTACATACATTACAAATTTACACTTATAAATCTGCTTATTTGGGATGCACTAATCCTAGAAATTGTCCAAAATAGAAATTGTGTATAGAATATGAAGTGATGCCTAAGTCATTATGAGTGTAATTGTATTCTATTTCTGTCTTTATAATCTGATTGTAATTTACAGCTATAACATTTAACCAGCATAATATATGGCCGAACGAACTACCACAGATTAACTCATAAACACCATAGAATTTGTAATGTGCATGAATTAATTCTTATATTGCTAATTTAATATTTTTGTACTTGGTTTTTCTTTAAATTGTTCAAGCAAGTTAATGAATAAATGATAAACAAATAATTGATGTATGTTTGTAAAACTTCAATCCAACAAGTACAATTGTATAACACTAGCAAGTAGCCTGCCACAATGTGGCCATTGATGTTCTAATTTATGCAAATTAGGAATGCATAGCACAAAATATTTTTATACATTCTTATTGTTCAGATCCGCACGGGACTGAACAGAGCTGAGCAGGGCGGACGTGGACTTTGAGCTGAGTGGACGCGGACTTATAGAAACATTTTAACTAAGCACCCTTACCTATTTACCATGGTTAATGATATTCATGTCTTACCATCCACAATTCTACGATGTCGCTGTGTATATTTGTATGCATGCTCTAATGATGAAATGTTGCCAAGTAATCTGAACCTTCGCTGTCGTACGGTGGGGGAGTGCAGGCTTTTCGGGGCTATCTAGTAGTAAATCCACCACAGGGTTATGCGAAAAATAGTTTTCCTGCTGCAATCAGACCTTGACATCCTGGTCCTTCAGCATGGCTCTCAGCCACAACTCCACAGCGACTCTCCACATTCTAGCTAAGGGATTTACAACCCCTGAACATTGGTCCTTCGAGCCGGATACTTCGTCTTGGCGAGAAGACCAGCAACCTGCTCTACAACTAGTGCGTATCGAAGGCACTACGACACGCCCACACCACTTGCTGGAACTACTTCCAGTGAGTTGCCTAGTGTGGGGTCATAAGTCAGCAGCGAAGACACAAGTACTGATCCAACTCCTGACTTCCCTACCAGTGTTCGGCTAATCCCTCATCAACTCTCAATTATTCGTGGGAAAGGTCAACAGTCTTTGCGCTCGCCTCCAGCCCTCAGGAGCAGCCATCACTCAGCACCTGACTTAGGTGTCAATTCATCCAATTCACACCTCGAGAAAGGTCACTCACTCTAGCAACTCTGTCTTCTGCTTCCTAGGGTTCAAGTATTCCGTTCAGACATGGAATCTCTGTCAATCTTCAGCGAAGTTAGAACCTCAGAGCTCGCAAAGGACAAACACACCGCCCGCCGCGGCCAGATCACAAAGGATAAACTCAAATTGGTCGAACTCAAGGCTTAGCCTCTAGACTCCTGCCCTTCAGTCCTTACTGACCAAGCTCAAGAGGGACCTCCTCTTGCACGAAGCTATCCAGCAACGCTCCTGTCAATGGAAGAATCAGATGCCTCCCTCATCGAAGAGGAGGAACAGTCCGCCTTCTCAGTCTTTGAGGAACACCAGGAACTTCTTTGCCAGTTAGAGGAGTTTCGGGATTTGCCAAACTCAGAGAGACATTCCTCAGCCCCTACAAGGCCATGAAGGAATGCAAATGCGACACTCTCTCCCACTATCTCACAGCTCTCGCTTGTGAGAAGTTTTCGCCAAGACTACGTGAGGAATGGATGAAACACATCTCTAACCACAACCAAGGTGCCTAACTCATCAGTCTACAATTGCAGGAAGTGCAACAGACGCCATCACACCTTTTTACACTCTGATGACGCTCCGCCTTCAGCACAACCGCCAGTCCTATCCCTCATGGCAACTCCCATGCCGGAGAACTCTGCTCCCACAAGGGATGACCCTCCGCAGATCGCCTTCCTCCCCACAGCCATAGTGAAAGCCATCAATGGGGATCACGACTGCACAGCCAGGGTTGCATTTGACACAGGTTCTGCATCGTCTCTGGTGACGGAAACCTTAACAGCCCAGCTCAAGCTGAAGCGGCATCATCAGCGTTTGAGACTCTCTGGACCTTACGGTGAAGGGACCAGCCGGAACTTCATGTCTATCACTCTTCACTCCATCCATGATCCCAATAAATTCATCAGTCTCAAGCTGTCGGTTGTTCCCAAATTGCCACAAGCATTTCCTCCCAACCGGAGGGAGGAAATCGCAGCCGTTCCACATCTTAAGGATCTCCAACTCCCCGCGTTTGGTGGGCCAATGGACATTCTGATTGGTAGTCTGGACTATGGACGATGCGTTCAAGGATCCCTCACCTACAACATCATGTCGGACCTCGCCGCTCTGCCTACCATCTTTGGGTGGACTGTCACCGGTCCCTTAGATTACACACCTCCTGCTTCCACCACCCTGAAGATTGGTTCAACCGACAACACCTCTCCTCCGGATCTTTCTCAACTCTGGGAATTGGACATGACGCCAGAAGTCACCAGTTCATCCAGGATGGAAGACGCTTCTATCAGTCATTTCCTTGACACTCACTCTGTCAGTGCAGAAGAACGGTATGCGGTGCAACTACCCCGTGTACCCAACCCACCAGAGCTTGGGCAGTCCAGGACTCTGGCTGTTCAATGCTTCCTCAGCAACAAGAGATCACTTCGAAAGCAAGGGAAACTGGAGGAATTTGAACATGCACTCCAGGAGTACGTAACACTTGGTCATGCAGAGAAGAAGTCCCACGGATGATCTCCAACATGACCACTACTATCTACCGGTCCATGGCGTGTTCAAAAGCTCATCCATGACTACCAAGGTTCGACCAGTCTTCGACGCCTCAGCACGTACATCATCCAGATCATCGCTCAAAATCACCCTGGAACCCGGTCCCAATCTCTATCCTCTTCTCACGGACATCCTGCTGAAGTTCCGAAAGTATACCATTGTTTTCTCGGCGGACATCAGCAAGATGTTCCGTGAGATAGAACTCCAACCTCAAGAGAGAGATCTCCATAGATTTCTTCTTCGCAAGCCATCAGGAACCCTAGCAGATTGCCGCATGATGAGAGTCACCTTCGGAGTGCGGTCCTCATCGTTCCTGGCAACTCAGGTGATACAACATCTCGCCTCATAGCCTACAGACTGTCACCCAGAAGCCAGCCACGCAATTCTGGAGTGCTTCTACGTCGACGACTTTCCGGGTCAGAGACTGTAGAAGATGCCATCCGTCTTCGTGAGCAATTGTGTGATCGCCTCTGTCTGGCGAAGATGACCTTGCGGAAATGGCGCGCCAACCATACCGGTTTCCGTGAGACCATTCCTGACAACTTCATCGAATTAGAGGACCTCCAGCTGACCTCTCCTGGTACTTCCCTGAAGACTCTTGGACTTCACTGGAGTATCACCAACGATTCCATTCACGTAGCCTCTCCCAACACCATACCAGAGAAGACAACCAAACGTGTCATCGCCTCCGTCGTGGGCAAAGTCTTCGACATTCTGGGGATGTACTCCCCCTTCACCATCTTGGCCAAGCTGCTACTTCGGCGGCTCTGGCAGTTGAAGGTCTCATGGGACGAACTGCTGCCTGACAACATAGTCACCGAGTGGAAGGCATGGACAAGTCAGCTTCCTTCTCTAATGTCTCAGGCCATCCCGAGGAAGTACTCGCCATGCCCAGAACTCGTCACCCTCACTGCACTCCACAGCTTCAGCGACGCCTCTAAGGATGCTTACGGACCTGTGGTATACGTGAGACAGCTTCATCGAGACTGGCGCATCACTACGTCCCTCGTTATCTCCAAGGCCCGAGTAGCTCCTCTCACAGCATCACAGAGATTAATGCCTGGACTGACTCAGCCATCGTCCTGTGCTGGTTGAGGAAGGTGCCATCATCTCTCAACGTGTTTGTGGACAACAGAGTCACCGCCATCCAGGAGCTGCTGCTAGATGCCAAGTGGAGGCATGTCAACACTCATGACAATCCTGCTGACATTCTGAGTCGAGGAAGCTCCACCACCAACCTCAACATCTCTCACTTATGGTGGGAAGGACCGCCATGGCTCCGCCGCCCACCTGAACAGTGGCCACATCCACAGTTTACAGTCCTGACCGAGCTACCAGAAACCAAGCCTGTTACCCTGCTTGCACCAGCCTTGCCTTCTCCACAGTTCTGGGAGACCATCTCCTCCTTCACGACTCTCGTAAGGACATACGCCTGGATTCGTCGTTTCGTAGCCAATACTCGCCTACCGGCAGGAAAAAGGCAACTCACTCCTCACTTGACAGCCGAAGAATGCCACTCCACCAAACGCCTATTCTTCTGGTTGGTTCAAGTTGAGACATATCCAGAGGCGGTACGAGGTGTCCAATGGAATTCTCATGTTCCCAAGGCACATTCGCTCTCAGGCTTCAACCTATCTCCGACTGATGATGGATTGCTCACCCTAACTTCTCGTGTCAGGGACTTCAGGCTCCACAACCGACCAAGAGTACTGATTCCACTTTCCATCAAGTCATCTCTGGTTCGACTCTACGTCAAGGATCTGCATATCCAGTCACTACACTGAACCTCAGACTCTTCTGTCCATCATCTCAGACTCTTCTGTCCATCATCTCAGACTCACACTATATCCCGGCGCTACGTAACTTCCTGAAAAGACTCAGTCGTCGTTGCACCACCTGTCAGCCAGCTTACAGCTGGGGAACAACACAACAGCTCGGACTACTTTATGCCAGTAGGACGACTCCTGCTCCACCCTTCTCAGAGACCGGGTTGGACTTTGCCGGACCGTTCTATGTCCGTCGAGGACACGTAAGACGTCCAGTGTTAATCAAATCCTATGTCTGTGTGTTTGTTTGCACAGTAACCAAAGCTGTCCATCTCGAGCTTTCCTCCGACCTCAGCACAGAGGAGTTCTTGGCTGCACTCAGACGCTTTTGTGCACGACAAGGCATGCCCCTCTCCATACGATCTGACAATGGATCCAACGTGGGAGCCTACCATGACATGCAAGACATTCAGTCCCTCCTATCACGCTCGGCTAACGGAATCTCTAGCTTCTGCGGAAAATCATCGATCGCCTGGAAGTTCATTCCGCCAAGGACGCCACACATGGGAGGACTGTGGGAAGCTACTGTCAATCTCATGAAGACGCTACTTCATAAGATCGTCAATCCACATCCACTTCAGTTCCATGAGCTCTACACAATTCTGACTGAAGTAAAGGCGACTCTCAACCTCGAAACCCCTCACGCCCCTCAACTCCACCGACCCGGATGACCAACTCACGTTGATGCCCGGACACTTCCTCATTAGAAGACCCCTCCTAGCGCCACCTACTCATCCAGCCAAACACTCAAAGATCAACAACCTCCGTCGCTGGCAGCTGGTTCAGCGCCTGATGCATGATTTCTGAGTTGCTTCGAAATCCCAGTATCTCCAGCACATCCAGCGAAGACACACTTGGAAGTCAGGCCACCACACCTTCAGCCAGGGTGATGTAGTCTTCCTCAAAGACGATGACTCCTTTGGATACCGACGTTGGCCAATTGCTAGGATCGAGACTGTATACCCAGGAGACGATGGTGTTGTTCGTGTGGTGGACGTTTAGTGCAAGGGAAAGACACTCAGAAGAGCAGCCCGCCAGCTCATCCCTCTCTACTCTGAGTATGACTCTCCCACCCCCCCCCCCAACCAGTATGTTCAGGTCCGCACGGGACTGAACAGAGCTGAGCAGGGCGAACACGGACTTTGAGCTGAGCAGACGCGGACTTATAGAAACATTTGAACTAACCATCCTAACCTATTTCACCATAATTAATGATATTCATGTCTTACCATCCATGATTCTACGATGTCGCTGTGTATATATGTATGCATGCTCTAATGATGAAATGTTGCCAAGTAATCTGAACCCTCGCTGTCATACGGTGGGGGAGTGCAGGCTTTTCGAGGCTATCTAGTAGTAACTCCACCACAGGGTTATGCGAAAAATAGTTTTCCTGCTGCAATCAGACCTTGACATCCTGGTCCTTCGGCATGGCTCACAATCTGAGCCACAACTCCACAGCAACTCTCCACATTCTAGCTCAGGGATTTACAACCCCTGAACACTTATATCTATCACTCGATTTAGTCACAAAAATTTCCCTCTCCCATTCTCCTTCATCCTAAGTCATCTCAGCTCATACTTATCCTCCTCCTTTCCTCTCTTCAATTCTTTAATTTTGAGCTAAGGTTTCCCTTATTCTCCCTCCTTTGTCTTCCTCTTCCTATTTTTCATCTCTCATTTATTCTATCCATGATTGTGAATTTAATCTATTGCCTTTGAATGTCTTATCAATTTTGTCATCCATACATGTTCTTAGGCTACACAATGGTCATCTTTCTCTCCTCTACTGAATGCGATGGATGCTTTACTGATTCAATTCATAGCAATGCTTTATCAACCGGGCTCAGCAAATTAATTAATTTGATTAATGCAAATACCGTTGTCATCATCATTGTCATTACTGACACACAAGCACATTTGATAAAATAGATAATTTGCAAATGGAATCTTTTATTTTGTGCGTACATAAATTGGGGTTGTTTGATAAGGATAATGGCTAAATGTAGCTAGTACAAGTGACAACACTTAATAGGAAATATTGAGTGGAGAGCCCCCTTCAACTATACAATTGTATAGCTGATAAGACTCTAGTCCTAAAAATTTCTATCTCTATGATATGATTCATGCCTGCTCTTAAAACTAACAACCCCATTTAATGTTTGCATATCTAATTTAAATTAATGATTTCTTTACCTCTCCAAACCACACTTTGTGTTCTTTGAGTCCTTTGGAGTTGATACACCACATGATGCTGGGATTTTAATCTCCTTTCTTTACCACACACAAGTGATCTTCCTCAGGATGAATCGGACAATCAAATGCTAATTGATATCGACGACTGACAGTCTTTAGATTGTAAGTGTTTAGAACAGTGTCTGTGCTCTCTGTGACATTATCCAGAGTGTCTTCAACTAGTATTCTGACTTCATTGCAAACTTGAGAAGCTGATATCCTCCATCTTTTAGATCTAGCCAGGATAATTTGAAAGAAGTTGGGTCTTGCTATAAAGAATACTTTGTTTCCATCTTTTCCATAAATGAATGAAATGAAGTTTTTTCTTACGCTCTCTTCATCGAAGAGCTCAAAAGGATACATCTCACTCTAAAGTAGGAATATTTAAAAAAACTATATTAATATTACATGATAAAAATGTTATCACATGAGTATAAATTACCTCTTTGGATGCCTGTCCTACAAAGCTTGCTATCAAAGATGGAAATATTCCGATAGGCACAAATCCAGAAATGAAATACACTATCAGTATGAAAACTTTGGCATCATTTTTTATTCTCTCAATTTCAGCATCAAGTTCTTCTTCTGACCAATTTTGCAATACACAGGGCATGAAGTATAGTTGCGCTGCATCTCTATCGACAAACTTCTCTTCTGTTAGCGATTTCCGAAGTGGAGCGATAACGTGGACATGCCGTAACAAAGATTCCAATTTTTCAGGAGGAAAAACATCTGAAGAAACTTTTTTGATGTCAGCAAATGATATCTGACCTACTTTTCTCAGTTTTTCACCAGCATTCGGACTTAGATCTACACCAGTTTCAAAAATAAGACGTGAAATGCTGTCAAATACAAGCTGTGTATCTGTTATAACAAAATCTTTCAATTCTGGTACATTTGGAAAATAATAAATAATTCCAGTGTAGTGATGAAAGAACTACAAAGCTACATCTGTTTCTTCTTTATTCATTCGAAGATGCTTACCACTTTGATAGCAGGTGTCCAAGTCCACGTATTTTTTCTTGTTGTAACGTAAAAATAGACTAAAAGGAAGCCACCGTGCTGGAACTTCTGGTCGTGGAAACTTATCCAAAGCTATCTGTATAAACTTTTGTAAGCCTGCAATCTCCTCTTCTGTACCATTATAATTATCTATTGGGTAAATGAGTCTCTTCATGTCTTCTGGAAATTCATCTTTAGAATCATTTGATTCAAAACCATCGTCTGACACAAAGTGAACTAACTCTTTGTCGACAAAAATTGTATCCTTCAAATCTTGTTGCATTTTTTTTGTCAAAATCGATCATTTCTTGAGATGAGACTTTGTCTTTGCTCGCTTGCCATTTGTGCTCAAGCACACACTGGTTGGCGAGCGAGCGTAGCGAGCGAGACAGTATTAGGGGTGGATAATGCAAAATCGGGTATAATGTTATATATATTATTATATATTATGTATATATATATATGTATATATATATGTATGTATGTATGGATTGTACGTATGCCCTTTAAACGCGCGCGTGGGGAATGTTTTTTCTTAAAAAAACACGGCTTTTTAGGCTTGACCCCAGTTTATTATGAAACTACAGCATTAAGCAAGCCTTACTTTATACTTAAGCTCCAAAGTGTGAGAAAATTCCTGCGAAAACGCTTGCTTTTCAAGAAACAAAAAGTTGATTCGATCGGTTACTATGACATTGAAGATTCTTTACCAGATTTAAATTCAAAACTTCGCCTTTTTTCCGGCTAAGTGCGGCTTGTTACTAGTTGTCAAGAGCCACCTGTAGTCAGTACTAAGAGAGCTATCATTACTTCTGAAAAGCGTATGTAAGCACATAAAGTATTAATGCTAAGGAAGCTACTACTACTCGAGGGATGCCGAGGTAAGTACGCAATTCCATATTTGTTAGCTAAATATGCAAAATAACTCTGGCCTTTCTTTTTTATAGCTAAGAGCTTGTTGTCAACAGTGACTGGTAAATTCAAATAGTCAGAAGGACTCAAATTTGGTACTACAAAAGTTACCACTGCTCAAGAAAATGAGGTAAGAAAGTAATTTGTATTTGTGTGCTAAAATTGATTGTCTTTGTTTTTGTAGGTGAGGAGCTTGTTGTCAAGAATTCAAGGTAATTCAGATGGCCAAAGTAACTTCAATGATACTACAGAAGTTATCAATACTCAAGAATGAGGTAAGTAGTAATTCCATATTTGTTGGCTAAAATTACAAATAATAACACTGGTTTATTTTTTATCGTAGCTGAAAGCTTGTTCAAGAGATACTGGTGATTGAGATTATCAGAATGGCAGATGTTTGATACTACAAAAGTTATCATTAATCAGGTAAGAGAGTGATTTTGTACTTGTTTGCTGAAATAAAAGGTCATAACTGCTATTATAGTGTTTGCATGAACTAAGCTAAAACATAGTAACAATACTTTTATGTTACCTAACTATCAGGCTCGCTCGCCATTTGTGCTCAAGCACACCACTAGTTTATATATATGTTTGGACGTATGTATGTCATTTGGTACTTTGACCCTCCGTATTTTTGTGTTCGCTCGGCGTTCGACCCCGTCCCAAACTGCACTAAACAGAATCCTCTAGTTTAGCGACCATTACCCGTATCACCTTAGAAATTGAATTGTTTACCGCTTTGAATTGTTTTGCGGGTGCAGTTAATCCTCAAAAACGTATGGGAGCTCCAATTCTATTCGAGTTAGTGGCGGTGGTAAGTTAATACACTATTTGTCACAGTTATAAGCACTACTCAACAGCATTTACTTGACAATTCATTGTCCACTAGACGAACCACGAAGGTAAGTCTTGCGTAGGTATGTTCAGTTGTGTGAAAGTATTGTGCGTTACAACTACTATTAAGAATATCACAAAGAAAATTTTAAATAACGTGACTTGATTTTGTTGCTTCTTTTTCAATTCAAACAGTTGAGGGGAGTGGTTACTATGGCATTGAATCCCCTTTACCGTATATGCGTAATTTAACAACTCGAATTTATTTTAGTAGTTTGAATAACAATAGTGTAGTTTAAGGCTCGCTCGCCATTTGTGCTCAAGCACACCACTAGTGTTACTTGTTGTTTGTTATTGCTATTGTTGATTGGTTGATTGATTAATTATTAAAAGAAAATTGATAAACCCTAAAGAAATATAACAATGCCCATAATGGTGAGTGAGGCACAGCTGCATTTCACGGGCACTAATTTGTTTCAAAGTGGGGAGTGACTTTGTAGTACGATTATTAGAGAAAGATCTAAGAGCTTGGCTGATATAAGTGGAGTAACAGAGAAAATATTGGAATGTGCCATGCTGAACAGAGTTTAAAATTGAAAAATATGTGTAAATTGGAAGAAGGACAGATGAAAATGTGGAAGCATTCAATGAGTACATAACAACTATTTAGAAGAATGGAAGAAGTTCGCTGATAAGATTGTTTTGTATGGGCTGAAGAAAGTTTTGGTGCATTTAAAAGTAGTGTGAAGTATTGAGTGACCACATGACTGAGTTAAGTAGAGTCAGGTAAGTATTTTAGAGGGAAATCAATAACAAAATGCAGCCAAAGGAATGTACATAGCATAGTTACATAATTGGCGAGCAAGCGAAAGCGAGCGAGACACTATCAGAGGTAACCCAATTGAAAACTGGGGATGTTTGTTAATATATATGTGGGGACATATGTACGTCATTTGTACTTTGACTGTCACACATTTTTGTGTTAGTTCGGTGGTCGACCCCATCCCAAACTTCACTAAATAGAATCCTCAGGTTTAGTGATCATTACCCGTATCATCCTAGAAATTGAATTGTATATCGTTTTGAATTCTTTTGTGGGTGCTGTTAAAATTTGAAAACATACCAGAATTCTTTTTCGGCGGTGAGTCAATACACTCTGTCATAGTTATAGCTGTACGCAACAGTATTTACTTGAAGACTCATTGTCCACTAGAACCACTAAGGAAAGTCTTGTGTAGGTATGTCCAGTTGTGTACAAGTATTGTGCATTATAGCTACTACTTAGCTCAAGCACATCACAAAGATAATGTTTAAATAATGTGTATTTTTTTTTCAATTCAAACAGTGGCGGGGAGGGGTTACTATGGCATTGAAATGCCTTTACTTATAAACGTACTTTAAAAACTCGACCATACTTTTAGTAGCTTTGAGTGTTAGAAGTTAAAATCAATCATATAACAATTGTGTAGTTTTAGGCTCGCTCGCTATTTGTGCTAAAGCACATCACTAGTAAAAACATTACAGTGTATAATTTGAAGACCATTAGTAACAATAAGCATACACAATCAGTATACTTGAATTATTTTTGCAAGTTCAATTTTTACAATATTTTTCATAGTAATACAGGTTTACCAATATAAAATGATTATTTTTTACTTACGAGGAGACTCTTCATCAGGATCAGGAAAGTGTGGTATATTGCTTTTCTGTACAGTGATTGATGCTTCAGATCTTTTGTAGAGAATACAGGGTGCTTCCTGAGAGTCTTTGGTAGAAATCAAATCATGAAAGACATAAGTACAAGTAACACCATAAAATGGAGGTTAGCATGGGATTTACAGAACCAAGGGCTGAAGTCCCAAGGGTAGTATAATAACTGTACTGACTGAATGGAAGAGTGCAACTGACTTTTACCATGGTTCTAAGGCTATAGGAAATGCATAAAAACTAATTTTTGATTGGAAGGTTCACTTTTTCACCTTTGAGTAAGTGGGTACAAAATAATATATTAACCTTGATTTGAATAATGATTGGGTAGTCTGAGAATACCATGGTACAAATAGTGCATTATATCATGTAATAAGTGCACACACATAATTGTGTATTATAATGTTTAAAGTAATATTATAATTGAAACCATAAGAATTATTATTTGCTAGTAGAGTAACAATTAACTCAGGGCACATATCAACATTTGATATCACTTACAAATTATTACTAATTTATTTCCAGTAATCTTGCAGATTCTACTTGTTGGTTGTGGAGTATGTGTCTCATATGTAAACTGCACTAACAACTCATGACTCATATTAATTGGCAAACACAAGAGCTGATGTTTCAGACTCTGATAAGAGCAGTAATGTATTAAACTAATATCACACTGAAATATCTAAATATTACCCTTGAAAAAAATACTGCAAGGTAGGCTTGATAAGTGTTGCAACTAAATTATACAAATTAGAAGTACAATTTCATTGCCGATTATTAACCATCAGCATGCATGCACAAGAGGGTTATTGTAGTATTCTCTCTGTCTATATGTCTGTTTGCTTGTATGTCATGCTCTGATGTTGGAGATTACTGACATAATAATTAAATTTAGGTATGAACTTATTCAGAATGACGATTTAAGATCTTCATTGTGCTACTTCTAACTTTGGGCTAATGCCCCCCCCCCCCCCCCCATAGTTTTGCCTTATGTTGTGTAGTTAACCATGCACTGGAAGTGGAGTTTTGTGTTGGAAATATAATCCGGTGAGTGCGTCTCTGGCATGTTTAACTTCTTCTATTATGAAGGCAAAATTTATATATGTACTATTTTCATTGCTTGAGCTATATGAATAACTGATTAGAATAGCCAATAAATTATTCTTTTGGACTAAGATGATTTTGTAATAGCTAGCTAGTATATAGTAGCACTGAGGGTTCGCACCTTTAGTGCTTTATTTAACGGTTAACTAACCAGTTATATCCATCACAGCAATAGGTAACAGAAACTTTATGGAAGCGCTAGTGTGAGCACTGATTGATATGGCTACTGTCATTTGTGGGGACAATATTAATCAAATTGAAAGAAAACAACTATTGTCAGGTGGTATGAATGAAACCGGTAAAGTGTAGCCATGCACACAACTCACATCATGTCAGTTATTTGTTACTGTATTTCACTACTAGGTGAGCTGGATATATTGTTACTATAAAACAATACTGATGTAATGAATTCACATATTTTGATGACATTCATTATTTAGATCTAGTCTATTGATAGCAATTGGTAATAATCTGTCAAATTTTCATCTGTCTATTTGCGTAATACAAGTCATAACTTCACCATTTTCATGTGACCCTAAATAATTCCCCCACTCCACAGCAAAAGATCTTGTATGAATCCACAGTAACTATGGAACTAATAAGTCAAACCTCGGCAACTCTTAGAATTATTTTTAGACTAGCAAGCACCCAGCTACACAGTGGCACTTGATGTACTAATTGTGCAACTTAGGAATGCAGTATAACATAAGGCATTTTGATCCAATATTTTTTACTCCTGCTCAAGTTCTTCCTGAACGCTCACAGTTGCTATTAATTCTTTTCTTCAACTTATTCATTTCCTTCTCACCCTTTCTCTTGCTGCTCAGTATAACTGTTCTTTCTATGTCACTTCTTCATTGACGTAGTTAGATCCGTCAGCATTTCCTCACCTGCTTCTATTTTTCTTGACGCTTGTGTTTTGCTACTTCTCTGCTATTCTTCTACCCATGCTTTGTGGTGAACTACGGTTAGCTACTGTATGTGAACATTCTTTCATAACACAGTTCTGCAAAGGAATTATTCATGAATACAGAAACTCAATTTTTATAGAGTAGGAGATGGAGAGGGCAAGACAAAAAAAAAAGGAGAGAAGAGGATACAATTGGTTAAAAGGACACTCCAAGAATCGTTAAGCTGTTAGTTTCAGACAGTACAATGGTAAGTGTGAGTGAGTGCTAAGTTGAGGGTCATGGGTTCTAATCTGATATGGAAGAGTTTTTTCTAGTCCTTTTCTTCTTTCAGCTATGTATGAAGCGTACAGAACTTCATTTAGGTAGGTGATGCTTTATCAACTCTTTTCAGCTCATAAATTATTCATTAATACACACTGTCGTCATAGGTCAATGTCGATACACAAGTGTTATTTTTATATAGATAATTCTTCAAGCCCATGGTCTATAACTATTCGTACAAGTGGGAAAAAAGTGGCAGGAATGCATATACAGCCTCATTTCTATCAGTAAACAGATGTAAACAACACATTTTATATCCAGTAGGTGAATGAACATGCATTCTGAAAGATAATGCAAAAGTGAAATGAAGGAATTGAGATTTTTTTATATGATAATACATTACACAATATTGCAAGAGAAGAGAGAATTAAATAAGTTTATTATACTGTATTCACATAACTATTGAATAAAAAATGATAAACGAGAAATCCAGGAATATAATTTAAAGTTAGAAAATTTGTAGCCTAACGTTTTGTAATATTATTAGCGAGTATTAGAGTGAACATACCTTTTGTAAGTGTATTCCCTTGACTTTGATTGCGTACATCCTCCATTCCAGTTGTAGCAGTCTACAGACACAACAAAAAGATCGACTTTAACTTTTTTCTTAGGTTATAGAGACCTCAAAAAGGATTTATACTGGTCAATACATACATATGTATATAATGTTGAAAATTTTCTCTAGCAGAATTCATAGTTGGCAGAATAATAATGACAAAAATGAAAAATGAACGAACAGAGTTTAAATAGGCAATGTGAGTTATTTATAAAAATACTAATATAGAAATAAGTGAACAATTATATACATTAAGAAAACAAGAGTCAACAAGTTCAAAATGCTTGTTAGTAACTATGCTAAGTGCACAAATGCTTTTCAGTAACTATGTTGAGTGCAGTCTTTCAACAAATATATTCATATATACATATATTATATATATACATGTATGTATATAATACTTATAGCACGAGTCAGAGTACAATATGGGAAAATATTTTACGAGCACGCAAAATATTTTCACGAGCCAAAGGCGAGTGAAAATGTGGCGTGAGAGTAAAATATCATTCCCATATTGTACGACGAGTGTGATAAGTGATTTATTGCTTCTTTGAAAATTTTCTCAACCGGTTACAATACAATTTTCATTGATTTTACTCGCTACGCGCGCGCTACAAGCAGCGTACAATATAAACCGTACAATATGGGATAATACAGAACGCTCGCGTGATGCGGAAATATTCAAGTAAAAATATCAAAGCTGCAATAAATAAATATATATATTATATATTTATGACCAGTTTGCAAAAAGTTGCAACCAGCTATTGGCCACACCAACTTGATTTTATGGTTTTTTATGGATATACCTTGGCAGAGAAAGAAAAAAATCATAAAGGAATTTTAATTTTAGAAAATGTTTTCTATTTCTCTGAAAAAAAAAAGAGGTTGATGTTATCAATTGTTCGCAAGAAACTTACTGTGTAAACATTCTTGAACCTAGGAAAATAATACTGATGGCATTATCATAACTTATTTCTTATTGCAACTACCCCCTGTCCCCTCCCCTTGTCATTGCTAGAGTATAATTGAGTAAGCTATTGCTCACCCTGCCAAGTCACTATTTAAATTATTCCAGGTCACCAAACATAGATCACTTCATGACCCTAGTAGCCATCTAAGTAAAAGCTATTGTGTAACTATCCCTTCTCACTTTCTGAACTGTCCAGCGCCGTCGTGATGTAGAGATATTTATTACAGCAGGGAGAGAGATAAACTCGATGTGAAAATACAAGCTTGAGTTTAAGGGGCGTCACCCGGTTAACGCACTCTTCCGTTCAAATGAAATTAACAAAAACCTGGCACTTTTAGCTCACTTTTGCACTGGAATTTTCGTATCGATTTCGGCTCAAAAAGCTCCGATTGATCACCGTGTTCAGGAACTTTTTGAACAGCTCGCTGCCGAAGGAACTTTCGCGTCGATTTCAACTCAAAAAGTTTCAATGTTTGTGGGTGTGTCATACGTAAAGTATGTTCATGGCGACCGCTTACCTAATGTCAACTACATCCGTTTTTCGTGTTATACGTCATGGATGAGGAATGCTACAATGAATCCTGTTAAAATATACCACCTTCCCAGAAGGAAGGATTCCTATTAGACACAGCGCAGAACAGATTAACAGGCTGAAATACTACTATTTAACTGGCCTTTCAGTAGAACAAGTCAAAGTAATAGGGTCTTAAAGTAATCATACAAATTTGATGCATAGCAGTGGTTGAAGAAGAAATATTATGTAATTTGATTGTATTTTCCTTGATATGTTTACGATAATAGATGCATTTTAGCAGCAAACTGGGACATTCACATAGCTATCTAATAATGGTTATGAAGCTACTGAAAGTATGCAGGATAAAAAAAAAACTGTTTAAAGAAACTGGGATTTCCTGGTAATGTTTGCTATAATGTATTTAGTTTCTGACTAAATCATCACCACTACAGTAAAATCCAAAATGAATACGCAGCTTGTTTATATTTTTTTCTTTGTATTTAAACGTCCGTCCTATTAAAACAAATTCAACAGACCAGTGAGATCAAACATGGCGTGGCCTGCATAGAGACTTACTATTGTTCCAATTTAAAAACTGTCAGAGTAAAGTAAGCAAAGAATGAGGGTTTTATACTATAGAGCAATTTTAATTTTGAAGGAAACCCAGAGCATTTAAGCAATGAGAGGAATTGTTGCTTTATGTCAAGTAAAAGGTAGTTGACTCCTACAAGAATCTTTTAGTACTACGATGTTGAATATAGACTGGCACAACCAACCCTTTACCTTTTATTATTGGGGCATGCAGAAGGAGAGGGTCTGGGGATGGGGCTGTACCAAGTTACTGTCAGCCACCCATTCAATGTAAAGGGTCAGCTACTGCCAGCTTGATTATGTATGTGCAATAAGCAAAGCTTTAGCTAAATCTTGATAGTTTAAGCGGTAGATTTTTTTGTGACCACGGCTAGTCTTTTTGCCATATGGCGGTTACACTGGTGAAAAGGTTAAATAATACTGCTTTAACTTGCTGATTATGTGTGCTATCTAGTCCAATTTGTCTATATCATCCTCGTTTTAATTAATACCCATTAAAGATAGATCTTCTATTTACTGGACAATAAAAAATTTCAAGTTAAATCTTTGTCTAGCTTAAGTTCCTAGCTACTTATTCAAGGTCAGCTCTATTTTTTTGAGATCCTCAGTAACTTGCTAGTGACGAATTAACTGATTAACGACAGACACAGTAAGTGCTATAGCCCTCTTCACATTATCAGATCAGTTAATTTAGATTTAGAATTGCTTGGCACAGCTTTACACTAAAGCTATAACTTTAATGAGATATTGCCCTTTTTTCTGGCTTTATAAGTGAAATGAAAGTAACTTTCATTATCATAATATTAGATTAATGGAAAGTCAATAGCAAATGATTCATTTTCACTGTGGATCATTTAGAGCCTTTTTCGCTCCCCTTATGCTCTGCTTTGGGTGTTGAATTTTGAACAGAAACGATATGGACGATAATAGTTCAAACATGCTGATAATATAATCCAAATTTCTTAATTCTTCCAATATCCATTTCCAATACACTAGCTTGTGATACATAAAAGAAAAACACATGATCTGCCCTCGCCCCATTCACAAATATAGCTGATTGGGCAAGATCACCAACAGAATTTAAGCATATCAATAAGCAGAGAAAAAAATATCAACCATGATTTCTTCAATAACGGTGAACGAAGAGGACAGCTTTAGCCTGAAGTCCCCAGCGCCAGGCGTTGGAAAATTGTGGCCTGAAGAGCACTTTCCCCCACTCATACACATGTTTTGATGCAAATTAAGTTAATCCATGCGTAAATTGCACAGGTGTGCAGCAAAACTTCTATTAACGACCTATCCAAAAGGTGACTGACCTCTCAAGGAGAGACCAAGTCATGTGCCCCCAATTGCAACTACAACAAATATTGAGAAACAGCCACGTCTTGTTTCTGACCAGTGATCAATTTCTCAGTCCTATTTTGCTCAAAATAAATACATTCACCTCTCTACAGCGACCAAAGACCACACCTACAGAATTTTGAGAGATTGTGGTCATGCGTAAGCCAATAAAAATGACATACGACACTAATTCTGCAGTACCCAATTTTGGGCTGGAAGTTTGATGCTTCTATTCTAGTGCAGGAAATAATATCCACAGAACAATAAGTGCTACTAGAAAAAAATCACCTTGGCTTGCTACCGAAATAAAGACTGGTGTGGCTCGTTGCAAATACTGCTTCAAATAATCCCCTTATTCTGGAAAGTTTTTTTTACAGAAAATTGCATTTCCAGTGGCAGCACATTCTATCAAAGTAGATAAATGTGGAGGAGAAATAGCTAAGTTAGCTACCAGTAGCCACAAGAAGGCAGTTAAGACTTCCGAAATATAGTATTTCTAGTAAGATGCTTGTCATCAAGACAACATTCTGATATCCACAAAAAGACATGCCTAATTAATGAATGAATGTATTTTTATATTCAAGTTTTCCTAACTCTTTATCAACATTTACAAAAGAACCTCTGAAAAAGTACCAACCTCTGAGTTGACACCAAGTCGTGTCCCCAATGTGGTCACTATTCGGAGGTTTTACTTTACATATCTACAATATATAGCCCCATCCACTAGCAAAACAGTTCCCACCCCCTTCCTCAAGTCATAATTCCTGTATTAAAGCCTGCAATGTATTTATTCATAATCATAGAGATTGCTGGCTTGATGAAATCTTCAGCTGCAAGAATTAGACAAACAAATGAAAATGATTCAGCTACAATTTCGAGTGATGCACACTTATTAAGTAAATTACTGCATCGTCTTGAAAATAAATGAAAAGGACTTGACATTAAATCTGTTATGATGGAAAAGGCTCCAACATGTGGTACTGATCTAATTAAATTATACAATATCCTGCAAGCATGTTTCTTTTTATTCAACACCTACATAAGCTGAATACATGTTTATAATCTAGCTAGATAATTAGCTAACTCACAAAAGCAGGATCACTTCAAAGAGCTCAATTAAGATAAATGCTTGAACTTCAAAGTACTTAATCATAAATTTCAGAGAACACAGTCTGTAGTTCGTGATAACGAAGCAATGGACAGAGCTCGTCTGATATTGTAGTGGCTGGAGTAGACAAAATTGCAGGAACTGTAATTCTACCACGAGATGACCATGGGTGACATGAGTGCTGTCCACAAGATTTTGTTAGGCATGCCCATTTAAATTATCTGTTCAAACCCAGGGCATACCAATTAAAGCTGCACAAAAATGGTTTTGCTCAAGTCGCACTAATCCTAATCGGACTATTGATGCCTCCTCTGATTACTTTGGTGAGTATGCCAAGTGGAGGAGACTCATACAGAAATACAAGTGCCCCGCACATGTTGATCATGTGATGCAATGTTAAGGCCTTCATTAGCCTCAAACAAGGATTACTGCACACCATGAAACTGGTCTATAAAGTACCTCAAAAAAGGACATATTGTATAACAGACAAACAAAACCAGAGATGACTGTTTACAGCAATATATCTGATATATGTGTGCATGAACTACAATGCAATCAGATGGCCAATGTACAGTAACCATTACAGCTTTTTTATCCCAATAATAATTTACACATCTGCAAAGAGGAAGGGGCTAACAATCTATAAGAATTAATCTATCAACATTGCATTACAGATGATATACTTATACCTTACATATAATGTTTAACAAAATTATGTAGAAACCTATTGGCACCTTATGTTGTAATTGATTATTAAAGTTCAAAGTACTAGTCGTAAATGTTTTTAATGCTAGAGAGGATACTGTAGCTATGGTGAAACTATTATAAACATGTTTCAGATAATACTAACAACACCTCTAGTTATAATGCTCTAATACACCTCTGCAAATATCCCAGTGTCCCCATTCATAGCATTGTTGCCTTGTTCCACTATATAAATTGACTCCATGATACATCTCTGTTTCCATGATGACATCCTCCCCTTCCCCCTGCAAATGAAAATACCCAAAGATATTGCAATTACGTACAGCTTTATATCAATATCATTACAAATTACACAAAAATTGTCCAGTGTATTATTTATAGGACTTGCAAGAGCAGCTGGGCAGTGAGGTTTTAATGGTAGTCCAAACTTACATAATTAAGCGCTTGTGTGCAAGAGGGTGTCATATATATATATCGAAATCTTGACCCTGAGTGTGTCACTTGATTCTAGCTTGCTTACTGTTGAACGGTTCAGTATGTAATATGCTAATTGTAGGCATTTACTGCCCTTTTTTACCTCCAATCTCTGTTGTTATATCCGTGCTATAAACATCATGTACTTTTCCATCACCACTTACTTCATGTTATTCTTTAAGTACATGTAGTAAATGACTTTATCTCTAATTGATCAACAGACACACCTTACCAAACTGCTGTAATGACAAGAACACTCTTTACCTAATTTGACTACATTAGTAGACTCACCTTACCAAATACTTACAGGTTTCCTTTACACATATACAAAATAATGTACCTCACTAATGTAAACACACACACAAACACACACACACGCACAAACTCCTTCCTTGATCAGTTTTTTCTTTGATGTTATGTCTAATAATTGCAACTGTATTTTGTAGTTCTGTATACAACTTTGGATTGATGTTTGTACTCATACATAAATAAGACTTACTTAAAGCATCCACTAATCTTATTGCATATAGCAAACACGTAGTCTCCCCATCCTCCCTCCCTCCCTCACCCCAACATGTAAAGGGTGGTATGTACTGCATGTGTGATAAACAGGGGTCCCTTCTGGTTTCGAGCTCACCCTGTAGTAAAGCAAAACATATGTATTTGGTAGATGATTGAAAGTTTTGACCTACATGTATTATTGTTAAATTGTGGTTGTGAAGCATATAATACCAGTCTCACAAGTGTTTGTGTATTGCTGTAATAATTGCATTCTTTATAATTGAAATTTTTGTAGCGTACTATCAATCTTATGATTTTTTTGACAAAGCCTCGCTGAATTTATTTTATAGGTAAAGAAGTTGGTACTGATGACTCTAGTAATGCTGTCCTCACTGAGACTCCGGAATCTGGCCACGTTCCTCCATCGTATGGACGCTCCTCACCAACTGTTAGTGTAAAATAAATTTGGCTGTGAAATTTGCATGTGTAGCAAACCAAACAACAGCAACAACAACAACTTTAGTAGCAACACAAATTAATAGCCAAAGGGTTATAATTTTATTAACAAATTTGAAAGAATGTGTACTTTTTCGTCCATTTTTTGTCATCACAGCCACATGCAATATGTAGCACAAATTTCAGCAATTAATTGAACTTGAGATACTAGTGAACAACATTTAAGCGTTACAGACAATTGATTTATATGCTGAAGAACAAGAAATCCGTTCCTCTGAACTGCCACAGAGAACTCAAGAGAAAATGGCTTGTGAACAAAATCTAGCAGACAAAGAAGCGCTGAAGGAAGAGAATGCCCTGCCTACAGAGAAGGGAGAAGATATGGAGTACAATACACAAACAATGTCAATAATGATACATGCACCCCTTACTCAAGTAGTGATGGTAATAAGAAACCATCGGCTGGGATGAGTGTCAACACACAGCAGAAGGTCGCTCAGAACATGACAAATGAGGGACATGTAAGTTGTGTGTAGATTTTCCAACTGTCTCCAATTAGTGATTGTATTATTCCTGCCGATGTCCAAGGCAGCAAGGGGGCCTCGAGAGTTAGTTTCTAATGGCAAGGCATATTTCTTCTTTTGTTGTTGTTGTTGTTGTTGTTGTTGTGTAATTCTTCAGGTATTGCATCCTGCAATAAACTCTGCTCACAATAGCAGGTTGAGACATGGCTTTACAAACTGATTGCTCGGGACTTCTTCATTTCTTATCAGTGCACATTATTTTTATTTCATATATTTAGCACATAAATTTGAAAACAATGGTCTATGGTGTCCATTTTTTACTTTTATATCCACTTCACAGTTTTACTAATTATGTAAAGACTTAATGATTAATTTGTAATGCTAATTATATACTATATATAAAAAATAACAAGAGTTTGTAATAAGTATTTCATGAGCTCATACTGTAAAAGCATTAATTGTGTAGTAGCTAATTTGCAAATTAAATGTGGCATGTGAAGTGAACAATACTAATAACAACAACAACAATAATAATAACAGCAACAGCAATATATACCAGTTCTTATTTGCTATTTATTTTCCTAATGGTGACACTAATAAAATTGACAATATACAAATTAACGATATAGGTACGTATGTAATATGTAAAATGGTAGCAAATTATAATAATACTGAACTATGAGTGTACATTTAGTGAACTGTATGAATTATGATGATAACATTGTGTCTTTTATCACAGCTGCTTTGAGTGATGGCAATTTGAATCAGTCACAAGTAGCTACAAACATAACATAATCATGAATTACTAGAGTGACTGTGTACTCATATATCTAATTAATGCCATTTAAAAACAAGTATACAAATTCTCAATAAAACAACAATGAAAGTCTATAATGAATTGAGAAAATTTGCAAATGGCTACCTGTCGGTAGCTGTGACATTGATGACAATCATTTAGATTAGTTTTATGAGGTTTAAAAATTAAGATTCAAAGTTTATCTTAAAGAAAAAACGAACAAACCACAAATTTAAAGTGAAAATAGTATATTATTGGTAGAAAAAATATATCTAAAAAATATAAAACTTAACTAAACCAACAGAATGTACTATTTGCCACTATAATGCTTTTCTATTTCGAAAAAGTTTTTTTTTTAAACCAAAATAATTACTTCATTATCTTTAGCTATAATAATACACTTGTATGTCTGTAGCATATTCAGGAATAACTTATGAGCTAATCAAAGTTGGTAAAGCATCGTCAATACCTGATGTAACAATGTTTAAACAAAGGAGGGAAAAAACAAGGGAACAAAATTAAAGGGCTTTCACAGGATTCGAAAACCAGCAACTATGGAGTGTACAATGCACACAACAGAGCCTAACAGCTTGGAGTATCTTGAAGTGCCTTTAAACCCAATTTATCCTATAAAATTGAACACTCGTTTAAAGTTGGGAAAAAGTGTTCATCTATAGCTACAGTAGCTAAACATAATAGGTAGCTATAAGAGAGGCAAAGAAGCAGGAGAATGCAATGGTCACTAAAAATAGAAGCAGAAGGGATAAAGCTGACTGATATAATTACTCCAATGAAATGTGTGAAAGAAAATACACAGAAAGGACAGATGGGGAGCAGGAGGGGTAGACAGAGGAGGAGAAGGGAATCTATGAGTTGAAAAGGATGGCTGAAGAAAAAAGAGAGCAGGAGAAAATCATGGATAAAACTAACTTAAAACTGTACTACTAATTTTTAAGTTAGTAGCTAGGTCAGGCGCCACTGTGTGGCAGGGTACTTGCTAGTTATAAATATATTTTAAAAATGCTCACACTAAAATTGGTCTGAAACTTTTGATAAAATTGATAAATGCTAAAATTAAATTAGTTAAACCTTTATAAATATAATATCTAGCATAATATTTCATATGATGCTTATTTACCCGTGTGGTTCTGGGCAATGTCTTGAAAAAGGTTCCTCTTATTAAGCCATGACGCTACTTCAGCTATTCTTCTCCAGCTGGGCTTCCCATGTTTCTGATAGTCATAATCCAGATGCAGCCACGAAGCGAGGGCATTTTGCAGACATTGCGAAGAATTACTTGGAGAGTCTCTTCTAATGGCTTCTGTGGCATCGTAGTCTAAACCCAACTGTAGAGCAAACTCCTGCCAGATAGGAGACAGTGGAAGTTTTAACTTCCTATAAATGGACCCCAAACTATAGATGTCTATAAACAAAAAAAATTGGACCACTATAAGGATTGGATATTATCTATTTTTACTCACAGGCAATTGAGTATTTAAAATATGCAGTAAGAGATTGTATTTTAGTGCTTAAAATTATTATTTTTTGCTGAAATGACTGTATACTTCATTTTACAAGCTATAGACTTACTGGTATTTTCTATAGTATCTAATATATGTCATTCTGACACTATGAATTACCAGTATCTTTTGACAACAAGCACTCACTGCTACTAAAATTGACCGAGTTTTTAAAATTATGTCTGGTAAAGGGTTTCAAACCATTTACCATAACATTTTGAGAAGAAGTTCTAAAGAATAACTGCACAGTGTTGAGTATAACGGTAAGTTTGTAAAGACCTAAGAGCGTCTTGTGACATTCAGAAACAATCTAATACGAAGGAGCAAACAATTAAATTTCTTTGAATGATACAGATCGATAAACGAAAAGATTCTGTGTAGCAGAGATATGGGAAGGGGTACACCACAAAGTAAACACAAAAACGCTAGGGTCAAAGTGCAAAATGACATACATAAACCCACACATATATTTACACAAACAAATATCACCAAATTTCAATTGTGTTACCCCTGAGAGTGTCTCGCTCGCTTCGCTTGCTCACCAATTAGAAGTTGCAGTAAAAATTCAATACATTCAAATTCTGTCTATTAGTAAAATATAATGTCTTACTATTTATAATTTTTACTTACCCAATACTTTAGAATCAATTCTGCTTAACATAATCTTCTCATTCTGTGGTTCATGACAAACCTCTTGATGACCTACAAATTAATTCTCAAGTTATAATGAAGTATCATATACTCAGCTATTGCAAGTTTCATTATATCATGGTTTCTACAGTCCTGTTAAGTTTTATATTTTTCATTAAATCAATACTGGCAAATGCATTTAATCTGGCTATTTGGTACTGTATAGAGTGTTGCTACTGTTATTAAAAAATATTTTCACAGTAACAACTTTCTAATTGAAACATGATTACTGTTTACTTACGATCCTGATACAATGTATTTATGGGTTTCGCAGGATGTTTGGTCAATACTTCACATTTTTTAGAGAATTTTCCTGAAAAATGG